>Ga0302325_10034810_pt1 | contig 10300 bp, 7 predicted proteins | sample Palsa_T0_2_FD_201948 | JGI IMG/M metagenome (GOLD analysis project Ga0302325, IMG submission 201948) | Peat permafrost microbial communities from Stordalen Mire near Abisko, Sweden - Palsa_T0_2 | ecosystem: Environmental > Terrestrial > Soil > Palsa > Peat permafrost | place: Sweden: Abisko...
GTCCTTAGCGCCAGTGCTAGCACTAGTGCTTATCGGCGCCCGCGCGCTCGGGTGCAGCTGCGATCGCCAATCGCTCGGCGTCTCGCTGGCGTCGATCAAATCACGCCATCGCGCCATGCTGTGCGACGAGATGCGGTGCGCATCGCAGTAGTCGCGCATCGTCATTCCGCTCCATCGCTGCGCCTCGACGTGCATCGCCCAGAACGCCTGGGCGGCGCGGTTGCGCTTGTCGGTCGACAGGTTCGGACGACGCTTTTTAGCCTTCTGCTCGCGCGCCAACTCCCTGTCCGCACGCAGCTTTTCGGCGCCCAGGAGCACGTTCAGCCAGCGCGTGAACGTCTCCTCGCAGAGCCGATGTTCGCGGCAGTATTTGCGTCGCGAAAGGCCGCTCTTGCGCCAGGCCTCGACATGGATCGACCACCAAGCCCTGAGCGCCTTGTTCCCGTATCGTTTCGACCCCACCGGAGATCCTCCAACATGCGAAGGAGCCCGATATGGACCGCCAGGGGATATCTGCGGAACCGTGCGGAAACCGGACGCTTACGAGGACGGCGAGGACTGCCGGCGTAATCGGGCATGACGCACCGCCGCCTCCGAGACGCACCTTCAAGCCGCGTTTGGACGGTGAAAAAATGGCCGTCACCGGCGCCGATTCTCGGCCGCCGAGGCGACGGAGGGTAGCGGAGATGGCTCATTTTGCGGGACTGGATGTGTCGATCGAAGAGACGGCGGTGTGCGTCGTCGATGACCAGGGAATGGTGCTGCTGCAATGTTCCGTGGCGACCGAGCCGGAGGCGATCGCCGAGGCGCTGGCGCCGTTCGCGGCCACGCTGCGGCGCGCCGGCCACGAGGCCGGGTCGTTGTCGCCTTGGCTGCATCCGCAATTGAAGGCGCTCGGCGTTCCGGTGGTGTGTCTCGAGACCCGCCAGGTGCGCGCCGCGATGTCGGCCCAGCGCAACAAGACCGACGCCACCGACGCGCTTGGCCTGGCGCATCTGATGCGCACCGGCTGGTTCCGCCAGGCGTATGTGAAGACCGACGGGGCCTATCGATTGAAGCTTCTTTTGACCCATCGCCGCAACCTGAAGCGCAAGTTCCTCGACCTCGAGAACGCCATTCGCCACTCGCTGAAGAGCTTCGGCGTGCGGCTCAACAAGGTCGGTCGCGGCGGCTTCGAGCAGGCGGTGCGCGAGGCGTGCGCCGGCGACGCGTTCACCGCCGAACTGATGGAGTGCATGCTGACGGCGCGCGCCGCGCTGTGGCGGCAGTATCTGAAGCTGCACAAACTTGCGGTCGGGCTGGTGGCGCGCGACGAGCTGTGCCGCCGCTTCATGGCGATCCCCGGCGTCGGTCCGGTCACCGCGTTGACGTTCAGCGCGGCGATCGACGATCCCTCGCGCTTCCGCCGCTCGCGCGACGTCGCCGCCTATTTCGGCCTGACGTCCAAGCGCTGGCAGTCGGGCGCCTCGATCGACGTGCAGGGCCGGATCAGCAAGGCCGGCGATCCGGACGTCCGGCGCGCGCTCTACGAGGCCGCGAGCGCCATGCTGACGCGCTACAAGGGCAAGACGGCGCTGAAGAGCTGGGGCCAAAAGATCGCCAAGCGCTGCCACAAGAAGGCGGTGGTGGCGGTGGCCCGCAAGCTCGCCGTCATCATGCACGCAATGTGGCGGGACGGCACGGCCTACGCCGATCGGCCGCACGCCGCCGGCAGGCCCGACGACGCGCCGACCGCCAAGGAACGCAAGCTTCTCGGCGTTCTCGCATGACGTTCGGGAGTCCGTTCAACCGCCAACCGGCGTCCCCCTGACGCCCAAGGAGATCCGCTGCGGCGGAAGAGGACTGATGCAGACCATGGAAAGCGGGAAGCACGTTATCTTGCCTGTGGCCGGAGCGATCCTGGACCACGCTCGAATGCCTGTGACGTCGCCCCGCCAATCCCATGCCGACATGCGCCGCGACGGTTCGACGACCGCTCAGACGGTCCTGAACCCGCCGTCGATGAGCGCGGAAGACTGCACGGCGCATCAGGACTCGCAGCCAAGGAATGGATCAACAGGGCGGTTGACCAACGAGCGCGCCGTATCGCGCAACAGCGCAAGTTCGGATACCCTAGCGAACAGGAGACGAAGATGGCCGGAACGAGGAAAGCGACCCCGATTAAGACGGCAAGATAAAAGCGCCGCCTCCGGCCGGGCGCATGTGGCTGGTTGGATTGGAGATTTTCGGCGCCTGTCATACTGAACCTGCTGGCGCTTTCGCCAGAAACACCAAGATTCTCAACACGTCAAGCGCCATCTCTGTGATCGGCGAGTACATTTTCAGCAGTGACCACGGGTGACATGACTTCAATCCGCACCCCGGCCGCATCCGCCATGGCAACGAGGGCGACATGCGATCGAAGAACTTTGTCGGCGAGGTATTGGGGGGCCACGAAGAAAGCCAACCACCGAGGCGAGACGTTCGGGTGTAGCGGCGGAACTACGGAGCGCTCAACCCTCGGCCGGGGACGCGATCGGTGCTGTGTCTCCCGATCGTACGGCCAGCGCATCGTCGTCATGACCTACTGGTTAGAATCTCACGCTTCGAACCCGCCGCACGCCCAGCACGACCTTAAAATCCGGGCAGATACCGAGCGTCGCCAGACCGCAAGGTCGAGGTAATCGCGATCCCAGAGTCGGCCTCGGCGATCCGCCAGCGGCCGATCAGGCGGCAGTCAGCCGGGGCCTTCACGCTGGAGCCTCCAGGAGCTTCACGAAGTCCTCGACGTCGTTTCCCCTGTCGGCGCCGAGCGTGATCCTCGTCGGCCGGTCGGCGCGCGGCTCGATCAGGTGCAGCGCCGCGATCCGCTCGGCGTGGCCGTTGGCCTCGGTCAGACAAGCGTCGACGACGAAGCCGTTGCGATTCTCCATCAACGCATGGCCCATGAAGCAGAGCTTGGCCTCCTTGCCCGGCCCCTTGCGATAGAGCCGCGCGTCCGGATCGGTCGTCGAGGCGTGCGTCGCGTTGGAGCGCTTCTGGCCATGGAAATCCGCCTCCCGGTTCCGTCCGTCGCCCGGCGTCGGCGGCTCCCCCGAGCCGTTCCTCGGGTCTTCGCCCGAGGACAGGCTCTTCGGCCGAAAGCTCTTCATCGAAGCCCAAGCCTCGACCAGCGTGCCGTCGACCGAGAAATGATCCGTGCTGAGCAGGCGCTTCACCCGCGGTTGCGTCAGCACCGCGCTCAAGAGCTTTGCGGCCAGGTCGCCCTCCAGCAGGCGATCGCGGTTCTTGGAGAACGTCGAGTGGTCCCACACCGCGTCGTCGACGCCGATGCCGACGAACCAGCGAAACAGGAGATCGAACTCCAGCCGCTCCATCAACTGTCGCTCCCAGCGGATCGAATAGAACGCCTGCAACAGCATCGCCCGCAGAAGCTTCTCGGGCGGGATCGAGGGACGGCCTATCCGCGCATAGAGCGCCGAGAACTCGCCCGACAGCGCCGCCAGAGCCTCGTTCACGATCCCGCGGATCGTCCGCAACGGATGATCCTTGCCGACCCGCGCTTCCAGATCGACGTAGCTGAGCAGCTTCGGCTTCACGCCCATCGCTGGCTCATAGGGCGCGAGAAGCTCGAGCGTGTTCGGACAGGCAAGCGCGACAAATGAGAGGATTGCGATCCACTTTCCCGCCTCCTTGAGATCTGTCCCGTAAGCCGCGGCAGTCGCCGCCAAGCCGTGCTGCGACCCGAAGCCGTTCAGTCCGAAAACGCCTCTGAGCAGATCGGGGGCAGATGTGACGGTCGGAGCGCGGAAAAACAGCATCGCAACGACGACCGCGACAAACGTCAGAACGAAACCAACCGGCCCAGTCCAGCGGGCGTAGGCCGCCTTGTCGCGCCATGGGTGCGCGGCGTAGACGCGCCAGCCATGATTGACGACGAGATAGACGCCGTTGATGAGGCCCCAAATGATGAATCCGTAGCGGCGCCGTGCCAAAGCCCGGAAATGAACATCGTCGTGACTCAGCGGAACGGTCAAAAGCGACACGAACGCCCCAAGCGACGGGTTGCGCCCGGCGAATCCGGGGAGCCCTTCGCCGCCCGGCGTCTCACAGCACCAAGGGGTTGTAAATGTATGCGGTCAGGAAGCGGGTCAGCGTCATGCGCCAGTTGAGCCAGAAATCGATGATGCTCGACGCCTTGAGCGGCGAGTTGAAGTTCGGGGGCAGCTTGATGCCGAAGAATCGTCCGAGCCCGAGCGCCATGTCGGTATAGCCGGAAAAGTCAAAATAGAGCTGCAGCCAGAATCCGACCGCCGCCGCCCAGGCGAGCAGAGACGGCGTGTGACCTCCGGCGGCCGAGTTCTGATAGATCCGCGTAACCAGCGGCGCCACGTTGTCGGCCAGCACGCCCTTCTTGAAAAGGCCGAAAAACAACAGCGTCAGACCGACCGCGAAGTTCTCCTTGTCAAACGGGCAGGGCGCCGCGGCGAACTGCGGCATCATTTCGCGGTAGTGAACGATCGGGCGCGCAATCCGCTGGGGGAAGAAAAGAACGAAGGTGCAATATTCGCGAAACGAGAGCGATTTCACCCGTCCGGCCTGAACGTCGATCAGGAAGGCGATTTTCTGGAAGGTGATGAACGAGATGCCGAGCGGCAGAATGACGTGGAGCGGAATGAGATTGGCGCCGAAGACGTCATTGACCGTCCCGTAGATGAAGTCGGCGTATTTGAAGAAGCCGAGGAAGGCGACATTGAACAGGAGGCCGGAGCAGCACCGCACGCGACAGGCCCGGCGAATCTCCCCTCTGGCTCAGCCGCAGGAGATATGACGCCAAGAGGTAATTGACGATGATCGATGGTCCGCTGATGAGGATGTTGAGCGGCCGCCACCAGCCCTAGAAGACGAGCGACGTCAGAATGAGCCAGAGAATCGCCGACTGTCGGGAGAAACGGCCGATGAGATAGAAGCCGATGAGCGTCCGGCAGAAATACAAACAGGAATTCATGGGAGTTGAAGAGCATGAACCTTAACCTGTCGACGATGTCCTAGACGACTAACAAGCCCGCGAAAGGCCCACGCCGGTCCCTCGAGGCTCTCAGGCTCACGCCAGCATCTTCGTCGTTTTCCTTGACGATCGCGCCGACGTTTAGGAACGACTCGATGTCGGCGACCTTGAACTTGACCCCGAATTCCCTTTCCACCGCCACGATGAAATTGATGTAGTTGAAAGAATCCCAGTTCGACACGTCCTCACGCGGGTTTCCATCGTCAACTCGATCGAGTCGTCGAGCAGCAGGTCGCGTAGAATTGGGGTGAATTTCGCCAATACCTCTTGATCGGTCATCCTTTTGCCCTTGCACGACGATGTGAGATTTTCGAGTGACGTAGTCGTCGGGATCGAGCGTCTAGCGCTTGGCTCCATTGGCGGGCGCGGGCCGTTCGACTTCGGTGAAGCCGAGGCTCGGATAAAGCTTCACGATCACGTCGTTCTTGGGCGTCGGAATGCAGTCGCGACCAGCGTCCGGACGCCGCGCTCCTCCAACAGACAAGAAGGCCTAACTCAACCCGGGGCGCGAGCATCAAGACCCTTTTTTCGCGATGAGATCTCGGGCGCTTGGCCACGGTCACGGGCTCAAGCCGCGGGGCCTGGATGGTCTGTCGGACCTGCGGGACCGGTTGGCCCTGAAGGTTCCAAGTGACCAGCGCTAACCCCAAGCTGCCCTTTACGTCGACGAGGATAAAAATACCGTTCCATAGGAACCACAGCCTGTGGTAGGCAAACCCTCAAAGATCGCCGCGGCTCCGGCGAGCTGTCATGGAAAGTCGGCGAGGGGATTTGGAGCGAAAAACAATGCGAATTTTGATTACAGGCAACTTAGGGTATGTGGGCCCGGTCCTCACCCGGTTCCTTCGCGAAAATCTCTCGGAGGCGGATTTAATTGGTTTTGACACAGGGTTCTTTGGCCACTGTCTGAGCGGCGCGAGCTTTCTCCCAGAAGCGCTTCTCAATCGCCAGGTCTTCGGCGACATCCGGGAGCTGCCGCCTGATCTTCTGGATCGAGTCGACGCGGTCGTCCATTTATCTGCCATTTCGAACGACCCGATGGGCAGTAAATTCGAGGCGGTCACCGGCGACATCAACCAACAGGCCACGGTACGCCTCGCGAAACTCGCCGCTGATCGAGGGGTCAAGAACTTCGTCTTCGCCTCGAGTTGCAGCATGTACGGTTACGCCGAGGGCGGCGCCCGCAAGGAGACCGACCCGACGCAACCGCTCACAGCGTACGCCCGCTCGAAAATCGGTTCCGAAAATGCCTTCGCCGAGCTCGACCTCGGCAGCATGACCCTCACCTCACTCCGCTTCGCCACTGCCTGTGGCATGTCCGACCGATTGCGGCTCGATCTGGTGCTCAACGACTTTGTGGCCTGCGCAATCACGTCGGGCGAAATCACAGTGCTCAGCGATGGAACACCTTGGCGCCCGCTCATCGACGTCGAGGACATGGCGCGGGCAATCACTTGGGCGATTAACCGCAAGTCCGTGGTCGGCGGCAAACTTCTCTCGATTAACGCGGGCCGGGACGAGAGCAACTATCAAGTTCGCGATTTGGCCGAAGCAGTCTCGCGCCAAGTAATGGGGACCAAGGTTTCGATCAATGCACATGCCCCGCCCGACAAACGCTCCTACAAAGTGGACTTCGCGTTGTTCAAGTCGCTGGCCCCGGATCAGATCCCGCAAGTCATGCTCGATGAGTCGATCAGGCGCTTGCGAGAAGGGCTCACCGACATGGGGTTTGCCGACAGGAATTTTCGAACCTCGAACTATATGCGGCTCAAGGCGCTCGAGCGTCACCTGGAGGCCCGTCGCCTCGGCCCCGATTTGCGCTGGCGTCCACTCATCCACGCGCGAGGGTAAGAGATGCAAATTCGGAAGACGCCCCTGGAGGGCGCGCATCTCGTCGAACTCGACAAACGAGGTGACGACCGGGGCTTTTTCGCACGGCTGTTCTGCGAAAAGGAGTTCGGAGCAGCGGGCCTCGAGACTCGTTTCGTCCAAATCAACAATTCGCTGACCGCAACGAAGGGCACTCTACGCGGTGTGCATTATCAGCTGCCGCCGGCTGCGGAAGTAAAGGTAGTGCGGGCAGTGAAGGGCGCGCTCTGGGACGTCATTGTCGATCTGCGCGCGGGCTCCACGAGCTATCTTAAGTGGTTCGGCGCCGAACTCAACGAGGATAACAGACTGATGATGTATGTTCCACGCGGGTTCGGCCATGGGTTCATCGCGCTGACCGACAACGTCGAGATGCTCTACTTCAATAGCGCATTCTACGCGCCCGAAGCAGAGCGCGGACTGCGCTGGAATGATCCGGCAGTTAGAATCGAATGGCCCCTGCAGCCGGGGAAAATGTCAAACAAAGACCGCAAGTGGCCCGATCTGAACCCCGAGTTTCATGGGGTCGAGTCCATGCGGGGCTTTTTATGAAGTTCCGCTGGTGGATCGAATCTAGCGATTAAAAACCCCGCCGCGGGCCCCGGGCGGTGGCAACGCGCATCTCGATAGCAGGGATGGACAAAGCGCTTCGTAGGCCCGGATGCTCTAACCAAATTGGCGGCTCTGGGCGCCGCGAGGCATAAGCCGTCCGACGAGGCGATTGCCGATCGGACCCGAATTTCGTAAGCCCGCGAGTTTGGAAACATTCATAGTGGGAGGCAATGTGCAGACCAGAAAGTCGAGGAATACAAGAATCCTGCCTGTGATCATGTGCGGCGGATCTGGCTCCCGCATCTGGCCGGAATCGCGCGAAAGCCTGCCCAAGCAGTTCATTGCGCTGATCGGCGAGCGTTCGACGTTCCAGTCGATCGTCGGTATGGTCGGCGATCCCGCAGTGTTCGATCCACCGGTGGTCATCACCAATTTCGACTACCGCTTTCGAGTCGCTGAGCAGCTGCGCGAAATCGGCGCGGAGGCGACGATCCTACTCGAGCCGGAGCGGCGCGACAGCGCGGCCGCGGTCGGCGCGGCAGCCGCCTGGGCCGCCGCCGGCGATCCGAATACGATCGTAGCCGTGCTCGCGGCCGACCATGTCTTTGAGGACGGGAAACAATTCGCCCGGCTCTGTGGACAGGCGGGCGACGTCGCGGCGGCGGGCCAAATCGTCACCTTCGGCATTACGCCCGACCATCCGGCCACCGGCTACGGTTACATTCACCCGGCCGAGCCGCTGGCGATCGATCTCGACGTGCGGCGGATCGAGCGATTCGTGGAGAAGCCCGATGAAAAGCGGGCGCGCGCGTTCATCGATGAGGGCTACCTGTGGAACTCGGGCAATTTCGTTTTTCGCGCCGACGTCATGCTGGAGGAGCTCAAGCGCTTCGAGCCGGCGACCGCCGCCGCGGCGTCGGCGGCGGTCGCCAAGGCGAACAAGGACCTCGGCTTCGTCGTCCTCGACCACGCCGCGTTCGTGAAAGCGCCCAAGACTTCGATCGACTATGCGGTGATGGAGCGAACTGACAAGGCGGCGGTGATGCGAGCCGACGTCGGCTGGTCGGATGTCGGCGAATGGTCAGCGGTGTGGCGCCTGAGCCCGCGCGACTCGCGGGGCAACAGCCTCCGCGGGCGGGCGGTTGCGATCGATTCCTCTAACGTCCTGGTGCGCTCCGAGGGGCGGTTGGCGGCAGTCGTCGGCCTTCGCGACGTCGTCGTCATCGCTACCGCCGACGCGGTGCTGGTCGCCGACCGGTCGCAAACCGACAAGGTCAAGACCCTTGTCGAACGGCTCAAGGCGGAGGGCAAGCCGGAGGCGACCGAGCACGTGCGCATCTACCGGCCGTGGGGTTACTATCAGAGCGTCGATCAGGGCGCGCGCTACCAGGTCAAGCGCATTGTCGTCAGGCCCGGCGGGCGCCTGTCCCTGCAGAAGCACCACCACCGGGCCGAGCATTGGGTGGTGGTGCGCGGCGTGGCCGAGGTGACCATCAATACCAAGGTGGAAACGGTTCATGAGAACGAATCGATCTATCTGCCGATCGGGTCGACCCATCGCCTCGCCAACCCCGGTAAGATCGATCTCGAACTGATCGAGGTTCAGACCGGCAGCTATTTCGGCGAGGACGACATTGTCCGCATCGAAGATGACTTCAACCGAGTATGATCACATACTACGCAGTCTAGGGGCCGGCTCGGACTGTCGAAAAAGCGTGATTCCGCGCTCTTCTAACTGGTCGCGAATGACGTCTATCGGTTCCCGGCGGTCAATCCACGGCGACATCGCGCTACGGATCCTCGACTTCAATTCGCCACGTCGACCAGCAATAGAAACACGCGGGGCGCAGGGTGTCTCCTCCCTATTTGGAGCTCCATATCTGCGAAAATACTCGGCGAAATTGACGGCCCTTTCGTCGACGTCCAACAGCGTCTCGACGGGAGCCCCTTCGGCATAAATCACGTCATGACTTTCGAGCTTGATGTGGAAGAACTCCAATTCGTCGCAATCGCGTGCCTCGTAAAGTGTGATTGTAGCGCCGTTGATCAGGCACCCGGCCGGCACTAGCAAGCCATCGATATAAAGCGCGTGTGACCTCGTCACGTAGAGGTCGGCCTGCGGAACGTCAGGCGCGAGCGCCGAGCGAGCGATCCGAACCGGCCGCGCGTCCTCCACCCAGGGTTTTGATGGATCGCTTTTCTTCAGAGGGTAGCGTCCGATCCATTGAATCGGACGCGTCCCTCCAAACATTGCCGGGAGCACGTCGCCGATGGCCAGATCTTCGACCTTGGACTCGCCCTCAGCCGTCACAATAGTGGTCCCCTTGAGAAAACAGTTGCAGCGAAGTAGGACAGCTGCGCAGGGGACGGCTTGAGCTGGCTTAGTCCTCGCCAGAACGGCGCTCGCCAGAGCCGCAGGCGCGAAAACGGACCCCATCTTCACTACGTTGCGGCGGGTGCGCTGCGCCCCTGCGCTAAGGTTTTGTGAGTTGCCGGTCACCCTGCTCCTCCTGCGTTTAGAAAAGTCCACGGCGGTATAGGAGAAGTGTTTTACACTTTTGTCAAGGGCTTGTCCCACCTTACCCCGACGCCTTGCCGAAACCCGAGGTCCATAGCCCGGTCGCGCCCTCCCGCCGGAAGCGCGAGCGGCGGCCGCTGCCAGGCAGATGTCGCCATCAGGACGGCTCGCGTCACGCCTGGCTCGAAGGCTAGAGCGCTCGGAGGTTGGGCTGAATCGGAGGGATTGAACGAAGCCGCTATCGCGGCGGAAGCGGGGGCGGCTGGGTGATGAGAATGGAGTGAAGGTCCTCCTGCCTGAGAGGATGGGGTGTT
>Ga0302325_10034811_pt1 | contig 10300 bp, 5 predicted proteins | sample Palsa_T0_2_FD_201948 | JGI IMG/M metagenome (GOLD analysis project Ga0302325, IMG submission 201948) | Peat permafrost microbial communities from Stordalen Mire near Abisko, Sweden - Palsa_T0_2 | ecosystem: Environmental > Terrestrial > Soil > Palsa > Peat permafrost | place: Sweden: Abisko...
TCCACACCGTCAAGGGGTTCACCCTCAGTTTCGCCAAGCAGGTGCTGAGCGGCAGGCTGGATACGGTGATCGAGGAGATGAAGCGAAACGTGGGAATCGTCTGAGCCTTGCGGCCGGTAGAGCCTTCCTCTGGGGAGGGTGTTGTTCCGCGCCCTTATGCGGTTGCTCTGGCAACTATCGGAACGCAGCCGAACAGCTTTTCATCGCCCTCGCCGCCCAGAAGGAAAAGGATATGCCGGACATGACCAAACCCATTCTGGTGGTAACCACCCGTTATCCGAAAGAGGTCGAAGACCGTATCGACCGCGATTACGACGCCCGACGAAACCGGGACCAGTTTCCTTTCAGCCAGGAGAAACTGCTATCCGCGGCCGAGGGAGCAGACGCGTTGTTTATCACGCCGGCAGACCGGCTAGATTCCGGGTTTTTCCAGAAAGTTTCGTCCACCGTAAGAATCATCGTCACGTACTCGGTGGGTTTTGAGCATATCGATCTGGAGGCTGCTGCTCGCAGGAAAATTGCAGTCGCCTATACCCCTGGTGCCAACAGTGAAGCCACGGCCGACATCGCTATGCTGCTTATACTGGGTGCTTCGCGTCGGGCTTACGAAGCTCAGGAACTGGTTCGAACGGGAGCGTGGAGGCCCATGAGCCCGGACATGCTCCTGGGATGGCAAGTCGGTGGCAAAATCCTGGGCATTTTGGGAATGGGACACGTGGGACAAGCCGTGGCGCGTCGAGCGCGAGGATTCGGAATGAAGATTCACTATTGCAACGCTTCGAAGTTACCTGGGGAAATCGCAGGCGATGCCGTCTACCACGAGGATCCGTCGGATCTGCTTCGCGTAAGCCAGTTCTTGAGCTTGCACGCCCCGGAGACCCCTCAGACTCGCCATTTCTTGAACTCCAAAACCATAAGCCTTCTGCCCCCCGGGGCTATCGTGGTGAACACCGCTCGCGGCGGATTGGTGGTCGACGACGACCTCATTGCTGCTCTCCAGAGCGGGCGTATGGCCGCTGCCGGACTCGACGTATTCGAAGGAGAGCCGAAACTTCACCCGGGATATGTTTCGCTGAAAAATACATTTCTATTGCCACATATTGGCAGCGCCACGATCGAAACCCGTACAGCCATGGGCATGCTAGCCCTGGACAATGTGGAGGCGGTGCTGAACGGTAGGCCAGCGCCGACCCTCGTCTAGCCCTAGTCGCAGCCGGGAATCGTCTAAGGCACATTTAGGACCAAAGCAATGAGCGAACGCACGAAGGTAGTTGTCATCGGCGGGGGGTTTGGTGGGCTTTCTGCCGCCCAGCACTTGCACTCAAACTTGGTTGACCTGACGGTTATCGATCGTCGGAACTATCACCTTTTCCAACCTCTGCTATACCAGGTCGCAACGGGTTCGCTGTCGCCGGGAGAGATCGCCTCCCCGCTTCGCAGCGTTCTGAGCCGGCAGAAAAATACTCGTGTCTGGCTGGGAACCGTGGTGGATGTGGATCCTGATCTCAAACAAGTCATTCTCGCCGACGGAACCATCGTTGCTTACGACTCATTGATCATCGCCGCGGGATCTGAGACATCCTACTTCGGACACAACGATTGGCAACAGTGGGCTCCGGGTCTGAAGAGCATTGAAGAGGCCACGACGATCCGACATAAAATTCTGTATGCGTTCGAAGTGGCCGAGCGCATCCCGGATCTCGAGCAGCGCCGCGCCTGGCTCACATTCGTCATTGTGGGAGCAGGGCCGACCGGCGTGGAACTTTCCGGCGCCATCGCCGAGATCGCGCGCCAAACCCTGAAGAACGACTTCCGCTCTATCAACCCGAAAGAAGCTCAGATCATATTGATGGATGGTGCCCCTCGGGTCCTGAGGCCGTTTCCAGAATACCTGTCTGAAAAAGCAAACCGTTCGCTTACCAACCTGGGCGTCCAGGTGCGCTGCGGCGTAATGGTGAAACACATGAACGAAGAGGGCTTGACGATTGAGTCCGACAAGGGAGCCGATTCGATCGCCGCGAAGACAGTGATCTGGGCTGGCGGCATCACCGCGTCGCCACTTGGGAGAATCCTGGCTAGCCGAACGAACGCCGAGACCGACAAAGCAGGAAGAGTCAAAGTAAAACCGGACCTGACGATTCCGAACTATCCCGACATCTACGTGATAGGCGATCTGGCTTCAGCGACGGATGAGAAGGGAAGACCTTTGCCCGGACTAGCCCAGGTAGCGATGCAAGGCGGACAATATGCGGCGACTGCAATCCTGCAAAAGGTGAAAGGCCAGCAGGAGCTTCCCCCCTTTCATTACTTCGACAAGGGGACCTTGGCTGTGATTGGCCGTGCAGCCGCAGTGGCCGACGTTTTCGGTGCCCATCTTTCGGGATTTATTGCCTGGCTGGTATGGTTCTTTATCCACCTTATGTATTTGGTGACTTTTCAAAGTCGTGTTCTAGTCTTTATTCAATGGGCAATCCAGGATCTGACATTCAGCCGTGGGGCCCGATTAATCACCGGCACGGCTACCACCGACTTCAATTTCACCAAAGAACTCGCTGACGCACACGCCGCGCGCGAGATCAAACCTGAGCCCTTGAATGTGCCGCGTTGACAGTTCCGACTCTCATCCCACGAGGCCGATCGCCCACGGCCTCTCGCGACGGTCAGGGCCGCGGACCTGTTCTGGAGAGCCGTGCCAGCCTGGGCAGGGCGGTTTCCAGATCGCATCATCCGATACAATCTATGGCGACCTGGCCAACCGATCCGGCACTGAAAGCAGAAGTTTGTGACATAGTGTTTCACCGTACTTTTGATAGGGGCACGGGGAAATGAGTGCGCAAGACGTAGTGACCGTATTCATCGTCGATGATGATGCTGACGTGCGGGAGTCTCTTCAGGAATTGCTGGAGTCCGTCGGCCTGCACTCTCAGTCTTTTCGAACCGCACAGGAGTTCTTAGCGGTGGGGCGCGGTGACGCTCCCAGTTGCCTGATTTTGGATGTCAGACTTCCCGGTATCAGCGGTCTGGATCTTCAGCACGAACTGAAAAGACGTAGAGCAAATATTCCTATTGTCTTTCTCACGGCGCACGCAGACGTTCCGATGTCGGTCAAGGCCATGAAGTCTGGAGCGGTTGAGTTTCTGACCAAGCCATTCCGGCAACAGGATCTGCTTGATGCGGTCCAGCGATCCCTTTCTCGAGCTCGCATCCTGCGCGAGAAAGAGCGAGAGTTAGCTGAACTGCGACATCGTTGTGAAGCACTCAGCGTTCGCGAACGCGATGTAATGAACCTGGTCGTCGCCGGGATGCTTAACAAGCAAGTTGCAGCGGAGCTCGGTGCCAGCGAAGCGACCGTCAAAATGTATCGCGGCCAGGTCATGAAAAAAATGCAGGCCAAATCCTTGCCTGAGCTTGTCAGAATGGCGGACAAGCTTAGGTCCTTATAACCCTTCGAGCCCGCCTGTCGGCATCGAATTGCCAATCCATCGAAAGTAGCGGTCGAACCTACTAAAGTCTAGTTTTTCCCGCCCAAAGTTCGATTGTTCCAGGTAAGGCAAACACGTTACCCTAAGGGTATGCCGGTGGACAAAAAGTCCAAATTGATCGCGATCATTGATGACGACGAGGCCATGCAAGATTCGCTGCGCGACCTTATGGAGGCGGCAGGGCTTGCGGCACAGTGCTTCGGATGCGCGGAAGACTTCCTCACGTCCGATTTGCATGATAGGGCGGCTTGCCTGATCGTTGACGTCCGCATGCCGAAGATGTCGGGTTTCGAGTTGCAGGCCAGGCTGAAAGAAGAGGAATGCAACGTTCCCATCATCTTCATTACCGCTCATGGAGACGCCAGGATGCGGATTCAAGCCATGAGACGCGGTGCCGTCGAGTTCCTTGCAAAGCCGTTCGATCATCAATTGTTACTCAAAAGAGTTCGTTCTGCTCTGAGTGTGTAAAAAGCTCGCATTATCGCAGTCGCGTGGCGAGCCTTAAGTGTAGAGGTCTCTGTGGGAGATGGTGCGACAATTACGGACCCTATGGCGGATCAGGTCGAGCGAACCTTCGAGCGGATCATCGGTAGTAGCGCTGCTCTGGAATCGGTCCTCGCTCAAGTCGAGCAGGTTGCTCCTACAGACTCGACGGTCCTTATCGAGGGAGAAACCGGTACCGGCAAGGAACTCATCGCCCATGCCATTCACAATGCAAGTCAGCGCTGCGGACGCTCATTTATCAAGCTGAATTGCGCCGCCATCCCGCTCGATCTTCTGGAAAGCGAGTTGTTCGGTCACGAGAAGGGCGCCTTCACCGGAGCGATCGCGCAGAAGATCGGGCGCTTCGAAATGGCTGACAAGGGCACGCTGTTCTTGGACGAAGTAGGCGATATTCCTCCTGCACTGCAGCCGAAGTTGCTGCGTGTGCTGCAGGAGCAGGAGTTCGAGCGACTCGGAAGCGGTAAAACTCACAAGGTGGATGTTCGACTCGTCGCGGCGACCAATCGGAATCTGGGCAAGATGGTAGCGCGCGGTCAGTTCCGCAGTGATCTTTACTACCGTCTGAACGTCTTCCCCCTCCTGTTGCCTGCGCTCCGCGAGCGCCGCGAAGACATTCCCTCTCTTGTAGTGCATTTCGTCGAGATATTCAGCCGTCGCATGGGAAAACCGGTTTACTCGATTCCTCCGGAGACTATGGCTGCCTTCCAGTGGTATGCCTGGCCGGGCAACGTCCGCGAATTGCAGAATCTGGTGGAACGCTCGGTGATTCTTGTGCGGGATGGCGTGCTGCCGAACCCTCTACAAAAAAGCCAGAGAGAGCCTGTCATCCCCATTCTGCATCGCCTCAGTGGTTTTGAGTCCTCGATGAGCTTGGAAGATTCTGACCGCGCTCTGATCGTGGAGACGCTTGAGCAGACCGGCTGGATCGTGGGGGGACCCCGCGGTGCAGCCGCCAAACTGGGACTGAAACGAACCACACTGCTGGCCAAGATGAGGAGATTGGGGATCTCGCGGCCTGTTCCCCAGGACGGAACCGACGTGCTCGGCATCGCGCGAGAAGATGGCTTAATTTGAAAATCGGACTGCCTGAACCGAAACACAGCGATCGAGCCGGAGCCAAGCCAAACGACAGATACGACAGACCATGGACGAGCGATGCGGATACCGTGTCCATAATGGTGGACGTTGTGAAAATCGACGCTTTCGTTCAAAGTTCGCACGCCTTGCGTGGTTACCGACCAACTCGGGGCCATCGGAGTTAGATTTACAGGATGGCCCACGAGTCTCGCCGCTCCATCGGGAAGCAGGAATCGGCTGATTTGCCTATGGAAATGAGACGGCATTGTTCGTCCTCATTGTTCGCCAGGCCCTGCCGGATGAGTTCCTTTAGGTTGGCTGTGGCTCATGGTTGACATCACGAAAATTGGCGCGTTTGTTCAAAATTCACCCTACCCTGCGTGGCTGGCCACGAGCAAAGGCGATTGCGTATATGCCAATCCAGCCCTGGAACGCCTGACTGGCCTCAATTCAGAAAAGATCATAGAAGCTGACTGGGGCAGCTTCCTTCTGAATGCGGATCGAGCCGCCGCGACGGCTTCCTGGCAAGAATCTCTCGCAACCGGCACTCCGTATCGCGTGCGCGTTCGCATGCGAGGAATCGATGGTGTCGCCACGACCGTTGACCTCATCGCTTTCGGACACGGACACGATGACAGAGCCGAACTCTGGTTGTTTGTTGCATCACATGTAGGTGCCGCCACTCAGCAATCTCCCTCGCTTGAAGTACAGCTAAAAGCCACTCTTAATGTGATTCCGGCGTATACCTGGTACACGCTTCCGTCCGGCGCCCTCACCTTCGTGAACGAACGCAATGCGAACTATCTTGGTCTCCCGAAAGATCATCCTCTGCGCTTCGGTATTGACACGGGTGGAGAGTGGGATTCACATATTCCGCTTCTGCATCCGGACGATCGCGAAGAGTCACGCAGAGTCTGGTCAACCTGTCTAAGCACAGGGACTGCGGGTGAGTTCAGTTTTCGCGTTCGTAGCGCAGAGGGGAAGTACCGATGGTTTCTAAGTCGCGCCGAACCTCTCCGCGCGAACGATGGAGCTCTACTGTTTTGGATAGGGGTCAACCTCGACATCGACGACGCGAAGCGGGCTGAGGATGCGCTTCGTAAGAGCGAAAAAGAGCTTCGCGACGTGATCGATGCGATTCCCACGCTGGCCTGGTGCAATCGGCCGGATGGTCCGAACGAGTTTCTGAATAAAGCCTGGCATGAATACACCGGTCTCTCCCCGGAAGCTTCCCATGGTTGGGGCTGGCAAGCGGCCTTCCATCCAGGGGACTTGCCGCCGTTAATGAAAAGATGGCAGGAGTGGTTGATATCAGGAGAACCAGGCGAGATCGAGGCGCGTCTTCGCCGGCACGACGGAGTGTATCGATGGTTTCTGATTCGCGTCCAGCCGTTTCGCAACGAAGCCGGCAATATCGTCAGGTGGTACGGTACGAGCACGGATATCGAGGACCGCAAGCGCGCCGAAGAGGCCCTGCAGTTGACGTCTAACGACTTGCAGGAAAGCAAAGCTAGGCTTGAAGAAGCTCAGCGCATCACGCATGTCGGGTACTGGGAGCGGGACCTCGTGACCAGTCGCATCACCTGGTCAGACGAAACCTATCGCATTTTCGGGCTGCAGCCTCAGGAACATCCAGTGGACCTGAACACGCTGCGGCAAAAGGTCCATCCCGAAGATTGGGAGGTTGTCTCTCGGGCACTGAACGACGCGCTTGCTGGGGGGCCTCGCTACAATGTGGAATATCGCATACTGCGGCCCACCAGCGAACTTCGCACAGTGCATAGTGAGGGCGATGTAAAGAGAGATGCGTCGGGATGTCCCTACCAAATGTTCGGTACGGTCCAGGACATTACCGGCCGGAAGCGGGCAGAGGAAGACCTGCAACGAACCCAGTTTTACCTCAGCGAAGGACAGCGCCTTGCCCGCATGGGAAGTTGGGCATTTAACCCCTCTGGTTTTTTTGAGTACTGGTCTCCGGAGTTATTCAAGATTTACGGCTTGGATCCGCAGAAGGGAGCTCCGACACTGGAAGAATATTTAGCGACCCTTCATCCTCAAGACCAAGAATCCATGGCGGAAACCATCAAAACGATGCTTGTGGACCGTTGTGGCTGCGACGCCAAAAAACGAATTGTTCGACCCGACGGCGAGTTGCGCTACGTTCGCTGCGTAGGAATTCCTGTGGTTGAAGGCGAAGTCCTTAAGGGATTTCTTGGCACTGCAATGGATGTCACCGAGCAGGAACTGTTGACACAGGAGTTGGAGCGTCAGCAGGCATACCTGACCGAGGCGCAGAGGTTGACTCATACGGGTAGCTGGGCTTGGAATGTATCGGATCGGAAGACCGTGCACGTTTCCGAGGAATGGTATCGCATTTTCGGGTTCGATCCAGCGGTAGCCTCGACTTGGGAAAAGCGCTTCGAACGCATCCACCCCGATGATCGCCTTCACTGGAAAAGCACGGTCGAAAGGGCAATCGGGGAAAAAGCGGATTTTGATGTGATTTTCCGGATTGTCTTGCCGCAGGGGATGGTGCGATGGATCCACACCGTCGGTCATCCTGTGCTGACGGCTAACGGCGAACTCGTGCAATTCATCGGCAGCTCGACCGACATTACAGAGCTTAAATCCGCCGAGCAAGAACATGATAAGCTGCGCCAGCTGGAGGCCGATCTGGCGCACATCGATCGTGTGAGTACGTTGGGCGAGATGGCGGCATCCCTGGCACACGAGATCAAGCAGCCTATCGCGGCCGCAATCACGAGCGCCAACAGTTGCATCGAATGGCTTTCGCACGACCCGCCAAACGTTGAAAGGGCCCGCGCAACCGCGGCCAGAATCGATCGATATGGCAGACGCGCGGCTGAGATCATCGATCGGATACGTTCCTTCTACAAAAAGTCTCATTCCGAGCGTGAATTGGTTGACGTGAACGAGATTATCAACGAAATGCTTGCATTGCTCCAGGGTGAGGCCACGCGATTCTCCATTGAGATGCATACGGAACTTGCCGCGGAACTCCCTAAAATTGCTGCGGATCGCATCCAATTGCAACAGGTCTTCATGAATCTCATGCTCAATGCCATCGAAGCTATGAGTGACTCGGGCGGAGAAGTTAGGGTGAGATCGCAACTGCGGGACGGTCAACTATTGTTCTCAGTCAGCGACACAGGGCCGGGACTGCCGGCCGGGAATGTTGACCAGATTTTTTCTGCGTTCTTCACGACCAAACCGCAGGGCAGCGGAATGGGGTTGGCCATCAGTCGTACCATTGTGGAGTCGCACGGCGGCCGGTTGTGGGCGACCGCTAACGACGGCCGCGGCACAACCTTTTATTTCACCGTGCCGACTGAAATGCAATCGTGAGGTGCAGTAGTCATCGAGTGTGGATGCCGATATTTTTGAGCTGAGCATATTCGGCTCTGGCTTGCCGATAGAGGGGAATATCGGGGTCGGCATCTTTCCAAAGGTTGAGGAATTCTTCGTAAGATGTGCGGGCGGCTGCGTTATCGCCCATCATCTTTTGCGCGCGGCCGCGCTGGAGCCGGGCCAGGGGTCCGATGACATGTCTCACGCTAAAACCGGGATTGTCGATCAGCTTTTGGAACTGAGCCGCGGACGATTGGCCATCGCCGAGCCCCAGGTATGCGAGACCGCGGATATAGGCGGGGTATACGGACTCGAACGATCCCGTAAACGCCAGATCGTATTTGGCAGTTCCGCTGAGCAAATCGATGGCTGCGGCCGGATCGTGTTGCTGCAGCTTGATCGCGGCCCGGATGGTGGGAATGAGGTAATGCTGCACGAGCGTGTCCTCAGGCCTTCCCGAGCCAATCTGGTCTGCGAGTTTACCGGCTTCCGCGGTTCGTCCGGATCTCGCGAGCGCGAGCGCCAGGACGATCTTCTTATTGCGATCTAGTGGACTTGCAGCAGCCTTGCTTTCATAGTGCCGAGCTTGCACGTCCATTCCCACTTCAGCGTCCTCCAGGGCCGAAAGGACCATCCACGAGTCGGCATTCTTGGCCTTTGGGGTTTGCCCAAAAGCTTCCAGGCGGCGACGTTCGGCGAAGTGAAAGCGACCCTGTTGAATGTCGATCGAGGAGTGTTCATCCAGGAAGTCTTCCCGATACCTGCCTTGCTCCTCCTGCTTGAGAATCTTTTCGACGTTGTCCCGGTCGCCTGTGGCGAATGCCACAATTAGTCTTTCCCGCCGGATGAGTGAATTGTCGAGTTTAAGGGCATCCGCTTTGGCGAGCCATGACTTTGCCTCACTGAATCTGCTGGCGAACCTGATGGACTGTATCGCGCTAGCGAAATAATATGGGCTTGGGCGCAACCGCGCAGTTTCAGCGGCTTCGTCAGCGGCGCGGTCGGGTTGGCCGAGATACATAAATGCAGCCCGCAGGTTGGCATGCGCGAGCACGTCCCGAGGAAATATTTTTAAGAAACGAAGCACGGAAGAATATTCCTTCTCCCAGTCGCCGGTTACCCGGCCGTAATAATCGATTTCGTTATTCAGCCGGTCTTTTTCGGTCAATCGGTCGCGGAGTTGGTACGCACGCGTGTACGAAGCCGCCGACAACTCAGTGTCACCCAGGAAAAGGCAGGTCGCGCCCATGCGCCAATACGCTAGGGCAAAGTTTGGATCGAGTTCGACAGCTTGGCGATCGAGTTTGAGCGCTCCCTCAGCGTCGCCGGCGAGGTAGAACTTGGCTCCTTGAGTGGCGGCCTGGAGAGCATCGAGTGAAGCGCTGAGCGCCTTTTCCAGCGGCTGATTGAAGCGCACCAGCGAATCTGCGGGCTCTCCAAGTTTCTTGCGAAGGCGCACTGCTGTAACGCCCAGCCCGTGGACGACTTCATTCCTGCTATTGATGTCCTGCTGCTCGACGGCCAAGGTTGCTCCCGAGCCGCAGTCGAGCTCCCTCATCTCCAGATGATAGCGGTTGCCGGCATCGGCGATCGAATCAGAAATCACCATGCTGCTATTGGTCTTCCCACAAATCTCGCGTGCGATCTCCGGAGTGATCTTGGTGGTCTGCGCAAGTTGCAGTTGGCCGAGGGTGGCATACGTTTTATCCAATCCCAGCAGGTTTAAGTAGGGCGTCTGCTCCATTCCATAGCGCAACGCGGTGTTCAACGCATCGTCGAAAACAGGGTCGTTTGTTCGATTGTCGATGTCGGCCAGCACGATCGTGTCGGTGGGAGCAAGAGTGATGCGATGGCGGTAAACTTCGTAG
>Ga0302325_10034813_pt1 | contig 10300 bp, 16 predicted proteins | sample Palsa_T0_2_FD_201948 | JGI IMG/M metagenome (GOLD analysis project Ga0302325, IMG submission 201948) | Peat permafrost microbial communities from Stordalen Mire near Abisko, Sweden - Palsa_T0_2 | ecosystem: Environmental > Terrestrial > Soil > Palsa > Peat permafrost | place: Sweden: Abisko...
TACTTTTTTTGGCTGAAATCCGGTTTTCATTTTCTGATTTTTAGGAGAATCCGAAAGGGTCGCTAATGGGAATAGCTCCTAATAGGAGATGTTCTCACGATGCCTGATCTTGGCGACTATCCGGTCATCCTTACGCCCGCCGAGCATGCCGCTCTCTTGCGCTATAGGCGAAGGGCTACTGGCATGTGTGCCGAGCGTGCGTGCGGGCGTAAAGCGGCGCCGAAGCGTAAGCGCTGTCCCGCTTGCCTAGAGATCGACCGCGAGCGCAAGGTGGCGGCCCGTGCCCGACAAGGGGCGCTTACTAGGAATCATTCTCAATACGCGTGAACCGTACGCCGCGGACGTACGCCGACAACCGCCAGGTGACATGAGCGACGACGGTCGGGCGGATGAGCGTGAATCGGCAGTAGGCGTAACGCGAGCGAGTCACTTCTGTTCGCCGGCAACTCGCTGAGGTTCGCCGGGAGCTTGAGGGCGTCCGCAATCGGGTGCGCGGCTATCGCGTCAAACGATCTATAACGCGAACGACCAAACCCGTTGAGATGGTCCACGCACCGGACATCGACGACGGCTTACGCTAGACAGTTATTTGTCGGCGTTGCTCCCGAAGATTTTCTCGCAATCCGCCGGCGAGAAAACCGGCTTATCGGGGAAGCACTCGACCAAAAGATCGGCGGGGAGTACGCTCGTCTTTTTCGGGTGGACTTTATACCACAGGTCGAGTTCGTCAACGTAGGCCCCGAACGACTGCGAGAAGTAAGGCGGCCTCCCCAATCCGAGCTTCTTTGCATTCGCCGGAGTGTACGGCACCTTGAAGGTTCCGATTGCATCGAGCCAGCCATCGCTATGGCCTGGGTCGTAACCTGAGAAGAGCCCGGCCTGCATCCCCTGTATTGCAATCGCCTTTTCGTCTTGCGTGAGCGCTTGCCACCATACGCCGTCCATCGTTACCGTCACGGTTGCCCCGACCGGGGCCGAAATGAATACCAGCGCGGCAGCGAGCGCGAAAAATGCCTTAGCAAATCGGCATGTCATTCTCGTTCGTTTACTCACCCGAATTCCGCCCCCAGGCTAAAACGCATACGAGCCGTCCGCCTGGGAGTGAAGAGCAAATCCCCCCAACGTTGGAGGGCTGCCCGCGATGTTGAAATTGTCGATGTAGACTTTCGCAAAAGCACCGTCACCCGTTGCCATGACGTAGATCGAACCGTCCTGGATGCCCGAGAACGGGAACTGCGTGGGAGGCGACGCCCCGAGCGGAACCGCGGAGAGAATTGTTAGGAACTGGGGTGCCATCGCGTTGATCGGCGGATAGGTCTTTGGGGTCGCGGCGAGTACGGCGCCATGCGGGAAGTCGATGGCGCTATTCGCGCAGTCGAAGTAAATGTCGGCCGACGCGAACGCCGCGAAGGTCGGCAGGCCGCCCTGATATGACCAACCTTGGTTGCAGGGCAGATTGTAGCCGTCGTAGACCGGGTTCGGAATCTGCACGGTAGCGCCGTCGCCGAACGTCACGGTGATGATCTGCTTGCCGACGGGTTTTGTGCCGCCTCCCGATGTTCCGTACACCCAGGCTGTGGGATGAGCAACGCACCATTGATCCGATGATCCGGGAGTGCAGCCGTAGGGTTCGATAGATGGATTGTTTACACCAAGGCCGTTCGTTCCGCTTGCCGTAGCACTCGTCTCAGCCACGTCTTGGCCGGAGAGTGAATCCGTTACCCAGACGACGATGTTGCCTGCCCATTGATTGTAAGTCCCGGCGTTACTTCCAGAGCTTTCGACAACGGTAGGCAAGACCGAAAACAGATCGTTTGCCGACGCAGATGGCGATGGCGAAGGCGACGTAGCTTTAACTCGTCGCAAGCTCAGTGAATTCGGATTAGCGTTCCTGAGCGCGGCATTCACTAAGTGAACATCCGCCGGTGCGACAGTCCCTGACGGCGAGGGTGACGGTGACGGCGCGACTGGCGTGAGGACTTGGCCCGTCGAGAAAAGCGCGAACGTATACGTTGTGCCGGCCGCAAATATGATCGTTCGATTGATCGCCGCGAACGTGATCGTTTGACCGCTGACGGAGCCGGGGCCAAGTAGCACTTGCCAGCCCGTCGCGCTTTGGGCGGGATCGTAGAAGCCAACGTATAGCGACGAGCCGGCGGAAAACGAGGAGCCTGCCGGGAGCGCAAACGTGAACGTCGGCGTTGCGCTCAGCGTGATTGCTGCGGTCGGAACGAGCGTGACGTAGACGAGCGGCGTCAACGTTCCGCCAATCGCCGCGATCATTCGTGCCGTCGATGCAACGGTCGGAGCGGACGCCGGGAGCGCACTCAGTAGCGTGGCGGTGAGTGAACCGGACCCGCTCGTCACCGACGGAATGGTGATCGACCCGGTATAGCCTGCCCCGACGCTGCCAAAGCTCGCAGTTTGCGCGGTTCCCCCAGGCGTGAGTGTGGCGGAGCTAGACGCTTGCGAAATCGGCGAAGCCGTGGGAGTTGGCGCGGAAACGCTGGGGGCACTCGACGAACCGCCTCCGCCGCAGGCACAGAGCGCGCTCAGCATGGCGACGATCGCCAGGAAACGGGATTCACGGGCGATGCTCACGGGACACACCTCGGGCCTGAGTCGCAGGGACCTACTCGGGCGCTTGCCATTCAACGGTCCGCCTGCTTGTCCTAGCGCGGAGTCTCAGGCCCGGCTTCCCTTGTCAGTCCGACGCGTTACGCGGCCTCGTAAAATGACGTCATGGCACTAGCACCTCAAGGACTAGCCTCGTTAGCCAATAGCTATATCACTATCGGCAACGCGTCGATGGACTACAACCTCAATACCGCAAACTCGGTCACGTTCACCAATAGCGTTAACGGATTCCCCAACGTCTTTGGCGGTGCGTACGGCAATGCATCGGATCGCGCGTTCAAGCAAAACATTGCCCCCGTCACCGATGGCCTCGCGCTTACCATGAAGTTGAAGCCCTCGACGTACGAAATGATCGACACGGGCTTGCCCTCGCTGGGGTTTATCGCTCAAGACGTCCAGGAGATTCTACCGGCGCTCGTTACGACCGTGACGCTGCAGGTGGCCGAGAACGAAGAACCTGTGCAGCGTTTGGCTTTGAACTACGACGGCATCATCCCGGTGCTGACGCACGCGATCCAGGAGCTAAGCGCTCAAGTGACCGCGCTAAGCGCCACGGTCGCCGCGTTGCAAGCCCCGGCCCAAGCATCAGCCGCGGCAGCGCCCGCTACTGCCACCGGAGAGACAACCACACCATGACGGACACGAACGACGCCACGGCGCTAACCGCCGAATCATTCGTCGAGAGCCTTGCCGCGAGGGAACACCATCTGTGCATGGGACTCGGCCGGCGCGCACCCAAGGGCGAGTTGGGCGTCTCCAAAGATGACGGGACCGATGCGGCTCCCGAGATCCTCGCGCAGTTCCAAAACCTGCCGCGAGCACACGTCTGGATTGCTGCACTTGCACAAGCTGACCTGACTGCCGCCCTTAGCATGAGCGGGGAGCTTGGCATCGCTACGCCCATCGGTTCAAAGCCAGACGGCGAGACGCTCGAGTATTGGCTTCGTAACCTGCCGTCCGACTTCCAAGACGAGATCGTCGCGGAGCTTCGTACACGCCGCATGTTCGCAATGACCGGCTAGACCTCACCCACCGATCAGACGCCGGGCGCGTCAATGGCCGCCAACCGCGGTCGGCCCCAACGGCCCGGGTCCAGGAGCCATAGGGCCAGGACGCAATCGCAAAAAATAGAAACCAAAATTTGTCAGTAGGAGGGGGCGGGGGTGGCTATGCTCCAACTCGACGCTCCCCTTGCGGGTGATGACGCACTTCCCAACGTGAAGAGCATCGCCGTCTCGTAGACGGTCTCGCAAGCAAAGTAGGCCTTACACCTGGCGCGTCGCGAGAGCGCGGTTCTTCGCCGCCCACGCGCGCTTGCCGTCGAGCTCGTAGGGACACTTATCGTTCCAATGCTCGTTCGGTTTGAGCGGGCAAACGTAGAAGTATCTCCCCCGAAGGCGTAGGCGCATCAGCGAACATGAGCAGAGCGGACAATGCAGATGCGTGCTGCCGTCCGGGTTGAACAGAACGAGCGGATCGGGAAAGCTCGGTCTCACGATTGTCTCGCGTATCGTCTCGGCCGAGCGAGACTGCTCCAGCGGTCGAAGTCGTCGTAGAAGCACGCGGCGACCAACGGGTCACACGCAATGCCGAAGACCTCGGCGGGCAGGTCGCTGCCGGTCGCCACGATCTGCAATCGCAACGCAGCGCCGCGGTGCACGCGGACACGGTGCCGTGTCCCGCACGTCTTGCTGCACCACCGACGTTGACGGCCGATGAGTTCTTTGCCGCAAGTACACCACATCATCAGCGTTCCGCCGAACCGCGGATCGGGAGGCTGCCGCTGGCCGTTCGCAGCGCCGCCTTTTCCAATTGCGTTAGTGACTTGGACCCGGCGATAGCCGCTTCGCGTTCACTCGCCGGTAGGTGCTTCATGGCGTTCAGCGCCGCGTTCTTACGCATCGGGTTGAGCGGGTGGGCCGCTGCCAGATGCGTGGGGACGCTGGGATCTGATAGCGCTCCAAAGAGCGCGGCGTCGATCCGGTTGCTCATCGCCGAGCCTCTCGTGCTATCGCGCCGGCCGACGCGAGAACGTACCGCACCGCCGCAATCTCGACGTCATCAAGGCTCGTCACGCGACGCCATTTCGATGCGTCAGGCGACCCGTGCAATTCGATGCTGCCGCCGCACGACAAACATGCCCCGTAACGGGCCTCTGCGGCCTCGTCAGCGCGTTCGAGCACCGTGAACGCTGAACAACCCGCCACCCGCCACTCGGCTTCGTAGAGGCCGCGCTCTGCCGCGTATTGGATGACGTCCGATTCTCGCCGGAGTTCCTCTTCTCGCCGGAGTTCCTCGATCACGGCGAGCTTGTTGTCGGCATGCCGGGCGATCAGCATCTCGTCCGGCGCGGCGTTCGTCCGGTGTCGAACCCGTAGGCCGCCAACGCCTTCCGCCGATAGCTCCAGACCGACGGAGCGAGCCTCAGCGATGAGCGCAGCGGTTTGCTCGGCAGCGAAGTCCGCCGTCACGATTTCACTGCCAACACTGCCAACAGGGGGCAATGCGACCGACGGAGCTTGTGAATTTTCACTGCCAACACTGCCAATAAGGTGTGGCGTGTCGCTATCGGCAGTATTGGCAGTTGATTTTGTATGAACCGTTTGGGCGAGAGCGCGTCCAACCCAATCCATCAGCGAGCCCCCCGAAGGTCGGGGTGAAGCCGAATGACCTGGCCCCGGCCGCCTGTGGTTCTATCCTCAAGACGCAGCCAGCCGAGTTCGGCGAGTTCATCGAGCGAGCTATCAACATCGAGGGCCGTCGTGAGTCCGGACCATTTCCGGCGCTTCAGGTCGCGAACGGAAGTGCTGTCGGCAAGGTCGCCGCGTTGAATCTTCGCCGCGAGGATCATCGCCGGAGAGGCAACCGCCCCGCCGTAGATATGCCGGGCGTGACTCTCGAGGATTTGGCCCCAGCCACACGCGGCAAGTAACGCCTCTTCCGAAACGGGTGTGAGCATCCGTTCGGTCCCGGACTCCGCGATGAGGTGGAACAGAAGGGCCAGCGCCGGGATCGTTTTCCGCTGCTTCGCCAGCCACGCCCGAAAGGCGGACGATTCGGAATCGACACGGATGCGGGCTTCGAGGTCGGCTCGCCACTCGTCGAAGATCGGCTGCGCCATCGTAGAGAATCCCAGGACGTGCGACTCGCCCTCGGCGGTAAACTCTAGCGCGTCAAGGTCATCGAATACGGTATCAACGCGAGCCCGTGCGTCATGGTCCTGCGGGCGAACGCACTTCTTATACGCCGGAGGGGTGAGGCAAATCACTGCCAGGGCGTAACGCTGAACGAGCCCGTCCGCTCCCGCCCCTCCCCGGATCGCATCGGAAATGAACTGACGGAGCGGTCCTGGTTGAATCGTTCCGAAGTTGAGCAGACACAGCGCGGGGATGTGGATCGTCCCTCGGCTGATACGATCGACCGTGAACGGGTCTTTCCCGTTCCACGCCTCCAGGTAGAAGGCACGGTCGCCTTCGCGTCCGGCTCTCTCCATCGATGCGAAGAACCCCGAAAGCTCGTCGCGTACTTGCAGCACCCCTTGCGGGTTGTCGCGTAGAATCTCGCCGAGCTTTTCCGTCGTCGCGTCGTGCGTGAAGTAGCGGCGCTCGATAGCGCGCTCCTCAAGCACTGCCCGCTGCGCTTGCAGGTCGGCTTCAATATCGACCGTCTCGGTGTTTGCCTTCATCGACTGGCGGTAGGATTGTTCGAGGGCTTCGACCTTGAGCTTCGCTAACTGCTGACGCTCCTTTAGCGTGGTGGCTTCAACGTCGAAGGTTTTCCGTCGCTCTGTTGCGAGCCGACGCATCGACGCAAAGGCTTCGGCTTGTGCCGGCGACTTCAACATGCCGGGTTCCGCAACGAGCATCCCCCACAGGTTCGGAGCCTCTTTCCACGGGTTGTCGGGCTCGGGCTGAATGAGGATCTTTCGCCCAATGACCGACGCCGTTGCAATCATCTGCGGCACCGCGATGAACTCGGGTGGCACACACATACGGTCGCTGACGTCGAAAACAAAATTCCGATACGCCTGCGGGACGAGCCCGAGTGGTAACGGCTTCGGATGCGGAACGGAATCAATCGACAGAAGAACGCCCCACTTTGCCGAATTGCCGGCTGTCGAATCATCTGCCAATACTGACAAAATGGGTGAAGGCTCGACACGGGGCGCCGCCGCAATGATGCCAGCAAGCTCGCGCAGCTTGTGCCCTTCGCGCAGCCAGTCGGCAACATCCAAAGTCTTTTCATCTTTGGCGGGGTGGCGATCGGGGAACAGGTCGATGACCTGCACGGCCGTTTGTGGGTAACGACGCGCGATGACGTCGGCGCGAGCCGCCGCTGATGCCCGCCCTGGTTCGTCGGAGTCGGCAACAAAAACGACCTTCGGCGCTCCTTCGAACGCGGCAACGTGCTCATCACGCAAGGGCGCTTTGCACCCACCCGCAATCGTTGTAACGGCTGCACGCGATTTCGCATCCCACAACGCGGCGCGTAGAGCATCGGCTTTGCCTTCACCCTCGACAACAAAGACGGTTTGTCCGTCCGCTATTGCTTGCGCTACCTCTTCCGCATGATAGAGCGGGAGCGGCTTCCCATTGAGTCCTCGAACGTATTTAGAGCCGTCGAAGTGGTGAGGGAAGAACTCTTTGCGCCGACCGTCGCGCCCTGGCTCGACGCGCTCGACCTTGCCGCAGACCGTGCCGTTCTTGTCGAGGTATGTGTACTCTGCAACGGTTGGCACCTAGGTCCGCTCCTCTAAAAAAAGTGCGGCCGTGGCGTTATCGGAGGCGAGTCCGAGCGCTACGCACAGGGCGAGAACGCCGCCCTTCATGCCACAGCCAAAACAAACAAAACCGCGCTCGTCTTCACCGACAAGCTTGAAGCTAGGGGAATGGTCATCGTGACCCGGCAGCGGGCAGCACATCAGCTTGCGCGGTTGCGGCGCGGGTAAACCGGCAGCGCGGAGAACGTCGCGGCATGATACGCGCTCAACGATCGAGTTGGGCATCATCGCGGGCACCACGTCGCGGTCAAGGTCGTAAGACCGACGATGACGACCACAACCAGGACGACGATCACGATCGCGACGGTATCCCACAGCGTGCGCGGAATAAGGAACAACATCCAGCGCTTCATCGCGGCGCCTCGGTCGTTCCGAAGCCCATCGTCTTGGGGTCTTTTTGAATCCACGCTATCAGCCGCAGCATTTGCGGATCGACCTCAGCGTAGCGCTTCGCCGCACGGAGGAACGCTCGTTTCGAGCGGACAGGGCGTGGAAGGCGTTCGGTGTTAGCTTTCGAAGGGTTCATGGTCATCTTTCTTCCGGTCCGCACGACCGGCGGGAGTGGCCCTCGGGTGATGTCGAGGATGCGTGGTTTGGAAACTGAAAAGCGGCGCTCTCGTTAACGCGAGAGCGTCTTTCGTTTTAGACTGCGCCGATAAAACGGTCGAGTTCGGCTCGGGCAACGATGACGCGTCGGCCAGCACGTCGGCTCGCGATCATGCCGGACCGTAGAAGTTCTCGAAACTTTGTCTCTCCGAGCCCGACGTAACGAGCGCTGTCGCGAACGTTGAAGGCGGACGGCTCGCGTTGCGCTAGATCGACAGTAATCATCGTGACGCACCCGTCAAGAACTGCTCAATCGAGCTACGTGGAATGCGATGCCCACGCCCGACGATGACCGCATGTAGTTGGCCGCGCCGGATCATCGTTCGAACGCATGGCTCGGAACAGCGAAGGAGCTGCGCCGCGTCGGCCGTCTTAAGTAATTCCGGAGCCTGCTCGGTGCGTTGCCCCACTTCCGGCTCATTTGATGGCATTTAAGTACCCCCCCCCAAAGAAACGCGACTTTGCGTTATTTCTTCTCAGGATACACCAACTTGCGTCTAAGCGAAGAGTACGCTATACTAGATTTATGGGTACCCCACCGCCAGTAAAGACCAGTCCGTAGCGCATGGCTCGGACCGGAACGTTGCTGACCGCTGACGAGCGCAAAAACTTTGGCACGTGGTTATCCGCGCGCGTCGAGCGGTCGGGTGTCTCGAAGAGCGCTCTGAGCAAAGATTGGCTCGGCGATGACTCTACGCAGCGTCTGAACCGCTACCTCTCCGGAGCCAAGATCCCGACTCTTCCGGTGCTCGCGAAGATCATCGGCGCGATCGGTGGCTCCGTGATGGTGGCCTTATGGCGCGCCGGCTACTTCCGCGAAGTGCTGATTTTGCTCGACTCCCTTTCACAAATTGAAGAGACTCGCGACGATGCGATTACCTTAGCGATGTGGGCCTTTCCAACCGGCGGCACGGGAGAGCCCTTCAGCGTTGACAGGGACTTCGCCATCGAGACCAACGACAGCGTCCGGCGAGCAATTGGCGACGATCCCATGTGGTTCGATGCCCTCGACAAGGTCGATGCGCGGCGCGAATTGCATCCGCTGCTTTGGTACGCCGCAGACCAACTCGCGTTTGCGGATGTCGAGCCCCATACGCGTCGTTTGGCAGCAGCCGTATACGTCAATGCTTGGGCGGACAAGCTATCCATAGACAGCGCGAACCGTGCACGGGAGGCGGTCCACCAGGCGGATCGTCTGATCGCGCTCTTGCGCCAACAAACGATATGAGTCACAAGGAGAGAGCACGATGAAGGGTTATCTGCGAGTTCGCGATCGTCGCAGCGACGAGGGCAAAAAGAAACGCCTACGGGCTGATGCTCAGAACTGGCTCATGGTCGTCGAGGCGGGATACGACATCGACGGGAAGCGCCAGCAAAAGTACCGCTCCTTCACGGGTGATCGGGCGACCGCGGAGCAGAAGCTGCGCGACTTCATCGACGAGGTAAAGAGCGGCTTCGTCATCGACGAGCGCCTGACGATCGGCACGTACCTCGCGAAGTGGTTGGCGCATAAAGGCACCGAAGGGCTCGCCGGACGCACGCTCTCGCGTTACGAGGGTATCGTGCGGGACTATCTGACGCCGACCCTTGGCAGCGTGCCGCTCGCGAAGCTCGGAACCGCCCATGTGAAGGATGCGATTGGCCGGTGGCGTTCGGCGAAACGTAAAGACCGCAAGAAGGGCGCACTCAGCGAGCGCACGATCTTCCACATTTTCTCGACGCTCAAGTCAGCACTGGCCGACGCCGAGAGAGACGAACTCGTTCGCCGGAACGTCTGCAAGGCGATGCGGGCGCCATCGAAGGGGCAGTCCGCGGTTCATGGGGTCGATGAGACGGCGGCACTGGAACTGATCGAACACCTCGACGACTCTCCGCTCGGGCTACCCACTCGGATCGCGCTCCTCACCGGCCTACGTCGCGGAGAACTGCTCGCAACGCGTTGGTCAGACGTGGACCTCGACGGGGGCACTCTGGCCGTTCGTCGGTCCTTGGAAACCGCCAAGGACGACGCCGGCAATGTTGTCGCGCACTTCAAGGCACCGAAGACCGAGAAAAGCCAGCGCGTCGTCGCCCTCCCGGCGGGAGCCGTCTCGGCACTTCGATCGTACCGGGCTCTCTACGCGCAAAAGCTCCTCGCTGACGGCATCGCGGCGAGCGACGAAGACCTGATCTTCCCCGAGCCCGACGAGTACGCGTGGAGCCCGCGGAAGGCGTGGATTCCCGACGTCTTTTCGGCCGCGTTTTACTACCGCGTGTCGAAGTCTGGCCTGCTGGAGG
>Ga0302325_10034815_pt1 | contig 10300 bp, 5 predicted proteins | sample Palsa_T0_2_FD_201948 | JGI IMG/M metagenome (GOLD analysis project Ga0302325, IMG submission 201948) | Peat permafrost microbial communities from Stordalen Mire near Abisko, Sweden - Palsa_T0_2 | ecosystem: Environmental > Terrestrial > Soil > Palsa > Peat permafrost | place: Sweden: Abisko...
GATGCCCTTTTCGATCTTCTTGCTACCAAGCAATCAATAAATCATCCGACTACTAGAGGCTTCACACCCTTGCATTACGCACTTGATCCCCCGCCCCATCTCACGAGGAACTTCGATGAATATAGCGTCACAAAGCATGCGGAAAGCCTGCTTGCAAAGGGTGCGGATATCCACTTGCGACTCGCCGACGGGATATCTTGTCTTGCCAACCTCATCAAGAAATATAACACGTTTGACACAGAAAAAGTTCGTGCCCTGGAGGTCTCTCAAAAGGACGTTTCCAGCCGTGGCTACCGGAATACCAACCAAACTCAAATAGTATTGCAAGCTGGTCGAAGTCGGATGCAGGCCTTCAGCAAGTTGGTTCTCACGGCTACGACCGATTTGGAGATGCTTACAGAGCTCATTGATGGGTATGGGGGGAGACTTTCCATCAGGCCCCTGAATTGGTTTATCAAATTCGGCGATGCAACACTAATTGATATATTCCTGGAAAAGGGGATTGATGTTGATCTGCACAATACCAGCCCTTTGTGTTTCGAAGGCTCGTGGGCGGCACTCGGCACAGCTTGCTGGTTCCCTTGCTCCCTAGAAGTATTTCAGAAACTTCTCAAAAGGTCGACTCACATTCAAGAGTTCGATAGTCAGGGCGCAAATCTTGCCCATCTAACTTGTATGGCTGGATCGAATGCTTCGCCGTCCATTCTGGAAGAGCTTTGCAAAGCTGGATTCGACCCAAACCTCCCAATGGCCAGTTCTAACGCATTCACACCGTTGATGCTTGCTGCAAAAAGTGGGAAGCAAGACCATATTCAAGTTTTACTTGACCACGGTGCCAATATCCGCCTCACGGACTTCAGGGGCACGGAAGCGGCCCATTGGGCTGCGTCTGCTGGCAAAACTGCGATTATCGAACGATTTCTCGAGTTCGGCATTGATTGGAACCGCTGCGTTTATAGCCCCGGTTACAACATACTTCATCTAGCATCATTGAACGGCCATTTTGAATTGGTCAAGTTCATACTGGACAAGTCCTTGATAGAGGATTTAGATTGCGTCGTAGAGCAAGGTTCTGCTTTATGCCACGCGGTCGGCCGTGGTTATCCTGAGATCACAGAGATACTTTTGCGGGCAGGTGCGAACGTGGATAGTGTAGGGATACATGGCACACGACCGATACATGTTGCTGCGCGCTCAGGCAATATCAGTATCATACGGATACTCCTCAATCATGGTTGCTCTCTAGTTGCCGATAATTCTAAAATGACGCCACAGCTTACCGCCTTGAAATATCGCCACCAAAAAGCCTATGATGTCTTGAAAGAATATGAGAGTCAAAAAGGTGCGCTTCAACACTCCTGCTCTGTGCAAATGAATTTGGCTAATTTTGTGTCATCTAAGAAGGATCAATGTCCCCAGTCCATTCGGATACCTCAAGTATTGAAATTCGAGATTTAGAAATCAGGGTTACTACGATTCAATCGAAGACCTCAGCGGACCTCAAATTAGCAATCATAGAGGGAGACTTTGCACTATGCAGGGCCCTAGTAGAGGCTGGATTTAGTGTTGACTGCAGATTTAACTGCGGATGCACGCCTCTGTTATGCGCCCTTTACTACAATCGTGACGAAATCACCCGATATATTGTTGATCAAGGCGCCTCATTCAAAGGAAGTGTTTGTAGGAGTTCAAAAACACCGGGCTACTCTGTAGTTCACATGACTTGCTTACGAGCAGTGAACGTTGATATTCTCAAAAAAGCTTTGGCCAAAGACCCTTCGATGGCACATCTTGCTTTTCAAAGCCCGGTGAGTCCACTACATCTGGCTGTGGGAAGCGAAAACACCGCTGCATTAGAAGTGTTGTTACAATATTGGAAAGAGCAATGTCTAGGCAACCCATTGGAGGAGTTCGACAGGGTCCGAGTCGACGCCGTTCCTGCTGGAACTACGGGATCGATTCAAAAACATATCCAATATGACACCGAAGTACGGAAGGCAAAATTACTTTCGATTTATGATGCTCAGATCATGGAGTCAAAACTAGACCTAGTCCGCATACTTTCCCCATCTGGAAACCTTGACACAAAAAAATTCTCCACTGGAACGCCGCTGCATCTCGCTGCCTATTTAGGACATTGTAACACAACGAAGATGCTTTTACGTTATGGTGCCAGCATTGACTCGTTTAACAAAAATATGTACACTCCTTTGCATATCGCCTGTGAAGAGGGTGAAATTTCTGCTGCTAGCCTTCTCCTGGAGAGTGGAGCGAACGCATCCAAGAGGGATGATTGTGGTCGCACAGCCGCAATGTTAGCGGCGGAAAAAGGCCATGAGGAAATAGTGAAGCTGATAATCGATCGCCATGAGGCCCTTGCCCTAACGGATGGTTATTGCGAGAGTTTGTTACACTGTGTGAGTTCTCAGTTCCTTCGAGCATTCTTTCCTTCCTCGCATGTCTTTCGAGCCGTTTACTCTCTAGATACGTCTTAAGAGTAAATAGCTGGTAAAACAATATCTCAACTCCGAATGCAACCCTGTCAGGCAATACTAATCCGATTTTCTGGGATTTAGGCCGCTCGTGGAGGTCCTGAAGTGTTCTCCTATGTTTTCGCGCAAGGCTGTGACCCATATGCAGAAAACTACTTGCACCAAATCCCTGCAGACATTGCCTTGGGAAACCACAACTTTCCTGCATTCAAATCGCAGATTTTCAACTTGGACCTTGATTTCAGCCGATGGAATGGGCCTATATCGCAAATCGAGTCAAAATGGGAACGTTGCTGCATATCTATTGTTAGACTGTTCCTCAAGCGTGCACCTGCGAAAATGATCTGCCAGGAGTTGGAGGCGACTACTTGGACAGGTGGAAATGTTGTAGGCGACGCTGCCAAAGACGGACAACAAAATATTGTCGAACTCTTTGTCCGTGCTGGGGCAAAACTGGAGCTCGATCGCGGCGCTTATGGGACGCCACTATTTACTGCATGCGCATTTGGGCGCTTCCAAACGGTAAAATACTTGGTACGAGCCGGCGCAAAAATCGTTAGCAAAAAGGGAGGCAGACCATTTAGTGCAATTGTAGCTGCGCGATCTTTCCCAGATACCGTCCAGTGGCTTCTCGTTGAGCGACATATGGAGCAACGTAAGATTGAATATTCGAATTCCTTCGAAGAGCAGCCAGTCTGCCAATGGTCTGGCGTACAATGTGTGAAGGTGGAAGCTGCTGGGTTGTACTTGCGGCTATATCTTGCCTCTTCTCTTGATCGCGCGAAAGAATTGGCAAAAGTCCAAAAGCAACTACGAGGAGAGGTCGTCTGTGTGTATGATGAGACAGAAGATCAAGACACGGAAAAATAGTCATCATCAAGTTTCGCAAGTTATAACAACGAGTAAGAAGGGATTATATATCTCGTTCTACATGTCTTTCTCAGAGCTAAAATTCTCGGTCCCACCCGCCCAGATTTCCGGCTTGTTCATGGCGTTTCGGGGCGGAAACACTGCATTTGATTCTTCGTTTTACCTAAACTCTCTATCTAAGCCGATACGGACAACTTCCTCAACAAGCTAACTGCAATAATACTGGATTTTCGTTCAGCCCCGGTCTGAACAACTAGGGGGTGCGCTCCTCGCTTAAATCAAGATTTGCTCCTGAGCGCACGTGCCGAATAATCAGGTGACTGTTGCCTGAAGCTAAGCCACATGACTTCGTACTGCCTGATTTCGGCCCCTTTTCCAGCAAGGTGACCGTTGCTGCCTGGCAACGGTCCCGTGATTGCATGTCAAAAGCGTGTTCGATTATTCTATTTTAAATTCTCGTGTTTCTCCTACGACGCGACTCAAAATCTACTTAAATCGTATCGATATCTTCGAAAATTGAGTTCGAACTCACTTCTAAAATCCAGGAAGCGTTCGAACAATCACACATAATCCTAAACCATCCAGAAGAACGCGACAGGAATCCGAAATCAATCATGTCTTTCCCACAGTTCACCTCCTTTCCTCCCGAGATTCTCTCATTGATTCTCGCCTCATGCCCGCCAAATGACCACACTTGCCTTCGTCTTACATGGTATTTTCTTCCTCGTCACCATTGCTCATCAATTTTACCTACTGACACCTTCCAGCAAGATTTTATACATTCTGTCCCCATCAAAAGAAATCGTCTCTCTGGAGAACACAGATATTGGGCCTCTTTGCGGCAAGGATAACTCTTTTCCTCGATGGCAACATCGAAATGAATGTCATAAAGCCTCATACGAAGCAGTGTGCAAACGAAACGCTGAAAATGATCGCTCAACTCCAGAAATGAATCGGAAATGCAGAACGAATTGGTCATCACATCATTGTGAATGCTACACTAGACAGATGAAATTGCATCGCAGACTTAAGTCTTGGATGCCGAGGAATTTAAATTACTGTGGCGAATGCGAGATGTTTACCAAGAGGAAGAAGCAACATAATGGGCGCTGTGAGTGACATTACTCGAAGGCTTTGAGCGCTTGCTGATAAGTGACAGGTTATCATGGTCGTCCCAAAGTACGAAAATTTGAGGGTCATTATTGGACACACACTTCAAGAGGAGGTGCTTTCGGACGCAAGTTATGGAAAAAGTGGTTTAATAATCGTGCGATGAATCGTCTCGAGGCAAGATTGAGACAAGATCGTGAAAATCGGGGAAAGGGAAGTGAGAGATATTCCTTGCGGAAGTTGGAGTCGAAAGTCGTGAATTCGCGGGTAGCGAGAGATAGTAAATCTTCTGTATGGGGTTATTAAGACATGAGTTGGATTTTATAATAAAGTGAGATAAAAGAAGCTGAGATGTATATTGAGGTAATGATAGAACGAGTCATGAACATTACGAAATGTTTGGACATGTATGAAAATTGTTCTTGGTATTCGGACTTTCCATTTTCAAGGATTGTGCTTGGAGCCATGGAATTTTGGAAGCACTTTTTTGAGGAAATTAACAAGGCAGAGATGGAACTTGAAGCTAAGGATATCAAAGAAATGCTGCATAGCTCTTCCGTCAACGCAGTCCACATGCTCGTGACTGAGCCTGTCGTTTTCACTTTCGGGCTGTGGATGGGTTCACAAGTTTTTACCTTCCTATTCTTGTCGGTCATTTCCATCACATTCCAGTAGAAACGTGGATGGAGTGAAGTAGTTGTAGGCCTGCCATATATCTCCCCTTGCGTCGGGGTCACCATCGGGTTTGTAGCCAATTTCTTCCAAATTCGGAAGTACAAAGAGATCATGAAATCGAGAAATCGCAAGATTCTGCTAGAAAGTCGACCGTATGGAGCCATAATGGGAGCGGGGTTCCTTCCTCTCAGACTCTTCATCCATAGCTTCACCCAGTGTTGGTATCTTCTGTGGATTGCCCCACCTTTGCCCTGGCTTCTATTGCCATCGGTATCTTCTTTATTTTCGAATCTACGTATAGTTTCACCTCTGATTGTTATGGTGAGAGCTCATCGTCGGCAATTGCGGGTCAAGACTTGATGCGAAACAGTCTCGGCGGTGGGCCCCTCTCTTCGCTAACCAGTTTTTCCAGAATGTTGAATGCCAGTATGCTGGCTCGGTCCTCGCGATATTCGGAACTCTGTTGATATTCATTCCGTTCGTGATGTTCAAGTATGGTTATATTTTGAGGAAGAGATCGAAGTTGGCAAGTTCTCAATTGGGTGGTGATGAGCAGAAGGACAAGACGGGCCTCTATCCCGCGCCGTTTATCTAGAGACAAAGATATTGACAGGATCTGAAGATATTAGGGGCAGGAAGTGCAAAATTGAGAGAGATTTTGGAATTCAGGAGGCGCTGCTGCAGGAAAATTGGTTGTTTGATGATCTTTCTTTTATGGGGGGCATACGATATGGGAGATGTGGTCCCTTATCTTTGCCATGTAGAGGGTATAAGAGCTGTTGGATGGGGGCCTACAATTCACAATACGTTAGCATGACTACGAGTTTTGGCAAACGCATTAAAGGTGTTATTAGCTTAGTTTTCATGAATACCATGAAGATAAAAAAAGCTGTTTGTTGCCACTTGTTCACCACTCCAGTGCTTGTTTGACAGTACTGCACCACAATTCAAGTAAAGAACACAACCGGCTGCTTGCAATTTGGAGCATCAATACTAGCTCTAGAGTCCAAAAAGCATCCTCATTTGCCATGCCAAAATAGCACCGCAGCTAAGCATCTTGATCCTGTTATGTCTGCACAAAGTCTCTAATCCTCATTGCGCCAGCTCTTAAGCTTCTTAGGGGTTTCCTCCTACATAGACAGTCGTGTTGTGGTTTTGGTGGATAAAAAGGGTGCCTTTGAGGCTCGAGTGTCGTTGCTGCCGAGGGAAAAGGTGCATCAAGTGGTAGCAGGCCTGCCCACCCACCTTTCCAGACTTTCGAGTCTCAGTAGCTCACTTCTAAAAAGCTATAAGGACAGGAATGTCAATTCACTCCCGCTGACATTCAGCTCGCGTCACCCCTGCTGCCCTGGGGTTCGAAGCGAATTTTTTAGGGGGCGAGATCATGTGACCTTCTCCTTTGAACACCATCGCTTACATCAACAACAACTTCTGCCACCAAACAAAATTCGTTGTCAACAATGGCTTCCCAGAAAATGGAGCATTCGTCCAAAAAGTTGGACGTAAATGATGACATTAGCCCTAGTGAGTGTTTCGTCTATTGTTCGATATATCCGTTCCAAGAGTAACTTCAGAACTGACAAAAATTGTCAATTCAGTTGCTGTTGACAAAGCAACGATAATGACTTGGTGGAAGGCAGTTGAGACACGAGTCCCTCTTTCGTCGAATGCCGGCACCAAACGCAGAGCTGTAAGTTAATTTAATTGACTCTTTCAGTTTCCGGCTACCGTATCATAAATCAAAGCGTGGCTAATATGCTTAATCAGACAGAAGAAAAGTTCTCAAAAGGTCCCGAATATCAGGAGGAGAAGAAAGTCCGATTTGAAGAAGATCTCTACAGCGAGCAAGCCTCCAACTCCTTTAGCAACGGCAACGAAAATCTTCAAGGCAGCGGTACTATGGCCCCAGGTGCTGCTCAACCACTTCCTCAACAAGAGTATTTGAACGCGTTAGGAATTGAGATCACGAGCTACGATAACCCAGTCCGTCCTTCTTCGTCATGCAATTCTCTGTATGACTCTCAAAGCTCACCGTTCTTATTACGCGATCGCCATCCGCTTGCGGCGCCTGCCCCTCTCCCACCAAATCCCTACTATTACAACTTCGAGAAAACAAAGCTCTACGCGGTATTCAAATCACTCAAGGTTGCCGAATTAGCACTTTACACCCGCCTCAAGCCGAGCGATAATCGAATCAGGATTTTGCAACGGCGGATCTTGAATTCCGAGCTACGTCGTGGTGCATACACTTCTACACCAGAGGTCGAAAAGGCGGAGCAGCAAATCAAGAGATTGTTGGAAGAGAGGTACACTGAAGAAATGGAGCTATATAGAATCAGAATCGACCTTGCTCGTACGTGGGAGGAGTTGGATATTGCAGACTGGGAGGCAGAGTGGGACGCACAATTAGCAGAATGGGAGACAGACGATGAAGGTGAGAATGTTGATGGAGACGCGAAGAGCTACGGGAAGGCGCTCTATTCTATAATGAATTAAACCGACCCTACAACCTGTATGTTGAATAGTTGTCTGGTTATTACTGGGGGGCCTTCTTTGCCTCCACTATCTTTCTGACTGAGAAGAACTCGGAGAGAACCAAAACAATGTAATCCTTGAGAGCTACAGAATCACTTCAAAATATCAAAGGCTAATACGTGTTCCTTTGACCTAATAGCACGTAAAGTGAATTTTTGAAAGCATTACCCAGGACCAATTCACTTCCCAGGGCTGTCGAGCTAGCGCTGTTCTTTGTCCTAGCAGGGAGGGTTGTCTTTAAAAGTCAGCTGACCTGCCCTCATGACCTTCCCCGACAACCACCATCCAAACCTCTTTCCCTAGGATTTTTTTAAAAGAAATTTAATATCTGTGAGTTTCTTTATTGCCAATATGCAACTCAAAGCTTACTGTCAATTAATCTGCCATTGTCAACACGTCTTCTAACAAGACTGCCGAATTTCCGGAGAATCTGGAGGACAATGATAAAGTTATTGAGACGGGTAATCATTCCGTCCAAAGTCTTGCATATAGATTACAACAGATTCAATTATTCCTCTTTTAGCTCCTCCATCGACCAAAAAGATAGCCAGCAGACACCAGTGGATGGGAACTCTCAACAACGAAAAGATGGGCTCTACTTCTAGCACAAAGGGAGGCCTTGTAAGTTTGCATGAAAAACCCGTGTTTGATCAAGAAAAGAAAAGAAAACAGCTGACAGCAGTTATTTAGTCCAGTATGAGAACTGTTTCCCAACGCGAAATCGCCCTGAACCAACCTCAATCCGCTTCCTAGGACCCCTGTAGAGTCTGGAACTGGCCAAATTATTTCACAAAGGAGCAAGAGCTCATTTTAGAAGAGAACTACGAGTATTCCCAAGCTCTGAACAATATACAATACCAAGACTATGCTTTCGACATCGACTCTAATGAGAGGCCGGTTAGGGTAGTAATTCTTGAGCATTGACAATATCAGGGCTAATGTTCGAGTAGGACTGGTTTGAGCAACGAATGACCGCAACGTGTCAGACATCTACTCATAGTTTCGCTCCCACAACTTCCTCTGGATTTGAAACTCCTGCTCCGCTTACACGAGTCAGCGGTTTTTATGTTTCCATTTCTTCTATACCGCGAGAGCAGAGAAACACTACCATCAAGCAAGATATACAGTGACTCAAAGCTAGAGTAGGAGGAGCACAGGCATCTGGTGACGTATTGTGAGTGTAAACTTCTGCGAGCGAGATTCAACTTTTTCCTTGATGAATAGTTGGATTTCTCATCCCGTGAATAATGGCGTCTGATCTTCTTGAATTAGTGAACTGCTGACAGCACATTGAAATATTGACAAGTGAAGAAACAGAGCGAGATATTAGATATCTGTTCATCTGGTTAACATGCCGACAGGGAAAGTCTAGCCATTTTCCTCCAATCAAGACTCTCCAGGCTGAAATAATAGTAAAGTTTCTTTGTTCAGACAGGTACAAAATTAGTTCAATATTATGATAATTTAACGTGTTTTGTCAGATTAAGTCATCTTCATGATAATTCACTTAAGCAAGCTCAGTTTTCAAGCCAACTTTGAGACGTTCACCATCTTGAAATGGATCACATTGTGAATCTTACCTGTGTTGATGAGCGCTGAACTTTCCACCTCATCACCCCAACACAAAATTTAAACAATGAAACCAATAGTTTCAAACACATCATGCCGTACATCAAGCACAAAAATGGTAAGTAGAGAAGCAACCTTGAGAAGGTACGTTTCCATTGTTCCACTTAAATCTGATAATTCGAGGCTGTATTTTAATCTACCAAAATATGAAAGAAAATGGCTTTTGAATTACGTGCACTCCCCGATAACTTCAAGTGAGAGTTAAATAAATGTGGTACAAAGAGAAGGTTGGTGGTCGAAACAGAATTGTTGGGCCGCGGCTCACGCGGGGTGGCACATGCTACTGCGGTGGCATCCTCCTATCTTCTTTTCTGCAACTTTATATTTTCAATTTTACCAGGTTCCACCCAGGAAAAGTTGGCTGCTTCAGAGCCTCGTTATGATACAGTCAACTCATCTGATCCGCCACACCCATCTCTAGACTTTGACGCAGACGATGCAGACAACTCAAGAAGATTGCTCTTGCATGCTTTGTTCTGTTCTCAGCTTTCGTGGCGTGAGTACCCCCATCAACACTTGATGAACTCACTGATTAAAAACACAGGACATTCGGAACACCAATATACATTGCAGCAATACCAGGAGTCCAAGAAAAGTTCCATCTCACTAATATATTAGCCATCGCCCCTTCCTCCCTCTATGCCTACTACATTGGAATCGGCGCCCCCCTCGGAACCGCAGTTTGTGAAATGTACGGCCGTCGGATAGTCTACCACGTCACAGACCCTCTTTCCTTCTTTTTACCATCCTCGGCGGCTGCTCTTAGAACCACGCCACTCTGGCTGCCTCTCGCAGTCTCGCAGGTCTCTTCTCCAGGCCTTGGCTTACCGTTGGGGTTGGCATCCTCAACGACCTCTGGGACCTATGCCTGGAGAAGACTGGAACTAGTTTTGTTGTCCTCTTTGTCTTGTTTGTGATATTAGTCACAGGTAGGGCCAATGGTCAGTGCGGCGATCGTTACGCATCATTCGTGGCGTTAGAATTTCTGG
>Ga0302325_10034816_pt1 | contig 10300 bp, 11 predicted proteins | sample Palsa_T0_2_FD_201948 | JGI IMG/M metagenome (GOLD analysis project Ga0302325, IMG submission 201948) | Peat permafrost microbial communities from Stordalen Mire near Abisko, Sweden - Palsa_T0_2 | ecosystem: Environmental > Terrestrial > Soil > Palsa > Peat permafrost | place: Sweden: Abisko...
GCCCATTCTAATATGTCAGATACAACGACCGCATCTTCAAAATGTTCTCCGAAACCTTCTCCGCCCTCCCCCTCGCCACCCTCGTCTCTACAAAATACCTCATCCTCCACGGCGGCCTCTTCTCCAACGACACCACCACCCTCTCCGACATCCGCAAAATAAACCGCCACCTCCGTCGACAGCCCGCGACAGAGGGCATCGTCAACGAAATGCTCTGGACGGATCCGCAGCCCAACCCCGGCAGGGGACCCAGCAAGCGCGGCGTGGGACTGCAGTTCGGACCGGACGTCACGGAACGGTTTTGTCGTGAGAATGGGCTGGAGAAGGTCATTCGTAGTCATGAGGTTAGGATGGGGGGGTATGAGGTTGAGCATGGGGGGAGGCTGGTTACTGTTTTTTCGGCACCGAATTATTGGTATGTTCCACCCGCGTCTTTGTTTTTATGCGTCATGATCCCTTCCTCCCTTGTCTTTTGGATGTTTGGTGTGGGTTTTTTTTTGGTTTTACTTTACCCTGTTTGTTGCGTTTCCTACGATGCATATTGAGTTGTGTGTTTCTTGGGTGTTGTCCTGGTCACAGCACCATCTCATCCCATACGTTACTAGCTCAAGTGTTCATTCGTTATACAAGTTTGAACAACACTAACAGCCAGTGATTCAACTGGCAACAAGGGAGCCTGGATAAACATAAAATCAGACCTAAAACTCCAATTCGAGACCTTCGACGCAGTCCCCCATCCAAACATCAAACCCATGGCCTACGCAAGCAACCTCGTAGGAAGTATGATGTAATCGTATCCCTCCCTGGTGACCGTCTTTGCATGCACAACAAAGTCCCCCTTGATACGACTTGCTTCAATGGGTGTATGCATGGTTTGTGCTCTGCTTGGTTTGAGTGGAGCGGAGCGTTTCGGTTTCTGAGAGGGGATTGGAATGGATGTCTAGAAATATAGTGTGTTGAGTGGTATTGGGGCATGGCGTGGAGACAATATGGAATGGACGTATCTAAGGTATGGAAAGAGATAGATTCTAAAATGACATTCTCTATCTATTTTTGATTTTAGTGACATTTCATTAGTCTTTGGAAGGTGTTATTTTCGTCGACAATGGCGTTAGAGACAGAGTGACGATCCTTGTTTTAGTCTGAGATCCTTTTGTCTGCGGCGGATGGGGCTGGTTTCCTGCGTCTATTTGTAAGATAATATCCCGCCTCCAACAAGACCTCTAGACAAAGAGAATGTGCGAGGTTGGTCTTAATATCATGCATGAGGGAGGCGACGCAATCGCAAGTCCTTGAATATCGAGCTCGGTTTCGGGGACAATTACTCCCACTCTAAGTCGCTCCACTGCATGGTGACACAAAGCCCACGCATAAGCCGTTGAAACAGCCTCACTGACCCTCTTAAATCTCGGTTGTGTCCAACAAAGCTCTCAAAGTTTAAAGTCGCACAAAGCAATAGGGGCTTTAAGTCGCGCTAGCCAATAGCGTGGTGTGTGCGGTTATTGCGTGCAGCGTGAGGGATGGTTTAAGGGGTGCATGGGAGCATGTGTGAATCGTCTTTTGTGTCGAGAATTAAGTTTCCCTTACTTTGTGAGTGAGCTTGGCTCGAGAGAATGTTGTTGCCCCTTATCTCCAGGATGATCCGCGTGTCCTCCGCGTAGCTCCATTCTTGAGTCTGTGTCACACGTCACACGGTAGGATCGGCCCGGATGATTATTGGTCACGAGCTGGGTCCAAGCGGAAGAGAGTAATCCGGTGACACCTCGAGATTTCAAAAATGGGTCCTAGCAACGATATTGTCACTGTGAATGATGAAGACATTGGCTATATTACTGCCGATCCTTGGGGGTGCACGTCCAGAGGGACCGTGGGGGGAGCAAGGAGTGGACGTGAAATTAGAACTTAAAATGCTAGCAAACAAAGATCGGAATGATGGCGATAAGCGTGAAACTGTCTGCTTGCATCATCATTTCATTGTTGGGGGCCCTTGCGGTGCTGCATCCTAGCATGTGAGCCTAGCGCGCGCACTGTTGCTATGCTATGTATGCTATCAGCATTCCCCTGGGCCCCGGCCTGGGGCACGCAGCAGCATGCAGGAGACGCCGCGCCGAGGGATCGGCAAATGCAGACGACTAGGCACTAGATTGCCGTGACGTTGCGGGGATTTGGCCGATGCCCAAGTCACACGCCCGAGCGGGCCTCTCGGATAGCTACGTGTGCTGCCCGCATAGGGCTACAGCAATTCCGAATTATGCCAGTTGCAGCAGGGTGGCGTCATGCGTGCTTATGAATGCCGCTCCGAAGGTGGGTTATCTTCGCCACTCATTGGCCCGAGGGATATTATCATCACCCCCATCCGGTCATCTGATTCGCCAGACGCACGAGCCGACTTGGGCTGACGCACACGCCCAGGTGATATAGGCTGCAGTTGTGCTGTTGCTTTGCTCATATTAATTGTTACAGTTGCGCACGATTGGCTGGGAGATGTTTAATGTGGACAATGTGGGCTGTGATGGCGAGTCATCACACACACAGAAATGATCTTTCTAGAACACCCTGGACAGCCAATGGGACACACCGGCGCCGTTTTAGTGACTCTTGCAGCCCGTGCCGGGACTGCCCACTGCTGACACACACGCCCAGCTATAACCCCCCTGTGTCGCCCTCCGCTGGGCTCCCGTGCCCCCCAACCCTTTCCTTCGTCATCTTCTTCTTCATCCTCTTCTCTCTCCATCGTCGACCGATCCACGTCGTTGAGTTAGAGCTCCCTGCGCTGCTACGTCCACAACTCTCTGCGCGTATCCTCAACTTGCCTCGCCTGTCCTCCGTCCCTTCCGTCCCGCCTTCTCTTCTCCTCAGCTGCTTTCACTTCTGCTCGGGCGCCACACTCCTTCGACACACTAATTCCTCGCCGCTAACACGCTCGTGTTCTGTCGTCGTCATCTCCGGAAAGCCAGCTTCTTCGGATTTAGCGATCGCGGTCTCATCTTTCGTCTTCGCGCATTCCTTTTTATGTCTGCATAGCATCTAGACAAACAACATCACAACACACAACACTACACTACAACGTCTACAATCGGATGAGTCTTTAGGTTTTTCGACTGTCTACACTCTTCATCGCATCATCATCATACTACAGTTTGTGAGTCTCAGATTGCACAATCACTGGGGGGATACCATATCGTCTTATATCAAGACATATCATCAATTTTGGGTTTGAAGGTCCGTGGTGTCTAGGTGTTTTTGGTTTCTATTTGTTTTATCTGCTCTATCTTTTAATCTCTCCCGCTCGTCCTTGTGTCTCGTCTCACAATGACTGCCGAAGCAACCGCAACGCATGCAGCCCACCAATTCCCTGAAGGGCTTGTTTTGGATGGGTATGACTCTATTTGCCACAATAGCGCTGACAGTCTATGTAGGCGTTACACAGTTCTCGACACGCTCAACCAAGGCTCCTACGGCATCGTCGTCCTCGCACGAGACTCGGAAACGCAATCTCATGTCGCCATCAAATGTCTGACGAAAACTCAATCTACCGATGCCACCGATGACGCATGTCCCTTGTATCGCCAAGAATTGCATTTTCACGAGACGCTCGCCAAACAAGACTCCAGCGCCCCTGGAGCCGACCATGTCATTCGCTGCGTTGATTCCTTCGAGACTGACAAAAACGCCTTTCTCGTTCTCGAATACTGCGACCTCGGAGATTTGTACGAAAACATCCTGCAAGGCCGTATCCCTCGCGACACGCAAACAGTCAAGGATATGATGTTGCAACTCGTGGACGCTGTGCAATTCTGTCACGCCGCAGGGGTCTACCACCGCGACATCAAACCGGAAAACATTCTCATGAGTGTTATGGAGGATGGCTCTGGCCGACCTCTTCTCAAGCTCGGGGATTTCGGACTTGCAACCCACGACACATGGAACACAGACTTTGGCACCGGAAGCGACAGGTACATGGCGCCGGAACAATTTGAAGGGATCCGTGAGGACGGATACTCGCCGGAGAAAGTCGACATCTGGGCTCTTGGATGTTGTCTTCTCAACCTCGTCTTCTCTCGCAACCCCTTCAAAGTCCCCTCGACTTCCGATCCCATCTTCGCCGACTATGTCCGTGATGCCATGTCCCTTTGCGATGTCTTCCCCACCATGTCAACCGACACTTTCGAAGTCTTGAAGTATGCTCTGGCAATCGACCCTGCCAAACGTGACCTCGCGAAAGTTCGTCAAGCGATCGTCGATGTGGAAAACTGGACCGACTCCGAGACCGCTGAAGATGAATGTGTCGAGACTGACTTTACATGTTACGCCGACGAACCCATTACCTGCACTGTCTTCAACCGAGCACCCTTACGCACACCCTCTCTTGCTCAGAACACACCCTTCTTCTCCACTCACGCTGACGGCACACCGTTCCCTTGGGCAACGGCCTTGCAACAAAAGCCTGCCAGCACAATCACCAAAATTGAAGAAAGCGAGGATGAGGATTACGAAGATGACACTGCAGAGACTTACTCCATCAAGGACAAGACCGACGATGGACGCTCTTCGGACTCCGGTCTCGGCACCTCTCTTGGATCCCTCTCGATCACTCCCTCCCTCCCTCCTTCCAAACTCTCCAAACTCACCAACAAATTCAACACCTTCCTCCCCACCCCACCAAGCAGCGCCCAGAAGGCCAACCCCGTCACAACAACCTTCAAGCGCCCCAGCGTCGCGCGCAAAATCCCCGACACCTCCTCCAGCATGCCCATCACCTCGACCCGCAGCATCCTCGGCCGCTACATCAGCGACTCGGCGGACCGCCTCAAGTTCGGCAAGTCCTGGAGTGACTGGGTGGAAGAAGAGGAGGATGAAGCAGAGGAAATGGCCCGGGGAGACTCGCGCGGAAGTTCTGGCTCAAGTAGACTGTCGTTCGGGGAAATCAACGAGGATGATGGTGACTGGTGGGAGGGCGTTCCTGCTGCTCACGGGTGGGAGGATTGAACATATTGGCTATCGGACACGTTCACTTTAGTGATGTTTTTGATGGTCTTTGATCCTTTTGCTTGTATTATAGGGATCTTCTTCGGAAGGTCATGTATGATTAGCCTGTATAGAAAATTAAAAAAGTCTGTATATAAATTTGTCCCGTTCAAGTAATCCGTCTGAATTTTGGCGATCATCCAAAAGTCAACTCGCATGCCAGCGGTACTATTTGATATAGGTACGTTTTCTTGGGACGCCAAGCTTATCATCCACTAGAAGGGACTGTGTTACCTATCTCCTTCGTAGCGGAGGTCCTGGTACTCTCTCTTCTAGGTTCTCCCCACTAATCACAGTTCCCTGCGGCCATTGCTGCCTTGCCAACCTATGTCACCGAAAACTGGTCTTCCCCCACCGGCGACTTCGCAGACATCACAGTGCGCTTCCCAACAAACGCAACCACATCTCCAGATACTTTCATCTCCTACTGCCAATCCCTAAACTCCGAGAACTCCAAATTCCCCCCCTGGAAAACACTCCAAGGTCTCCTATGGCGTCAATCCTACGAATCCGGCTCCGTTAAAGCGCCCCTGTACAATGACATCCTCCCTGCTCTCCGAAAACTCAAATCCTCAGGCGTAGCAATATACATATACTCCTCCGGGAGCATTGAGGCGCAAAAGTTGTTATTCGCACATGCCAATCATGGCGATATCACAGACTTGATCAATGGATGTAGCGGCTATTTCAGGCGTGTCTGATCCGTAGATTTCGATCCGTCGTACCTGGGCGTGGAGAATAAATTCGATGTCAGGGGGTATGAGACGATTGTTTTGGAGACGGGGATACGGGAATGGACGTTCTTCAGTGATGTTCCTAGGGAGATTGCTGCTGCGGAAAAGGCCGGGATGAAGGGCTATGTATTGGCTAGAGAAGGAAATAAACCTCTTACCGAGGAGGAAAAGAAGGAATATAGGGTAGTTTATGATGGAATTGAAGGGATTCTAGAGTTGATACACGGATAGAAGTTGGGAATCGAAATCCCCCGGTCCGAAGGCATACTATTTTCTGCAACAGATGCTATGTATCCCGGCCGTAATTTACACGGCCCTGCAAGGACAGTATAAACTCTACACCCTTTAAGGTAACTGGAAAGTTCAGTGTCATTATAAAGAAGAACTCGACATCACTGAACCATAGCTAATTTCGACGTCTGCCTTAGAAGGTCAGATTCTCAACAGCAAAACGTTGACAGGACTCGATAGTCTTCGAACAATGGATGGGTATCTCCTCTTCTCCAAAAGAAGCTGCTTCTTGTCCTCAAGTACGATGCCCAAACAAAATCTGTAAGTTGTAGAATTCCGAGGTACAAATAAAGGTCTAAAGATGCGGAGCCAGAGTGCTCTCGCTTATCGTCGGCGCCGATCGTGCCGCGATAAGGCGCTCGGTCTATCCACCAAGGTCCACAATACAATCTCCCCATACTTCTTCGCTTCCAACACCATGCTTCCTACACCGTTGTCAGACTCTCCATATTTAACTTGGATAGGCGCCTCCTTGCTCCTTGCAGCGGGGCTATATTATTATAGCACAAAGACAGACATCCCTAAGATTAAGGGGATTCCAGAGATACCAGGGGCTTTACCGATGTTCTTCCTACCTTGCGCGCCACTGCTGATGTTAGATTTGGCCATCTTCTTGACCTTGGCGATGTATATCTTGTCGAAAGCGATTGTTTCTCACAGTAGGATCATGCAACAGTGTGTCAAAAGTGGTCTGCGGAGTACGGATGGCCAGTCTTTCAGATCAGACTCGGTAACATGCGTGCCGTGGTCGTCAACACCTTCGACACCTGTCGAGAAATGTTAATAGACCACTCAAATCAAGTCATCGACCGTCCTACACTATACACCTTCCACGGGCTCATATCCTCAACTCAAGGTAGCCTCCCCTAACGTTGGTGGCGTAGCCGACTTGTAGGCTTTACAATCGGGAGTTCACCCTTTGATGAGAGCTGCAAGAAACGAAGGAAAGCCGCGGCGACGGCACTGGCTAAACCTGCCATGAGAAATTACCTACCCATGTTTGATCTTGAAACATTTTGTGTAATACGGGATTATCGAAATAAGGCGCTGTCAGATGATATTAAGGATCTTGAGTTCAATCCTCGTCCGTTTCTGCAGAGGTTTGCGTTGAATACAACGTTGACTTTATGTTATGGGATACGTATGGATGATGCATATGATGAACTGTTGCGGGAGATCCTTTGTATTTCCCTTATTTGTGATAACAGCTGATATAGACGTTGGAAGTGCCATTTCCTTACTACGAAGTGCTTCTGAAAACTATCAAGATTATATTCCTGTAATAGTCGATATGCTAAGTATCTGATGGCAGATCCTTCGCTATTTCCCCGATAACGAGAAAAATAAGAGAGGGGTCGAGCTTCGAGAGCGGCGAGATAAATATCTAAAGTATCTCCTGGATCAAGTCAAAGGAATGATCGAGGACGGTACCGACAAACCCTGTATCGCCAGCGCCATTATCAAGGGCGACAACGACAAATTGAACGATGGTATCGCTTTTACTCTAACTTTCTGAGAGGTAGTCGAAGTAGGGAGTATCTGCCTCAGTCTCGTATCCGGGGGGTTTGAAACGATCCCAGGGACACTGACTTCCGTAATCGGCAGTCTTTCGACCAAAGAAGGTCAAAAATTCCAACAAGCCGGATTCAAGGCTATCATGGAAACATATAATGGTGACCGAGATGCCGCTTGGGTAGATTCCGTCATGGATGAGAAGGTAGAGTATATCTCTGCTATCGTAAAGGAAGGAGTACGATACTATACTGTGAGCAGTATGTCACTTCCTAGGAAAGCGATTGAGGATTTCCACTGGCATGGATCTCTTATTCCTAAAGGCACCATGATCCTCATTAGTGATTCTCCTCTCCCTATAATGAACTGATCGATAGATGCACAAGCCGCAAATCACGAAGAAGCTCATTACGGACCCGATGCTCATCTCTTCAACCCTGAACGATGGCTCCATAGTCCTTCCAAGGGCTCTTCGACAGTGCACTTCGGGTTCGGCGCGGGGAGCAGAATGTGTGCGGGTCATTTGATAGCCACGAGGCTTTGTTATAGTCTTTTGGTGCGATTTATTCTTGCGTTTGAGGTTGTGGCTAGCGAAACCAATCCGCCGAATACAGATTATGTGGAGTATAATGCTATCAAGACGGCGTTGGTGGCGATTCCAAGGGATTTCGGTGTGAGATTGAAAGTAAGGGACGAAAAGTGGTTGGAGAAGAAGGTGACGGAGGAGGGTGTAAGGTGGAACTGATAGTCACTGTAGCGTGGACATTGTGTATATAGTCGAGGTAGTCAACGGTGCTGCTGGTCGTGCATTGTTTACCTCAGACAAAACGTAATTTGTCTCAGCTTCGCGACTTGGAGGTGGCTTGGTTTCCACGGTAACTCGCCAAGTATGGTGTGACAAAGACAAATCCAGTGTATCACACTAAACCAAGCAAGTCCCTGCCGCAGCAGGGGAGACATCAGCCGTCGAGTCTTTTGGACCGTTCTTTCCAGCCGTTCAGCCGCTTCTTCGAGCCCAGCTTTTGCTCCACGCAGTCCCAAGAATGAGACGACCCAACAGCTCTTCGGTGCATTCCTCGTACTGGCCCTTATTCCAGCCGAACGGCAATCCGGACGATCAGCGAGAGACCACTTCACTTGCTCGGAGGCTCTCAATCAGAGAACGGAATCGGCGCGCGCAGAACGATAATCTTATTTTTAATCCTCTGAGACGGCCGAGGGACCGGTTGTATCATGAGCTGGCCGAGCGACAGCGGGCTGCTAGGTTCGTTGGTTGTACTTGCTTGGAAGGTTGACTGTTTAGGGCCAGAGCGCAGGCACCAGAACCGAAACTCGAAAGAGAGGAGAAATTAATTCGGTGTAGTATTGTTGTATGTCAAGCCGAGGTGCTTTGCTGACATCGTGTAGGAGACAGATGGTGGGTCCTATCAGAGCTCAACTGGCGTGAAGAATGTCTGTTCCGATGATTATACAGGTTGGGCCTTTCCTTCTCGCCATAGTTGATTCTTTAGTTTATTGCAGTTACAAACGGAATAACGTCAACATCCTTTTCGAACATGCCTCTAGTGCTGCACCTTTTGAACTCACCCGGATTGTTGTGAAGGTAATCCCCCTCTTTTCCCCTGTTAATCCAGACACCAGCAATCGGCTATTCATCGCCCGTAAGGGAAGGTCTAGTATATATTTCCATGTCACCAATCTCCTTCAAAGGTAACTCATTTACCGAACTTTACTCAAATTTTGTAGATACAGAGCATTATGATCGGATAGACGAAACGGACAGTCCGTCTTCTTCAATATTCGAGCGCATTGGGATAAACTGTCTTGAAGGCAGACGAGGTACGTCTGCAATGGAAATTCTTTAACACATTTACAGGATCAGAATCGTCCACACTTGCTCGGAAGGAGCCCAGCACGACAGCTTCCAGGCGGCCATCGGTTGGGGCGCAACCCGTCATCCCTCAGTGGGGTAGCCCGCAATCTGGCAACCGTCTAGAAACTGAACCGATCGCCAAATTCCAAGTCTCGGATTCAGATCATGCAACAGAAATCATGTTCAATCCTCCAATGTAAGTTCTCTTTGCTACAGCACTGACTGCAAGCACCGGTCGTTTCATCCTCATGAAACTTTTCAATAATACTCTCGAGGAGAACCCTGACAAGGAGCCTGGAGAGCAACAAGCGGATCGAAGACGGGAAACCCAATCAAGGCCTCGTGTAAACTTGCCAAGAGATGACCCTCCGCCAGTAGGTGATCCACTGCGGTTCGATATGATTGACGATGAATTGGAGGAGCGTGAGTCTGCTTTTGGCGACTCACAGGATGATGAGGTGGATTTTGAGAACGTCGACGTGCAGGCGATTTTGTTCTATGGGCACACGGGAAGAGGGCGATTCCCTATCTTGCAGGCACTGTAAATTGGGCTTTATTAACATTCTTTGTTGTGCCTATCTGGGTTCTTGGGGGTATTATAAAGGTTCAATGGTCGGGGGGTGACAATAACGTTACATCAAGTGGGGCTACTTAGGGTAAATAAGCTGGGATTCCTTGTATAAATGATGCTTAAATGCTTTGCAGACTCATTTCCGAAATCTGAGGAACGGATCGGGACCGTGAGATGTTCTTTGGGGGCTTCGTGCAGTGATGTGTGCTTAAGTAATAAAATTGGCGTGGGAAAAATGGTTGGGCCTCTAAACGGGCCCAAAAATCTTTCACTCCATCAAAGAACATTATA
>Ga0302325_10034817_pt1 | contig 10300 bp, 9 predicted proteins | sample Palsa_T0_2_FD_201948 | JGI IMG/M metagenome (GOLD analysis project Ga0302325, IMG submission 201948) | Peat permafrost microbial communities from Stordalen Mire near Abisko, Sweden - Palsa_T0_2 | ecosystem: Environmental > Terrestrial > Soil > Palsa > Peat permafrost | place: Sweden: Abisko...
CCTAATAGCGTAATTTGGAGAAGATTAAGGTGTACATATGCGGCGAATTTACTACAGCTTAAAAGCGTAAAGTTGCTAGATTCGAGAAGAAGAAGGCTAAAAAGACGAAGACCGTCAAGATTAAGAAGAAGGCAGCTACACTATCGATTGCATCGTCTTCCGAGGATTCCGACGGTTCGATTTCGACCGATTTTAGCATTCCGATTTAAACTCTTAAGAAGACGTCGTCGGCGGCCCAAGCATCGTCATTTAAGCTAAATAAACGCTCCTAACAAGAGCTATCTATTAATATGTTGCTCTCTTTAGACGAAGTACGGTTGATCCTAGATTACCGCGACAACAAGGCAACACTATCCAAGAAGCCGAAGTATCGCTAAGTTCGAATTGCAATACACACACGGATAAATATATTAGATGGGTTTCGGGCGAAGTTGCGGTAGCATGTGTCTTCTTAAAGTTTTGATAGCATGGGTTTTCACTTTCGGAATAGTTTTCTTTTACAGTTTACTACTAATCCCTTGCATATCCTATGCAAGTTTTCCTTTTTTTAGATGTTAATTGATTGCTTCTTTATTGCACGAGGGCGTGCAATGTTCTTAGGGGTAGCATTGTTGGCACATGGGAATAGATAGAATAGCAAAGCGCACGTGCATCGCACGGGATTATGTAAGCGCGACCTAGAAATAGCATTTTCCATAGAAACAATGAGAATCATCTTTCTACACCTCAACCAACGTCTCACAATATGTCTCTAACTCTCCGTCGACTTCCGTGCCAGACTAGACCTTGGAGCCTAGGCCGAGAGTACTGTAGTTAATCTTTATACTTAAAAGGTCTTGTACAAGAAATGAAATCAAAATCAAAACTATCCAGCATATCAGAAAGGGGAATAACCAGATATTGGTCCCATATGAAAAACAAACGAGATGGCAATGTGAGTGATCCAGCGATACTATGAAATTCAGACTATTCAAGCCCCCGGCGCCTGGGATTGACAGAGCTAGCGCTGTCTGCTGGAAAAAGGAGAGGAATGCATCAAGCCGATAGCCTGTAACGGAGGAATATGGATACAGAAAGCGAGGTGTTCCGAGCAACTGAGCCAGCTCTCTCAAAGCGGATGGCAGCACAAGATACCAGAAGCAGAGGGGTTATACTGACCTGAGCCGTGACTCACGACAGAAAGGTACCTAGGTAGGTGTGATAGAAAAGCAAACCCCCCTCCCCCCAGACTGGCATCAAGCCACCCAGAACAGCTTGAAATTAATCAAAGAGAGAAAATACCGATATGGCAACGACGAGGAATGCGGGAGCAGAGAGTGAGAGGAACGATACGATGAGGAGTGCCAAAAACGTGTTTGTTTCTAGTGCAATTAAATGGTTCTGTTCCGTGTTTCAGCGGCCATGTGCATCGTCGGCATGGTACAGTATCTAAATTCCGAGAGCCCCGAACCTGGAGCAGGAAACCCACTTTTTAGAATCCGATGAAATGATATGTCTTAAAAGCAATTCTAAACCGAGGCGCATGTTAGAATAGAAGCTTGAGATAGCCCAACTCTCTTTAGTATGCAGTACAACAAAATCAGGTTGTGGTTCTAGTAATTTGTTCTCTAGACCCCGAAACCGACATTTTCGACTGCCGCCTTTTTCAGTCCGCGACGCAGAATTGAGCACGTGGATTTGCGGAATCTCACAAGCATGGCCTTCCACAATGCACACCACTTGAGATCTTGAGCTCACGATCTGCGACCTCATAGCTGGTTGAGGCCCTGAGGCTCCTTTGGAAGATACACGAAATCACAAATACACACACGAACCGGAGCAATTTCCTACACCACGCTTCCACACAAACCCACGCTTTCCGGCATGTAAATGTAACATTTTTTTTTTTAGTCGGCCCACTTACGTGCATTTAGAAAAAGCTGAAACCATGGCCCATATTGTCCCCATGTGTCAAGCTTCTCTTTTGGCGCCCAGCTGGCAACATCCGCCATAAGGGTTCTTTCTGGATGTGGCATCATGGCGATCACGCGGCCGTCGCGACTCTTCACACCGGCGATGCCCTGAGGGCTACCGTTCGGGTTGAAAGGATAATTCTCTGTCACAGATCCATAATTGTCGATATATCTGAGAGGGATTAGCTCGCTGTCGTTGAGTGACTGTAGAGCCGCCGGCGAAGAGAACTCAGCTCTGCCTTCGCCGTGGGAGACAACAATAGGCAGCGATGATCCACTCATGCCATTAAAGAAGACGGAAGGCTCTGGGTCCTGGATCGTCACCATTGAATACCTGCCCTCAAACTGTTGGCTCGTGTTAGCGACAAATGTAGGCCAATGCTCCGCCCCGGGAATCAACTCTTTGATTTTGGTAAGCATCTGGCATCCATTGCAAACGCCAAAGGTAAAGGTATCGGGTCGCTTGAAGAAAGCTTCGAAGGTCGTTCGGGCGACATCATGCATGAGAATGGACTTTGCCCATCCCTGACCAGCACCCAGCACGTCGCCGTAAGAGAAACCCCCACAAGCAGCGAGACCTCGGAATCTTTCAAAAGAAAAGCCGTCTAGAATGTCAGACATATGAACGTCGATAGGCTCGAAGCCAGCTGCTCGAAAGGCGAAAGCCATCTCCGCGTGTCCGTTTACGCCTTGCTCTCTAAGAATCGCAACTCGTGGCTTATTGACGAGCCCCTTGAATGTCGTCATTAAGGAAAGATTGATATTAGCGGGATTGAACTGGAGTTTATAGGAGATGCCGGGATCGGCTGAATCCAGAAGGCTGGCGAATTCTAACTCTGCACAAGCAGGATTGTCTCGCAGCTTTTGCATCTCGAAGGATGTGCTCGACCACCACTGCTGCATCGCTCCCCTATCTAGCTCAACGAGTTTCTTTGAGTTATATCGAATCGTGAGCGACTGCTTATTTGTCGATGGAACATATCCGATTGTCGTGATGAGCCTGGGAGGGGGTCCGCAAGTAGCAAAACATCTATTGAACTTCGTTCTGTCTCCATTTCGAATTTGAAACACGGCACCAATTTCTTCGTTGAATAGAGTTTCAAGGGCGTCAGACGTGGATCCCGCAATGTTATCGATCGAGATGTCCGCACCACATCGGCCTGCAAACATCATCTCGGCAATAGTTGTGAGTAAGCCTCCATCGGATCTATCATGATATGCAAGAACGATGTTCTCTTGATGCAACTGCCAAAGGGCATCGAAGTAGTCCTTGATAATCTGGATATCACGGACGTCTGGTACGTCATTGCCTATCTCTTTCAGACACTGGGCCAGAGCTGATCCTCCCATAGCTTTGTGCCCTTGCGCGAGATCAACGAACAGCAAAACTGTGTCACCTACTTCTTCAACACGTCGAAGTTGTGGTGTCCAAGTACTGCGCACATCGCCAACAAGCGAGAAGGCAGAAATAATGACGGACACAGGAGCTGTAACACTCGTCGTCTCGCCCGTCTCTTCATTTGCCCAGGACGCTTTCATAGACGTTGAGTCCTTCCCGACGGGAATAGATAGGCCTAGCTGGGGGCAAAGCTCCATTCCAATCGCATGAACAGCGTCGTATAATGCCGCACCTTCTCCAGGGTGGCCGACGGCAGCCATCCAGTTCGCGGAAAGTTTCACATGCGTCAAGTAACCATCACCTTTGATATCGGCAGCACCGAGATTCATAAGGCTTTCTACAACTGCCATACGTGCAGACGCAGCTGGCGAGATCAGTGAAAGGGATGGTTTGTCTCCCATGGCCATGGCCTCTCCACCACGGCTCCCGTCGAGATTGAACGATGTCGCCGTAACTGCTACATCTGCTACAGGCGTCTGCCAGGGGCCAACGAGCTGGTCTCGTACGGTCAAGCCACCGACTGTCTAAAGATTTGATTCAGTATATCAACCTGAAAATCAGATTTTGGAAACTACTTACCCGGTCGCCAATGGTAATGAGAAACATTTTGGAACCACTAAGAATGAGAATTAGCTATTGGATTTGTTATCGTTTAACATAGCTACGGAGGTCCTGCTTCAGGAGTTGCGAGCCTGGATATGACTTCATGTGCATGTTTTGCTCCTGAGGCGTTTCAGGAAAGGGGGAAGAGTAACTAAGATTCAAAGTTGCTTACACAGCAGGAAGGGAGAAGACAAGCTTTGTAGCTTGAGAGATCATATCGCCCAGGTTGGAAAGGCTGTACACCTTCTTCAAACTAGTCGCTGCATCAAAGGCTGGGAAAGTCCTCGTGACTCTTTTAACAGCTCGCTCGATCCGCCGTCCTGGAGGGAATAGAACATCCATGGGCAAGTCGATTGGGAGTATTGCTGGATAGGTGGTAGGTTCTCTATCAGATAAGACTATTCTCGCTTTGCCATCTTCATCCTTGGCAACAATGGTTCCAACATTAGAGAAACCACATCTCTCGCGCCGGCAGATACTAGTAAAGCGGCCAAGCGCGCCCTCGTTCACGATTAGAACATATCTTTCTTGCGCCTATTTCACAACCAGGAGTTAGCAATTACTCATCCTAGCATGTTTTCAGTGCATATGAGAAGTATAGAAGCAATAAGCGTGGATCATGATTAAGTAGTAAAATGTTCTGTAAACGGGGTCCAAGTGGGGAATCAAGTAGACAAGTCCTGGAACTGACCTCATTGCACCAGATTTGAAGAGGGCTCATGCTGTTATCAGCACTCTCCACCTGCCGCAATTCGAAATTGCCCCCAAAACCAGCATCTTTCACCAGTTCCGGTAGGGCGTTTGACAAGCCTCCTGCGCCCACATCATGAATAAATGCAATCGGGCTCGCTTCCCCTAGTGCAACACAGGTATTTATTACCATCTGGGCACGGCGTTCTATTTCCGGATTTCCCCGCTGCACGCTGTTGAAATCAAGCTCGGCAGTGGCCTCCGAGCCTGTACTCGAAGAAGCAGCACCGCCACCTAAGCCGATTAGCATCGCTGGGCCTCCGAGCACAATCACCTGGGCGCCATCGAAGACATGGTCGGGATTCTTGAGGGCGTGTTGTGGTCTGACGGTTCCGATACCACCGGCAAGCTAGGGATAAGGGGTCAGCTTTTTCACGCTCGACGATCTCGTAACAAAAGGGGATTAGTGAACCGCGCTTGAGAGTCAAGGTACAGGAGCAGACTGGTATGGGTTTATACAAAAAAGAAAAGGCCACCGGTACTAACCATTATCGGTTTATGAAAGCCTCTCCATTCAGGGGATTGACCTATTCCAGCGGTGTTAGTGAGTAAGGTTCTAACAATAGTCAGCAATTGCTTTGCGAGGCGATTTTTGGGAGTAGGCGGGGATGATTTATGAGAAGACCGAGCGAGCGAGCCTGGAGTAGGTTAAGGGAACATGATGTTCTTTGCACATGGGCAATAAAGACTCTCAATACTAACCTGAATGTTCCCGTCAGCACAGGACGGCCGAATTCATTATTGAAACGCGCGGATCCAATGGGCCCTTCAAGCATGATATCGAGACTACTAGCGTAGTGAGCAGGCTTCCCAATTTCAGACTCCCATGCGCACATCCCTTTCTTGCTGGGAATGCAAAGGTCCGATACAAAGAAGCCCACTAAGCCTGCTTTTGGCGTTGAGCCTCTTCCAACTGCGCCTTCATCCCTGAGTTCACCACCTGAGCCAGTAGCAGCGCCTGCGAACGGCGAAATAGCAGTTGGATGGTTGTGCGTCTCTACCTTGATAATGGGTTGAACCACTTCCTTCAAAAGCTTCCAACTTCCAGTCGAGTATTCAGGGGCCCAATAATTGGCTATCTCCCCAGAAAGCACAGCGGCGTTATCGCTATAAGCTGAGATTGTGAATTCGGGAGTCTGCTTGTGAGTGTTCTTAATCATGCTAAAAAGGCTCCTGTCCATACGCACACCATCAATGGTCCATGCCGCGTTAAATACATGATGTCTACACTATTACAATTCAGAAATGTTGGGGATTCGGGAACAGAATGAGAATCTGGAAATATGCTTACGTGTTCAGAGTTAACTTGAGCCCACATAAAGAGCTCAATATCATTCTGCATCATGAAAGAGTCAGCAATTGTGAAGCGTGTAGGAACAAGAACAAGAAAGAGAATTCTTGGATGTAATAGACTTCGAGAGTCGACGTACTGGAGAACGACCCAAATTTTTATATTCTGCCACTAGATACTCTATGCTGGGTTCGTCAAGTCCAAGGCCCATCTGCCGATTGAAATCTTGAAGAGCAACTAGAGGGCCCCTTTTATCCGCAAAAATATCGACGACTTCAAGGGGCTTCCGACGCCCTTCAGTAAACATTGCGTCCAGATTGGGCGGCTCGAGGCTAAAATTCTCCGTCATGCGGTCGTAAATTTCGTCACGGAATGACAGATCATGTTCTCCGCTATATTTCCCAACAAATTCTATCACGATGGATCGCCCCCTCTCGATACGATGAACTTGGTCTTCTAAGCCGCAGACATGGGCGATACTCGTTGCTTTTGAGCTCCAAGGTGAGATATTGCGAGGCGTGATATGGATCTCGACCGAGTTCCCGCCATCGCCCTGGTACAGTGAAGGGCCCTTCGACACCTCGGCCGCTTGGAGAAGTAGCTGCTTGACTTGGGGAAACGCGCCCTGCTTTGATAAGTGGACGTAGTAGACCCAATGGCCACGGATTCGGCAGACTTTGGCACGGCTCTTCTCGTTGATCCGATTCAAGAGCTTTTGCTCGTCATAGGCCGTGTAGCACGGGCCACAGACTAGGCGTTCGTATGGCATAATGATCACGTTGTGGCGAGATGATGCCTTGGAGAGAACGGGGATCGGTTCTGTCTTCTCGGGAAGAGAGAAGCAAAAATAAAAATTTCCACAGAAACAGTGGCTCGTAGCTAGTGGCTAATAGCTGGTGGCTGATAAGGCTAGCGCGCCACGTGCACGTGTGCCGATAAGGTTATTGCGTCTTCACCCTGCAACCTTATGTAATCACCCATTTCACGATACAGTACGAGTAGAACCTGCTGCTGCGCTACGCTACGCTACTCCTCCCGAACCTCAGTGTTGCTAACCTGCAGCCTTCGCTCTCCTCTTCCTTCTATAATGGACGGGATGCCCTATTCTGCTTAGTTTGTGGTACCACCAGTATTACTACGATTCGTACGTATTACTGTACAGTACAGTACAGAATTCGATCGCAGAGGTAGTGACAGCTTTGACGGTAATACTTCGGGACTCCCAGGCGGCCGACCCTCCGCTAGAACATCATGCGGCACGCAGAATTAATTCTCCATAAGTATATCACGCTGAACTTGGCCTCAATTTTGTATTGGATTCAAGTCAATCAAATCTTCATCTTCTGACGTAACCCAGATCTCCATCATGGCTCAACTACCCAAAAATGACCTGCCAATTCGATTATGGGGCGGCAGATTTACGGGTGCGACGGACCCCTTGATGGACCAGTACAATGAGAGTCTATCCATCGATCGCGCTTTCTATGCCCAGGACATTAAAGGCTCAATAGCGTACGCCAGAGCCAATGTCAAGACAGGCATTCTTACGCAGGAAGAATTCAAGACGATTGAGCGAGGTCTTTGTGACATTCTCAAAGAGTGGGAAGGGGGCCAGTTTGTGCCAGCACCGGGAGATGAAGGTAAGTCAGCTCCGGTACACTTGCCATTTCTGCTTCCCGAGGATCCCAAACGGGTCTGATTGTATCAATCTTTTCTTTCTGGAGATCAACTGCTAAGTGGGAAGAGATATTCATACTGCGAACGAGCGCCGCCTCGGCCAGATTATTGGAACACACATAGCAGGAAAGCTACATACAGGCCGCAGCCGCAACGACCAAGTAGCGACCGACATGCGCATGTGGCTCCGTGATGAGCTGAATCTGATCGAGGAGTACCTTATTGATCTCCTTAAGGTCATTACCCACCGTGCTGAAAAGGATATCGACTACATCATGCCGAGCTACACGCATCTTCAAAGGGCACAACCCATCCGATGGAGCCACTGGCTTCTAAGCTATGCCACAGCATTCCAATCCGACCTCGAGCGCCTGCGGTTCACGAAAAAGAACGTCAATAAACTCCCTCTTGGTAGCGGTGCCGTTGCTGGCAATGCCTTTGGCATTGATAGGGTGCAGATGGCGAAAGAACTAGGCTTCGAGGGTCTCATTATGAACAGCATGTCCGCAGTCGGCGACCGAGACTTTGTCGTTGAGGTGCTACAATGTGCCTCCACTATCGGCAGTCATCTATCGCGCTGGTCGGAGGATCTTATCATCTATAGTTCCTTGGAATTCGGTTACGTAAAACTGGCAGACGCATATACAACTGGTAGCTCTTTGATGCCACAGAAGAAGAACAGCGACTCCCTTGAGCTCCTGCGTGGCAAGTCTGGGAGAATTTTTGGGGCAATGGCCGGCCTGATGATGAGCATCAAGGGTATCCCATCCACATATAACAAGGACCTGCAGGAGAGCGTGCAGCCAATGTTAGATACCGTCAAGACCTTGAAGGACAGTCTCCAGATTGCGGCGAGGTCGCTGGCCACGGCCACGGTTTATCCAGATAAGATGCGTGCTGCACTAAGCCCAGACATGCTGGCAACGGATCTTGCTGAGTATCTAGTCAGGAAAGGTAAGTTGTGCTACGCATTACAACTTTTATAACGTTTCTCGCTGATCTCGGCACAGGTGTACCATTCCGTGAGACGCACCACTTGGCGGGCAAGATGGTTGCACTTGCCGAAGATGAAAACAAAGGGATGAACGAACTCACTATCGAGCAGTTTCAAGGTATTGACAAGAGGTTTGGCGACGACGTGCTAAGTGTATTCGACTACGAGCGCTCTGTGGAGTTGAAGTCCGCTACAGGCGGGACTAGTCGTAGTGCGGTCTTGGAGCAGCTGGAAGCACTGAAGAAGACATTGGGGGATCGATAAGTTTCTATTGCTCGGACTGGATGGATTGCTGAGTTTTGGAGCATATTTGAATGGCTCCCTTTAGGTGATAATGTATGAAGTAATTAGGATACCCAAAAGTACTAGCCTTGTTTTTATTGCTAGTCCTTCCCGATTAGAAAATAAATCAATGGGGGACCTTTTTGCCATGTATTCTATCCCTTCTCCCATGGCTCCTTATCTATTCACGACGATTCTTCGTTCGCGAGCGCGTAGCTTTAGGAAAGTTGGAAGTGTCTTTATTATTAGGATGATTTATTAATCAGGGTTTCGTGTTTCCCATTCTAAGTATTTTGCGGCACATCCACAACCCCTGAATTACCAATGCATATCTTCTTCATCTTTGCTATTGTCACCGCACCCTCCTACTTCTTCTTCTTGTAGACTCTCTGTTTATGACCCCTCTTGAATTATAGATTCACACTGATGTTCTCTTTGAGAAGCGTGCATTCCTCGTCGTGGTCCATCGTTGTGGATACGGGTCGTGATGCGCCGGGGCTTCCACTGCAGTGGAAATGCTACAAATCGACTGTCTCGGTAGATATCGATCAAACTGAATGGCGTGGACTCCACATTTGGATCTGCAGAATTGCTGTGAAGGCTTCAAGGTCATAGCCTAATACTTCCTATGAGCAAAAATGCAGTTTAGGGAAATCCAACGTGGACGCCAGACAATGTGTCGAGGCGGAACGGGACATACACGCTTAGGATCCTTTACTCTACAATTAGGATAAGAATGCGCCAGCTAACGCCCTGGGAAGAGGATGGGAGGGGAAGGTACACGATATCGAATCCTATGTCATGGCCACTTCCAAGACGAGAAAACTGCCAATGTCCCCAGCATGACTTACAAGTATGGATTGATACCTGTCTCATATGAACCTGCCTAACAACTGAGGAGCTCGAGAAGGCTCTCATCATAGATCGTTCGTATAGGTTGGTCTTTCCCTGATTCCTGTCGCTAATTAATTTGGTGTTCTTGGTGTTTCTTACTTACCTAGGCCACTTGCTACTTCCTCGTTTTCAAGCAAAGGTATGCTCCTTTCCTCCTCGACTTGAACGAGAAAATTAGCATCAAACTCGAGCATAAAAGTCCCGCTCTTCCCGCCTTGCTTCTTTCTTTTCTTTTCCAGCTTATATTTGAAGCTCCTAAGGAGGCCCCCCCCCCACAACTGAGGAGCCCAAGAACCCCTCGGTTGATAGACTTGTGCATTGAACGGCGCAATCTTCTGGGAAGCCATTTCGCAGGCTTCGGGGATTAATTTTTGATTAGAAGAGTTCCCTAGCCAACCGCCCACCCGACACAACCGCCCAAAGTCAAATTTATTTACAATAACGACCAGAATTGAGAA
>Ga0302325_10034818_pt1 | contig 10299 bp, 9 predicted proteins | sample Palsa_T0_2_FD_201948 | JGI IMG/M metagenome (GOLD analysis project Ga0302325, IMG submission 201948) | Peat permafrost microbial communities from Stordalen Mire near Abisko, Sweden - Palsa_T0_2 | ecosystem: Environmental > Terrestrial > Soil > Palsa > Peat permafrost | place: Sweden: Abisko...
GCGGCCAGCTAGCCGAGCTTCCGCTTATTGGCTGTCTCCTCGAAAGGAACTCGGCATGACATCTGAAGGCCACGATCACGATCACGATCGCACCGCCGCACCGATGGTGGACGAGATCACCGACTTCGAAGTCTTAGAGATCGCTCTTCGCGAATTATGCATTGAGAAAGGCATTTTCACCGCGGAGGACCACCGCCGCATGACCGAATTCGCTGAACAGATCGGTCCGACTCCTGCGGCTCGCCTGGTGGCCCGGGCGTGGCTCGAACCCGATTACAAAGAACTGGTCCTGTCCGATCCGCTTGCTGCCAGCAACGAAGTCGGTGTCGATTGGCTGCATCCCACGGGTTTTGGGACACCGAGCGACTTCACAGCCTTCCATGTGCTGGAAGACACGCCAACTCTGCATCACGTCATCGTCTGCACGTTGTGCTCCTGCTACCCACGTCCAATTCTGGGCAATTCTCCTGAGTGGTATCGAACACCGAACTTCCGTCGTCGCATCGTGCGCTGGCCGCGCCAAGTGCTTGCGGAGTTCGGGCTGTTCCTGCCAGAGGACGTCGAGATCCGAGTAGAGGACTCCAATCAGAAGCATCGGTTTATGGTGATGCCCGTTCGCCCAGAAGGAACCGACGGCTGGACCGAGGACCAGTTGGTCGAAATCCTCACCCGCGATTGTCTGATCGGTGTCGCAATGCCCAAGGTCGGTGTGACAACGAATGCGGTCACCGAGACGCGCCCGGCCATCCACCCCGCGTAGCACTGACCCAGGGGAACTGGTGGATACTTCAGAAAACACGGGGTCGGTCGAACGAGCGACGATCGCGCCACTGGCGAAAATTGTTGAACGCAATCAGGTTTGGAGCCGGATGGCGGCAAAGTACGGAGTTGTAAATCCGGTGCCGCCTTGGAAGACGAGCTTAGATGGTATTTGCGACGCCCTTGATCAAAGCGGCTGCGGTCCAGAGGTACTCAGCTTTGCCGACCGACGCAACGAAGAGGACGCGCTGTCGGCCACTGTCTATTCAAACCTGCCCTATCCAGAGAACCGGCTGGTTGCACTCGCGCACTCGCTGCTGGTGCGCGGCGTCATCGATGAGGTAGAACTCGAAGAGCGACTCGCGGCTGTACGGGCAAGGCTGGAGTCCTGAGCAACGGACTTTGGTACCTCTAATCCGACACTGGCCTGGGCCAAAGACGCTAGGGCTGATCTGGCCACGACGAACGTGAACGGCGGCGCGATCGCCTTCGCACATCTGTTGGGTGCCAGCGGCGAGCGCATCCTTACCACCATCGCCAATGCCTAGGAGCAACGCGGCGGCCGGTATGGGCTGCAGACCATGTGCGAGGGCGGCGGGATGCGCGACGCACACGATCATCGAGCGGCGGCTCAGCTAGGCGGCGCCGCGGCGACCATCGATGATCGCGGTCTGAATTAGCCTTCTGCGCCGTCCGGCGTCCTATGCTGGTGAACCAGTAATCCGGGGGCTAGCGGAGGGTCGGATGACCGCAGCGACCGCATGCCGCACGTGTGGCACTGAACCGCGGGCGGGCGCTCGATTTTGTGACGGCTGCGGTGCACCCGTCACCGAGCAGGACACCCGCGCGGAGTACAAGCAGGTGACGGTGTTGTTCGCCGATGTGGTGCGTTCCATGGACATCGCGTCTGCCGTCGGGGCGGAGCGGTTGCGCGAGATCATGACCGACCTGCTCGACCGAGCTTCGGCGGTGGTGCAGCGGTTTGGCGGCACGGTGGATAAGTTCACCGGCGACGGGATCATGGCCGTATTTGGGGCGCCAATCGCGTTGGAGGACCACGCTATTCGTGCCTGTAGGGCCGCATTGGGTGTTCAGGAGCAGGCGCAGCGGCTGGCCGCCGAGGTCCGAGATCGCGATGGTGTGGATCTCCAGTTGCGGGTGGGACTCAACTCCGGTCAGGTGATTGCCGGTGAAATCGGTTCGGGGCCTTTCGGGTACACCGCGATCGGTGATCAGGTGGGCATGGCGCAACGGATGGAGTCTGCCGCTCCGCCGGGTGGGGTGATGCTCAGTGCGCCGACGGCGCGACTCGTCGAGGGCGCTGCGACTCTCGGCGAATCCGAGCTGGTTCAGATCAAGGGTTCGGACACGCCCGTGCCCGCTTGTCGGTTGTTGGGTATTGGCGACCGGCATCGTGCGGCCTCGCGCGCTGAGTCGAATCTGGTCGGTCGGCGGTGGGAACTGTCCGCCATCGAGAGCTTGTTGGACCGTGCTGTCGATGGCCACGGCGCGGTGGTCGGCGCGGTGGGGCCACCGGGCATCGGCAAGAGCCGCCTGGTACGTGAGACGGCGGCAATCGCTGCGCGTCGCGAAGTCGAGGTGTGCACCGCTTACTGTGAACCGCACGCCACCGACATTGCCTTCCACGTCGTGGCGCAACTGCTGCGCGCGGCCACCGGCGTGTGCGATCTAGAAGGCCAGGCCGCCCGCGACCGAGTGCGCTCCCGAGTGCCAAATGGAGACCCCGAGGACATGCTGCTCTTCGATGATTTGTTGGGCATCGCCGACCCCGACGTTGCTCTTCCGACTATCGATCCGGATGCCCGGCGGCGGCGATTGACCGCGCTGGTCAATGCCGCCTCGCTGGCCCGCCAGGTCCCAGCGGTGTATGTCGTTGAAGATGCGCACTGGATCGATGAGGTCAGCGAGTCGATGCTGACCGAGTTCTTCACGGTAATCCCGCAGACACCCTCGCTGGTGCTAGTCACGTATCGACCGGAGTATGAGGGCGGACTCGCGCGGGTGCATGGAGCACAGACGATAGCCCTTGGGCCGCTGAGTGATCCGGAGACCGCAGCGCTGGTTTCAGAGCTGCTCGGCCCCGACCCCTCGGTTGGTGCACTAGTCCAGAAGATCGCCGAGAGGGCCGCCGGTAACCCGTTCTTCGCCGAGGAGATCGCGCGAGACCTGGCCGAGCGCGGTGTGCTCCACGGGGAGCGCGGTGGCTACGTGTCAACGACGGATGTTGGCGAGGTCAGTGTGCCCGCCACGTTGCAGGCGACCATCGCCGCCCGCATCGACCGGCTTGACCCGGCGGCCAAGCGCACCTTGAGCGCGGCGGCAGTCATCGGGTCACGGTTTAGCCCGGGCCTGCTGGAAACGCTGGGCATCGATCCCGCCTTGCACGACCTGTTGGGCGGCGAATTCATCGATCAGATCCGATTCACCGGTGAACCGGAGTATGTGTTTCATCATCCGCTGATTCGCACGGTGGCCTACGAAGCACAGCTCAAATCGGATCGCGCCGGACTGCACCGGCGGTTGGCGGCCGCGATTGAAGCCCGCGAGCCGGAATCAGCCGAGGAGAACGCGGCGCTGATCGCCGAACATCTGGAGGCCGCCGGCGACCTGCATACCGCATATTCCTGGCACATGCGTGCCGCAACCTGGGTCACCAACCGCGACATCAGCGCGGCGCGACTGAGTTGGGAGCGGGCCCTGAAGCTCGCCGACGCAGTACCCACCGACGACCCACACCGTATAGCCATGCGCATCGCTCCTCGCACCATGTTGTGCGGGATCGCCTGGCGTATCCGGATGGACGTGGCCGGTGGCCGCTTTGATGAATTGCGTGAGTTGTGCGCCGCCGCCGGGGATAAGGCGTCACTGGCCATCGCAATGGCGGGGCTCGTGGTTGACCACGCCTATAAGGCCCGGCTGCGCGAGGCGTCGCAGCTGGCAGCCGAAGCTATGGCCCTCATCGAGTCACTCGGCGACCCGACCCTGACGGTGGGGCTGACCTTCGCCCTGTCCCACGCCAAAGGTGAGAGTGGCGAGTTGAGTTACGTGTTGCGGTGGCAACAGCGGGTTATCGACCTGGCCAATGGCGACCCGTCGAAAGGCGACTTCATTATCGGTTCCCCATTAGCGATCGCCTTGACGACGCGGGGTATGGCCCGGCATCTCCTGGGTCGTCCCGGGTGGCGCGACGACCTGGAGCAGGGCCTGGCGATGGCCCGCAGTGCCGACCCGATGTCCTACGCCACGGCCGTCGCCTACGCCTACGCTGTGGCAATACCGTTTGGCGTGCTGAGGCCCGACGATTCCGTGGTGCGTGCGATCGAGGAAGCGCTGCGGATTGCGGAACGATCCAGTGATAACTACGCGGTGTCGAACGCCCGGTTGGCGCTGGGAATGGCGCTGGCGCTCCGGCAGACGACTGCCGAGCGTGACCGCGGGCACAAGCTGCTGGTCGAGGTCAGGGAGGTGTTCCTGGACGGGGGACAGCACCAGGTCGAGGTACCGCTTCTCGAGGTGTATTCGGCGCGTGAGGGGGCTCGACGTGGAGACCGCGATGACGCCATACCGCTCATGCGCGCCGCCGTCGACCATCTGTTCCGGCAGGGGCTTCTGTTGGCATGGGCCGTTCCAACGACGGGTGTTCTGGTGGAGACACTGCTCGATCGCGGGACCGACGCTGACGTGGCCGAAGCCGAGGTGGCGATCGAACGATTGGTCGCCGCGCCGACGGACGACGGTCTAGCTGCGCGCGACATCTTGCTGCTGCGGCTGCGCGCACTGCTGGCGCGCGCACGTGGTGACGACGCCACCTATCGCGACTTCAGGGATCGCTACCGCGCGATGGCGGAAACGCTGGGCTTCGAAGGGCATATCGAGTCGGCCGAGGCGATGCCATGACGGCGGTCATACCTCTTTGATACGTGGCCCGATTCGGCAGACACTCTGGCAACAGGACGGAAGAATCTCGAACCATGACCAAACCGTCCAACGGCCAAACCCGGCTGGCCTACATCCTCGGCGTGCCCCTGGCACCGCATTGCCAACGCCAATGGCCCCAAATGGGAGAGGTCGTGTCTGGTAGCGACCTCATCGCTGAAGTCGAAGGCAACTTCCCCGAACTCACCCTGGAAGTTGGCCGACGACTTCACCTCGAGGACACAGTTGTCGTCGAATGGACGTGCAACTACGGCGACGGACGCCTCTACCGAAACGTCAGCATCGCCGAACTCCACAACGGCGAGGCCATTAAAGTCACCGATTACTGGGGCGAGCCTACCGCTACGCCCGAATGGCGCCGATCACTCACCGGTCGCCTCGAGATGCCTCCCGACGGTATTTGGAAAGACGCACAACACCTTTCGCACTACTAGCGCCTCAGAGCCAGCCGGTGCGTGCGGCGGCGACAGGCTCGGCCGGGGCCGGGGCCAATTCGCCGCTCTTGACGCCATCGAGCATCCGTTTCACCGTCGCGACAATCTCAGGGCCGGCCGCGGCGAGCCCGGCCTTGTCGGCGTCGCTGACTTCGTCCGCGTCGACACCGGCCCGGGCCAGCACGGCGTCCGGGTCGGCCAGCTCACCGGCCAACCAGGACAGCGGGTCGGCTGACAGCTCGGGGACGAAGTTCCGGCGCCCGGGCTCCCACCCGTTGAACCGAGGGTGGTGATGGGCCCGGTCCAGCGTCCCGGGCGGGCTCTCGGTGGACCCGAAAAGGTCCACCCGCCACACCGGGCGGGTGAAAGCGATCGGGACGCCGGCGTAGATCGAGCCCTGCGGCTCGGCCCGGTCGACCAGGCGGAGTTCCAATCTGACTCCCCGTTCCGGGGTTTCCTGACCCTCGTTCGGTGTCGGGTCAACGAAGAACATGTCTCCGACCACCACACCCATGGCTTCGAATCCGAACGCTGCGAACATTGCGTACCTTTCCTTGTGCCTACTCGAGGGTAGACCTGGGCAACGGGTACTTCGTAAACTTCAAGATCGTCGGTTGGTCTGGCCCTCAGAGAGCTGGTCGCATGGTTGACGTCGTCATTGCGGGTGCCGGCCCTGACGGATTGATGTTGGCCTGCGAACTGGGATTGGCCGGGATTCGGCCGGTGGTGTTGGACCCGACGGCCGGGCCTAACCTGCAGCCACGGGCCAACCGCATCGCGGGCCAAGCGGCCCGGATTCTTGATCACCGAGGTTTGTACAGCGCGATCGCCGGGACAGCCGGGCCGCCAATACCCACTTCGCACTGGATGTTCGCGGGTTTTCCCTTGGACCTCGCGGTGATACCCGACTCCCAATTGTTCGTCGTCCCAGTCCAACAGCACGGGCTTGTCGAGTTGCTCACCAAGCGGGCTGACGATTACGACACGGAGATTCGGTGGGGACACGCCCTGGCCGGTTTCGATCAGGATGACGACGGCGTCACGCTTCATGTCGACGGGCCCGACGGTGCCTACGATCTGCCGGCTAAGTACTTCATCGGCGCCGACGGCGGCCACAGCATGACACGCCATCTCGCCGGCATTGAGTTTCCCGGGATGTCGTCCTATGACCTGGTTGTCCGGATCGGGTTCAACGTCGTGCCGCCGGACGAATGGGTTGCTCCGGTCAGTGACGCGCCGGGTTCCGACCACCTTCCGCCGCAGCGATCCCAGCGAACTGACCAAGGCGTTTTCTCCTTCGGTGCCATGGGCAGCCGCGTCGCAGTAATGACCTACGAAATGGAGAGCTCGCCCCGCGAACAGCGCAGCGACGACTTCGCCGATGAACCAGCCATGAGCCTCGCCGAGTTGGAGGCCAGCGCTAAGCGGGTGCTGGGTCAGGATGTGCCGCTGCGGCCCACATCGCCCGACGCGCCAATCGACCTGCGTCGGTTTTTCGGGATCAACTCCAGAGTCGCGTCTCGATATCAGGTAGGCCGGGTGTTACTGGTCGGCGATGCCGCACACGTCCACGCGCCGATCGGCGGGCCGGGTCTGAATCTGAGTTTGCAGGATGGGGTGAACCTCGGCTGGAAGCTTGCGGCGGTTCTGAGCGGGCGCGTGGAGCCCGCGCTGCTCGCCACCTACGAGACCGAGCGACGGCCCGCTGCCGAGCGGCTACTCATGCAGACTCGGGCCCAATTGGGTCTCTTCCGCCCGGGGCCTGAAGTCACTGCTCTGCGCGAACTTTTCGCCGAGCTGCTTACCGACACCAACAACGTTCGTCGGATCAGCGACCTACAGTCTGGGGCAGATAACCGCTATGTGATGGGGGACCCGGATGCCGAGCCGCATCCACTCGTTGGACACTGGGTGCCAGACTTCGGTGTGGCGACCCCCGCCGGACCGCGACGTATCGCCGAGCTCGCCCGCGATGGCCGACCGCTGCTGATCGACCTTACCGAGAGTGGTGACGTCGCAGCCGCATTCACCGATGCGGGCGGCCATCTCACCGTCGCCGCCGGAGGGCCTTTCGGTGAGGTAGCCGCCACGGCGCTGCTGATGCGTCCCGATGGGTATGTGGCCTGGGCGTCGTCACAAGCGCAGCCTGGCCCCGACGAACTGAGCGGACTGCGCGACGCGATGAGGCGTTGGTTCGGGATTTAACTACTCGTTTTGTCGGTGTTACCGCGGCCGAGGATTTAGTCTTCTATGCAGCCGATTGTCGGGGAGCGTGGGCACATGGGGGTGCCGGTCCGGGATTGGATGCACTGGGCGGTGGGGTACGGACCACCACGTGCGTCGCTGAAACTACTTGCGCGGCGGGGTGATTCGCTGGCAAAGCTGCTGACCATGGACACCAATCCGGTCAACGACATCTATCCACTGATCGAGCAAGTCCGTCAGCGTGGACGGATGTCGCCGCTACTGATAGCCGGCGGATGGGTGACCGCTGACGCGCAGATTGTGCGTGAGGTGCTGCGCGACGGTCGGTTCAGGACTTTCAAACCTCAAGACCGGTCACCTTTTCGTGCAGTCCGATGGATCCTGGCCAAGACCGACCCCGACGTACTCAACCCCATCGAGCCGCCGTCCATGCTGGTCAGCGATCCGCCGGAACACACCCGGCTACGGCGCCCGGTCTCGCGGGCATTCACGCCGCGGGCCCTCGACGGACTTCGCAGCCGTGTTCACGAACTAGCCGACGGGCTGCTTCTCGGTCTGGAGGGCAACACGGAGTGCGATTTGGTCGCCGAGTACACCTCACGAATTCCTATCGCGATCATCACCGAGATGATGGGAACGCCACCTGGCGACACAGGCTATCTTCAGGAAGTCGCCGAAGCCACAACAAGACTGATCGGTAGCATTGCCGCGTCGTGGCGCGACTTTCGTTCCGCCACAGCTGTTTTCCGCGATTTTGACCGGTATCTCGCGAACCATATCGAGCGGTTAAGGAAAGACCATACCGGCGATAGCATCCTGTCCGATGTTGTGCGCAGCGGGGACCTGACCGAAATCGAACTCAGGATGCTTGCGGACCTGCTCCTCGGCGCGGGGTTCGTCACCACGAGTCATGTCATGGGCAAGGCCGTGGTCGCGCTCATCCGGCATCCGGATCAGGTGGCCGCGCTATCCGCGAATCCCGACGGCTGGCCGGGCGCGGTCGAAGAGATTCTGCGTTACGACACGGCGGGTCACGTGGTACCGCGTATCGCCACCGAAGACCTTGATGTGCAGGGATATCCGGTCCGGACAGGCGAAGCTCTCTTTCTGTTGCCGGGCGGGGCCAACCGCGATCCGGCAGTCTTCGAGAACCCCGCTGCCTTCGACACGGCCCGCGCCAATGCCCGCGAACACCTCAGTTTCAGTACGGGCATTCACGTCTGTCTGGGTGCGGCACTGGCTCGCATGGAACTTCACATCGGTCTGCAGTCGTTGTTTGAGCGCTTCCCTAATTTGACGCTGGCCGGTGAACCGACTTTCAACAACAGCATCGGACTGCACGGACTCACACACCTACCGGTGTCACTCCGCCCGGATCATTCCATCTTTTCGACCCATTGAGCGCGAGATGGTCCCGGCTCGAACGGATCGCTGAAATACTGCGATTCGCGGACCACCTCGCCGGCCTCGAATTCCATGATGCTGACCACATACGACGGCTTTCCGTCGTAGGTCATCACCAGTTCGCTGACCCACAGGCCGTCGCCGCCGAGCATGCGTCGCACGGTGAACCGCTTGAGGTTCGGCTGGGCAGTGCGGGACGCCTGGATGTTGGCTCGGCCTCGGATGCGCTCGCCCGACTGTGGATACTCGAGAACCGCATCAGCTCGATAGATTTGGTGTTCCGTCGTGAAGTCGTTCGCGTCGGAGGCATCCCAGTGGCGTTGTAGGGCGGCCCGGACGTCGTCATCACTCATCGCTAGGCTCCATTCACCGCTTGCTCGCGGGCCCACCGGTAGTCGGCCTTGCCGGCAGGACTGCGTTCGATCGTGTCCCGGAACACAATCGCCTTCGGCAGCTTATATCGCGCCAATGTCTGTGCGGCATGGTCGATTAGCTCAACGGCCTCGGCGCGAGCGTCATCGGCGAGTGCAACGACGGCGACGACTTCTTGGCCCCACCGTTCGCTGGGTCGTCCGGTAACGACCACGTCGGTCACCGCGGGGTGCGACGCGATAGCCGTTTCGACTTCTTCGACGAAGATCTTTTCGCCGCCTGAGTTGATCGTCACCGAATCGCGGCCAAGCAGCTCGATACTGCCATCAGTGCGATGGCGGGCCCGGTCACCGGGTACCGCGTAACGCACGCCGTCGATCACCGGGAAGGTGGCCGCTGTTTTGGCGGCGTCGCCCTTGTAACCCAGTGGTACGTAGCCGCGCTGAGCCAGCCAGCCCATGCCATCGTGACCCGGTTGCAGGATCGAGCCGCGGTCCTCGGCGGCGACGACGGTATCGGGCCCGGCATTGAAGATGCCCGTCGACACGGTTCCCGACATCGACATGTGGTGCATCTGGCCACCGGTCTCCGAGGATCCGACGCCGTCAATGACGATGGCGTTCGGCAGAACCTCGATCAGACGTTGCTTGATGTACGGAGTCAGCAGCGCCCCGCCGTTGGCCACCACGGCCAACGACGACACATCCGCGATGCCCTTCTCGATGGCGGCGACCAGGGGCCGCGCCATCGCGTCGCCGACCACCGTCACGCTCATCACCCTCTCCCGCTCGATGGTGCGGACCACATCGTCGGCGTCCAAATGGTCGACAACCGAAGGGAAGACGACGGTTTGGCCGGTCGTGATCGCTGTCATCACACTCCACTGCGCCGCGCCGTGAATCAGCGGAGGCAGAATTATCAGCTTGGTGCCGCCGCCCCCGGTCAGCCTCCCCACGATCTCGTCGAGTGAGCTGGTGGGCTCCCCGGTCATCAGATTTCGCCCGCCGAACGATGTCATGAAGATGTCGTGTTGGCGCCACAGCACGCCTTTCGGCATCCCGGTCGTGCCGCCGGTGTAAAGGACGTACAAATCGTCGGGCGAGTGCTCTATCGACGGTGACGGCGGCGCGGATTCGATGGCACTCTCGTAGTCCACGGCGCCGTCGAG
>Ga0302325_10034820_pt1 | contig 10298 bp, 8 predicted proteins | sample Palsa_T0_2_FD_201948 | JGI IMG/M metagenome (GOLD analysis project Ga0302325, IMG submission 201948) | Peat permafrost microbial communities from Stordalen Mire near Abisko, Sweden - Palsa_T0_2 | ecosystem: Environmental > Terrestrial > Soil > Palsa > Peat permafrost | place: Sweden: Abisko...
GGCCCACGTCCCTAAATCTCCCACCGCAACAACGCCGCCCCAACCGTAAATCCAGCCCCAGCCGCCGCCAGCAACACCAGATCGCCCTTCTTCAACTTCCCTTCCTCAACCGCCGTCCCCATCGCCAGAGGAATCGTCCCCCCCGACGTATTCCCATACTTCTCGATATTGATAATCACGCGGGAAGGGTCCATCTCCAGCCGCTCCGCCGTGGCATTGATAATCCGCTTGTTCGCCTGGTGAGGAATAAAGCAATCCAGATCCGGCCCGGTCACGCCATTGCGCTCCAGCACCCTGGTCGTCGCCTCAGCCATCTTGCGCACCGCAAACTTGTAAACCGCCTGCCCATCCTGGTGGATATAGTGCATCCCCGCGGCCAGCGTCTCAGCCGTCGTAGGATTCAAACTCCCACCCCCAGCCAGATTCAGCGCCGGACCGCCCGACCCGTCAATCTCATGCACAAAGTCGATCAGCCCAATCTCGCCCTCTTCTGCCGGCTCCAGCAGTACCGCCCCCGCGCCGTCGCCAAAGATGATGCAAGTCGTCCGATCCTGATAATTCACAATCCGCGAGTTGGCGTCCCCGCCAATCACCAGCACCTTGGTGTGCGCGCCGCTCTCCACCAGCTTCGCCCCCGCCTGAAGTGCAAAAATAAACCCGCAGCAGCCCGCCGAAACGTCAAATCCCCACGCGCCCTTCGCCCCAATCTTGTCCTGCACCAGGCAGGCCGTTGCAGGGAAAGCCATATCCGGCGTCACCGTCCCAACAACGATCGCCTCAACCTCGCTGGCCTCAATCCCACGCGCCGCCAGGCACCGCCGAGCCGCCTCCGCCGCCATATCGCTCGTTCCCTGCCCGGCTTCCAGGATGTGCCGCTCCTTGATCCCCGTCCGCGACGTAATCCACTCATCGCTGGTATCGACCATCTTTTCAAGATCGGCATTGGTCAGAATTTTTTGGGGAACGTAGGTGCCAAGTGCGCTGATTTTGACACGGGTGCATTTGGGAGCACGGAAGGAGGCAACGGAAGCTGAGCTCAAAACAGATTTCTCCTCGGACCTCGAGTCTCAGACCCAGCCGCCTGGGGAGGGCAGTCTCGGCCCCTGATTCACTCGGGAACCACTCGAAAAGTCGAAAAGCCAAAAAAGTACCGGGTGACCTACTGCGCCCACACTAGCCCGTTACCGTTGCTTCCTTCCGGACCTGGCGGGGTTGGCGGGATTGTGTCGCGTAGGGCCCGGCACTGATTGATTCTACCATTCCGCACCGCCCTGGGTTCAACTGCGGGGCCATCCGACCTCTTCGCCCAACCCCGTCGGCAAGCCTGCGCCAAGCGCCGAAGGTGCGCCGTTATCCCAGCCCAGGGCATCGCCCTGGGTCCGCGATGTTGGACACCCCCGAGGGCTGAAGGCCCGGCCTATCAGGGCACACCTGAGCGTCATCTGGGTGCCTAACGTGACCCGCGAGCTAATGCTGAAGCGAACAGAATTATGACAATTGAGCTTGAACTCAAGAGCGCCTTGACCTCTACTTCCATTCGCCTCAGGAGGAAACTTCCACCTGCCGACGGTTTCCACGACACTCCTTTCCAGCATCTTGTTCCCAGAAATAATGACGACATTTCCCACCTTCCCGTCCAAACCGACGTCGAACGTAAAATCCACTTTCCCTTCCTGACGAGCAGCATTCGCAATCGCCGGATAGCGTGGTATTTCAGGCGCAATCGGCATAAAAGGCGATACGCTCACTAATTCGACGCTGGGCCGAGGCGGAGGCGGCTCTTCAGATTCCCGAATAATTTGCGGAATCCCTGCATCGGCTCCAAAGAGCGAATCAAAGACTCCGTTTCGCAGCGCTAGAATCGTGGCCGTCTCCGACATCCGCGCGACATCGCTCGGGCCGCCCGTCGCAATAATTGGAGAATCCAGGCATCCTGGACCAGTTACTGCGTCAACCTTCTCAAGAACCTTCATGGTCCACGACGTATTCTCCGGCGTATTTGGCTTGGGGTCGAATAAGTCACGATCGAGAACATCCATCCGGATACGGCGGGAAACTCCACCGCAATTTGCCTCCATGGTCACATTCATCCCGCTGAAGCTCTGGCACTTCTTACATCGCTTCAACTCCCGCCGCAGTTCCTTCTCTGGAATCGCACAAGGGTTCTTGTCCTCAAGAAGTGCGCTCATGGACTCGTGTAGAACCGCTGTTCGAGTCTCTACCTTTGCGGGCTGGAGACAAGCCTGTCCTTCGGGAGTTATAAGAATCCTCTCAGCGGAAACTCCGTCTGTAGCGGGGACCAACTGGATCAGTTCGTAAAAATCGTTGGGCAAGCCGACATCAATAAAGGAGTGCTGCGCGATCACAAGCTTCTCGGGAAAATCGACATTTCCCTTTTGAGCCAAAGATAATGGGACACCAAAAATGAACCCACTCAGCAAAAGACCAGCCACCTGCGTCATGGCCGCAATTATACCCGCCTCCCAGCGCATAAATCCTACTTCCCGCTACAATAGATAGGTGAGCCAAGAATCAACATCCGCGGTCCTCGAAACCGCGCCCGAGACGCAATCCAGCACGCCCCAGTCAGCCACCCCCACCGTAGGCTTCCTCTCCCTCGGCTGCCCAAAAAACCTCGTCGACAGCGAAGTCATGATGGGCCTGCTCGACCGCGCCGGCGCCCGCCTCACCAACCGCCTCGAAGACGCCGAAATCCTCGTCGTCAACACCTGCTCCTTCATCGATTCCGCCAAGCAGGAGTCCGTCAACACCATCCTCGAAATGGTCCAGCATAAAACCGCCGGCACCGCCAAACGCCTCATCGTCGCCGGCTGCCTCGTCGAGCGCTACCGCGAAGAGATCCAGCGCAACATCCCAGAAGTCGACGCCGTAGTCGGCACCGGCGAGCTCGAAGCCATCCTCGCCGCCGCCGGCCTCAACACCCCTGCGCCGGCCATATCGACCTCGCCCTTCAACATCCTCAGCGCTTCAGAATCCGCCCTAGCCGACCGCGCCCCCAGCGCCGTCCACAAGCACTCCCGCCCAGAAGGCGACCTCCGCGAATCCCAGGGCCGCTTCTCCCGCGAACACTGGGACGGCGCCATCGCCTCGCTCCCCAACTACCTTTATTCCGACGAAACCCCGCGCATCCTCTCGACGCCTAAGTCCTCTGCATACATCAAGATCGCCGAGGGCTGCGACCACCCCTGCGGCTTCTGCATCATCCCGCAGCTCCGCGGCAAATTCCGCTCCCGCCGCATGTCTTCCGTCGTAGCCGAAGCCGAAAACCTCGTAAAACAAGGCGTCCGCGAAATCACCCTCATCGGCCAGGACACCACCTGCTACGGCGAAGATCTCGGCCTCGCAGAACGAGGAGGTGACGGGCTCGCCCTGCTCCTCGACGCCCTCGCCCAAATCCCCGGCCTGAAATGGCTCCGCTTCCTCTACGCCTACCCCAACAAAATCACCACCAAACTCCTCGAAACCATCGCCAAACACTCGAACATCGCCAAATACCTCGACGTACCCCTCCAGCACGCCAGCCCAGCCGTCCTGAAGCGTATGAAGCGCGGCGGCAGCGCAGCCATCTTCCTCAAGACCCTCGAAACAGCCCGCAAAATCGTCCCCAACCTGGTCCTCAGAACCACCTTCATCGTCGGCTTCCCCGGCGAAACCGAAGAAGACTTCCAGCTCCTCGAAGACTTCGTCAGCCAAGCTAAATTCGACTGGCTCGGCGCCTTCCCCTACTCCGACGAAGAAGGCTCACCTGCCTTCGCGCTTGAAAACAAAGTCCCCAGGCGCACCATCGAGTCCCGCCGCAAGCGCCTCATGAAGCTCCAGCAGCGCATCAGCGCCCAAAAACAATCCCAGTGGATCGGCCAGGAATTCGACCTCCTCGTCGAAGGCGTCAGCGAAGAACACGACCTCCTCTGGCAAGGCCGCACCCTCCTCCACGCTCCGGAAATCGACGGCAAAGTCCTCATCAACGACTTCGGAACAGAATCCGACGGAACGCCGCGCGAGACCCTCGTCCCAGGCACCTTCTACCGCTGCCAGATCACCGAATCCCACCACTACGACGTCGTGGCCCGCATCCTCGAATAAGCCGCCTCACCGCTCGGCGGCCACGTCACCCGCGTCAAAAAAACACACCCGGTCCCGCCCACTCCCCTTAGCCCGGTAGAGCGCCTTATCCGCCTCATGCAGCAGTTCCAGCGCCGCAATCGACGATCGCCCCTCCGTAGTCGTAGCCCCAAAGCTCGCCGTAGCCCGCACCGTCGTCTTCAGAAACAAGAACGGATGCTCCCGAATCGACTCACAGAGTGACTTCAGAATCGGCCCCGACTGCGCCGCATCCGTATGCGGCAAAATCAGCACAAACTCCTCCCCGCCAAACCTCCCCACCACATCCGTCGCCCGCAATCGCCTCCGTAACATCCCGGCTACCGCCGTCAGCACCGTATCCCCGGCCACATGCCCATACGCATCGTTCAACTGCTTAAAGTGATCCAGATCCAGAATCGCCACCGTCAACTCATTCCCATACCGGCGATACTGCGCAATCTCCCGCTCCAAAGCCTGCTCCAATCCGCGCCGGTTGAGCACCTCCGTCAGCGGATCGATAATCGCCTGCAGCACCAGTTCCGCCTCCAGCCGCGCATTCATCATCCACACAAACGCCAGCGGCAATAGCGAAACATTGACGATATACGAGACCGCGCTCGTCACCTCCAGCCCCTGCGAATACGTATCCGGATCGCCATTGAGCAGAAAAGCGACCGCAAACCGCGCCAGCTCCACCGGCACAAACGCCGCCATAAATCCGCCCGTCAGCAGCCGCGGAGCCCGCGTCGCCCGCTCTCTCCCGCGAAACAGGATCACCGCGGAAATCGCGCACTCCAGCGCAATCGCCCCATCCCCCAGCGCATTCGTCCGCACCTGCGAGGGATTCCCGCACCAAGCCAGAAAGAAAGGCAGCGTCACCAGCAAAATCGCCCACGAAGCCCAAACCGACTTCCGCCCCCGCCCCTCAAACCGCACCAGAGCCAGATTCAGCAGCGCATACGAGAGCGGAATCATCTCCGGATCGATCCCATGCCAGATCCACAGCGGTAACCGCGCCCCCAGCAGATCCAATATCGCCCCCGCCGAATTCGCCAGAAACGTAAACCACAGCCAGCGCCGCGGCCGATCCTCCCATCGCTGCAGCGCCAGCACGCCAAAGACGACAGTAAAACAAAGCAGTTGGATATCCTGAATCAGCAACGTAGCATCAACCAGCATAACCAACATCCTAGCCCCGCAAACTCACCCGCCCAATCCCTCTTTTCGGTAAGCATCTGCGCGAAACAACACCCCCAGCCTATGCGGTTTCTTGTTCTTCCTATCCCAACCACCCCTCTGGGTGCCCCATCTTTCCCCGTTTTTGGGAAGGGTGGGAGACCACAAATCCCAACCTGTCGCTGCACTTGCCGTTGCATTTGGTCAGGCGATCGACGAACGGAATCGGCCAGGAGTAATCCCCACGAGTTTGCGGAATGTTGTGATGAACTGGCTTTGGCTCGAAAAGCCGCATTCCAATGACACGTCGATGAGCGCGGTGTCCTTGTCCGCAAGGAGCTGCTGAGCGTGAGCGATCCGCCTGTGGTTGACGTACTGGTGAGGCGTAAATCTGGTCGACTGTCGAAAGAGAACAGCGAAGTGCTGAGGACTGAGACCGGCAATGCCTGCTAACGCCTGGATGGAGAGATCGCCCTCAAGATGTGCCTCGATATACTCACGTACCCGGCGCTCTCGGCTGGCACCGAGTCCTCCCGATGCATATGCTGCATCTCCCCCACGTACCGTGTAGGCACGCAGCAAGCGAACACAGATGGTCGTAACAGCCGCTACCGCAATTTCGGGGTTGACCGACCCGGTTTGTGACTCCAGGAATAACGAGCGGGCAATCTCTTCGATCAACAAGTCCCGCACAAGGTACGTCGGGGTGAGTTCGAATGATGTCTGCGCCAATAAATCCTCGGCGATTCTTTGCAGCATGTTCTTGCGGATGTAGATGTGAATCAGAGCGGCGCGCCTTTGCCACAATGTTTTATGCGGGACTTTGGCCGGAATTACGCTCACGGCATTGCCAATAAGCTCTTTACTTTGCCGCGGGCGTGCATCCGATCGCCACTCCGCATGCATATGAGCAGGCTCTAGCCCGACTGTTACTTGAACGCAATCATGAACGTGCTCACGCCAAGTGCTCCTCGGCTGCTTTGCGGCATAGACGCTGAACTCCTCACTGTCAAACCAGAAATGATCCGGGGGCAGCGGGTCGTCCGCTCCGACTAGAATGATTCGCTGTTGTGTCAACTCTGCCAACTGTTCATACCCTCCTTGACGCTCTGCGCTTCTTCAGTCTAAGGAACCTCTGATTAAACGTGCAGTTTGAAAAGCCGTGGCTGGTAGGTCTGGGTTTCAACCCAGACTTTCCACGCCGTAAAGCTAAACAAATCAATGCGGCTTTAGCGCCGAGGGAATATTGGCGACTTGTTCAGAGATTCCCTGAAGAATCCAAAACTCCCAGCGAAAGCAAAGATACGCGGCTCCCCTGGGAGAGCAAGACTGTATCAGAGGTTGGCCGAAGCAATCAACGACCTTCACCTCCGGTAAAGGAGAAGTACATGAGCACAGTCATCTCAGAAAAAGCGATCCCCACCACAGATCTCACTCAGGAAGCGGAGATTTTTGAGTACAGCAAGGCTGCCGACCCGATCTCATCGGGGGCTACACCGCGCGTTCCCATCACGGTTTTTTCACCGAGCTTATACGAGGCGGGCGCAACTCGCGTCGTGCCACTCGACCTGAGCAAGGAACTCAAGACCCCCTATCCTGTGACAGGTCCGAGCGTCCTGGCCAACTTCGTGCGCATCAAGGCGGGAGAGTCGCTGCCCACCTCCGCAGACGCGACTAGCGAGTTCTTTTACGTCATTAAGGGCTCTGGTCACACCACCACAGAGAATGGTTCGATCAGTTGGAGCGAAGGCGATATCTTCGCCCTGCCCGGTATGGCCGCAACGCACCATGCCGATACCGAAACCAACTTCTACATGGTGAATGATTCGCCGCTGCTGGAGTACCTCGGTGTCGAAAAGTCCAAGAAGCGCTTTCAACCGACCCTATACACCCGCAGCTCGATCCTTGCCGAGTTGGAGAAGGCGAAGAACGACCCAAATGCCGGCAAGCGGAGCCGCGTCAGCGTCCTGCTCGCGAACAAAAACTTCGCCCAGACCATGACCATCACGCATACACTCTGGGCGATGTTTGGAATCGTCTCGCCCGGGTCGCGCCAGCTTCCGCACCGCCACCAGTCTGTCGCATTGGACTTCGTCGCCGACGCAAAACCCGGGGTCTACACCCTGCTCGGACCGGAACTCGACGCCCAGGGAAACATCAAGGATGCGACGCGAGTGGACTGGGTCAAGGGCGCAGCTTTTGTAACTCCCGCAGGCTACTGGCACGAGCATGTGAACGAATCCGGCGCCGATGCGTTTGTCATGCCCATCCAGGATGCGGGTCTACACTCCTACCTGCGGACGCTCGACATCCAGTTCTACCTCGAAGACTAAGGAAGCTCAGATTAAGCCGCCGTTTTGAAAGGGCGTGGCTGGTAGGTCTGGGTTTCAACCCAGACTTTCCACGCCGTAAAGCCAAACAAATCGACGCGGCTTTAGCCCCTGAGGGAATGTTGGCGACTTGTTCAGAGCTTCCCTAGTGTCGGATTCGGGGCCTTGCCGTTCAGCAATGCCCCGACTCTGTAGAACGGATTGCAATTCTAGGCAATCAGTTTAGCGATGGGCTGCATCCGCTTCGACAGCCAGAGTGTTGAGCGTCGCAAGGAACTTCTTGCTTTGGCCGAAGAAAAGCCCATCGGCGGTGAAACTGGCAATGGTTGCCACGGCCCCGCCAAACTGATCGGTCAATGGACGAATGATTGAAACATGGGGCAAGTTAGGGCTGATGAATTCGCAAGGCACAGGGAAGATCAGGCTGGGTTGAACCAGACTGGCCGGACTGAGTGGCGGGTGGGCGAAGAAGTCGGGAAAGGTTAAGCCAGAGTCTGAAACCGGTGCAACCGGGGCCTGGACTCCATTGCCGGCAAAGTCGACCCATTCCAGAAAGTGCGCGACTTCATCTCCGCCAATGCCGAGCGTGATCTGCACCACTTCCGGATGCTTCGCCTTCTGATTCATCGCGGCGTAAAGGCTGGAGCCCCCTTGCTCGATGTATCCGAAGTGAAACGCCGCGGTATTCGCGATCACCTGAATACGATTGGGGTTGTTGAAATCGGCGTCCGTGATGGGAATCGCGGTTCGGTTGGTGATTTTGATCGCCTGTGGAAACGTTGCGCCGAAGTCCGGGTTGGTTGCACTGCGATAGCGAACGAACCAACTGGTATCGACATTGAGGTGCATGAGGTTGGTGAGGCGGCCGATGTTATCCGCTCCCGTCGCCTGGCTGCCTTGCAGAATGCGGAACTCATCGAAGTTGACCGGATCGGCGCCTTTCGACTCCAGGTACGCATTGAGAAAGGTTGCGTGGCTGACTTCGTCGAGGGTGTTGCTGGTGATGTATTGGGGGCCGTCGCCATCGAGGGCAGAGAGAGCCGTCTGATAGGCATTCAACGTTGCCGTTTCGCCGGGGTCAACTTCAACGGGTTTATTGTCGCCGATGCCGCCCAATTCCGCGTACTGCGTCCAGAGGTCCGCTTCGATCAATTCGGCAGCGGCCAAGAACCGGAGGATCGCGATGTCGCCCTTGTCGAGGCTGCCGCTGTTGTTCCAGTCTTGCGCGCGGGCAGGAGTTGCATTTGCTAACAAGCCGGCGCCAACTGCGGCTGCGCCACCTGCCAGAAGACCGCTCTTCATAAATGAGCGGCGGTCGACTGGACGCTTCGTGTTGCTTACTGGATTTTCCATACTGGTTTTACCTGTCCTGAATTGTGTATCTCGATGAGCATCTCTCGGGAAGATTTGCAGAGCTCTGACGTCGTAAACTGACGCGCTCCCGATTTATTCCCTAAACGCTTAGGGAACCTCTGATTAAGTCGACGCTTTGAAAGGGCGTGGCTTCAGCCACGCCGTAAAGCCAAACAAATCAACGCGGCTTTAGCCGCTGAGGGAATGTTCGCGACTTGTTCAGAGCTTTCTTAGGGCAGGACATTTCGTGTTTACTTTTCCCGGATTTCTCACGGCTCATTCTGCGGGCATGCACCTCCTCCTCCCATAGGGAATCCGAATCCTCTCCAGGCGGCACAAGCATGGAGACCTGGGGATAGCGCGGAATGGCTTCGTACGGAGTCGCGGGTGCCCCACATCTCGATTCTGAGTGTCAAGTCCCGGGACATGGTTTACAAAATGTCTCGGGACTTGACAATGCGAGATGTGGGGCACCCTCACCCCTGTTTGAGGAAGAGAAATGAGACCTGGGCCACCCGCCCGTTGCATTTGCATTTGCCATTGCCATTGCATTTGCTGTTGCATTTGCTGTTGCCCTTGCTTTTCTTTCTGTCATTCCCTCCGGGAATCTGCTTGTTCCGCGTGCCAAGTACCACGCAACCTGCACACATTTCGCAAATTTTCATAACTCTGTAAACGAAGAAGCTTTGCTCAACAAGAAAACTTCGTTTTTTGATCCCACTACAAGCCAGAAAAACATTCTTGACAAATTATATAGCTCTTGCAATACTCGCCTCACTGAAATCAACGCCGTCCGATAGATCGACTAACTTTTGCAAGCCAACCCAGGGGACCTGACACATGCAAACCGTGCTGGGCAGTGCTGTCTGCGCACTTATACTCCTATGCTCCGTCGCCGCTATCGGGCAAGTCGCAACCGGAACCTATAACTACGGGACTTACGACACTCCCGGCATCGACACCATCAACGTCGGCAACCTGAATGTCTACCTGGCAATCCCCGTGCTAAACAAAGCTGGGAGAGGGCTGCCGTTCTATTACAATCTGACCTTCAACAATTCGGTCTGGTATCCGGCTGGCGCGAGCGGATCGCAGGCATGGACGCCCGTCCAGAATTTTGGTTGGGCAGGTGCGACTGAGGCGTTGACAGGCTATTTGAGCTTTAGTCAGGGCACCCACAACGCACCCGAATCGGACTGTCCAGGCGATAGAGGTGACACCTCGGTGGTCACATCGCAGCTCGTCTACCATGATTCCATTGGAGCTGCGCACGCTTTTGCAGGAACCGATACGTCTACCCAATGCCAGAATGGAGGCTCCGTCGACGACAATACA
>Ga0302325_10034821_pt1 | contig 10297 bp, 4 predicted proteins | sample Palsa_T0_2_FD_201948 | JGI IMG/M metagenome (GOLD analysis project Ga0302325, IMG submission 201948) | Peat permafrost microbial communities from Stordalen Mire near Abisko, Sweden - Palsa_T0_2 | ecosystem: Environmental > Terrestrial > Soil > Palsa > Peat permafrost | place: Sweden: Abisko...
CCCGGCGGATTGATCGAGTCCAGAATGAAACCGATTTCGCCGCCATTGCCGCCCGTGTAGCCCAGCCACGATCCGCGAACGCCTATCTCCACCGAGGGCGGCTTCCACCGGCCAGGGTCCGTGATCTCGCCAGACCCGGCGGACATGATCGCCGCGGGCGTCACGGTGTAGTCGGTCTTCCGGCTGTTGGCTGCAATGGTGTACTTGTCACCCTCGACATCCATGCTTCTCGCTGAACGCGGAGAGTCATCTTTTTTCTTCAGTTCCGAGATGCCGGTGCGAATGCCGGAATAAGCCATGACGCCAACGTTGTCACGCAGGATATTGTTCTTGAGCGTCAGGACCGTTTGCCGCGAAACCCGCTCCGCACGGTTGCCATGAACCTTCAAGGTCTCGCCGGCGGCTTCGATTGTGTTTTGCGGATCCTTGCAGTCATTTAGTTGAAGCACAGCGACCCTGCCATCGGTGATCAGGTCTTCGCCGGTTCCGTTTTTCGCGTCTTTAGGAATCCAGGGACGCGCAACCAGCTGTACGTTCGAGACACATCCGGTAAAGATGAAGTCGTTCACCACCTTGGCGCGCTCGTTGTCGATGTGGGTATCGATGAGGTGGATAAATGTTTTGTTCTTTTTGGAAAAGCCGATGCCCGTGTCGTGGGTGGAGGACGAGGTCCAAACTGTTTCTCCGTCCCAGGAGAGTGAACTCGCCCACACGCGCAAATGGTGACGTTTGGAAAAGGTGTTAAGCGTTTTCGCGTAGGCATAGGCAGGAGCCTGGCCACCCAGCAACAGGGTGGACATAGGAGCTGTTTTGTAGCCCTGATTCTCAGCGACCGAGCGTATGGTCGCATAGGTTGACTCGGCAGTCAGGGAGTCAACCTGTACCCAATCACTGGCGGCAAATGCGCGCTCCACAGCGCCGGCGCTACCGATGAAGATAAGGTTCGTTATGTCGGACGGAATGTGGCTCTTGTCGGTGACGGTGCGAAATGGCAACTGCTCTGCCAGCTGGCTCAACTTCTCTTTCTCAGCAGGTGTGGTTGCAATGGGGGGAACGCGGGTTTGTTCCTCCTTGGGAAGGACGATGGGCGCAGTGAGCTCGGCGATCAACTCCGTGCCTTCGGGCAGAGATATCTCCGGCTCGGAAAATCTGAGAACCGATGCAGAGGCGGCGGTGGTGAAGATGGCTGCGATCGGGTCGCCGAATGCCAGGCTGCCGATCACACCGGAAGCGCGATTGCTCAGCGTAGCGGTCGAACGTATGCCCTGGATATGGCCCTGGGGATCGACGGATTCGCGGGCATTCTCCACCTCGGTCACGCGGCATTGCAGGGGAACGCTTTGTCCGTCGGAAAGGACCACGCGGTTGAACTGTAGTTGAATGCGCGCAGTCTCATGGACGACGCCAACACCGACTTTTCTGACCTCCAGCACCGTGCCCTCCACGGTAGTTCCGAGAGGAAGAAGCATATCGCCGCCCTCAGTCAAGGGAGCGATCAGGACGCCTGATACCTTGGTCCCCCTGACGGTGGTGTAGGAGCTTATGGGCTGCAGGAGACGTATCTCCAACCTGGTCCCGACGGAGACCGAATTGGCGAGGGCGGGCATTCCGGAAAGAGCTATCCCTGCGAAAAGGCACTGCAATAAGACTTTTTGGCGGCCAAAGGCAGATCCCGGGCCAGTTCTGAAACTGGTCATCAACAAGTGCTCACCTCGGTAAGCTTTCAATTGAATTAACGGGCCGGGGATCGCCTTTCAGTCTATAAGGGGCGCGGGTTTTTTGTACCTCGACAGCAGGAAATTGTCACCCGGGCTGCAATGATTTTCACCATGCAAGGAGTTGCCAGCGCGCGGGAGCATTGCTACATTTGATTTGCACGTCAAGGGTGCACCCCGTCCGCGGAAAGGGAATATCCCACCTTGCAGGTGAGCTCGACCCAACCTTCACTCTCTTCTGCCCGACGCAGCGGACCACGGGCGACAAAGAAGGAGTGAACCATGCCTATTCGCGAATTACCCGCCCACCCCAGCCTTGAACACTTGAAGAAACAAGCCAGGCAACTGCTTCGCAGCGTTCTGCAGGCGGATTCATCCGCCGTCGATCGCTTCCGCGAGGTGCAGGTCACATATGCGACACCAGCGGCCAGGCTCGCCCAGGCGCAACTGGTGATTGCGCGTGAATACGGGTTCGACAACTGGGCAAACTTAAAAGCCCAGGTTGGGGCGCTCTCGGATGATCCGGTGGAGGCACTGACCGGCGCCATCAAGGCGAACGATGCGCCTTTGGTTCGACAGGTGCTGGCGCGCTACCCGGTGCTGAAGTCCACACTGAATGAGCCGCTGCCCAGCTATAGCTTCGACACGCCGGCGATCGTCGCGGCAGTGCAAAAGGATAATCGAGACATGGTGGATGCGCTGCTCGCTGCTGGGGCCGACATCAACGCGCGGAGCAGGTGGTGGGCAGGTGGGTTTGGGGTGCTCGATAGCTCCAGCCAGGAACTCACGCCGTATCTCATCAAGCGCGGGGCCTACGTGGATATCCATGCTGCGGCCCGGCTTGGCATGTTCGAGCGGGTAAAAGAATTGGTCAATGGCGATTCTGCGCTGGTGCATGCCCGCGGCGGGGATGGGCAAACTCCGCTGCACTTTGCCTCCAGCGTCGAAATCGCCGCGTATCTGCTGGACCATGGCGCGGAGATCGACGCGCGGGATGTCGATCACGAATCGACAGCCGCGCAATACATGGTGGGGCACTGGCCGCGGAGACCTGAGGTGGCCCGCTATCTGGTGGGTCGCGGCGCGCAGACCGATATCCTTATGGCTGCGGCGCTGGGTGATCTGGAGCTGGTTCGCTCATATCTGGACGACGATCCCGCATCCGTCCGGGTGACCGTGTCGGAGAAATATTTTCCCAAGCAGAACCCAGACAGCGGTGGCTGTATTTATATATTCAGCTTTGGGTGGAGCAAGACGCCGCATATGCTCGCACATGAATTCGGCCACCATGAGGTATTCCGTTTGCTGATGCAGCGCAGTTCGCTTTCTCTGCGGTTTGCGCAGGCTTGCGAGGTAGGCGATGAAGCGCTGGCAAACGATGTGCTCGCGAAGCATCCTGACGCAATCAAGACGATGTGGCCCAAGGCCGACCGGCGCATCCTTGGGGCGGCATTTCGAAATAATACGCGAGCGGTGGAGATGATGCTCAGAGCCGGTTGGCCCGCCGCCGTGTTTGGTGATCATGGGCAAACTCCGTTGCACTGGGCTGCGTTCCACGGCAATGCGGAGATGACTCGGACGCTGCTGACCCATCAAGCTCCGCTGGAAGCTGAGGAACAGCAATTCAAAGGAACTCCACTGGGGTGGGCGCTGTACGGATCGGAACATGGCTGGCGTCGCGATCAAGGGGACTATCCCCGCACAGTAGAGGCACTGCTGACGGCAGGCGCGAAACTATCTCGTCCAGCGGAGGACCTCCAAGCCACGGATGAGGTGCTGGAGGTTCTGCTGCAGCATCGGGGTTAGCTGCCTTCCTGTGAAGTATTGAGTGGGTGGTAGTCTGTAGGCCCTATAAAAATGGAGGATCCGAATGACCTTTTCCGGCCGCTGGGGATTCTTGTGCGCAGCTCTCCTCACTGTTTCGCTACTGCCCTGCCCGGCGTTCGCGGTTGACAAACTGCTCATCGTCAACGGTACGGAGCTGACCATGAAGCCGGGGCAGACCGAACCTTTCACCGGCTATGTTCTGGTGGGTGAGGACGGGAAAATCAAAGCCATCGGAAAAGGTAACCCACCGGCCGGCACGGCTGCACGAATCACCTATGACGCAAAAGGAAAATTCGTTCTTCCCGGCTTTATTTCCGCCCACAGCCATCTTTCTGAGAGTGCATTTCGCGGGCTGGCTACGGACCAGTATGTCTACCAATATCCAGCGATGACGGGTTGGGTGGAAGCACTGGAAACGCGCGAACTCGGCACCAGGCCGGCAGACTATTACTGGTTTACCCTGCAGGGCGCACTGGATCACCTGGTTCATGGCATCACTTCGGTTTACAACTTTGCCTATGCACGCGATGATGACGAAGCCTTCGAGGAGTATCAGTGGCGCGCCGAACTCGATTCCGGCATGCGCTTCATCCATTCCTACGAGCCTTCGGGGAAATCGACGGCAGAGGTTCGGCGGGCAAATTTAGAGAAGTTTCTGGCGTCCGCCAAAAAGGATATGGCGCGTCCCACCGTGCTCAGGATGGCTTACTCCGGATGGATAACCACTCGAGAAGGCATGCAGCCGTATGCTTCGTTTCTGCGTGACTACCACCTCTATTCGGAAATTCATTTCCTCGAGTCGCCGGTTAACCAGGAGGATCAGCGCAAAACTTTTGCATACATCAAAGAGGCAAAGATCCTGGGCCCTAATGTCAGCTTCGGGCATTTCATTCATCCAGATGACGAGATTTTGAAAACTGTGGCAGCTGCCGGCTCCGGCATGGTGTGGAATCCGATGTCGAACGGCCGGCTGGCATCAGGCATCGCTGATATTCCCAAGTATCGCAAGATGGGAATTAAGGTGGGCATGGGTGTCGATGGCGAGGGTAGTTCGGACCTGCCGGACCCCTTCGAAAATATGCGCATGGGGCTGTACGTCATCCGCGCACGATACGAGAGCGCGAAGATTTTGCAGCCTATCGACGTGCTGCGTTTTCACACCATGGGAAGCGCGGAGGTGCTCGGTGTGGCGGACAAGGTGGGCAGCCTGGAGGTAGGCAAGTTTGGCGACATCCTGATTGTCGATCCCAAGCTGGTGGAACGCGGGCCGGTGGTCGATCCGTATGCCGCCGTGGTGCTGGCATGCAATGCCATGAACCTGGCGAAGGTGTATGTCGGCGGCGATCTGCTGGTTGACACCTACCGCTTGCAGAAAAATGACATGAGCAAAGTATCCGCCGAAGTGAGCCAGAGGGTCGCTCGTCTACACTAAGCTTTATGCAGCGTATTGGGCGCCGGGATTTCTTCAAGCAGGCTGGGGCTGCGATCGGCGCAGCCACGCACATTCCCCATTGGTCTCCCCTGGCGGACGCGGAAGTTCCGCCTCCCCATGCGGCAACGGAGAAGATTGCGTTCCCGCGTGTCTTCTCCGGCAACCAACTCAAGATGCTTGCCTTCCCACTGGGTGGCGTGGCTGCTGGAAGCCTGGCCCTGGGAGGGCGTGGGCAGCTGCGCGATTGGGAGATTTTTAATCGGCCGAACAAGGGCTTCTCTCCGCAGTATGCTTTTCCCGCAATCTGGATCAAGGCAGGAGATGCAAAGCCAGTGACCCGCGTGCTGGAAGCGCGGATACTTCCACCCTATGAGGGCCAGGACGGTCTGGGCTCGAATAATTCACCCGGCTTGAGCCGCATTGCAACAGCCGAATTTACGGCGCGGTATCCGCTGGCGCATCTTCGATTCAAAGATCCAAACCTTCCAGTGAAGATCGAACTGGATGCATTTTCTCCTTTCATTCCGCATGACCCTGATGCGTCCGGGCTGCCGGTTGCCATACTGCGCTATCGTGTCAGCAACCCGGCTGCGCAGAAAGCCACCGTGGCGATTTCGTTTTCGATTGAGAACCCGGTCATGGTTCCCACCGGAGTCGACCGTGCGCGGCCTAAAGAAGATCCGCGGGTGAACGAGCACCGCGCTGCGAACGGGCTTGAGGGCTTGATCATGACCAACCCCAGCCTGAGCGCGACGGACCCTATGCAAGGCAGTTTCGCAGTGGCCGTTCTTTCCGAAGCAGGTGCGCAGACCACCTATTGGCGTGGCTGGCCGCGGGGCCGCTGGTGGAATTCACCGATGTTATTTTGGGATGCTTTTTCAAAGGATGGGGCTTTGCTGAACGAGCCGGCGATGCGCAGCCCGGTGGGCGCGCTGTGCCAGCAGAGGTCGATTCCAGCGGGCGGTTCTGCTACCTTCACCTTCCTGCTGGCCTGGCACTTTCCCAATCGCACACCCGAGTGGTGTGGATGGGACTCTCCGCCGGGTGAAGGACAGACCATTATCGGCAACCACTATGCCACGCGCTTTCAAGATGCTTGGGCGGCGGCTGCATACACGGCGACGAATTTGCCGTCACTCGAGAAGCGGACTCGAATCTTTGTGGATGCCTTCGCCGCCAGCACCTTGCCCGCCGCCGTCAAGGAGGCGGCCAGCGCAAACCTCTCCACCCTGGCGACGACTACCTGCTTTCGAACGGCAGACGGAGAGTTTCACGGGTTTGAGGGGTCCGATGACCATCGCGGCTGTTGCTTTGGGAACTGCACCCACGTGTGGAATTACGAGACAGCTACGACCTTTTTGTTTCCCTCGTTTGCGCGGTCGCTGCGTAAAGCGGCTTTTGGATACAGCATGGATGACCAGGGCGGCATGCGTTTTCGACAGCTGCTTCCCGATGGCAAGGAGAGATACCACATAGCGGCAGCCGATGGACAGATGGGACAGATCATTCACGCCTACCTGGATTGGAAGCTTTGCGGGGATCAGGTGTGGTTAGAGACCATGTGGCCTAGAGTGAAAAAGGCGGTCGAATTCGCCTGGATCCCGGGAGGCTGGGACGCGAACCGTGACGGTGTCCTGGACGGAGTTCAACATAACACCTACGATGTGGAGTTCTACGGGCCGAATCCATTGTGCGGAATCTACTACCTGGGTGCGTTGCGGGCGGCAGAGGAAATGGGGCGCGCCGCCGGTGACAATGCTTCTGCGAACGAATATCGCAGGCTGTTCGATCAGGGGAGCCGCTGGATCGACGTTCATCTCTTTCATGGTGAGTTCTATATTCAGCAGATTCGGGGCTTCCGCGCGGACCAGATTTCACCTCAACTGCGCAGTGGTATGGGCAGCGAAAATACAGAGGAACCGGAATACCAGGTTGGGGAAGGCTGCCTGATCGACCAGCTTCTGGGACAGTGTCTCGCCGACGTAGCCGGTTTGGGTCCACTGGTTTCACCGCAGCATGTGCGTAGCACGTTGGACGCGATTTATCGCTACAACTACAAGCGAAGCCTGGTGGACCATGACACGGTTCAGCGCACTTACGCGTTGAATAATGAAGCTGCAGTGGTTGTTTGCGACTATGGCAAGGCGCTCCGTCCGCATATTCCTTTCCCTTATTATGCTGAGGCCTGGACGGGACTTGAACATTCGACGGCTGCGCTCATGTTCTATTCCGGCATGGTCGCCGAGGGATTGGAATACGTCGAAAACCTGCGCTCACGTTATGACGGGGTGAAGCGCAACCCGTGGGATGAAGCGGAGTGCGGGCATCACTATGCACGGGCTATGTCGTCCTGGTCAAGCGTTGTGGCGCTTAGCGGATTTCAGTATGAAGGCGATCGCGGTCACGTGATCGCGTTGCCGCGAGTACCGCATGACGAGTTTCGTTGCTTCTGGGCTACGGGAACGGGGTGGGGTAGTTATTCGCTCAAGCGCAGGCAAACAGGTAAGGTTACGTTTACGATGCAGACACTTGCGGGCAATTTGGCGTGCAGGTCTTGCACGCTTGCTACCGCTGGTTCGCGTGTCACAGCGAAGGTGCGGGGAAATGTTGTCAGCGCGCGCTTGGATAAAGGTAAAGAGCATGCGACGGTTTTACTTGGAGAGCCGATTGAATTACATGAGGGCGAGCAGTTGGAGATTGTGATTTTTGCCTGAAAAGGGCGGCCCTTCACTCCGCCTCGTTCTGCAAGAAAAACATTTCCATGAACGACCGCTGAACCGCAGGTCCCTCCACTACGCTACGCTCTGTCGAAAATCAACCTGCGGCCTCCTGACTTTGAGTGGGTGGCCCGGAATGAAAGGCTTTGGTGGGGCTTCGCCCATCGTTTTCGGCCCACGTATCCCGGATTTCCTGTCGAGGTTGGTGGCGTTGAGCAACTTCATGCGGCTTTCTTTGAGAGAAAGCCGCATACGTGGTCGTGGATAGTGCTGCGTAGTAGGAAATCCGGGCAACGCTGGTGCGAACGTGGGGCATCCGTACGGAGCTGTGGAGAGCGCAGCAGGTTTGAGGGGGAGTGCTGGGGTATCCCACCCGGCGATTGTCGCGGGGATAGAACCCTAACTTCCTACCCGTAAATCTGCTCGAGATGATAAAGGATAGAGCGCCTACGATGCCATGCCCAGGCCGACGATGTTGGCCGCCAGGATGATGACCAGCATGCCGGCCCAGAGAAGACGAACCGGCCTGGAGCCCACGCCGGCCCATTCGCCGAGCGCGAGACCTACAATACCCCCGAACAAAACGTAGCCGCTCATGTGCAGCATCCAGTTCACATAGGCAAAGCTGGCCGGGATGCTGGCTGCTCCCCAGGCGTAGAAGAAGAACTGCAGGTACCACATGATGCCGCCCGTGGCGGCGAGCGCTCCGTTCTTGAACAAGATGGCGCCCGGCAAAGCGAGGTCGGCCTTCAACGAAAATTCCTTTTTGAAGATGAGCCGGCTGAAACAGTAAGCAAAATTAACCAGGGCTCCCCCGCCCATGATGATCACGTAGCTGGGTAACGCAGAGTAAAGGGGCTTTACTCCGGCAGCAAGCGCGGAGGCTTGGATAGGCCGGGCGGCATCGATGGCAAACGACATCCCGGAGGAAAATATGCCGCACATGACCGCCAGTAATAAACCCTTCTTCACATCGAATTCGCGGATTTCTGATCCCAGGGCTATTTCTTTGCGGTGGCCCGCTACGGACACAATGACGATGCCACACAGCGCGACCAGAATGCCGAGCAGGGTAAGCAGCCCTCCACGCGTGGTCACCAGTTCGATAGCCTGACCGTGGACCAGTGGGGGAATCAGAGTACCCACCACCAGGGTGACGCCAATGGCCACTCCAATGCCGAGCGACATGCCGAGGTAACGCATGGTGAGACCGTAGCTCACGTTGCCGACTCCCCACATGGCGCCAAAAAGCAATGTCTCGAGGACCACGGAAGAATCAAGCGAAGTGTAGAAGGCTCCCATATCGGGCAGCAGAATGGCGCTCACACAGATAGGCAGCAATATCCAGGAGAAGATGCCGGCGACTGCCCAGGTGGTTTCCCAGGTCCAACGCTTCACTTTGCTGATGGGGGCGTAGAACGATGCGGCCGATGCGGCCCCAACCATGTGCCATGCAATGCCGGTGATGATCGATGTCAAAGAATCTCCGTTCAGTGGAACAAATTCTACCGGAACATGCGAAAGGAGATTCCGGCAAAACTAACGACGCTGCGTTCGTCAATGTTCCATTGCTCGTAGCGCTGCGTTGTTCCCCGGGCGTGCGGCACAGCCTTCATGAAGGTATAAAAGGGGGAAGTGCCGCACCACTTTAGATCGTCGCCATTTTCCTTAATCAGATCCCAGAAGCCCCGTGGATCCGAGACATTGATTTGTTCGATGCGTAGCAGGTCCCGCTCTCGCACCGATGCCATTTCGTCGTGATCCGCATGGGCTGCAAATTCGTCTCCGTAGCGCTGGCCCATGTGGGCCATATCGACACCCAGGACCCAGAAGAGGCCATCCTTTTCTCTCTCGGCAATCTCTCCCAACGCAGCAATAAACCGCTTCACGTTCTCGTCAGCTTCCGGAAGGCCTCCGAGCAGGGCGCCTCTCCAGAACGATCCGCAAAGAACCGGAAGTATGCGTATGTCCGGGCCAAAAATCGACTGCAGAAACACCACCTGGAACTCGATGGAATGCTCGACGGCGTAGCAATAGTCCTCCATCAGGGCCCCGGGTTGAGCAGCTAATTCGTTCACCAGCGCAGAGTCGATCCTGGTTGTTCCAAACGGGGTTGCGAAGGGCTTTCGCGTCAAACCAAACTTGTCGGGCTGGCCGTAATGCGAAGTCCCCAGCACGACGAATGTGCGGTCACGCAGATCGGGAGTTAGTTCCTGGTAGGCGGCGCGGTAACTTTGCCAACCGCCATGCGGGCTGACGTGCGGCGCGGCAATGCCGATCACTCGCTGCTGGGTAGAAGCAGCTCCGTCGAAAAAACCTTGCATTACGCTACGCAGCGGCACGATCTCCGCCGGATAGGCGGAGCCTGCATGAGCCGCCGGCAGCACCGGGCTCTCGACAAAGGCCGCAAGACGCTGCTGCTTCATGGTGACGTAAATTTCGTTCTCAAGAAATCCCACTCCACTGAGTGCCTCAAACAGGTTCTCCGCGATGCTGCCGATCTCCTCGCTTCCGAGCACACGAGTAAGTTCCTGTTGCAAATCCAGGTCTGTGTGAATCCCGTCGAAGAGCCGAAGGCCGGATATCAGCGGCGGGGGAATGATGAG
>Ga0302325_10034823_pt1 | contig 10297 bp, 9 predicted proteins | sample Palsa_T0_2_FD_201948 | JGI IMG/M metagenome (GOLD analysis project Ga0302325, IMG submission 201948) | Peat permafrost microbial communities from Stordalen Mire near Abisko, Sweden - Palsa_T0_2 | ecosystem: Environmental > Terrestrial > Soil > Palsa > Peat permafrost | place: Sweden: Abisko...
TCGAAGCTGGGCACGCTGATCCTCGACGTGGTGCACAGCAACGAGGAGTACGGCTATATGGCGATCTACTTCCGGTTGAAAGGCATCGTGCCGCCTTCGACCGACCGCAGCGCCGGCAAGTAGGAAGATCGGGTTGGCCCGGCGCGGGACACGAATGGCTAATTAACGGAAGAACCCATCCGCCAGTGGCGTCGGCAGAGGGACGGATGCCTCAATCACCGCCTTCATCCTCGAACTTTTCCCTCGTCCCCTGCCCTACAATTCCGCCAGCACTTCCGCGGCGTGCCCTTTAGCCTTCACCTTGCCGTAGATCTTCTCGATCTTCCCGTCGGGTCCGATTACGAAGGTGCTGCGCTCGATGCCCATCACCTTCTTGCCGTACATATTCTTCTCTTTCCACACGCCGTAGGTCTTGGCAGCGGCCTTTTCTTCGTCGGCCAACAGCGTGAACGGCAGCTCGTACTTCTGCTTAAACTTGGCTTGCGCCGCGGGCTTATCGGGCGAAATGCCCACCACCACCGCGCCCTTCTTCGCGAAGGCCTTCACATCGTCGCGGAACTCGCAGGATTCAGTTGTGCAGCCGGGCGTATCGGCCTTCGGATAGAAATACAGCACCACCCGCTTGCCCTTCAGATCGGATAGTTTAAACGGCTCGCCCGCATCGTTCGCCAGCCGGATATCGGGAGCTTTGTCGCCTTCGTTGAGCATGAATCACCCCAGTTTCTGCTTCAGCAAATCGGTCACCGCCGCCACGTTCGCCTGCCCGCGCGTCGCCTTCATCGCTTGCCCCACCAGATAGTTGATCACCGTGGTCTTGCCGCTCTTATACTGCTCCACCTGCTTGGGATTGGCGGCGATCACATCGGCGATGATCCCCTCCAGCGCGCCCGAATCGGTGATCTGCTTCAGCCCTTCCCGTTCCATAATGGCCGCGGGCGCGTCGCCGGTGGAGAACATCTTCGGGAAAATCTCCTTGGCCAGTTTCCCTGAAAGCCCGCCTTGCGCCAGCAGCTTGACCAATGCGCCAAGATTCTCCGCGCCGATGGGGCTCTCGCCAATCTCCTTGCCCTCGGCTTTGAGCATTCCCATCAGGTCACCCATCACCCAGTTGGCGGTGGTTTTCGGATCGCCGGAAACCTTGGCCGCGGTTTCGAAATAATTGCTGGCGGCGCGCGTTTGCGTGAGCACATCCGCATCGTATTCGCGCAGCCCGTACTCCGCGATGAAGCGCGCGCGCTTGAGCGGCGGCAGCTCCGGCATGGCCGAACGCACTTCCGCAATCCACTGCTCGCCAATCCGCAGCGGTACAAGATCGGGCTCAGGGAAATAGCGGTAATCGTGCGCGTCTTCCTTGCTGCGCATGCTGAACGTCTCGCCGCGGTCGGGATTGTATAGCCGCGTCTCCTGCACCACCCGGCCGCCGCCTTCCAGCACCGCCACCTGACGCGCAATTTCGAAATCGAGCGCCTGCTTGAGAAAGCGGAACGAGTTCAGGTTTTTCACTTCCGCCTTCGTACCAAACTTCTCCGCGCCCTTGAGACGCACGGAAACGTTGGCATCGCAGCGCAGATGGCCCTTTTCCATATCGCAGGTGGAAACTTCGATGAATTGCAGCGCCTGCTTGATCTCGCTCAGGTAAGCATAGGCTTCGCCGGAGTTGCGCATATCCGGATCACTGACAATTTCGATCAGCGGCGTGCCGGAGCGGTTGAGGTCCACGTAAGAATAGCGGCCGGAATCGGGGAAGCCGTCATGCACGCTCTTGCCGGCGTCGTCTTCCATGTGGACGCGCGTCACGCCGATACGCTTGGCCGCGCCTTCGACCACGATATCCACGTACCCGTGCTCGGCCAGAGGCTCGTCGTACTGCGAAATCTGATAACCCTTGGGAAGATCGGGGTAGAAGTAGTTCTTGCGCGCGAACCGCGATTGCGCTCGGATCTGGCAGTTGAGCGCCAGCGCGCCGCGGATCGCCAACTCCACGGCTTGGCGGCTGAGCACCGGCAGCGCGCCGGGCAGTCCAAGGCAAACCGGGCACACGTTGGTGTTGGGCGAGGCCCCGAAACCAGTGGGGCATCCACAGAAAATCTTGGTAGCGGTGGCCAGTTGGACGTGGACTTCAAGGCCGATCACCGGCTCATAGCGCGCGATGAGTTCCGGAGCGGCGAGATCGAGAGCGGTGGAGGACACGGTGAATTTATTATAAAGCGGCGAGCCCATCACCCGGCGCAGTCCTGCGTCAGGCTTCGCGATGGGGATGCACGCTCATCCTTGAATACGCAAGCTCTACCCGCTCCTTTTTACAAAGTTTTTACAAGTCAGCCATCACCTTCCAGACGCTCGAACGTAGGATCTAAGTAGACGCTTTAGAAGGAGAGGTAATGGGACCGCATCTTACCAGTAATAATCGGATTCCGCCTTATCGTGACGAACACCTGGCGATCGATTTCGATCAGCAAGCCGCCATACTCGACAATGAACGCATGACATTGACCCGGAAGGAGTACGATCTGCTCGCCCTTCTGGTGCAGCACGCCGGGGAGATTATCCCGCGCGAGGCGCTGCTGATGCGGGTTTGGGGCTATGGCGCGGAGATTCGCACGCGCACGCTGGACGTCCACGTGCGCAGGCTGCGCAAAAAGTTGGGCGGGTTCGCAGACCAGTACATCGAGACGATTTTCGGCATTGGCTACCGCTTCCAGCCATTCCATGCGCCGCGCTTTTTTCAGACCACCCTCAGTAAGCCCGCCATCGCCTTAGGAGCATAAAAGTCCTTTTCTATGCGGCGGGCGTACTGCCCGCCGTAACTGCTTACCGGCTTGGTACAACCTGATCGCCAGGTCCCGCGTCACACCGTTCGATGGAAGCAATCTCTAACATGCGCGGCCATTGATCGGGTTGCACATCAGACGGTAATGCCCTAGGCGCGAAACCCACTGCCCGATGTTAGACTCGTATTTCCATGTCGAAAGCTACGCATCTGGAATGCAGTCTGTGTAACCAGCGGTTTGAAGCGGGGACCGTTCAGAATCTCTGCGCCTGCGGTGGACCGTTGCTGGTCCGCTACGATCTCGAGCTCATCCGCACCCGCTGGCGCCGGCGCGACGTGGCGAACGGCGTCTCCAGCATGTGGCGTTACGCGCCGGTTCTGCCGCCTGCCGATCAAGCCATCGTCTCCCTGGGTGAAGGCTGGACGCCGCTCATCCGCACCAGGCGCCTCGGAGCGCGCTTGGGAGCCGAATGGCTGTGGGTGAAGGACGAAGGCCTGAACCCCACCGGAAGCTTCAAGGCGCGCGGACTCTCCTGCGCGATCTCGATGTGCGTCGAGCTGGGCGTGCGCAAGGTGGCGATTCCCTCGGCTGGAAACGCGGCCAGCGCGCTTGCGGCTTATGCGGCGGCGGCCGGGATTGAATCGCACATCTTTATGCCGCGCGACGTCCCGCAGGCCAACTACCTGGAATGCAAAGCCTATGGCGCGAACGTGACGCTGGTCGACGGGCTGATCAGCGATTGCGGCAAAATGGTCGCCGAGCGCGGGCCCAAGGAAGGCTGGTTCGACGTCAGCACGCTCAAGGAGCCGTACCGCATCGAAGGCAAGAAGACCATGGGCTATGAGGTCGCCGAACAGATGGATTGGGAACTGCCCGACGCCATCTTCTATCCGACCGGCGGCGGCGTCGGGCTGATCGGCATGTGGAAGGCCTTCGAGGAAATGGAGAAGCTCGGTTGGATCGGCGCGCGGCGTCCCAAAATGGTTGCGGTGCAGGCGGAAGGGTGCGCGCCGATTATCCGCGCGTTCGAAGAGGGCGAGCCGCGCAGCCGCTTCTTCGACAACGCTCATACCATTGCCAGCGGGCTGCGCGTGCCCAAGGCGCTGGGCGATTTTCTGGTGCTGGACGCAGTGCGGGCGTCGGGCGGGACGGCGATCGCGGTGAGCGACGATGAGATGCTGGACGCCGGCATCCGGATGGCGTCCGATGAAGGGATCTACGCGGCGCCCGAAGGCGCGGCATGCGTCGCGGCGCTCGAAAAGCTGCTGGCCTCGGGATTTTTGAAGGCGACGGACCGGATCGTGATTTATAACACGGGGTCGGGAATAAAGTATCCCGAGGCTTATTCCACGAGGTTCCCGCGGGCCGCGGGCGGAGAGCAGGACAAGCTAGGCGGATTGATCACGCCGCGGTAAAAACCGTGGCACACGCCTTCTGCGTGCAGCGTTCACACGATTTGACCGCTGCGAGCAGAAGTGCTCCCGCCACAGTTCAACTCCAACGGCCGGCCAGTGGCGCCAACGGCTCGGCCACCGATTGAAATCGAACCAGCCTCACACGGTCCGTTCCCTTTATGGATGCCAGCGGCATGAATCCGCGGTCGAGCAGTATTTCCGCGGCGTCCTCGGTGAGCAGCACTTCCGCGCACGGTTTCAACTGTGCTTCGCCGTCCATGCGGTAAGTGTGCGCAGGCAGGCCGTCGATTTCCTGCACGGAGCCGGGCCGCATGCGCCAACCGAATCGCGTGAACGCTTCGCCCAGCAGATACGCGCAGGCGATGGCCGGGTGGCCCCAGAGATAACGCTCGTGCTCGGGCTCTTTCAATAGCTCGCCCTCTTTGAATAGTTCTTCGAAGGCGAACGATTCGGTCTCCGAGGCATTCTTTCCATAGGGCAGGCGCAGCAGAAACCGCGGCATCGCCAGGCCGATCCATCGCGCATAAGCCGATTGGCGCAACTCGCCGAACGCCTTCGTCAGACCAACCACATCCGGCGCCAGACCGGAAATGAATGGGGCGCCGGCGATTCGCGCCACGAAGGAGATCTCCTTCAGTGCGTCTTCGTCCGCCGGAGCGAAGTAATAGAGGCCGGTAAGCAGGCCCCATTCGTCGTCGCCGGTGGCGCGGCGCAATCCGGCGCTGGTGAGTTCGGCCTGGGGCAGGTCCAGCAGAAAGACGCGCAGATTTTCGCCGGTTTCGAGGCGCCGCACCAGGAAGTAGAGGCCGCGCCAGGCGGCTTCCAGCGATTGAAATTGCGCATGGTGCAGAACGGCGCGCATCTCGCCGGCGATGGCGCGATCGGTCTGCGCGATCATTTCCGCTTTTCGCGGATCGTCGCCGGGCGCGGCATATGGGGCCACCAGGTCGTGCAGCATTTGGTCCCAATCGCTCCGTTTCGGAGCGGCGGCGGCAGCCGGCGCTTCGCCCATCATCTGCCGCAAGAGATCGGCGCCGCTTGCGGGCGGGGCGTTCGCCGGCTGGGATTTCGCGCGCGGCAAGGCTGAGCCGTCTTCAATGCGCGCGCGCAGATCGCGCAAGGCTTGAAACGGGGCAAGATTTTCAAACAGGCGGTCGGGGTGGAAATCGTCGATCTCGCGGAAAGACAGGGCCACTTCGGCGCTGCCGAATGGCAGGCGCAGCGCCGGCCCCACGCGCTCCATCACCGCGTCGAAATTGTCGCGGTCAATCTCGATTGGCCGCCGGTAACGTCCCGCGCCGCCGCTGAAATTACCTGCCACCAGAATTCGGAACGGCGTTTCAGGTTCGGGGTGCGCGATCTCTCGCGGCTCTTCGGCGACGTCGATTTCCACCGATGCTAAAGTGCTGTTACGCGGCATACCGTCCTCAAGACTTTATATCTCAAGCGGGACTCCCGCCACAACTCCCACAGCTAACCCGCGTCAACGATACAATAACGGATCGTGACCAAATACACACGCTATCGCACCGGCTCAGCCTCTTCCTACGGGATTCTGGATGGGGAGAGCATTCGCGAAATTGCGGGCGATCTCTTCGGCGGCCGTTCCGAAACTGGGGCCACACACCGCCTGGCGGACGTAAAACTGTTGTATCCGTGCCAGCCGACCAAGATTCTCTGTGTGGGGTTGAATTACAAGAGCCATCTGGGCGGCCGGCCGCAGCCTTCGCAGCCGGAGATTTTCTACAAGCCGCTGAGCGCGCTGCAAGACCCCGGCGGGCCAATCGCGATTCCGCGCGACGCCACCGATCTGCATTACGAAGGCGAGCTGGTTGTGGTAATGGGTAAACGAGTGAAGAACGTCACCGTGGATGAAGCGCGCGACGCCATCTTCGGCGTCACCTGCGGCAACGATGTCAGCGAGCGGAACTGGCAGCACGGGCCGGGAAAGGATCTGCAATGGTGGCGCGCCAAGGGCTCGGACACCTTTGCCCCCTTCGGACCGGCCATTGTCACCGGCATCGATTATTCCAATCTATTGCTGACTACGCGCCTGAACGGAGAAGTGGTGCAGCAGCAGTATACGTCCGATTTGATCTTCGATTGCCCGGCCATTGTGAGTTGGATCAGCGGGTGGGTGACGCTGATGCCAGGGGATGTGATCTACACGGGGACTCCCGGAAACACGCGCAAGATGGCGAAGGGCCACGTGGTGCAGGTGGAGATTCAGGATATCGGCGTGCTGGAAAACCCAGTGGCCTGAGACGTGCCACGTACGGAGCGAGGGCTCTGAACCACCATGAAGTATCTCCTGCTTGCGCTCACCCTGAGTGGCGCCTTTCTCACCGGCTGCCGGACTAACGAAACCCCGGCGAACCAAGTCAACGATATGGAAATCACAGCCAAAGTGAAATCTAAACTGGCATCGGATGTGGGACTTTCCACCGTCCCCGACATCGCTGTGAACTCCACCAACGGGGTGGTGACGCTATCGGGAGCGGTGGATAGCACGGGAACGAAGGCAAGAGCCGAAACCATCGCGCAAAGCGTACCAAAGGTGGTGCGCGTAGTGGACAATCTGCAGGTCGCTCCGAAGGCGCAATAAGACCGGGCCTCCTTGCCGGTCTCATAGCCAGGCCAACTGACCGGTCAAGCCCGCAGAACTTGCTTCGAGCCCATCGACCGGCCGGGGAACTGGCTGGAAGCTGCGAAAAACACCGGGCAAGCCGAGCGCTAAGAGCGGCTCGGGACAGGGCGGGCCACGGGCCCACCCCACTTGCTCACAGTAAGGCTGTGCAGATGCTGTATAGCAACACCGCCAGCACCGCCGCCGTAAAACCCATGTACATACGGTTGCGCTCCTTAGCAAAAGCAGCTAAGCAGAATACTACTCGCGCTACCGGGGTTGCTATCAGGGCCAGTAGTCCGGTCTCGATCAGCGCTTGCGGCCACGGCAGACTCCTTAGCGCGCGCAGTCTGCGCATCGAATTGCCGGTAATCCGGCACGGTCCGGCCGTTCGATGCGACGTACGCCCCGCCGCCCGCCAGAACCAGCGCGGCCGTTGGAATCACGCTCGCGCGAAGCAGCTTCGCCATGATCGCATCCATGCGCTGATCTGTCATCCATACGCCCCGTGACGTCGTTATAGAACTCCAGAACTTCCATATCGATTCGCTGTCTTAGTGTCGTGTCACCTGGTGGTAGCGCAATGTGGCAGGGCAATGTGTCGCACAACAAAAAAGGGCAGGATCGAACCTGCCCTTGCGGTGTTGGTTGCCGGGAAGGCAACTGTACTTACCTGAACGGTCTGAAACTGTCCCTGCGCCATTGCGGGACGGTTCGGACTAATTGCTTCAATCATAAGATGCCGGGCGATCTCGAACCATACAGCATAAGCCGTATTCTAAGAACCCGGAAACCGGCGGCAAGCCTGCCAGCGCAGACGACGCCCGGCGACACCAGAGTGACCGCGGGTGTAAATTAGCGCGCCGTGCTGCTCCGGAGCGCCTGGAACGGGCTCGTGCGCTCGCCGAGCGATCGGTGCAAACCGTGGGCAACATCTCCGTGATGCTGCGGCCGGCGCTGCTGGACTCTGGGGCTGGTTCCGGCGCTGCAAATTTCTGCTCGAGCGTTTTCTGCGTCGCAGCAGCATCACCTGCGAATTCACAGAACTGGGCGTGGAAGATTTGATGCCGGATTCTGTCAAAACCTGCGTTTACCGCCGAGGGAAACAGCAATAAGGAGATTGCCAACCGGCTGAACCTCAGCTTGGCATACGGTTGAGACACATTGCTGGGGGATCATGGAGGAACTGGATCTAAATAGCACGGCGGAGTTGGTGCTGAGCGCGGCGCGTCGGTTATGGTGACGTAGGTTACACTCCCGCTAGTTTGGCATTGCGTGCGGCGAGACGCCAACCACGCGCCAGAAATCGTTACACTCACTGCGATAAAACACCCCTCATTGAGGCTAGAGACACTCCACTTGGCAGTGGACGCTCATGCGACCGACTCCCAAGCGAAATTGTGAGGCTGATGGCTCCCGCGGGCGCGCGACCGACGCACAACTAGAGAAGCCTTTTCCAGACTTTCGTTAGACCGTTTAACCAGGCCTACCGGAGCCTTGAGCGCCAACAAGCCAACCAAGCCTCACATTCGCTCACTCGTTACTTACTGAACAAGTGCGACGCAGCACACTACCGTTTTTCCTTAACCACGTGGCCACGTCCATCGCGCATTTCGTTTCCTTTGAAGTGCGCACTATCGACACGCTTGGCCGGCTCCGGTTTCTCGCCACGTTGTGGCATCGCGCCCTTATAGCCGTGTTCCGGATGGAAGCGGTTATTGACGTGGCCCTGGAACTCGCCAGCGCCATGAAACCAAGGGCCGGCGCCAATAAAGACGTCCCCATTAAACCATTCGGGACCGTAATAGCCGGCGGGAGCACAGGCATAAGGAGCGACATCATAGTAACCATAGGGACAGTCGGGAGCTACTCCGATGTCGACGCTGACCTGAGCCTCCGCTCTGGGGGTAGCCGTGAAGCCGATTCCAGCAACTGCGGCTAATAACACTAATGTAAATCCGCGCATAGAAAATCACCTCGCGATTGTTAGAGCAAGTCGTCTGCTAGTGTGGCGCATCGCACGGATTGCGTCGAACTTTCGGCAAATGGCGGGGCTACGTCGCGCTAGTCGATGCGCGCTTACGCGCCGCGGCGATTCAGCTATTAGTGAGCACGATCTTGCCTTCCACGGAACTCGCCGCCAGAAGCTCCAGGGCCTGTCTTGCTTCAAGAAGCGGGAACGTGCGGTTGACCAGGGGATCGATCTTCCTCTCCGCGGGGAGTGTGAAGATCTTGGGCAGATCCTCGTGCAGTGGCCTGGCATCCTTCCGGTACAGCATGGTGATGCCGTAGAACTTCCCCCGTCGTCCGCGCAGGCGCGCCCCAACGAAAAGATTGGCGAACGTGGCCAGCTGGGAGAGCATTCCGGGCGCGTTCATAAAACCAAATCCCACCAACGTTACGTCCCGCCGGAGCGCGCCGATGCACGGCCCGATGTTGGCGCCGCCGACTGCTTCGAATACGTAGTCGACGCCGCCCGGTTCCAACGCACGTGTGAGGCGATCGATCGACCCCGCCCGATAGTCGATTGGGGTTGCGCCGAGCGAGCGCAAGGTTGCATGCTTCGGCGCCGACGTAGCGCCATAAGTCTTCGCTCCCGCCAGCCTTAACAACTGTAGGGCGGCCGTGCCCACGCCCCCTGCCGCGCCCGTGACCAGCGCGGTCTGGCCGGGCTGCACTTTCGCCACGCGATGAATCATTTGCCACGCGGTCACGTAGTTCAAGACTACGGCGGCCGCATCGCGATCGGACACACCGCCGGGGACCGGAACGAAGTGTTCGGCCCCGCGCACGAGAAGCTCTGCGAAGCCTCCGTACACCGTAAACGCCGCCACACGCTGACCCACTTCGAAACCGGCGCCGCCGGCGCCAATGGCCTCGACCACGCCGGCGGCTTCATACCCAGGCACGAACGGCATCTTTGGCGCGTACCGGTAGTTTCCGGCCAACATGAGCAGGTCGGTCGAGCCGACCCCGGCAGCGCGCACCCGCACGCGCAGCTGCCCTGGGCCAGGTGACTCAATAGGCAGCTCAGCGACCTGCAGAACTTCAGGTCCACCCTTCTTCGTCAACATCACTGCGCGATATGTGCCTGTCATGCGCTTATCGATAACTGCGGGCCAACTAGACCAGCATACCCAGTGTACTGTCGATGTGTCTGCTGTCGCGGTAGTCTGACTCCGATCTCTCCGCCTCCTCCTGCCCAAGCTCTCGACGAATCGCTGGGACTACAATCGAGGCTAGCCCTTTCACCGGATCTCAGACCTCCTCAAAACTCCGCATGTTCCTCCGCCTCTCCGCGTCTCCGCGTTGAAATTCACAGCCTCGACCTTCCGCTTGCGCAACCAAGGCTTTTGGCTTGGCGCCTTAGTGCATTAACCGGTTGGCCGGAGGTCGCACGCAAGAGTTGAAGAAGTCCCGAAGCCTCGGCTATTCCTTTTCCGAGCTGCTTCGGCATGGCGGTAATGCCGTATGTCGCAACGACA
>Ga0302325_10034824_pt1 | contig 10297 bp, 7 predicted proteins | sample Palsa_T0_2_FD_201948 | JGI IMG/M metagenome (GOLD analysis project Ga0302325, IMG submission 201948) | Peat permafrost microbial communities from Stordalen Mire near Abisko, Sweden - Palsa_T0_2 | ecosystem: Environmental > Terrestrial > Soil > Palsa > Peat permafrost | place: Sweden: Abisko...
AGCGGGATGTCGTTCTCGGCCGCCTTGCCGACGGTCGTTCGATTCGCTTGCAGGGCGAACCGCCAGCTCTGCACGCCGAACATCACCTCTACCTGTGGTCCCACTGCGCGAAGAGTAAGAGACGATCGCGCCGCGCGTCAGGGGGTCCGGCGATGGAGATCCTGATCAAGCAGCGCTACGAGCTTCTCGAGACGCTGGGCGCCGGCGGCGAAGCGCGCGTGGTGAAGGCGCTGGACCGCCAGCACGAGCGCTTCGTTGCGTTGAAGATCAGGCCGGTCAGGGATGGTCAGACTCGTGAGGAGCTGCTGAACGAGGCGCGGATCCTGCTCGCGCTCGCACCGCATCCTGCGCTTCCACTGGTGCGCGAGGACTTCTTTGACGGCGAGAACTACGTGGTCGCGATGGACTGGGTCGACGGCACGGATCTCGCGACGCTGCTGCACGACCGCGGTCGGCCCGGGCTCGCCCCGTCAAGCGTGCTCGCATACCTATCTGACGCGTCGGAGGCGCTGACGCATCTGCACTCGCAGAATCCACCGGTGATCCACGGAGACGTGAAGCCCGGCAACCTGATCCTGACCAAGGGCGGGCGGGTCAAGCTGATCGATTTCGGGATGTCTTCGACGCCGAATGCGCTCCGCCCCCGGCCCGGCACGTCGGGCTTCCGGGCGCCCGAGCTCGCGGCGGGCGGCGCGCCCTCGCGAGCTGGCGACGTCTACGCGCTGGCGGCGACCGCGTTTGCGCTTCTGACCGGTTCGATCCCCGCCGGCGTGCTGCCCTCCTGGGAAGGGATCGACCCGGCGCAGGCGGAGCAGTTGGAGGCAGCGATCCGGCTGGGGATGGCGACCGACCCCTTGCGCCGCCCGGCGACGCCCGGCGAGCTGGTCGAACGTCTCCGCGCCGGCTGGGCCCAGGCGCTGCCGACCGGCGTGATCACCTTCTGCCTCTCGGACATCGAGGGCTCGACCGCGATGTGGGGATCGGCTCCGGCCGCGATGGCGGCGGCGCTCGTCCGGCATGATGAGTTGATCGCCGATTGCGTGGCGGCGCACGGCGGCCGCTTGATCCAATCGATGGGCGAGGGCGAGGGCGACTCCACCGTATCGGTGTTCGATTCTGCGGCGAGTGCGCTCGATGGTGCGCTGGCCGCTACGCGCGCGCTCGCGGCCGAGCAGTGGCCGGGGGAGCTTCGCGTCGCCGCCAGATTCGCTCTGCACACCGGCGAGGCGGAGCGGCGTGGCACCAACTACATCGGCCACACGATCATCATCGCGGCCGGCCTGCGTCAGCAGGCGGACGGCGGGCAGATCTTCCTCTCCTCCGTCACCGCGGATCTCGTCGGCAGGCACCTACCCCCCGGCTGCTCGCTCGTGGATCTAGGCCTGCATCGTCTGAAGGGTCTGGCCGCGCCTGAGCGGATCCAGGCACTCAAGGGCCCCGGCGTGGCCGCTCCGCAGCCCGTCACCGATTGCCCGTACCGCGGTCTTCTCGCTTTCGAGCGGGAAGATCGCGACTATTTCTTTGGCCGCGAGGAGGTGATCGCCGAGTTGATTGGACGGCTGGCCCCAGGCCGGTTGCTGGCGGTCGTCGGGGCGTCTGGCAGCGGCAAATCCTCAGTGCTGCGCGCCGGAGTGATTGCTGCCGTGCGCGCCGGCGAGGTCCCGGGGATCGAGCGGGCGCGGCTGATGACGCCAGGCAGCTCACCCCAACTCGAACTCGACGACGACGACCCCGCGGAGCTGATCGTCGTCGACCAGTTCGAGGAGCTGTTCGCGCTATGTGACGACCCAGACCGCCAGCAGGCCTTCATCGACGGACTGCTTGCGGCTCGCGGTCCGGTGGCGATTGGCGTACGCGCCGACATGTACGGGAAGCTCGGCACCCACCCGGAGCTGGCCCGCGCGGTCGCCGCAAACCAGGTGCTACTCGGGGCGATGAGCGATGCCGAGCTTGAACGGGCCGTGACCGAACCGGCGCGACTGGCCGGGCTACGGCTAGAGCCCGGGTTGGTCGAGTTGGCAGTCCGCGACGTGGCCGGCGAGCCCGGGGCTCTGCCGCTGCTCTCCCATGCCCTGCGCGCGACCTGGGAGCGCCGCGACGGTCGCACGCTGACCGTCGAGGGCTACCGCGAAAGCGGCGGGGTCGCGGCCGCGATCGCACAAACGGCTGACGAGGTGCTCGGCTCGCTGCCGGCCGACCGCAGGCAGCTGACGCGCAACATGTTCCTGCGACTGACCGAGCTCGGCGAAGGGACGGCCGAGACGCGTCGGCGGGTGACGATCGCGGAGCTGGTACCCGAGGGCGCCTCGCCCGAAGCGGTCGGAGTGTTGCTCGAGCGGCTCGCCGACGCGCGCCTGGTGACCCTCGCCGAGGGCACCGCGGAGGTGGCGCACGAGGTTCTGATCCGCGAATGGCCGACACTGCGCGGCTGGCTCGACGAGGACCGTGAGGGGATCCGTCTGCATCGCCACCTAGGCGACACGGCCCGCGCCTGGGAAGAGGGCGGACGCGAAGCCTCGGAGCTGTATCGCGGTACCCGGCTCGCCGCCGCGGTCGAGTGGGCCGAGGTCCATCGGGAGGATCTCAACGCGGGCGAGCGCGCGTTCATCGACGCCGGCGTCGCCGAGGCGGACCGCGAGCGTCGCGTCCAGCAGCGAACCAACCGTCGTCTGCGCGGATTGCTGGCCGGAGCCGTGATGCTGTTGATCGTCGCTGGGCTGGCCGGGGTGATCGCCGTGATCCAGCGCAACGACGCGCGGGCGCAGGCGCTCACGTCCGACGCCGAACGGGTGGGTGTGCAGGCGCTGACTGATCCAAATGTGGATCACTCGCTGCTGCTCGCCGTCGCCGGGGTCAAGCTCCAGAACCGCGTCGAGACGCGCAGTGACCTGTTCGCCGACCTACAGCAGAACCCGGCGCTGATCCGCCTGATCCGACCGTCCAACGTCGAAATCAGTGCGCTCCGGGTCAGCCCGGACGGACGGCTGTTGGCCGTCGGCGACCTGTCGGGGACCGTTCGCTTCATCGATCTGGCGACCTGGAAGCCCCTCGGGGCCGCCGTACGGCTTGAGGACCCGGTCGGGGAGCGTGCGCTGAGCTTCTCTCCGGACGGCCAGATGCTGATGGCGGTGGCGATCGGCGCCGCGCGCTCGGAGCTGTACGCGATCGATGTGGCCCACCGCCGGGCAAGGCTGATCCAGGCGTGGAAAGGTGTCGCGCCCGAGCCACCGATCGGCTTCGAGGCCGTCGCTTACTCGCCCAACGGCAGGCATGTCGCCGTGACGCATGACATCGAGCCAGGCGAGAACAGCGTTCCGACAGCGGTGCGGCTGCTGATGCTCGACATGCCCGGCGGGCAGGTGATCTGGCAGCGGCGCTACCCGCTGCGCCCCGGCCAGGCCGACCCGCACGTGGCGTGGATGCCGGCCGGCACGCTCCTGACCTCCGCCCAGCAGGGCGACACGCTCCTATGGGACGCACGCACCGGCCGGATCCTCCGCCGGTATCCGCTCGGTGGACTGCCCGCGATCGCCCCAAACGGCGACACGGTCGCGCTCGGCCAGAATAGCCCGAGCGCCGGGAACCAGAGCTCGTCGGTCACGCTGCTTGACCTGCGCACAGGTAGCCACCGGACTCTGCTCGCCAACCTACCGGATCACTGGATCCGGAGCCTGGCGTTCACTCCCGACGGCACCAAGCTCGCCGGGGCGGCGACGGATGGCATACATGTCTGGGACCCTGTCACGGGAAAGATCGTCGAGAGCTATGCGGCAGGCGCCGGCCCGCGCACGCTATCGACGCTCGACCCGAGCGGACCCACCCTGATCTCCGGCACGCAGGACGGCAGCGTCGCGGCGTTTGACCTCTCCGGCACTCGGCGCCTCGGGCGCGCCTTCCGCTGGAACATCCCCGATCAGGCCTGCGGCTTCACCCCCTGCGTCGCGATCAACCGGCAATCGGAGCTGATGGCGACCGACCAGGCCAACGGGACAGTTGCGATCGTCAACCTGCGGACGCTGCGGTTGACGCGGACGCTGCCCGCCCGCGACGGTTCCACGGCCGCCGCGATCGCGTTCATGCCCGACGGCCGCACGCTCGTCACGGGCGGGACCAATCGGCGGATCACGTTCTGGGACGTGGCAACCGCTCGCGTCACGCGCACGCTGCGCTTCGCGGAGCCCGTATGGTGGACGGACCCCAGCCCCGACGGCAAAGTGCTGGCCGTGCAGACCGCGCCCATGGACGGTGCTCACAACCGTGTCGAGGTGGTGCAGATCGCCACCGGCAAGGTGCTCCAGAGCCACGGCCTTCCCTACGGACCGAATGGCGTCGAGTTCAGCCCCGACGGGCGCGAGCTCGTCGCCCTCGGCTGCTGCTGGACCGGATCCGGCTCCCGGCTGGTCGCGTGGGACGCCCGCACTGGCCGGCAACTGTTCAGTGCAGGTTCTACCCTCGACGCCGAGTCCGTCGACTTCGCGCCCGACTCGCGGGTAGTCGGCATCGGTACGGGAGACGGACGGTTCGTGACGCTCGACGCACGCACCGGCACGCCGGCCGCCCCGTCGATCCAGGTTGCGGCCGGTGAGATCTCGGACGTTTCGTTCTCGCCCGATGGCCGCAGCGTGGCGGTCTCCTCCAACGATCACACGGTCAGCGTCTGGGACCTGCCGTCTAGGACGCGATTGGGGAGTGATTTCGGTCCGTACACGGGGACGGTTCCCGAAGCGCTGTTCGAGCGCAACGGGCGGCTCTTCATCAACCTGCTCTCGAACGCGGTCGAATGGCCGATGGACGTGAGCACCTGGGAGCGATTCGCCTGCCAAGCCGCCGGACGCGACCTCACCCGCGCGGAGTGGCACGACGTCCTTCCCGACCGGCCCTACCGGTCCGTCTGCCCCGCGTAGCACCGGCGCCTTACGTTATGAGTCCGACCCGCCGGTGCGCTAGGCGCCGGCGTCAGCCCTCGCCGCCGGGAGCTCCGCCGCCGCGCCCGCGGATCCAGTCGGCTACCTGCTCCGCTACGCCCCCGACCTGGCTGCCGAGCTTGGTGACGTTGTCGCCGATGTCCTTGAAGATCGAGCGGAATCGCTCGGCGTAGAACTCGAACGCGTCACCCGCCTCCTCGCGGACCGGCGGCTCCTCCCCGCGCTTGATGTACTCGCCGCGGACGATCCTGTCGTACTCGCCGCTCTGCACCCACTTCATCACCTCGGACACGCGTCTGACCGCGTACGGGTGCGTGGCGTTGATCTCGTAGAAGAACCGCCGCACGCGATCGCTCGGATCGTCCCAGTCCTCGTACTCGCGCGCCTGGGCGATGAACGCGTCGAGATCGAGCTGGTCGGCCTTCATGCCCCCGGCGGTGACCATCAGCAGCCGGCACACGATCCGCGGGTCGCGGACGACCAGCGCCTCGGCGCGATCACAGCTCAATTCGGCCGCACGGGCCCACTCGAGCAGCACCGCCCGAACCGCCATCGCCGGGATCGCGAGCGGGAACGGGATGTTGCCGCCGGCGCCCAGCAGGATGTTGAGCGCGGTCGTGTAAAGCATGTGATCCGAGAGGATGTGAGCAACCTCGTGGGCAAGCAGCGAGCGCTGCTCTCCGGGACCGAGCTTGCCGAGCAGCGAGGAGCTGACGACCACGATCGGATTCTGGGAGCCGATCGCCCACGCGTTGGTCTGGAGCGCGTTGGTCACGTACAGGTCGTAGGTCTGCGGCATGTCGAGGATCTTGCAGACCGCGACCTGGTGCGACCATACCTCGGGCAGCTGGCGCTCGCCGACACGGACCGAGTTGCTCAGGTACATCTGGCGCATCGCGCGCTCGTAGCGCCACTCGATCAGCTTGCGAACGACGGTGTCGAGCATCGGGATCGACTTCAGCGCGGCGGTCGCGGCCCGATCCGCGGGGTGCTCATACGCCTTCGGGGAGATGTTCGGGTACGGCTCGATCGCTTCCGGGAGGTTTTCAGTCACGCTTCCACACAGTAGTCCTGCGCGGCGCGAGATGCGAGCGATAATCCGTCGCGATGGCATCCGTACAGGGCCCCGGATCGATCGATCCGCTCGTCGGTGATCTGCGGCGGTCGGGGTTGGTCGCGCTGCTCGTGCTCCATTACGTCGCGACCGGGCCGTGCTACGGCAACCAGCTGATGGACCGGATCGGCGCGCTGACGGCCGGGACCGTGTCCGTCAACCCGAACACGATGTATCCGCTGCTGCGCTCCCTGGAGACGCGCGGACTCGTTGACGGCGTGTGGGAGGATCCCGAGCGGCGCAGCCGCCGCTTCTACCGGATCACCGCCGCGGGTGAGTCAGAGCGCCGGCGGCTCGTCGGTCGGCTGGCGCCGAACCTCGACGCGATCGCGACCACGATCGACGTCATCCGCCAGGAGCTGCTCGAGCACTGATGGCGACGGTCGCTGCGACTCTGGCGGTGCCGGCCTCGGTGCACGACGCCGAGATGGTTTGGTACGACACCACGGGCTGGCCGGGGTGGATCGACGGACTCGAGAGTGTGGTCTCCGTGCAAGGCGCTTGGCCGGCGGTTGGCTCGACCGTGACCTGGCAGTCGGTGCCGGCCGGGCGCGGACGTGTGACCGAGCTCGTTGTTGGCTATGAGCAACTCGTCGGCCAGACGCTCGAGGTCGAGGACGACTCGATCCGTGGGCGCCAGTCGGTGACCTTCACGCCGCTCGACGACGGCGTCGAGGTCGAGCTGCGGCTCGAGTACAAGCTCAAGAAGCGCTCGCTGTTGATGCCAATCGTGGACGTGCTGTTCGTTCGCAACGCGTGGCGCTCGTCGTTGCGCTCGACGCTCACGCGGTTCGGGGTGGAGGTCGAGGGGGGGCGGGCCTCCCGCGCTACGGGTTGACGACCGGACGCGACTAGACTGCCGTGGGCTTCGGCCACCGGCCGCTGCAGCCCCCGACTACACGACAAACGAGAGTGTTCAATTGTTCGTCTTCAAAGCCGCCGTGGTCGGCGCGGGCACGATGGGAGGCGAGATCGCGCACACGATCGCGAACGCCGACATCCCGGTCGTGCTCAAGGACGTCGACCAGAAGTTCGTAGACACCGGAATCGAAAAGGCCCGCTCGCTGTGGCAGGGACGCGTCGACGCCGGCAAGCTCCAGGACGCCGAGCTCGAGCGCAAGCTCGGACTGATCACCGGCACGACCGACTACTCGGGCTTCGGTGACGTCGACTTCGTGATCGAGGCGGTGCCCGAGCGGATGGAGATCAAGCAGGTCGTGTTCTCAGAGCTCGACGAGGCGACTCCCGGGCACGCGATCCTGTCCTCGAACACGTCCTCACTGTCGATCACTGAGATGGGCGAGGCCACGAGCCGGCCCGACAAGGTCGTCGGCTTCCATTTCTTCTACCCGGCGTCGGTGATGCGGCTGATCGAGGTGATCGAGGGCGAGGACACTTCGCCCGAGACCACGGGGGCGGCGATCAGCTTCGCCCAGGCGATCCGCAAGATGCCGATTCGCTGCGGCGAGGCTCCCGGGTTCGTCGTCAACCGGATCCTGAACTCGAGCGTCTCCGAGCTGTGGCGCTACCAGGAGGAGTCGGGAGTCGACATCAAGGAGATCGACAAGATCGTGGCCGAGTCGAAGGCCGCGCCGATGGGACCGTTCTTCCTCACCGATCTGCTCGGTCTCGACACGGTGCTGCATGTCGCAGAGCACCTGCACGAGTCCTACGGCGATCGCTTCTTCATCCACAAGCGAATGCAGGAGTTGGTCGCCGCGGGAGATCTCGGCCTCAAGACCGGAAAGGGCTTCTATGAGCACGGGAACTGACATCGATTCGACGGCACTGGTCGAGCGCTTCACGCTGAAGGCGCTCGTCGAGAGCTGCCTCGTGCTCGAAGAGGGGATCGCGTCGATCAAGGACATCGACCTCGGGATGATGGCCGGCGCGGGGATCATGCCGCCGCCGTTCGCGCGGGCCGACCAGATCGGGCTCGACGAGCTGCTGGCCAGGCTCGAGCTCGCCGAGTCGGAGTGGGGCGAGAACTTCGAGCCGCCGATGATCCTGCGCAGGCTGGTCGCGCAGGGACGGCTGGGCGTCAAATCCGGCCAGGGGTTCTTCCCGTACGCGCGGCCGGACGCCGGCTGGGATGACGGTCCAGTGAAGCTCGAGACTCGCGGTGAGATCGCGATCGCATGGCTCGATCGGCCGCCTGCGAACTCGATCTCACCAGAGGTCGTGCAGGCTCTGCAGAAGCTGTGGGAGGGGGTGGCGGGTGGCGGCGACGTGCGCGCGCTCGTATTCGCGTCGGCCAACCCGATGCTGTTCTGTGCGGGGGCGGACATCAAGGCGTTCACGCAGATGGACGGCGCCGGCGGCAAGGAGCTGCTCGATCAGATGCACGGGCTGCTGCGAACGATGGAGAGCTCGAGCGTGGCCACGATCGCGGCCGTCAACGCGGGTGCGTTCGGCGGCGGGTGCGAGCTCGCGATGGCGTGTGACTTCCGAATCGCAGCCGAGTCGGCGACCTTCGGACAGCCCGAGGTCAACCTCGGGATCATCCCCGGGTTCGGCGGCACGCAGCGGCTGCCGCGCCTGATCGGGGAGTCCAGAGCGCTCGAGATGAACCTGATCGGCGACCCGATCTCGGCCTTCGACGCCTACGAGATGGGGCTCGCGAACCGGGTCGTCGCCGACCACGAGCTGTTCGATACGGCGCTCGGGTGGGCGCGCAAGCTCGCCGGCCAGGCGCCGCTCGCGGTCGAGCAGATCAAGCGAATAGGGTCCCACCCACCCGGCGATCTCGACGCGGGGATCGAGGCCGAGAAGCAGGGCTTCGCGACTGTGTTCGCGTCAGCGGACGCGCGCGAGGGGATCTCGGCGTTCCTGCAGAAGCGCGCGGCGAAATTCTCGGGGAAGTGAGCGCGGCTCCGGCGCCAGCGGGCACGGCCGCGCTCGCGTCCCTGATCCGCGACGCCGGCTCGGTCGTCGCGCTCACTGGCGCGGGGATCTCGGTGCCATCCGGGATCCCGGACTTCCGCTCTCCCGGCACGGGGCTATGGGAGAACGTGAACCCGATGGAGGTCGCACATATCGACGTCTTCCGCCGCGACCCCGAGCGGTTCTGGCAGTTCTATGGCGAGCGGTTCCAGACCCTCGACGCCAAGCGTCCGAACCGCGCCCACGAGGCGCTCGTGGCGCTTGAGCAGGCGGGGATGCTTGACGCCGTGATCACGCAGAACATCGACCGGCTGCACGCGCGCGCGGGCAGCCGCGAGCTGGTCGAGGTGCACGGCACGATCGCTCACGCCTCGTGCCTGCAATGCGGGGCGCGGTACGAGCTCGCCGATGTCCGCGCGCGCCAGGCGGCCGATCCGGCCGGCGTTCCGCGGTGCGACTGCGAGCGGCCGCTGAAGCCCGACGTGGTGTTGTTCGGCGAGTACCTCCCAGCCGACGCGCTGGCGCGCGCCGAGCGGCTCGCCGGCGGCGCCGATCTGATGCTGTGCATCGGCTCTTCGCTCGAGGTGTATCCAGTCGCCGAGCTGCCCTCGATCACGCTCGCGGCGGGCGGCAAGGTCGCGATTCTGACGCAGGGATCGACGCCGTTCGACTCGCACGCCGCGGTGCGGCTCGACGGCGATGTGGTCGATGAGCTCGAGGCGGTGCTCGAGGCGCTCGAATTGAGCGCCACTTAGGCGTTCGCGACGGCGCGCGCGCGGAAGATCGCCTCGATCCGCTGGAGCGTGAACACGACCTCCTCGAGCCTTGCGGGTGTCAGCGGGCCGGCGAGCGCCTCCTGGGCGGCGACGGCGGTGATGTCACGGCGCCCTCGCAGCTCCTCGAGACGGTCGCCGAGCGCGTCGGCGGCGGGGTCGAGCGTGAGCTCGGCGATCGCGGCATCGAGCGCGACGAGCACCTGGAGAGTCGCTTCGCGGTCGCGGCCGTGGTCGAGGTCGAGCCGCGCGCGGAGCGTCAGCTCCTGGCTCGCGAGCGAGCGCTCGCGGCCGTTGAGCGCGGCCGCTAGTCGGGCCTGGGGTTGGAGCACGGTCGCCCGGCGCTGACGGCCGCGGCTGTGGGCGAGCTCGTTGGCGTGGGTCCAGAGGCCGTCGGCGACCTGCTCGCCGGCTCCGTACCCCACCCGTGCCACGAGCGCCTGGTGGCGCCCGACCGGCGTCAGGTAGGGATCCGCGGTCACGAGCCGGAAGGCATGGAGCGCTCGATTCAGAACCGCCAGCCCGTCTGCGAAGTCATCCTCGCCCGCGTTCCGGAGCCAGGCGTGCGCCTGGGCCTCGCTCGCGAACGCTTCGCCGACGTC
>Ga0302325_10034825_pt1 | contig 10297 bp, 21 predicted proteins | sample Palsa_T0_2_FD_201948 | JGI IMG/M metagenome (GOLD analysis project Ga0302325, IMG submission 201948) | Peat permafrost microbial communities from Stordalen Mire near Abisko, Sweden - Palsa_T0_2 | ecosystem: Environmental > Terrestrial > Soil > Palsa > Peat permafrost | place: Sweden: Abisko...
CTGCCGTAAGAAGCTTTTGACCGCTGAGTTCGCAGAGACAGGCCGCAGAGAACGCAGAGGAGAGCATGCCTGCGAGGCGGTCGACCGCCCTCTACTCCTTCATTTCTTTCTGCAGCAGGGTGGAGAAGCGGGCGGTCAAGCTGGTGGCCGTGCCAGTCTTCGAACTTTGTGCCGGCGCGCTGCGTATCTAGAAGACCGAACGGTCCGCGAAAATTACACAGCGCCCATCCGGAGCGCAGATCGCCGAGCACGCTCAAGGTGATGTCGAACCACGTTAGGACTACTTCCGGGGGCGTGTGCTTGTAGCAACCCACTTCGCCGAAGTGAATGGGAACCCGGTGCGCCGCGAGTTCGCCCCCCGGCTGGAACGTTCGCGCCAGTTAGGCACGGTCGATGGTGAGACCCTTGCCGTACTTGATGGACCAGGTCGGCACGGGTTCATTGCCAGATAGAAGACCACTCAGCCACTGGCACTGGTAGTGAAAACTGTCCTTTCCAGCATTGTGAAAATCGCTCCCACCAATGCTTGAGCTGTGTGAGAGGAAACTTTCATGCACAGTTCTTAGAGGGCCGGACGGGAGCAATCCCGTCCGGCTACTCGGTCATCCAGGATGAGTTCCGCCGCAGGCCAAACGAAAGTTCTCTAAATTTCCAATTGCGCAGTGGACTCATTTCTTCAGTTCAGCGTCCCAGTTTGTGACCAGCACCAGCGGCGCCGTGCTCTCGGTGATCGAGTCCACCACCAGGAATCTGCCGTCGCGCGCGACGTCGTACGCCTCGGTTGCAATGGAGTGGCGAATGCGGGTCGTAAACAAGGGTTTGGCCGCGCCAATCTGCACCGCCTGGCCATGCGTCTGAATATCTACGGCCGTCAGCTTTCTATAAGAATCAAGGTAGTAGAGGATTTTGCCGTCCTTGCTCCAAACTGGCTGCGTACCTCCGTCTTTCGAGACCTGGTACTTCGCTCCCGGATGAGGAAAGCGCGTGAGGTAGACCTGTGATTGCCCAGATTCACTCGACTGATAGGCCAGCCAGTCATTGGAGCCGGGCTTGAGTCGGGCGTTGCCCATGGTGCGATGAGCGGTGGCAGGAAGCATGCGCCGACGCCTTGGTTAATTGAGGAGAATCTTCATTATGGCCAGCGGAAAATCAAACGTTATAGTGTGGCTCGGTGTGTTCTTTTTGTTTCAGGCTAACTATGCTTCTGCCCAAACATGAAGACGCCTCGCCCGCCGCTCTGGTTTCGTACCTCAACGGAGTTAAAGATGTGCGACAAAATGCCCCATGCGTTTCGTTTGCCATCAAGAAAATCGGCGAGCAGGAATATCTACGCCTGCAATTCAACCGCGCATTTGCTCCAGAGAATCACCCGGCTAGGCATTCCCGAATGGTTCAAATTGAGCGAGCCGTGCATCCGAAATAGGGCCGCCTGAACGGAGTTTTTCCGCAACCGGCTAGGCATAATCCGGGTTGGCGCGCCGTACTAATCGAGTGATTCAACGTGGTCCAATCTGCTCAGACATACGTCTTCGCCACTTATAGCATGGGGGTAGTGAAGAAACGAAATGGCCGTTACAAAGGCCAGCCCAGCTTCCTCTTGAAAATGCGGCACAATGTTATGGAAACTATATTGATCATTCTGTTGGTGGTGTTCTTGGTTGGTGGCGGAGGTTGGGGATACCGTCGTTGGCGTAGCTAAAGTTGGAAACGGCCGTATATCGTGCATATTTATGCCTCTTACGCAACGAATCACGCCTGCGAAGCGGCCATCGTCTTCATCGATCTTTCTACAACAAAAGACTATTAAAGGAGCAGACAATGTCAGATCAACAAGATCGCAAACTGCAACATACCGATGAGCAGAAGCCGGGTTCGGAGCAGAAATCTCGAAACCAGCCGAACCAGCCAGTGCGGCAGAAACAGGAAAACCCGAGCGGCCAATCCAAGAGTCCTCAGTCAGAACAACAGAAACACGATCAGGAGAAGAAAAAGCAGGCTTAGGTGTCAGGGCGCTCGATTGCCATCGAGCCGTCGCCCTGACCAAACGTCGGAGATTTAATCTCACAGCCGCCGAAATGCTGGCGGCTTATTTGATGTCAGAAGGTCAGCGGAGGGTATGCGGCAATGCGGACGAGGAGTCGTCGGATCTCAATTGTGAACCCGTGTCGCTCGATGCCTTGTCCGTAACGGGCGGCCGGCTTGTGCGGCTGGACTCTGGATCGGCGTAGATAAATGTTGGCTCCACTCAGAGAAACAGTAAAAATCTTAGCTTCAGTGCCTTTGCATAATGCGGCCGAAGCACTTTTCGTCTCCGATAGTCCAATTATTGTTGCATGATCGAATGCTACATTTCGCGGACTCCCATTGACTGTGTATAACTGCTCTATCTGTAGACAATTCTGAAACTGGAAGCCCCGGTGCAAATTGGTCGGCAACCACTCGCGACATCGTGCAGGTGTGCATAAAAACGAACTGCAAGAATCCAACTGGCCGGCGCTCGATCGCGTCAAACAGAAAATGGGTGCGCGGCCACGCGGCCAATGGTCGAATCCACGCGAGAACAAGACGTCATGCAGACCACGCGCCAACCACTTGAAATGCTACTGTAAGGTTCGCTACATCACATTCGTAATGACTCTTTCATTCACTACACCTCGCCGGTTTAACCGGCGCACAAGGAGAAAATAATGGCAAAGCTAACCAAGCCAGCTCGTGATCGGATATCCGCAACTAAGTTCGCTTTCCCCAAGCAACGGAAGGAACCGCTGGAAAATGCTTCTCACGTGCGTAATGCGGTCGCACGCTTCAAGCAGGTGAAGAGCGTCACGGACGCGGAACGTCGTGCCGCATGGAAGAGGATACGCTCCGCCGCAAAGCGATACGGAGTGGAACTTGAAGAGTCAGACTAGCACGAGTACGCTACGTTGTATGCCTGCGATGGCAGTAGGCGCGAGACGACAATGGGATCTTTGGTCCCGAAGCAACATGGCATTATTAGCTTGCTAAACGGCTTGTAGTTAGTACGCCACGTTGGTGAGAACGTGGAAGTGATCATGGATTGAGCGGCTGATGAAACGCAAACACGCCTGAAGTACGAGCCGTCCAAGTCGAGCGATTTTTGCTAAAAGCGGATTCTCGACCGTGCCTCAAATCGGTTTGGGCTTTTAGTCGCGACCAGGACTGCCAATATCGTAAGCAGTGCTCCGAACGCTTCCCGCGATCATTATGAGTGCTTCAAACAATGTCAGTACACGTCTTGAGGGACTGGCCGGCGCACAGGAGATTTGACAATGCCAAAGAGTGACATTGAAAAGGTGTTGACTGTGGTTCAAGGCATCGGGGACAGGGATGCAGACCTCGCAACCAAGTACATGCGAGAAGTGACGAAGACCAGCGCCGAGGCTGCTTAATCGCTCCGTGTTGCGCGCGCGCAAATCGACTTTGCGCCACAGAACACGTGATTGGTCTGTTTTGCTCAGTTCGGCACCTGCACTGGCGAACATACTAGGCGTTCGTGGGATGCAGAGTCCGCAGCCGGAATCCGACGGAAACTCTTTCGACTGCTTTCCGCGAACGAGCGGGGCAGCATTGGCTCGCAAGATATTGCGGAAGGCGATTTCTTGAAGGCAAACACAGGAGATTACAGGATGAAGATTCTAGTGATAGGCGGAACCGGCAACGTTGGTGCAGAAGTCGTGAAAGAGTTGCAGAAGCGCAATGCAGACGTTCGCCTGCTTGTGCGTAAGGAAGGCGATCGGACGCCGAAGGGGGTTGAGGTTGCTATCGGCGATTTGCTTGATCCGGTCTCCGTACAGAAAGCATTGCACGGGGTGGATAAGCTCTATTTACTGAACGCTGTCACCCCTGATGAACTAACACAGGGTCTCATCGCGTACGATCTGGCCAAGCGACTGAAGCTGAAACATATTGTCTATCACTCGGTCTTCCGCGTGGAACAGTTCAAGGATGTTCCACACTTTACCTCGAAGCTCGCTATCGAGAATGCATTGCGGCAGTTCGACGTACCGTTCACGATTATCCGGCCAAACTACTTTATCCAGAACGACGCCACGTTGAAAGACCCACTCATGAAGGCCAGCATCTACCCGGTGCCGCTGGGCGACGTGGGCGTGTCGGCCGTGGACATTCGGGATATCGCAGAGGCAACCACAATCGTTCTGACTTCGGACGGCCACACCGGTAAGACTTACAACCTGAACGGGCCGGAGGCTCTGAGTGGCCCTAAAGCGGCATCGATCTGGAGCAAATTGCTCGGCAAAGAAATTCGTTACGGCGGTCACGACATGGATAATTTCGAGGAGCAGATGCGCAAAACAGCCCCTTCTTGGTCGGCCTTCGATATCCGCATGATGTTTGAAGGATATCTCGAACGTGGGTTCGTCGCCGAAGATGGAGATCTTGAGACGTTGACGAAGTTGCTGGGGCATAGCCCTCGCCGATATGAAGATTTCGCCAGAGAGACCTTGGTGAAATGGCAAGAGCTGTCGAAGGCGGCGTACGAGTAAGTCCTTGGCGATGCTCCGATCCTTGGCCTGCGGTTGGTATTCGATCACAGAAGCCACGATGACTTGCCCGGCAAGCGGATGTAACAAGACCGCCGCGTGGCTTCATGAATTCGGACGGGCGGAAGCCCGGCCAGATCGGCGTACAAAGGCGACGCCCGCGCGTCGCACGGGTCGTGCTCGCTAAGATAGATTCGGGCCGCGGCCGCCAGTGATCCCTTGGTCATGAGGGGGTCCGCCTCCGCACGCGTTTCCATGCTTGCGCCGCTAAGCGAGAAATCGGTCCAAGGAGATGACTGCCGCGCCGGCAGGACGCACGCGGGGTCCTTCGCGTGCTTCGGGAACAACTAAGGACAGGAGCGAAAGCGCGAGTCCTGCACCTGCGGAGTCGCCGGCAAGCTCGATTCTTCCAAAACCATGCTCAACCAGACCGGCAAAAGGAGCCTGTGCATCCTCGACCGTCCTGCACGGATCACTGACGAGAAGACGCTCAGAATCAAATGGAGTACCCTTCCGCGTTGGGGGACGCGTTGGCGTATAAGTTTGGCTATCGCGGTCCGGATCCTCTCGCGGCATACGCTGTCGACGGATGAAGAAGCCGCCACGGAAACTCTCTGCGCCGCTTCCCGCGCCGGCTCGGCCCATCGTGGTGAGGAAGGTCAAAGCCGACCATCCCTGGCGGCAGGGTTATAAAAGCATGAAGCCACGAGTTCCACACCCGGGGATCGCAACGCCTCTGGTTGGAATACGCACTTCCGCTTCGCCCTAACTACAGGGCGAAGCGGAAGTGCGCATTCCAATCAGAACACCACAACACAAGAAGGGGACATTTCTAAAGAGTTAAAGGTGGGGACATTTCTAATGAGTCTTGACACGGCCTTCATAGAGATTCTGGACTTCCCCGGCTCTCGCGATATATGCTTTTCGCGCAGGTGCGGTCCGTCTGCTTTTGTTGCTGATTGGTTGGCGTCTGGGTGGCAGAACCGCCACCGCCGCAAAAAGATACTTTCTTGAGACCTGCGGGACTTCCAGAAGTCGACCGTACACTTACGTGCCTATATGACTGCCTCTCTTGGATTTTGCAAAGGTGTGCAATATTGAGCAGTCGAAGCATTGTGAATCGCCTAGCATGTCGCATCGTCTGGAGGAGCATGATGAAGAGAATCTATGTTCCAGCTGCTATTGCGACCGCCTTGGGGGTTGTGCTGTCGCTTTCCTTGGCCTCCTCAATGCTCTGCCTCAGAAGAGACCTGCCTGCTCTTCCCTGCTATCGACCGTAGAGTGGCCGTCTGGGGGAAGCTCTATCTGCCGCGCTCATGAAAGATCCGAGCTCTTATCCTCCGAACCCTGTTGATACCTCTTTTTGTGCGGAGGTACACTCCACAACCACAATACTCAGAGAGCAGACGGATGAATGGTTTGTTTTGACCACTTTCCCATTTTGATTTCGCAATTGGTATTGCACACCCACAAGGACCACGACACGGTAAACGCTGGAGAGCCGATCCCGCTGCTGCCGAGCCGCACGCTCGCCTATAAAACTATTAATCATCAGAACTGTGCAATTTGGATCGGCAGAACCATTCTTGCCAGAGCTATGCTGTATCTATCGAGCCGATGAACAATCGTGGCGTAGCGCGATCAACCGGCCTCGTGGAGAGGAACACTTATGATCCATGGCGCCAAAAAGCTGATACCCAAACTGCGTAAGGCTCCCCAACCACCTTTGTCACATCCCGGCGCGATCCCTGACTCAGACCGGGCCAAGAAGCCGCCGCTCGGCGAAACCCGTGCCACCAACCAGGAACTGGAACCCGGAGATCGGGTCGAGGGTTTGGGAAACTTCGGAAAGCCAACTGGAGAAATCGGCACAGTTGAGCGAGCTAACGAAGAAGATGCGGTCGTCAAGTGGGATGATGACGGTCGTACGAGACTCCACCAACCGTCGCTCAAGAGGATCTAAGCGGTCGGATCGCTATCGTTTGCATTCGTGATTTTGGACCACATAGGAAAAACGACAATGTCGCCGAAGACAGCAAAGAGTGTCGCGGCAATACTTGATCAGGAACTCGATTCTATGATTAGTGAATGGAAAAGCCAGATAAGTCTGGTTCCTAGCTTAACCAATATTCTACTTAACGATGCAGACCGTACAGGTCATTTGCCTGCGCTGTTCGCCGAGGTTCTCTCCCGTCTGCAAGGTAATAGGAATTATTTATTGGCTCATATCCCGAAAGTGTAATTAGCCATTCCGCCGGTAACGGCAATCTGGCACAGCAGTGATAGATGGCCGCGATGAAGTACTCGGCGCTCCGAAAGCCGAAGGAACGATGGCTGATCGATTTGATCTTGTTATTCATCCCTTCCGCGGCGCCATTCGAGAGCCGTAAGTTTGGTCCAAGGCAAAATTCCATCCAGATGGGAACGGAGCATTCTGACAAAGTTTTTGAAGGGCTCCAGCCGCGAGCGCATCGCCGAATTCCATCCACTTGTGGAGATGTTTGTCGGCTCGTTTGGGCTGTCGGTAATCCCAAAACAGTTGGAAGGATTCTTGCAGCAGTCGTTCTCCCATTCTGTCGATATAAACAATCATGCCTTCTTTAAGTTTCGACCTTTGTTACTCGATGGGCTTTTAAACGCAGATATTTTCTGATAAACGTCTCTATGAGCACCTCGGTTCCTTTCCCTTCCTTGGCTGTTTCGCAACTACCACGAAAGGATACTGGATTCGAGGTGCTCTTTTTTCTTCGTCTTTTCAACTCACTGATTCAAACGCGTTCAACTCCAACTACACTTTCGGGATACGAACCCTTTCCAGTACGGGTCAACTGCACTATGACGCCGGAATGTGGGGCCGGGTGGCCGCGTACTTCATCACGAGCAAGGATGAAAAGAATAGCGTCCGGACGGTCGTCAGAAATTTTAAGACGCCGCTATCCTATATTGAACTCGTTGCCCACTCTCTGAGAGATGGAAACGCCGACTACGGGTTCTTTCATGCTCCGCGTCACTGGTATGCAGGTGCGTGGGCCGATCCGGATGAAGAGCCTTGCCATGACAAGCAGTATTTTTCCTCCCACCCTAAATTCTTAAAGAGAGCAAAGATTGTAGTGAAGGCTGCAATCCGTCTGGCGCAGAAGCTGCGAATCAACCCAATTCCATTCGACGGTGGAGCGCGTACGAACCGGACGTAGTTGAGCTGCGACGACCCCGCGTTCCGATGACGGCCACCGGCGTTTTGGCCTTCTAAGGTCGTCCGATAAATGGCAGCAGCGATTCTCTTACTGAATTCCCGGCACCGAGCTTCGGAGGAAGCTCACCAGAGTGCAAAATAGAACCCCGCAGAGAACAACATGCGTCGCATCCGACCGTCAATCATCAAGCGCAAAGCCCGCGATTTCCGATCTTCTTTTTAAACAGAGAGTAGACATTCTTCCAGTAAGCTATTGATTTGGCGTCCCCGACGGGATTTGAACCGGTGTTACCGCCGTGAAAGCGGGATGGCTACACGTAACTCTAACAAACAACAGGAACACGAACGCACTGGATGGCGTTCTAATTTCAGAGCTCCTGACATGCCCCCTGGAAAATGGTCGAGGGACCGGTTTTATTCTCCTTGGGTGCGAGCCAAAACCTGTCCGCTTTTTGAATTTTCCGTCGAAGGTGCGAAGGGTCCGGCGCTCCAGGCGATTGACGAAAAGCCGCGCCGATTGCGCCAGAATCTCCTTCGGAGCTGCGGCATTAAGGGAATTGCAACCACGGTTCAACAAGCTGTACGCCAAGACGAGGCGACCATAGATCGCGCCAGAGAAGTTGTTGTGAGCGCTCCTGCTGCAAGCACTGGCTGTATTCGATTATTCTCAAGCCCCGGTATAGAAACGCGGACGTCGCGAACCCGAGGAGGCCAGAGTCTGGTCACCGTCCAGATAATCGTTGCTGTCCTCGACGGATTCGCGCGCCCCGTTGCAGGCGCTCGATTGCGAACCAAGACCCGGCCCGCCATTTAAGTCTCCCGCACCGCTGATCGACCGACTACTTCAGCATGCTGTCGGACTTTTTGCGCTCACTTCGCCATCTTGAGCGACATGACGTGGACTTCGTTCTTGTCAGCATTACATTGTGCTGTCAGGGTAACGTGGTGCCCTTCGTGTCCTTTTACTGCCTCTGGGTTGTTGATGGTCCAGCTCTTGCTGTCCGTGTCACCCACAAACGTCTTGCCGTCATCGCTAACTTTGCCTGTGACGTGAACGGCTTTCATGGACGCATCACTCTTCATGTTGTCATTGTGCATGTTGTCCTGAGCCGAAGCGACTCCGAAGGTTAGCAGGGCCAGGGCGAAACAAATTGTCATCAGCTTTTTCATGTTGTTCTCCTTTGAGATAAGCCAACCCGGTCGACACGAACCACACCTGCCCCGAAGGGCTCTCCGTGTTTCAGGCGCCGCGCTGAGCAAGTTACAATGTTAGTATCCCCGCCGTCGGGTGAACTGTTCAGAATTGCTCAGTCCTTCGCTTTGTTTTTTAGAAAGTGTCGGCTATGTACCCAGAGACATAGGCGCCATACGTACGCGACGCTCCTCAAGGGGAACGGCGAGGACGTGAAGGTTGTGCAAGAGCTAATGCGACACGCAAACATCTCGGTCACTCTGAACGTCTATGCGCAAACGATCACGCAAACCAAGCGAGACGCGCAGAGCCGAGTTGTGAGCTTGTCACTCGACAAGAACGATGAAAAACCAAGCACTGAGGCTTATCGGACCGTAACGGACCTACAAAATTCTGGAGGGACGTGCAAGTGGTTGATAAGATTGGCGTCCCAGACGGGATTTGAACCCGTGTTGCCGCCGTGAAAGCGGGATGGCTAAACGTAACTCTAACAAACCACAGGAACACGGACGCACTGGATGGCGTTCTAGGAGCAGCAAGAAACATTTTATTGTGTCCCCGATGTGTCCCCGGTCATTGAGCGCGTAGGAGTCTTCGGCGTGAGATCCCCATGCAGTCAGGATGACTTCAGGGTTGCAAGCGACTCAAGTCGAATCAGCAACCGCCAGGCGGCCATGGCGACCTTTCGCTCAGTGAAAATAGACTTCGCGAGCGTCTTCGAGCGTCACTAGTCCCCGGTAAAGGCTCCGAGAACCTCACTTTACTCGAACAATGAAAACAGAGGCTTCCATCCGGAAGCGCGAGTGCCGAGGCCGTTGATAGGATCGATCATCACCTCGTGGGGCTAGTCTGATTTTAGAAATCCCTCGAGAACGTTGAGCTTGCCATCGATCGGACCTGTCTTCAAATTCGTGATGTCAAGACCGAGGATCTTCGCGATCAGCGGATACACGTTCACGTTCTCAAAGGGCGCGAGCGCAACTCCGCTTCGGATGTCGGGTCCCGCGACAACAAAAAGAGCCTTCATCTCGGGCATGTGTGTGCCGTCGTAGCCGTGCATGCCCACGGGCGGGTGCTCTAGGAGCCCGTCCGAGAATTGCTTTTTGGAAGGCGCTTCAGCAACCGAGAACCGAATTGTAAAAACAGCCAGTCAGAGTTCTCCCCACCAAGCTCGGGGCAATGCTTGTAGAGAGGCTTCCCGAGATAGCCCTCACCTTTATAAATGGCCTTTCTTGCTCTCTTCTATCTCTATCCAGAACAAAGCCGATGTAACTTCAGAATGTTGTGTGTGAGGCAGATCATCGCCCACTCTCCTTGCACCTTCTCCAGACCACGCAAGAGAAATTGCCGGAAGCCTCGCGCTTGTTTAATTTGTCCAAACACGGGCTC
>Ga0302325_10034826_pt1 | contig 10297 bp, 12 predicted proteins | sample Palsa_T0_2_FD_201948 | JGI IMG/M metagenome (GOLD analysis project Ga0302325, IMG submission 201948) | Peat permafrost microbial communities from Stordalen Mire near Abisko, Sweden - Palsa_T0_2 | ecosystem: Environmental > Terrestrial > Soil > Palsa > Peat permafrost | place: Sweden: Abisko...
CTTCAGCATAGACTCGGCTCATGACCTTCTCAGGGGGGTGGCGATCCTCGGATCCAGCGTACTCGCTAGCGACTTGGCTCCAGGCAGTTGCCTATTTTTAGGCATTCTGCCTGCGAACATCACGCTTTTCATCACGAGATCAGGCGTCAATCTCCCGTGTGAGTAATTACCATGAGACGCGATACATCGCGTTGCGACGCTGTAGAAGCGATCCTTGATGGCCCGTCGAATAAAGTTCCCTTTCTTCCCTTCTATTTTCCTGTCGTTACCTTTGTTAATCCCAACTTCCCGCAATCACAATCAGAGCAACTTTCACTGTGAGGGCAGGACATCAGCAGCTCAATTCCAATTTCACAGCGCGTGTTCTCGCCTGTTTGGTCCTTCAATTCATTTGTCCTTTCGATATTCATTCATCCGCGCCCATTGGAACATTGGAACCGTCACCAATTGTCTATCATCAACATGGTCACTCTCGCTGAGTTGCCCGATCCAATCGAGATTCCTCAGCTTCCGTCCGGATCCGTTAAACAGTTCATCGACTATCTCTCTAAGCACCCAGATACACCAATCACCGAACTCCTCAAACCATACAAAGCTTTCGAGGCTGAACTTCGCAAGATCTACGCTCAGCAGCCCACCCACGAATTGCTCAAGGATGACACGGTTAATTTAGTCCCTCTCTTCGACGGCAATGAGGAAGAGCTCAAGATCCGTGCTCGAGCCTTGGAATCCGAGTCCGACGATGAGAAGGCTAGGTACATCATGCAACTCAAGGAGAAAGATCGCAAGCCCAATGGAGCTCCAGCCATTGTCCCTTCTTTCAAGGAATTTCAGCAAAACTTCAACCTGTTCTCGGAGTCATCCCTCACAGAACTCGATTGGAGTAACGTCGTGGCCGCCGGAAGCTCCGTTACTACAGCCCTTCTTCCGGTTCCTGAGAAGTGGGCAGCCAGCAAAAGGAGCTTGAGAGAATATTATCACGAACAACTCGCCCCGGCTAGTGATGTTGACTTGTTTCTCTACGGTCTCAGTGAGGAACAAGCTATTGAGAAAATTAAGCAGATTGAGAGAAACATTAAAGACAGCATTCTCTGCGAGACTACCACCATCAGAACGAAGAACGCCATCACCATCGCCAGTCAATATCCAACTCGACACGTCCAGATTGTTTTGCGCCTTTACGATTCCATTTCCCAGATTATCACCGGCTTCGACGTTGATTGTGCGTGTGCTGCGTATGACGGCAATCAAGTTTATGCTGCCCCTCGAGCTGTGGCTGCCTTTGTCACCCAATGCAATACCATAGATCTGACTCGTCGCTCACCATCGTATGAGAATCGTCTCTCCAAATACAGCCGTCGTGGTTTCGAAGTCCATTGGCCCCTCTTGGACCGCACAAGAGTTGACCCGACTATTTTTGAGCGATCCTTCGGCCGCACGCAAGGTCTTGCCAGACTGTTGATCCTTGAGAAACTTCCCAAGACCGCTGATCGTGACAATTACATGGATCAGCGTCGAGCTGAGAGAGGCCGACCTGCTTTGTATCGAGGTTATCGCACCCAGTCCAAGATGGGTGGTAACATCAAAGATCAGGAGGAAGACGATGTTGCTGAGTGGGTTGATCATGAAGAAGTCGCATCGTATCATACAATGACAGTCCCTTATGGTAAGTCCTCATGCATCACTTCGCGAACTGATACTGACTGGCTCAGGACCAAAGTACCACGCGGCGAAGATCAATCGTCTGCTCTATGCTAAGGATCTCCTTCTGAATGCTGAGTGGAATCAACCTGATGATCGCGAAGTATACCTTCATAGGCATCCATGCTTCTTCGGCAGTGCCGAGGAAGTCCTCCAAGATTGTTGTGGATATTGTCCAGTCCCAAAGACCGATGAAGAAATTGAAGTGGCTGAGCAAGAGAGCAAGGCTTATATTTCGGGCCAACTCAAGTTTATTATGGATGATCCAGGACGACAAGAAATTGGAAGCTTCAACCCCATCACCGACGAGGAATGGACCACCATGGCTTATGTCGGTGATACTGCACGACTTTGTCAAGCTATCGTTGATGGTGATCTCGAGCATGTCGAGGATTGGTGTTCTCAGGAAGGGGTTGATGTCAATCGTCGAGACTACACCGGACGTACTCCATTGCATCTCGCAGTCATGGCATCCGTACCTGAAATCGTTCAATGTCTGATCAACCACGGTGCTAGATTGATTGCTAGATTGGTAGATGGTCGAACAGCCTTACACATTGCTGCTGCCCGTGGAAGCAAGGAGATGGTTAAGGCGCTCATGGACAGGAGCTTGGCAAACGGAGAGGAGGAGGAAGAGAAACTCGAAGTTCGACGAGCTGCACGGAAGTCTAAGCAGAAAGTCGATGCTAAGGGTGGTGATGACATGAGTGATGCTGGATCTGAGGCTTCTGAAATCACGCTAGATAGCGAGGAGGATGATTACATGACTATGGGCTCGTTCGTGAAAGTTGATAAAGAGAAGCAGAATCAAGATGTAAGTCCAACCATTGGATCAAAGCACTGTTCCACTTACTAATCATCCTCAAGATTCAGGACGGTGTTCCCGAAGATTCAGCAGAAGATCCTGATGTTTACGAGGTTGATGTGATCGCATGGGATTACGGTCTCTCACCCCTTCATCTTGCCATCCTAAACGGTAATCTCGAGATCATCGACTTGCTAGTCTCTGAATATGGTGCTGATGTTCTGCTTTCTGTCAAGTGAGTGTTTCTGGTGTCAATCGCAGGGATATCTAACGCTGACTTTGCAGGCTTGTTCAACCAGGCACAAGCAATGCTCGAGGAGCTATAATGACTACCTTGTTGGCCATGTTTCTTCCCATAGAGAAGTCCAGGGCAGTAGTGAAGCTTCTTCTTGAGCTTGGAGCTACCTCCGCTCAAGCTGACATGAACCATGTAACGGCATTTCACTATGTCGTCGCTCAAGACAATCACGAGATCCTGGTACGCATATAATTGATCTTCTTCCCTCTTATTTGAATATCCTATGAGGCATTGCACATTTAAATCTCCAATTTTCCTGGTCTATTAATACTGACTGAGCTTTTGCAGGATCTACTCTTTTCCAATGATCGTCCAGTCGCTCTTAGTGTTATCAATAATATGAGCACACCTACCTGGGGACATGAAGGTGATTCGCCATTAACTACAGCCATCCAAAAGGGATATCAAGGCATGGTCTCGAAACTGCTTTCCCTCGGCGCCAAGCCTGACCTTGTATTTGACGATTGGGTTAAGACCTATCTTGCCAAGAATTCATGGGCCAAGAACCAAAGTAAGTAATGTCGTCATTTCAAGACATATTCAATGAGCACAAATGTCCCTTTTGGTCGACGCAAAGAGTTACAATGCTGACAGGTTCTAGGTCACGAGGACATCAAGAATCAGTTCAAGAACAATGTCGTTCAGCCAATCATTGCTGCTGCTGCGAAAGAAATGCCGAGAATTGTTGAGGACCTTCTTGCTCATGGTGCTGACTCGAATACTCTGGAGCGGTCTGCGCACAGTATCATCCAGAATCCACAGAATGCCAGATACTCTTGGGCAGAGTCATTGTTGGATATAATCCAGAAGAAGCTGCGAGTACTTAGAAAGTGGAAGGAGCCTACGAACAATCGCCCAAAGAAGCCAGAGGAGCTTCGGGATGAAAAGTCTTACACGCGTAACTTTCCCACTGATACGTACGCATACTGGACCGCCTTGAGAGATTATCAGGCAACGAAGCATGAAAATGACAAAGAGTGGGATGCTTGGGAAAAATACACTAGTCCCAAACCTGAAGACGGCTTGGAGGAGAAGAAAGCAGCGATTGCGAAACTGATTCAGGAGCTCGAACACGCCGAAAAGACTTTGATCCTAGCAGGCGGCAAGACCTTCGCTCAGCTGCACCCAGACATTCCAGCCCACGAAGAGCCCCAGCAACACGTATTCCCAGACCCTAAGCCGACTTTGTACGAAACGACCTTCCGGTTCCGTATCCCTGACTTGAACGAGACCAAGAAAGAGGGCTATCTGAAGTTGTTCGAAGCAGTATGGAACAATGATCTCGAGAAAGTTAAAGCCTTGACACTTGCGAAATGGTCTTTGCACGCTAGCATGCCGCTCAGCCCACCTCTCAAGATTGCCGCCCAGGATGGCAATGGTTTCAGTCCTTTCTCAATTGCTGTTCTCCGTGGTCACCGTGAGCTTGCGAGAAAGATTGTTGAGATTTGCGCTACACAATACCACGCGGATGACGGCCTGGGCTCCCGACAACGATTTCATACCGTGAATGACGACGACGAAAACGCCGACAGTAATAATGAAAATGGTAAGTATTTTCCTTTTCGTTTCATCTATCGGAGGAAAGCTGTATTCGCTAATTTGGTCTAGGGCTTCCAATTTTCTCCGAACTTGTCAGCGATAAATTCACTGTCGACAACCTGGGCGAAGTCTCAAACATTGTCAAGAGTGATGTGCTGCCTCTGACAATGATCGAATGGCTCTGCAAGTCTGAGAGATTCCTCGACTCGGAAAAGCGAATTCAAACATGGGACGTCACATTGCTGCAACATGCGGTGGAAGAGGGGGATATAAGCTTGCTCAAATTCATCATTGAGCTTGGAGCAGAGCAAAAAGCTCTTTTAGCCGAAGACGAGGACGATCAGAGGTGCTACACCATTAGCCGTGCAGCATTCTATTCCGCAATCAAACTTGGCCGTACCACTATGTTGGCTGAGATGATCAAGGTAAGAATCTTCCCCAACATGGACTTCATATACTGACGCAGTATAGGCTACAGGCGTGGGAATCCCGCTGAACAAACTCATCGAGAAGAGTGGGGTTGAGGTCAAGACCAAGCCGAGATATTATCAAGGACTGAGTGTCGGAGGGAAGAAGCGAGCTGATTGGGCTCAAGCTCCTGGCGATCGTGTCTTAGTGGTAGAGGAGAAGACCCCACCTCTCCTTCAGGCTGCTTATGCTGGGTCGATCGAATCGGTAGAGTGGCTCATGAGTGACGCGCCAATGCGGCGTTACAAAGAATTCGCAGAGAGCAACAAGTTTGACAAGAGAATCAAGACCCTGGAACAATCTGGAAAAGGATTTGACAAGACTATCGGGAATTGGCTGACTGCTAAGGGTAAGTTTCACTCTGGCTGTTGATGAGACTGTACTGACAAACCAAAGATGAATTGACTCTCCACTGCGCGATTCTGAACAATCCAGATAGGAAGAAGCCCCACCCTGAGTATCTCGCTCTCATCAAGCATCTAGTTTCCGTACTGCCCGACTCGCTCGAGCAGAAGTCTTCAGAAGGCTGGACACCGCTTCACGTCGCCGTTTGCATCGACCGCGACGACGTGGTCTCCTACCTCATCTCCATCGGAGCTAATCAACGCTCGCGTGACAAGGCAGGACGCAATATGGCTCACAGCATGCTAGTGCATCAAATGACTCAATCCTACCACTCCACTAGACACAACGCTGAGCGACTTGAGAAAATCCTCCAGCTCTTCGACAAGGCCGCACTCAAGGAAATGCTACTGGAGCGCTGCAACCAAACACCAGGGGCTTTGACGCCACTCGCATACTGGATGGCGAAGAATGGCGGGAGCTACAAGAAAGTAGACATCGTTAAGCTTCTGACAAGTTATTCTACGGGAGAAGAGCTGGAGATGATCAATGGGGAGGGGGACCTACCTTTGCATGTTGTAAGTATCAGTCTTCAGAAATATCTACGGATGAGAAATTGACAATATGTAGGCCGTCAAACAAGGTCTCAGCACCCTGAGTTCCTTCCTCCTAACCCTCAACCCCACCCTCCTCTACCGCGAAAATTCAACAGGTCGCACCCCACTCGAGATGTCAAGAGATATCTACACCGCTTCCCTCGTCGCAGATCTGCCTAGCATCACGAACGGAGATCGCTTTGTAAATTATTACGTTCCTATGTACCCCGAATACAATTCAATCGTCACTCAACCAGCGAGCAATTTCGCAATCAAGGAGAAAGGCGAGGAAGAGAGTAAAAAGCGCACTTGGGAGATTTGCGCGAAGGCTGATGTGGAGATGGAGGATGAAGGGAAGGAGAGGAGGAGGAGACTGGTGAGCCTTTATGAGGCGAACGAGGTGGCGAGACGTGTTGCGGGGTCGAATAGGGGGGTTGGTGGGCATCAGATGGTTGTCAATGGAGGATTGATCGAAGATGGGAAGCCAGATATCGTTTCGGAGTGGATGGGGGAGGTGTGGGGTACGGTAGAGTGGTGAAATTGTGTTGATGGATTGATGAATTGTGCGGGGAGGTATCAGTATCGAGGGAAATGGAATGGGCACGTGCTGGGAATTGTTTAGCATGGATGGCTTGACGACTTGACGGCTGCATTTCCTTATTTGACCAAGCCATCGAATAGATATTTTTCGCTTTTAGTCATTACTCGTAGTTCCGCGAGTACAGTAGATAGATCGAATTGGATGCCCTTCCAGTATACCCCACACTCCCAGCAATTGTTCGTGAAACTGCTCCCTCTCCCGATGTCTCCCGACTCCCGAAACATCCAACGGTCACTCTCAGATTGGCCAAATTTCCAAGAATGGGCAATTGGATGCCTCCCACGGGGCCCCACATTCCGGAGCAATTGTTCGCGAAGCAAGCGGTGAAGCTTTACCACCCCCTGAAAATCGCTCGCTTCCCGTTGTGGCGCAGCTTCCAAAAAAGGGGTCCTCGCCTCGCGCGTGCATTACCTACAGTAGCCTGAATTTCTCGGCACCTGATTCGAGACTTGGTGCTCATGTTGGTACCGCAGGCAGCTAGCGAGGCTCTGAGAAAGGCTTTTTAACTCTGGCTGCCAACGAAACTGCCACCCCCACATAACCTAGTCGATTGACTCCTAACCTGTCCATCCGGGGTCAGAGACGTATATATCAGGCTCCCAAATCCCTCTGTCAATATGAACCAATTCCTTCTTCCACATTATCACAAACTCATTCTCTGGTTTTACCACTGAAGCGATCTCATTTCGCAAGTCTCCCTCCATATCCATCCACAACCCCAACATGGCGAACACCTTCCGCTCGCAACGCCTCGTCTACCGCGCCGTCGAAGAAAACGACGACGACAAAGCGTTCCTCCACTCCCTCGTAACTGACTCTGAAAACTTCGCAAACTTCGACCCACAACTCCTAAAACCCTTTTCAAAGAAGGATTCCGAGAAATACTTTGCTAACTTCCCCGAAAAACTCCTCGCTGTCCTCATCTGCCTTCCTATCACCCCGTCCAAAACTCTGGAGGAAGAGCCATCGAGTGAGGGCACTAAAGTGCTGAGGCCAATCGGCTTCATCGGTCTCCAAAAGATAGAAAGTTATAACCTCCACCATCGGCATTCTAACTTATTTTTGTTTATTGGGAAGACGGAACAGAGGAAAGGGTACGGCGGGGAGGCTATTGAGTGGATTTTGAAGTGGGCGTTTGAGATGAGGGGGTTGCATAGGGTTAGTATTGGGTATATGGCGTGGAATCTGGATGCGGGGAGGTTGTATGAGAGGTTGGGGTTTGTGGAGGAGGGGAGGGAGAGGGAGTGTTTTTTCTTTGAAGGTGGGTGGTGGGATAAGGTTGTGCTTGGGATGTTGGAGGGGGAGTGGAGGGCGAGGGAGGCGGGGAAGAGGGAGAAGAAGAAGGTGGGGGGAGAGGGTGGTGTTTAGGGATTCTAGAGAGTGAGCAGGCATGGCTCGGTCTTGGGAATTTGGGAAGATCTTGGGAGGAGGAGTAGAAGTTCTTGTGACGAAGGGGATGTGGACATCTCTGATATTTTGCGACGTTTTAGGGAATTCTGGAACTGCGAAGATATATTGCTCGTAGCTGTCATGAAAACTTAGTCTATATACCACCTCCCCTATCAGCGTAGTACAGGAAATGAATCTCAGTAACGGACTGAGTAATGATTGCGTCCTTGTATTTGTTTTGAGTACAGATACATTTGAGCAATGTAACAACACTTCCATCGCTCGCAGTAATTTATGCTTCCTCTTTTCTTTCCTGATTCCTGAATTTAAGCAATGCCCCTGTCGAAATGATGACGAGCTTCCCCGCCGACCCGGCTCACTCCTTGGCACGTTTACTATGAACATCAAAAGGCCCTGCTTCATACACTATTTATTCTGCAGAAAGTCAGAATCATATGATGGTCATCAAGAACCTGCCTTACCAAATATTCCAAGCTAAGTGCCTCAATCTCCCCATGACCTCTCTCAACAACGGTCTTCCTCTTCCTCCATTTTCTACCATCCCCACCTCCTGTAAAAGTTGGCTGGCTTCATATACAGAAATCCTTCCGTCACAATCATCGACCATAACAACGTCTCAACAGAGAAATGAGTAGGGGACTGATTCCTACCGAAGAGCATTACTCCGCCCGCAGTCATCGATGCCATTGCTCCATAACACAATAATAGCAACACCGAGTCCCAAATCTCAGGAAACACGTACGGACTAAGCCAGAAAACTAAGCCCAAAGCCACCAGGACTTCGAGTTTATAGTCGGAAGTAACCATGCTGAGTATGTACGAACGGGCGAAGTAGATTGCGGTCGAGCGGGGCCAAGGCCCAAAGATGTAAAGGATGGCAAGGCTATGAATAAAGACTAAGTGGATTGTTCGTCGCAACTCGCATCTAGATTCCTCAATATCAATCACCTCGCTCGCCTCTCCAACTGCTGCTGTCTCGGGATAGACATGTCGCTGGAAAGAGCCCCAGGGGCGCTGTCTAACGGCCGATACCATTGTCCGAGAATTTGTGGTTGTTTGAGGCTGAAGCGTTAAAAATTGTAGGAATGAAGTGTGAAAGTCGGTTTGCTGCAGAGCATTGAGAAAGTAGTTATTATTTGGGAATGGTGTTTGAGCAAAAAGTGAAGGAAGCTCTGGAAGTCATTTATACAAGTGCGCTCTCCGAAAATGGAAGGAGCTGAGTGTAAGCATTGCATTCTCGGAATTGAAGGAACTGAGGAGCGGAAGCGACAAGAGCGAAGGTAGGAGAAATTTGGGGCTGTAAGAGGCAGGATTGATCAGGATAGTCATAAAAAGAACTTCTTCACTTGATGTAGAATTTCTTGACTAAAAAAAGGGGGAGGATCTTCGACAAAGATAGAGACATCTTTGCCCATTTTCCAGCTTTGCACCAGACATTTTAGTTCACGAATTCCATCGCAATGGATACCAGACACGATATCTCCTAACTTTGAGATCCTCCAAAGAGCTAGGGACATTTAAATTTGGGTTGAAATATGGCGTGGCTTGTACCAACACTGCTTCGTTGGTATAGCGCTGCATTTGATATCGACTAGCTTAGAAATTTCCATCTTGAAAATAGCACGTACACAATCCAGTCCAAGTCTAAACTAAATCGGATAAAAATTTTATCGCTCCATGATCATTTAAGACAAATTAGTCCAACTTAACACTTCGATTTTTCCAAAAAAAATCTAACAGCATAAAAATTTCCTTGTCAGTACTTTCAGCCACTTTCTAAATACCTCCCATCTCAGAACTCTCAACTCCAAGGATTGTTATTCCAGTCACATTCTGTTCTGAAGTAAGTTAATATAGACTACGGATAATTTTGTACCACTAGTAAACAACAGATGACCTTCAAATCATGAATTTGCAGCAGATGAAGGGGTAAAACAATGGCACTCAACCATACCTCCTATGTATCAGCTACTTTTCTATTCGATCCATATCGTATGGGAGCCTTCTTCAAGCTCCTGACTCCTCCAGTTGCAATATGCGGCATAATCATCACAATCTTCGTGATGAGGGTAAAATCAAACCGGTCGTACGAGTGATATCTCACTACTTATCAGGTTCTGAAAAAAATACTTGCCAGGACTGATCTTGAGAGGGGGGATAAGCGTTTCTTGATATTTGCGTTGAGTGCTCTCAACGGCAGATTGGGAAGAAGGAGCAGGTGTTCGATCGTGAGTACGGTCTTGGCAAGTCGAAGGAGGTTTATGGGTATTTTATAAGGATGGAATCTAAGAGATTGGAGGGAAGTGGAAATGCGGGAGAAGAATATGGAAGGTGCCCCAGGAAAAGGCTGCAGGAGAAGATGTCTAATATGGTGTAAGCTAGTGGAAGGAAGAGAAACCAGGATTCTGATTAAGAGCACTTGATTGTTTGGCTGCATCGATCAGCAATAGGATTGCATTGTATTGGCAGCCGAGTAGCTATGCTCTATTCTAAAATTCCTCTAGTAATTCATCCCCGCCCCGTCCTTGTCTCTCATT
>Ga0302325_10034827_pt1 | contig 10297 bp, 6 predicted proteins | sample Palsa_T0_2_FD_201948 | JGI IMG/M metagenome (GOLD analysis project Ga0302325, IMG submission 201948) | Peat permafrost microbial communities from Stordalen Mire near Abisko, Sweden - Palsa_T0_2 | ecosystem: Environmental > Terrestrial > Soil > Palsa > Peat permafrost | place: Sweden: Abisko...
TGATCGTTCGGGAGGCGTTGGCTTCCGCTGTGTCGTAGATGCAAAGTAGAAAAGCGCGAAATTCGATGGAGCATTTCAGGGACGAATGAATCGCCGTGAACTATTTGCGGGACTGGCGGCAGTGGCAAGCGCACCTGCCCTGCGCCGCGACAGCTTGACGCAGCCAATTTCTTCAGGAGTTCTTCCTGGAGATCTGGCCATGGATCCTCGTCGTCCTCAATATCATCTGCTGCCGCCGGCGAACTGGATGAATGATCCTGATGCGCCGATTTATTGGAAGGGAAAATATCACATGTTTTACCAATACAACCCCGACGGCGCGTATTGGGGAAACATGCACTGGGGACATGCTGTCAGCTCCGACATGATTCACTGGCGTCATCTCCCCGTCGCGTTGGCGCCCACGCCCGGCGGCCCCGATTCCGACGGCTGCTTCACCGGAACTGCGGTAGTGCAGGATGGCCGTGTCGTTATTCTTTACACCGGCGTCAAGGCAGTGCCTCAAGACCAGGCCACGATCAAGGGCGGCACTCCACCCTTGCTCGAGACGCAGTGTCTGGCGGTTTCGGACGACCCCGATCTGCGCACGTGGATAAAGACCTCTGCGCCGGTTCTCTCCGCGCCTCCTCAGGGAATTCAGGTGAATGGTTTCCGTGACCCCTCGCCCTGGCGGCAAGGCGAATGGTGGTACATGGTTATGGCTGCGGGTGTCCCCAGCGAAGGCGGCTGCGTGCTGCTCTACCGGTCTAGAGATATGCGCAGTTGGGAGTACATGCACATGCTCTCGAAGACGGATCACGACGGGGCTGCCGCTTTCAATCCCATATCGCCATGGGAGGTGTGGGAGTGCCCCGAGTTCCTTCCGGTCGACGATTGGCACGTGCTGATTTATTCCGCAGGCCACAGAACCTACTGGCAGAGCGGCAAGCTCGACAAAGAGAAAATGATGTTCCATCCCGTGCGGGCAGGCATCATGGATTACGGCTCATTTTATGCCGCAAAGACGCAGCTCGATAAATCAGGAAACCGGATTGTCTGGGGCTGGATTCAAGAATCGCGCCCGGTTGAAGAATCCAAAGCAGCGGGATGGGCGGGGGTGATGTCGTTGCCGCGCGTCCTTACAGTCACTGGCGACGGCAGCCTCCGATCACGAGTAGCGGATGAATTGAAACAGCTGCGCACTAGCGAACAGCGTCTTCACGTAACTGAAGATGAGCAGAAAAACCGGGCGCAGGTCAGCGCAATGCGGCTGAACGGATGCTGTGGAGAATTCCTGTGCACCGTGAGAAGGACTGGTGAGGCGTTCAAATTGGTCTTGTCTGGTCCACCTGAGCGCCAGGCTCCGTGGCTGACGCTGGGATACGATCCGGAACATCCCGCCCAAATATCGATCGATGCCTATCCAATTCCGATCCTCCCGGGAGGAAACCAGAATCTGGATTTTCATCTGTATATCGACGGATCTGTCATCGAAGTATTCGTAAACGGCGAGGTCACCTACACGAAGCGATTCTATGACCCCGTTAACACACCGCAGAACCTGCAAATGCAATGGATAGGAAGGACAACAAACATCGCGAACATGCAGGTTTGGCAATTGTCGCCAATTTCAAATGACCGGCTCACAACCTGAGCAGCCAAAGTTCCTCTTTAGTCCTACGTCGCACAAAGCCATTTAATACACGTTTGTTGTCCGAAGGCATACCGGATGAGCGGTAAAGTTTTATCGACATTCGATGGAACTGAGCACATGTCTGGCAAAGGAACCTTCACAGCGATAGATAACGGCGAAAGCGTTCCTTCTAAGGTGACCGAGATCTTGCTGGGAAGGCTGCGCAATGCAGTCCACCGATTTGAACATGATTCCCAAAAAGAACTAGGGAAGAGACGGCTTGGCGAAATGAGCGATCTCGGAAAACGCGATTCACAGTGATCCCAGATCGCTACTCTAACTTCAACAGAATCTATTTTCTGGCAATTCTGCGGCCTCCAGCCTGAGGAGTTCATCGAGCGGTACTATAACCAGCAGCGCCTGCACTCCTCCCCGGGCTATCAAACGCCGGAGAGTTCGAAGCGCTTACGCGCTGAAAAAGCGAAGCAGAACTGCATTCTGCTACACCGCGGTTCTTCAGCGGAGATCCGCAGAAAGTTCCAACAGCGCTGGTAGGGGAAGGGACTCAAACGCCGTCCCTTCCCCACACCCCTACCCGGCTTAGAGAAATCAACTAGACGACTTCAAAGAACAAGGTGTGTGTCAACTTGAATGAACCCCGATCTGCAGCACGTGAAGGGTTCAAAATCGAAAACGCTACGAGTGTAGCCAAACGAAACTGTCTCAAGGAAGTGGTTCACCCCGCACAAGTGTAGACGAAATTGTAGCGGTCAAAGCGGTCCTGGAACTATTCAGAACCACAGCGTGACCGCAACGCATTCGATCCAAAACAGTTAATTTCACTTGATTTCAACAGACTTCAATAGGTCGCAGAATCTGGTTCTGGACCAGGTGCTCTAGTGCAGGAAGGTGCGTCTTTATCGAGTATTCTTTGAGCGTATAGACGCAGCGACATCGACGAAATCGACTACGGTGATATGAGATTTTTCTCGTTGAGTTGTGGAACCTTGTGGTTGTCAAAGGTTTTGTCGAGGACTGCTTTTCCGAGACTCTTCACTACACCATTCTTTTTCGTTCCCACTGACAGCAGTCGCAGTGCACTTTAGAGAGGGCCGAAGACAGAGGGGGTCGAAGACTATCCTCTCAAATCGAGTGAATTCCGAAGTCCGCGACCTGTCTGGTCACAGACAATCCTGGCGAGACGGGAGAACACCTGCTCTACTGCAGCAACGAGCTCATGAGAATCACCCCGGTACCAGGACAAGATCGCAATATTCATGGCCGATAGGGTCGGGGCCGCGAGAAGCCGCGACTCGAGTTCATCCTTTGGCGAGCCCTCGATACGCTCAGCAAACGGCGCCGCAACGCTCGCTTCCACTTCGATCAAGCGCGACATGTGAGCTTGCATCGCCGAAGCACTTCGCTGTGAAATTTCGATCACTTGTCGTGTGCGGTGGTGAGTAACCGTATGCTTGGCTACAGAAAGAACGGTCTCACGCATGATATCGAGAGGTGTGAAGGAGTGTGGGCACGCCTTGATGGCCTCAATCAGGGCAAGTCCGTCCTTCATCACGTTCTGCGCCAGCAGGTCATCCGCCTCAAGCGTTGCAGCTCTGATCGCAAACAGTGTTGATAGCGATTTACCGTTCTCAAATTCCACAAGATCCGAGACAAACTTCAAATGCTCAACATAGCTTTCGGGCAGCGTCAGGCCGCCACCACCGGAGTCAATCTGCGCATCGAGTCGCACGGCGCCAATGCGCATGGACACCACTGGAATTCCTGCCTGCAATCGCAAAGGAAGCACGGTGTGCTCGCCATCCGGCGTAAGCACAACGACTGTTACGAGGTTTGAATTATTTGGGGACTTATGCTGACGGCTCATTTTAAGGATTCATTTCCAAAATCAAGGCGCGACGGGAATGGCCCGCCGCGCCCCGGTTAATGGTTGATTTAGAACACGAACTTGCCGCCCAGCTCGAGTACGCGGGAATCCCACGCGCTCGTGACCTGGCCGAACGTGTCGCCCGAGTTAAACACCTTGCTGAACAAGCCGCCGGTTGCGTTCTGCGGATTGTAGCCCGAGTTGATCCCGTTGGCTTCGCCGTGGTTGAAGGTGTTGAACGACTCGAAGCGTAGTTCGAAGTGCGCCCGTTCGGTGACCGAAAACGACTTGTACAGCGAAGTCGTGAAGTTCACGCGGCCCGGGCCGACCACTGCGTCCTTTCCTGTGTTGCCGAAGCCCAGGTTCGCTCCGCCCAACCAGACAGGGGTTACGTTGGAGAACTTGGAGGTGTCGAAATAGTTCCCCCACTTCTTCGGGTAGTCCATCTTGCCGCTGATGTTCGGACGAACGGTGTAGTTGCCGCCAAGACCGACCGGATCGTAGCCGTTGCCGCTGCCGCCGACGCCGCCGGCGCCGGTAACGGTTGCAATCAGGCCTGATTCGTCGACGAACGTTCCGGCCACTTCCCAGCCACCCAGAATAGAGTGGGTCAGGTCATTGCTCTTGCTGAAGAACGGCAGCTTGTAGACGTAGTTGGCGTTGAGCATCTGGCGCCGGTCAAGCGTGCCGGAACCCTTGTCGTACTTCAGGTTCCAGGGGTTGCTCGCCTGGGCCAGGTCGGAGCTGGTGATGTCGATTTCGTGCGACCACGTGTAATCGAGTTCGCCGCTAAGGCCCCACTTGTTCTGCAGACGGAGTCCGGTCTGGAATCCGTTGTAGTTGCCGTTGGTGTCGTTTTCTATTTGGTTGATGCGCGTGTAGCCCTGGTACGAACGGAACTGGTTCAGGCCGCCAGGGAACGATTGGAAGCCAGGCAGGCAGTTCTTGTCATACGTGCCGATATCTGCTGTGCTGGTGCCGTAGTGATTGCCTGAGTCGCCGGCAAGGCACTGCAAAGCAACCGACGCATATGTCGCCGGGGTTGTCGCCGTTGCCGCCGTCTCCTGGATGGTGACGTCGCCCGACGTGACCGGCAGGTTGTTGATGTCCCTTTGAATGTTCTGGTGCCAGGCCAGGTTTCCGACGTACTGAACAACCCAGATGACAGACGGCTTGACTTCATGCTGAATGCCCAGCGAGAACTGAGCCACGGCAGGGGCGCGGTAGTTTTGCGCCAGGTTGTCTACTGAGGACGCGAAGATCGGTAAACCTTGAGCGGCTGCGCTTTGACCCGTCTGCCAATTGGTGCCAGGGTTGCTGAGGTAGGTGTTGCCGATGCCCAGGTTATAGGCAAAGGGCGGGTTGTCGGCAGCGGAGTAAATGTCGTTGCCCTGCATGCGCTCGAAGAAGGTTCCGAAGCCGCCGCGGAGAACGGTCTTGCCGTTGCCGAAGATGTCCTGCGAGAAGCCAACACGCGGTTGAAGCGTCTTGTAGTCGTTCACCACAAGACCATGCGGGAAGCCTTCGACGCCGGCCAGGCCCATGCCGTTGAGGTAGTACTGCACCGAGTTAACCGTCGCAATGCCGGAGCTGGTGTTGGCGATGGTGCCCGCCGCCGTCCAGTTTGGAGCCGCGGTCTGGTTGTAGCTCGCTGGGTTGAAGTTCGCTACCTGGTTCTGGCGCTCCCATGCGTGCGGCAGGGCGTCATAGCGAAGTCCGAGTTGCAAGGTCAGCTTGGGACTTACGTGCCAGTTGTCCAACACGTAAGCCGAAGGAGTCTGGTTCACGTAGTGGCGGATAGGGACTGCCTGGAACTGTTGGTAGTTGCCGGTCAGACCCAACAGCAGGTCCATCGCGCTGTCGTTCGTCGTGCTGCTGGGGTTGTAGAAGCCCTGCTCGTCGCCAAACAGTTGCTGGTTCTTCGTGTAACGGTTGTAGCTGAAGCCATATTTCATGGCGTGCTTGCCTGTGGTGTAAGAAATGTCCACCTTGGGCTCGTAGTCTTCAGCCGCGTTGTGCCACGGCGCAGAACCGGTATCTTCGGCTGTGCCGTACGGGCCAAATGAGAGCATGCCAGGCAGCGAGTTACGCGTGATCGCAAAGCTCGAAGTCACCGGATTCACCGCCCAGCCGCTCGGCAGATTGCCGTTCGCGCTGTTGGTGATGTTGATGATGTTGCCGTCGTAGTTGATGCTGGCTTCGACAAGCAGGTTGGGATTGATGGTGCCGCTGAGCTTCAACGCCGCCGAGTTCGACGGGTTCGAAAGTGTGCTGGTGATGGTGTTGTAGCTTGCCCACAGCCAGCCCAGTTCCGGCTGTGCGTAACCCTGCGTCACCGAGTCGTGCATGTAGTGGCCCAGAATTTGCCACTTGTCATTCCACTTGTGATCCACGCGGGCAATGTCGTCACGGACATTGATCGGGTTGGACACGTTGGTGATGTTCTTGTCCTCTCCGGCCACATTCGGCTTCGGGAACACCGCGGAGTTCAAATACAGAATGCCGTTGTTGTCAAACAGCGAAGCCGGAATGGTGTTGTTCGGGAACGGTGTGTTCGGAACCAGTCCCAAAGGAGCCAGCACTGTGGTGTAGTAGGAAGTACTGGTGGCGATGTTCGGAACCACAAGCGCGTTGCCCGAGTCGAACGCCGGAGGCACGTAGGTCAAGTTTGTGCCGGACACTGGACGATCCGCATTGTCAAGCGTGTTTTGTTCGTTCGTGCCCGCGCCCGTCAGAATCTTGCGCCACTCCTCGTTCCAGAAGAAGAAGGTGTGCTGCTTGTTCTGGTTGTACAGCTTCGGAATGAACAGCGGGCCGCCCGCGTTGGCGCCGAAGATGTTGTAGTGCGTCGAGGTGCGCGGCACAACCGGCGACGACAGCTTGTTGAAATACTGGTTCGCATCGTAATCGGTATTGCGGTTGAACTCGTACGCTTCCCCGTGGAACTTCTGCGTGCCGCTCTTGAGCGAAAGGCTCATCGTGGCGCCGGAGGAGATGCCGTAGTCCGGAGGATAGTTCGAGGTCAGCATGGTGAACTCGGCGATTGCGTCCTGAGAAGGCATGATGTCCATGCCGCCGGCGCCGCCGCGGTCATCCGCTTCGCCGCCGTCGATCAACCAGATGTTGTGGCTGTCGCGAAGGCCGTTGACGCTGATGGTAAAATTGGCCGCCACAGAGGTCGGCGTGTTGCTGTCAGGCAGGTCGGAGCTTACGCCCAGGCCCAGAGCTGCGAGAGCCGCGAAGTTGCGGTTCTCGGTTGCGATTTCGCTGATCTGCTCGGAGTTGATCAGCGTGCTGACCACGTTGGAGTCAGACTGTACAGCCAGAGCGTCTGCTTCAACGGTTACGGTTTGCGATTCGGCGCCAATCGTGAGCTTGATGTCGACGCGGGCGGTCGACGATACATTGACCACGATGCCATTTTGCGCGTAAGACTCGAAACCCTTGGCTGTGACTTTGACGTTGTAGTTGGCGGGATTCAGACCGGAAATGTCGTACAAGCCGGTCGCGCCGCTTATGGTGGATTTCGAAAACCCGGTGGCCGGGTCTGTCAGAACGATCTTTGCGTCCTGTACCACGGCTTCCGTCTGGTCAGTGACGATTCCGGAGACCTCCGAGTTAGCTTGCGCAAATGCTCCTGCGCACGCCATCACGAAGAACAACGGTAACAGAAGAAACCTGTTTTTCGCGTGATTCATATGGCCATCCTTTTCAAAGTTGGTGCGGGTTCAACCGCTGGTTTTTGTTGTTCACATGGGTTTGCTTCCGGCGTGATTGTCTTCCACATAGGTCGCGGACCGTCGGGGAGTTTTGCCGCGACAAAAAAACGCGACAGGTAAAGGAAGGTCGACCTGTCGCTCCAAGCGTTTCAAACAGGAGAAAGATTTATTGCTGCGAATTCGCGCTCGGAGTCGTTCCCGCGCGAAGAGCTGCGTTGCCGAGAAAGCTTCGTATCTACATCCACGCAGCGTGTTCTCTTTATTGCCAGTGGTTCTGGACAAACTGTTCAAAGAGGCTAGACCACCCATCGTCATCGAGCCACTATTGAGCGCTGGAGCAGCGCTTGCCGTATCTGTCGAAGTGCTGAAGCGAGATATAGGTCGTCTGGACGGCGAAGGGGTCAAGGTCAACGGATAAGTGCTCAAGGAATCGCGGCCAAGCGACAATACAATCCTGTACCGCAGATGCAGTGCCGCTCTATCTGCTCCAACTTTTGGGATTGAAACGAATGTACGAATACTTATTGGCCCGTAGAAACTGGCGGTATATTTGCTGGTAGCAGGAGTCAAAAGACGAATATTTTGGGTCAATACGAGTTGGTCTTGGGACATGATTGAACCCGTTATGTTCGCTCAAGCTTAGGTGCCGCGTTGCGTAACTCCGTCGCGGCGATAACCATCGAGCTTCGAACCGTGTTCAAAACTAAGCTCAATGAAGTTGATAAGCCAGACGTAATGAGCGCGGCGATTGAAAAATGTGGCGAGTCGAAGGTTTTGCGTTCCAGGCCGCGGAATCCCTCTCCCTCATCTGAGCTAAAATTGCATTCATGAATCGAAATGATGCCCTGAATCTGCGATCGTTTTGGAAAATCCAAATCATCGGATGGGGCTGCTTTTATATTTACGATCTTCTCGAATCGATTCATGCGTTCTTGACTAAGCATGTGTCTCTCGATGAAGAGACAGTACCTATCGCTTTGATGTTCTTTGGCAGTTGTGCTTTGCGCCCTTTTTGTCGTTGGCTGTTACGACAATCGCAGTCCTGGGTCGATTTGGAATTGAAAGCAGCCGCGGCGGCCATGATCACATCCATTCCCGTGGCCTGCGCCGCCGGTCTCATTTTGCGGAAGTCCTATCATGTGCCCTGGGACGCCTTGGTTACAGTTTGGGCGTGGTCTGCTTTCGTTCTCTTCATGTGGTGTAGTTCGTATTTCAGCATTAAGCAATGGCAGCAATCGAGCCTGGAGAAGGAGCGGCTGCTTCGCGCCGAGTCTGAGGTCAGAGAGGCGCGCCTGCTTGCACTTCGCTATCAGTTGAATCCACACTTTCTTTTCAATTCGCTCAATGCCGTCTCCATGCTCATCCTGGATGAAAATGCGCCTGCGGCCAGACGGATGCTGGCTCAGATAGGGGATCTTCTGCGCACAAGCCTGGATTCCGAAGTCACAGCAGAGGTAACGCTTTCTCAAGAACTGGCCTTTACCGAAGGGTACCTGGCGATCGAGCAAACACGGTTCGGGGAGCGGCTAAGAATCGATATGGCTATTCCATTGGAAACGCGGGATGCCCTGGTGCCAAACATGTTGCTGCAGCCGCTGGTTGAGAACGCCGTGCGCTACGGGGTGGCGCCATCGATCGAAGGTGGTTGGATTTCGATCAAGAGCGCGCTGCATGCCGACAGGCTGCGAATCGTCATAGTGAACTCCGGACGGAGAGGTGAGGGCGAACAGAAAAAAAATGGAAATGGAATCGGCCTCGGAAACACGGAGGAGCGCCTGAAAACACTTTATGGGACGGATTTTGCATTCTCGCTTGCTTGGCCTGAAGCGGGCGGTTGCGAAGTCGCGCTGGAGTTGCCATTGCGCAAGGCTCCGAACATGCAGGAGGCTTCGCTGTGCGAGCTCTGATCGTCGACGACGAGCCGTTGGCGCGCCGTGGCGTCGCGCTCATGCTGCGCCGATTCAAGGATATTGAGATTGTTGGCGAGTGCGGAGATGGGCATTCCGCGGTGAAGAGAATTCTGGAACGCTCTCCCGATGTTGTTTTCCTAGACATCCAGATGCCGGGCATGGATGGCTTCGAGGTTCTGCGCGCACTACCTATTGAGAACCTGCCCGCCGTCATTTTTCTAACAGCGTATGAGCAACATGTTTTGCGGGCATTCGATGCTCATGCGCTGCATTACTTGCTGAAGCCTGTGGACGACACACGCTTCGCGTCTGCGGTCAGTCGAGCTCGTGATCTGGTCAATTCCAAATTGAAGGCCGACATGGCACAGCGGGTCATGAAAATGCTGGACCGCACCTCAGGCGGTTTCGCGTCCCGGTTTACGGTGCAAACCGGATCACGCATCCAAATCGTCACTGCAGAGGATGTTGAGTGGATAGGGTCCGCCGGCAGCTATGTTGAACTCCATGTCAATGGTCATTCTTTTATGTTGCGCGAGACGATGGCTTCTCTTGAACGGAGGCTCGACCCGGAACAATTTCTGCGCATACACCGCTCCCGAATTGTGCAGTCAAAAGTCATACTGGAGCTGCGATCCATCGAGAACCGCGAATTCACGGTGAAGCTCTCGGACGGCTCGGAGCATCGCTCGAGCCGCACCTACGCCGATCGGCTTGAGCGCTGGTTGGCGTCGGGCCGAACTTGACAAACGGCCAAGTACTCGATAACCCGCAGCTACAAAAACAATCTGAAACTTCTTGCGGACATATGGTTTGACACCGAGATCCAGAGTGCCAATCTGTCTCGCATGGATTTCTTGTCAGGGCGCAATTTCGGCTTGCTTCTGGTCAATCTTTGCAAAGAACTTCCGTATATCGGCAACCAAGAGATCGGGCTGCTCCAGAGCCGCGAAGTGTCCGCCCTTCGGCATCGAAGTTTTTTGTACTATGTTGTATGTTTGAGTAATCCAGCTAAACGGCGGGACGGCCACCTCCTTCGGAAAATCCGCATAACCCACAGGAGTCTCGAGGTGTGACGCCGGCACCATTTCCTCCTTGGTGAGCCGGTCCTCACGATAAATTCGCATGGCGGAGCCGATCGTGCCGGTCGCCCAATAGAGCGTAACATCGGTTA
>Ga0302325_10034828_pt1 | contig 10296 bp, 11 predicted proteins | sample Palsa_T0_2_FD_201948 | JGI IMG/M metagenome (GOLD analysis project Ga0302325, IMG submission 201948) | Peat permafrost microbial communities from Stordalen Mire near Abisko, Sweden - Palsa_T0_2 | ecosystem: Environmental > Terrestrial > Soil > Palsa > Peat permafrost | place: Sweden: Abisko...
CAGGCTGAAACGCCGGAGTAATGCAGTCCGGATCAGGGCAGTCCAACCGACGACCCCGCAGCACGTCAAGGCAGAGGCGGTAGGCCGCCCGAGCCAGCCAGGGCCGCACATTTCCAGTCACCGACGCTCGGTTCTGCCACAGCTTCACAAACGCCTCGACGGCCACTGCCGAACCCTCCGCCGAGTCGCCACCCAGCATCCGGGTCGCGAACCGCTGAATCCACTCCTGGTGGGCGCGAACGAGCGTGTCAAACGCCTCTCGGCTGCCCGTGCCGGCTTTTGCCATGAGTCGGGTCTCGTCCTGCGATTGATCCATTTCCTCCTCGCCCGATAGACGGATAGGGTGGGCCTTTTCTTCACAAAACTTGGAGGGGCTAGAAAAACCGGTTATCACGAACGTTTCGCAGATCTGAATTCGTCCTTCTTCTTGACCAACCGGCGGAAGTACCGGAATGTTCAATATAAGGAAGTGGAATTGGAGGCTCCCAGCCGGGTTGGCCTCCATTTTTTTTGGATGAACGGTCATCCTATGAACGGTTTCCCCTACCGTATGAAGTTCGACCAGTCTCCTCACCGTCGCTTTAATCCGTTGCTTGATGAATGGGTGCTCGTATCCCCCCATCGAACCCTCCGTCCGTGGCAGGGTCAGCAGGAGAAGCCGGCCGACGAGCAAAAGCCCCACTTCGATCCGGGCTGCTATCTTTGCCCCGGCAATACCCGAGCGAACGGCGAAACCAACCCGAGTTACGAATCGACGTTCGTCTTTGTCAACGACTTCTCCGCCCTCATCCCGGATGCGCCGAGCGGGCTGGATGGGGCCGGACTGCTACAGGCGCGCGGGGTCCAGGGCGAGTGCAGGGTGATCTGTTTCTCACCCCGCCACGACCTTTCGATCGCCCAAATGAGCCTTCCCGAGATCTTGCCCGTCATCGACACATGGGCCGATCAGCTCGAGGAGCTTGGGCGGAAGTACCGCTGGGTCCAGGTCTTCGAGAACCGGGGGGCTGCGATGGGTGCGTCCAATCCCCACCCCCACGGCCAGGTCTGGGCTTCCGATTTCCTTCCGACACTCCCGGCGCGGGAAGACCAGAACCAAAAGGAGCACTTTCTGAGCACCGGAATTCCCCTCCTACTCGACGCGCTCGAGCAGGAAACCCGCGCCGGCGACCGAATCGTTTGCCAGAACGAGCATTGGGTTGCCCTCGTTCCGTTCTGGGCGGTTTGGCCATTCGAGTACCTGGTACTTCCAAGGCGGCATGTGCTCCGCCTGCCTGACCTAACCAACCAGGAGCGTGCCTCCTTGGCTGCCCTTCTCAAAGAGGCGCTGGGTCGCTACGATGGCCTGTTTGAAATCTCTTTCCCCTACTCGATGGGCTGGCATGGCGCCCCGACCGACGGGAGCAACTTTGCCCACTGGCAGCTACACGCCCACTTCTATCCGCCGTTGCTGCGGTCTGCCACCGTACGCAAATTTATGGTTGGCTATGAGATGCTTGCCGACCCTCAGCGGGACATCACGCCGGAGACGTCGGCGGAGCGCCTGCGCTCCGTCCAGCTCTGAGCCAGTTCCGCAACCCACTGGTCCGTCTCCCGGGGACTCCGGAATCTGATCGTGTCGAAATCCTGGGGCTCGCTTGACCACTTTCTGATTCTCGCCCGCTTCCGGTCGAACGACTTGAAGTGCCACGCGATGATGCTCTGGCGGCTGACCGCGCCGCGTAGCGTTTCCCGGTTGCCGTTGCATACCATGTCCCCGCGAATCGATCGAAGCACCGTGCGCCGCATAAGGCGGAGCAACGAGACCTGGCGCGGGTAGTCCAGCCCCAGCACCGTCTCCACTCTTGCCAGCGGAATGTCGAGCCAAGTGCCGTAGGCCGAGTCCAAGATCCACCGATCTCCCTCACAGACTCTTCCGAACACCGCCCGCTGCTCTTCGACCGGGGTTGACTCCCAGTTGCCTGGCTTAAACGTGAGGTCGTCGACCGAATGCCAGGGAATGCCCGTGATTGCGCTGACCCGCGCCGCCAGGCTGGACTTGCCGGCGCCGGTGACCCCGTAAACCAGTATCCGATCTCCGAGCCCCATACAATCCACGGGCCGTGACTATACTCGACTATCCGATCCCGAGATCGGGGGGTGGTCCTCCAGGCCCGCCACCACCTGGGCCGCCGGGACCGCCGTCCGGAGGCGGGCCGTCCGGCCCAAAGTCGTCCATTTCCGCGTCATCGCCTGCGTCCTGGCCGCCTTGCGATTGTCCTCTGCTCCCTACCGATCTCGGTCTAGAAGTAGAGGCTGCAGGCGCCTGAGCCGGTGAACCGGCAGAGTTCCCTGAAGACGCTGACGGTGGAGCCGGCGTATAGCCACCATACGTGTCGGTGCCCACCACAACGCCGGGCGCCGGGCTGCTGTGCTGGGTCGGCGACGCGGACGTAATCATCCTAGTTTGCTTGGAGGTTGGTTTGGCCGCCTCTGTCGAACTGATGTACGACGGATCGCTCACCTTGATCGGCTGCGCAACCGACGGCGAACCCGCATACGAAACGTAGGTTGGATCTTGGCTCGATTTTGGCCGCGTTGCGTCAATCGCGGCCGCCGCCACAAGCGCAAGGGCAAGGAATCCGCCTCCCAAAAGAATCTCTTTTTTCATCGTCGCTCCTTTTCGGCCTCGGCCGATTTGATTCGATGATGGAAATAGACAATGAAGATAAAGTGAAGGTGTTTGGATTCGGTCCGAGGCCAAATCGATCTTCATTTTCTCCTCACAAACAGCCGCCAAATTGGCAGCAAAGGAGACATCGAATGAAACAAGCGATTCGAATCAACTCACTCTGGCTGGCTCTCTTAGGGGCCGGCGATATAGCCCATGCGGACCTGCAAGTCCAGGCTCAAGTCCAAACTAGCTCCTCGTCAATTGGGCTCCCCGCCTCTGGCGCCTACGAGATCGACTTCAAAGCGAACCTAGCTCGCATTGTTGATCCATCCGGTGCCCAAACGATTCTGAACTTCAGCTCCGGGACCGCCGTCGTCCTCAAACCAGCCAAACAAACCTACACCAGCGGCGACCTGGATTCGCTCCTCGAAGGGAAAGGCTTGTCCGACTCAGCCACGATCTTTTCGTCGGCCGGTCTCCAAACCGTGGGCATTCGGCCGGAAGGCGGGCAGAAACAGTTCGCAGGCTTGGCCGCCACTCAATTTAGGATTGAAACCCAACCGCTCCCGTTGCTGACTCGGATCGTCTTCCCCTTGACATGTTCCATGTCCAGTCAGACGGTTCCGCTCTCCAGTCTCACCTCCGGCGGGTGGTCGGCCCCGATGTCCAGCCTCACCGAGACGATCGGCTCGGTCGCCCCTTTGGCACTCGTTGGGCTGCCTCGTCAACTCGTGGAACCGGTCACCAACGCGATGAATCTTAACGGGGCGTTCCCGCTCAGCTTCTTATCGGAGTGGCCTGGATCTGCCCCTGGATCGACCCAGTCGGTTCGATTCTCCGTTACCTCGGTCGAGTCCGTATCACTGGATGCGTCGGTTTTCCAGATTCCTGCCGGCTACTCGGCGACTTACGACTGAGCGAGAATCACAACCCCGTACGGCGGCAGATCGAGCGTCCCGCTCACCGGCGACCCCGTCAGCAAGTCTGAGTACGGTCCTCCGGTGAGGTCTACCCTCACTGCCGCCCGACTGTGGTTGAGCACGAATGCGAACGACTTCTCGCCGCGCTTTCGCTCCGTCACCTCCACCCCTTCGACCGGCGCCGAGAGCAGAGGCGCCCTGACCCCTGCCGATTGGCAGACAAGGGAGAGCAGGGCGGTCAACCCGTCTTGACCGAGCTGGGTGCCCAAATACCACCCCTCGCCCGCCCCAAATCGGTGCTTGGTGATCGCCGGCTCTCCGGAGTAGAAATCACATCCATAGGTGCCGACCACTTCCGCGCCGCGCAGATGGATCCGATCGCAAAGCAATTCGCTTGAATATTCATGAGCGTCTTTCCCGAGGATAGAGATCCGGTTCTGCTCGTTCGGGCCCAGGGAGTCCGTTTCCTCTACCCAAATCCCCAGTAGCTCTTTCAGCGGTCCGGGATAGCCTCCGAGGATCGCCCGATCCGTTTCGTTCACGATTCCGCTGAAAAACGTGGTCATAAACGTCCCGCCTTCTTCCGTGTACTTGGTGAACTTTTCGCCCCAACCGGGCTTGAGCATCTTCAGCACCGGCGCAACCACCACCTTATAACCGGATAGCTCAGCCTCCGGAGAGACGACGTCTGCCGTAATGCCAAGCCTGCCGAACGCCTCAAAAAATGCGACGCAATTCGGCGGGTACTGGAGCCGCGCGTTTGGCCCGCTCGAATGCTCGACTGCCCACCAGTTGTCCCAGTCGAACAGGATCGCCACCGGCGTCTCAAGCCTTGAGCCAACCGTGGTCGTCCCGAGCGCCTTGAGCTCCTTTCCAAGCGCCTCGACTTCCCGGAAGACCCTGGTCTCGGTGCTTCCGGAATGATCCATGACGGCCCCGTGGAGCATCTCCTGTCCACCCGGAGACTTGCGCCACTGGAAATACATGGCGCCATCTGCGCCGTGCGCAATCGCCTGAAGCGAGAGCAGCCGCAACTCGCCTGGCCGCTTCAGCGAATTATAGGCCTGCCAGTTCGTCTGGCTCGGCGTCTGCTCAATCAGAATCCACGGCTTCCCTTCCTTGAGCCCCCGCATCAACGAATGCTTGAACGCGGTTTCGGACGGTTTGGCGTCGCGCGAGGGATAGCTGTCCCACGAGACCACATCTAATTCCTTTGCCCAATCGTGGTAGTCGAGCGGCTTGAAGGCTCCCATCATGTTGGTGGTAATCGGTAGATCTGGGGTGATCTTGCGTAGCACCTCCGCCTCGGCCTTGCAGCAGGCCAGGATGCTCGCCGACTGAAACCGGTCGTAGTCCACCAGCATCCCCATGAAATTCCGCTGCCCTTTCTCAACGGGTGCCTCGATCTGCGACCAATCTGTGTAAGTTTGACCCCAAAAGTAGGTATTCCAGGCGTGGTTGACCCGCTCGAGAGATCCATACCGCTGCTCCAGCCATTTCCGGAAAGCGGCGGAGCACAGGTCGCAATAGCAGTGGTTCCCGTACTCGTTGGAAATGTGCCAAAGCAGGACTGACTCTCGGTGGCCGTACCGCTTCGCCATCTGCTCCGCCAGGTTGACTGAGAGGCGTCGGAACTGGGGCGAGTTGGGGCAAAAGGTGTGCCGGGTTCCGTGGCTGCGCCGCCTACCGTCAGGATCGACCCGAAGGATCTCGGCGTACTTCGCATCAACCCACGGCGGAGTCGCGGCGGTTCCGGTGGCAAGGCAGATCGAGATTCCTGCCGCCTCCAGTTTGTCGAAAATGCGGTCGAGCCAGCCCCACTCCCACAGATCCTCGCCGGTTTGGATGTTCCCCCACCCGAACACGGGCAAGGTAACGGTGTTGACTCCGGTTCGGAGCATCAGCGCAACGTCTTCGTCCCACAGCTCTTCCGGCCACTGCTCCGGATTGTAATCGCCGCCATAGAGGATAAAGGGAAACTCGCTTTGTTGCATCAGAGAACCGGTCTACGTAGAAAAGCTACCTGTACGGGTCCGATTCGGGTTGTGCGGGTACAAAAACGAGGTTGAATACGCTTCTTCGCAGTGTCCCTTTTTTGTGCCTCGCGGTCCCTGCGGCCGCGCTTGCCCAAGCGCTCTACCCATCCGATGGAATCTTCGCCTACATCGGCGCAGGAAGGTCGTACAAGATCCTCGGCTCTCGGGATGTTCGAGACGGGGCCTCGATCGGCTTCCAGCGAGTCCTGGTCGACGGCTACCTGAGGAAGCTCGCCCCCACGATTCACGAGGTGGAGACGGTCTACCTGCTTGGGCACGACGGCAACGATCACAAGTTCGGAGAGACCCACACCGTGGCCGGCGGCGCCATGTACGGAATGCGGGTGGATTTCCTGCCCCGGCAGCGCTATTTTATCGAGTATTCGTTCGGCCCTCAGTTCGATACGGTTCGAAGCCACGGGCTGCCGTCGGTATTCAACGTTACGCCGACGTTCCTACTTGGGACCGTCATCCCCGGCAAGCGACCGGTCGAGATCGGGCTCCAGTTCCAGCACATCAGCAACATTTATACGCAGCGGCCGAACTTCGGCCTCGATTTCGCTCAGTTCGTCGTTGGCATCCGAATCTAGAGACCCAGGGGATTGTCCGGGGCCTTTTGCCCCTGTTGCTGCAGCTTCTGTTGATCCTGTACCATCTGCTCGGCCCGGGTAAAGGACTGCCGAAGCATTGGCCATGCGATGATGAAAAAGGCAAGTGATGAGACGGTCACAAAGATGTTGACCATCAGGGGCGCCTGGGCACGCCGGTTCCCCTTCTTGAGAGCCAACGCCGCGAAAGCGATGCCAACCGCCGAAAAGGCAAATCCAAGACCGGAGCAGCAGCAGAAGATTCCCGCCACGACCGCGAGCACCCACGCGATCGTCACTTCCGTGTTCCCCTGGGCATAGGCAACCGCAGGCCCGGGCTGTCGCCAGAACGGGCCCTCCCGGTTCGGGGTTGAATAGTTGACAGTCGGGGGAGCCTGGCCAAAGGTGAGGCCGGAAACGGAACTCGCCGCAATCCGCGCCCCTGAACCCTCCTCCTCGATTAGCGTACTGGGGAGGATCCGTCCCTCCTGGATCCATTGGTTGAGGGTCTGAATGTCCACCGGGCCGTATCGGTTTCCGTCATCGGCGATCACAAAGTAGCGCATCCGCCTAAAGGATAGCTTCTCGGATCACTCAGACTTGGGACCCCGGCATTTAGCATGCAATACCAATACTCCCCACGGGTATCATAACAAGCTCTGGAACTTGTATATCGGCTTTTGACTGCCACGTTTGTCGCCGACGTCGGCGGAGCGGTTGGAGCGGCGGGAGCGTCCGTCTCCCCAAAGCGGCTGCACCTCATGGTGTGGATCGCGGCTGGCGCCATGCTGGCCGTCATCTTGCTGGACGTGTTCCCAGAAGCCTATCAACAGATCGGCCCGGTAGGCCTGTTCGCGGCGGCCGGAAGCGGATACCTGCTGCTTTGGACGGTGAGCCGAACCGTGTTCCATGTCTGCCCTTCGTGCGCCATCGCAGAGTTGGGAGACGGGTCGGAATTGGGCGTTGGACGGGGCGTCCTGCTGATGATGATCGCGCTCGGCATCCATAGCGCGCTGGACGGAATCGGACTGGTTTCTGCCAGCACTTTGGTTGGCCGAGGTGATCTCGGGCTGATGTTTGGCATCTCCCTTCACAAGTTTCCGGAGGGCCTCGCGCTCGCTCTGCTCCTGGTCGGCGCAGGAATGAGCCGGCTCAAGGCATTCCTTTACTCGTTGCTCGTGGAAGCGTTCACCGCGATTGGGGGAATCATCGGCCTCCTGGCCCTCCCCCATATCAAAGCCGCCTACGTGACAGCGGTCACGGCCCACGTCGCGGGAGGGTTCCTCTTCCTCATCGTGAGCGCGGCCGGCGCCGCCCAATGGAAGGCCCACTCCGGCTCCCGAACCGCACTCGTTCTTTGCGGCTCCATCAGTTTTCTCGTGACTGCCATTTTCCTCGTGCTTGTCGGCGTCGGTTAAGCCTCGGCCCAACGCCGCGCGAATTCCAACTCGTCTCGCGAAAGGTTGTGCCCGCCGTTGACCCAGTGCAAGTCGACGCTAGCCCCATGCTTGAGCAGCAGACCCTCCAGGCGGATCGACTCCAGCCTCGGAACGATAGGGTCCGCTTGCCCCGCGCATATCAGGGCAGCGCTTCCACCAAGGTCCAGATCTGCAGATGGCTCAAACGGAACCATTGGGCGCAGCAGCACCAGGTTCCGGATCAACTCCGGCCTTCGGAAGAGAAGGGACAGCCCCATATTCGCCCCGTTCGAGTAGCCGATCACGTCGTAGGGCGGCGCAAGGTCTTTTGCTTTGAGAAAGCTCTCCAGAAACTCCGCCAACTCGCGCGTCTTCACTTCCATATCCGCAGTATCGAACACCCCCTCGCGAAGGCGACAGAAGAACCGAGGGACGCCTTCGTCCAGACTCTGCCCGCGGGGGCTGAGAATCGCCGAGTTCGGAAAGACGAACCGCGCGACATCGACGAGGCTTTCCTCGTTGCCTCCCGTGCCGTGAAGGGCCAGCGCTGCAGGGGACGAGCCAGCCTCGAATCGATAGTGAAACCCACCATCCGTCAAGGCAGCACGATCCCGGCCGGCGTCGTCAGTTTCGGCAGTCCGTTTTCGATCTGCGGACGGACCCTTTCGAACCACGACGGAAGGCTCAGCTTCGTCGCGAGTTCGGGTTCCGCCTCATCCTCTGTGAAGCCTGGTCCGTCCGTCGCAATCTCGTACAGGACGCCACTGGGCTCGCGGTAGTAGATCGAGCGGAAGAACTGCCGCTCTTGGACCGGAGTTGGATGCTGCGCCGCCTTCACGAGTTCTGCCGAGCAAGCCTCCTGGGTCGAATCGTTAGGGGTCCCGAACGCGATGTGATGCACCGTTCCCGTACCGCTGTATCCCTTTTCGTTGGACGTGATCAGGTCGAAGGTCTTCGCCGGTCCACCGCCCGCGATCTCGAATCGAACCCGATCTCCCAGCTTCCGCGAACTGAAACCCATCCGGGTCAGAAGCGCGATCGAATGCTCCGGTCGCCCTGCGTCGGCGGTCGCCGAGTGGAAACCTCGAATCGCCTTGTCCGCGCCGATTCCGTATTCGGCCCAAGCCTCTCGCTCGTCGGATGCCGCGATGAGTTCCAGAGGCAGGCCCTCGTTGTCGACGAAGCTGAGCCCGTTCTGCCCGTCTCTCTCGAAGGGAGTAGCGGACGGTATCCGGGCCGCCCAGAACCCTTCTGAACCTTTCGGAATGCTGAACGCGACCGCACTAATTTGTCCTGAACCAACTTTGCCGGCAGGCGCTCCGACCCACGGAAAGAACGTCATCGCTGAGCCGGGCGTCCCAAGCCGGTCGCCATAGTAGAGGTGGTAGCTTCCGGGGTCGTCGTAGTTGACCGTAACCTTGACGAGCCGCAGCCCCAGCACCCCTGCGTAAAAGTCGATGTTCGCTTGAGGGTCGCCACAAATCGCCGAGATGTGATGGATCCCATTTATTTCCATATGGAACTATTCAACGCGACATGAACCGAGACGGTTCCTTATTCCTTGAGCGAACTGGGTGCGACGGGGTTACTCGATGAAGGAAAACAGCTTCCGGACGCCTTCGCTCACCACCCGCAGCCGCTCTTCGTCCGAAGCGAGTCCCGCCAACTCGCTGGTGAATGGTTCAGGAGTGATGGGTCCGGCATAGCCGATCTTTTTGAGCACCTTCATGAATCCCTCGCTGTCGATCACGCCAGTCGAAGCCGGCACTGATCGAACGCTGTCGATAAGTTCATCGCGATCAACCCCGAGTGGCGCATCGTTCACATGGACATCCACCACGTCGCGATTCGTCAGCTTCTCGATGTCGGCCACCACTCCGCCGGAGGTGTGCCAGTGCCAGCAGTCGAGCATCAGTCCGACGTTCGGGCCGACCTCTTTTGCCAGCTCCAGCATCGGGCCGACCTGATAGATGAACGGGTACTTGCCCTTGTCGCGCACCGTTTTCGGACCAATAAACTCCAAACCGAACTGACACCCGTTGTCCGCCAACACCTTCGCGACCGGAGCCAAGCGCTCCTTGTGGTAGGCGTAGTTCTGATCGAAGGTCAAGTCGTTGGAAGCAGGCATGATCCATGTGAAGGTGCGGTCCGCCCCGATCGCGGCGCATGCCTTGGCGACCCGATCCAGGGTCTTGAGCTCCGCGTCCATCTCCTCGGCTCGCCAGTTGGCAGTCAGCCCAAAGGCCGCCGGAATCTTGTGCGCCGCAAGGAACTTCTCCCTGACCGCGTCCGCGCCGTCTTTTTCGACTAGGTCGGCGATCTCCCGGCCGTTCACCTCCAACCCATCGAACCCGCCAACCTCCGCCGCCTTAAGCGCCGAGTCGAGGTCCGGAGCAGAAACGCCAATCACCCCAGCATTGAGAGCCGAATACATCGACTCAGTTTAGACCGCCGTGACGTAACTCATTTGGCCGCCTTCAACTGCGGCCGAAGCGGCATTAGAACATCACCCTCGCCAAAAGGAAGTTGGAGATAAACAGCAGCACCATGCTGATGACGACCGTGTTGGTCGTCGCGCGTCCGACTCCGACCGCGCCCTGAGTTGTCCGCAGCCCTTGCTGGCACGCCACCACCGTAATAATCACCCCAAAAACGGGCGTCTTCAGGCAGCCATAAATGAAGTCC
>Ga0302325_10034829_pt1 | contig 10296 bp, 7 predicted proteins | sample Palsa_T0_2_FD_201948 | JGI IMG/M metagenome (GOLD analysis project Ga0302325, IMG submission 201948) | Peat permafrost microbial communities from Stordalen Mire near Abisko, Sweden - Palsa_T0_2 | ecosystem: Environmental > Terrestrial > Soil > Palsa > Peat permafrost | place: Sweden: Abisko...
TCGTTGAATGTCCTCAGTTGCAGGCTGTAATCGTAGAGCCTTGGCAATGGATACTCGTTTGCGATCCGGCCGATGCCATAAAAGTAGTTGAAGTCAACAGGAGGGTAATGCAGCGATGCCGCCCCGCCGCTCCTGAACTGAAGCCAATAAGGAAACAGAAACCGCGTGATCAACAAGCCGGCCAGCAGGCCCCAGCAGGCCAGATTCATTTCTTTCAGCCCCGGAACAGGACCCAGAATATGACTTGGCCACCGCGGGAACTCTTTTCGGCTGCGAGTTAGATCTGCCCTCCGGATATCCCCCTCCATGCAGTCTCCTTCAACGTGAGGCAACCAACTGGCTTCAAAAAGACGAGCGGTGCAGCCAGTGTTATCGCACCCAGCGAGGGCCGGTGAGCAACGGCTCCGCCCTCCCGCATTCCTCAATCCGCAGTTTTCCGCAGTTCCTCTACGGACACAATACATTAGTAACTGCCTTCGGAACTATCGCCACAGGGCCTGCCATTTTTCAGACATAACACTTTAAGGTCATACACTTTAAGGTCATGTATACGACCCCGGTCTGAAACACTCTTCCTGTAAACAGGCGTATACACAGAGACCAGCCGGGCGATTTCTTCGATGTCCGTAAGTTATTGATTTACTGTAATAAGTGCTTGAAGTTGAGAATGGCACACCACATGCTATATGGAGGGTGCCCTGGCCTGAAGCTAGGAAAATCAAACAACGGAGAGAAAAAAATGAACAACATGCTTCTTAAGCTCTACATCAAGTTCCAGGACCTCAAGAACGGTGAAGAGGGCCAGGATCTGGTCGAGTATGCTTTGGTTGTTGCTCTCATTGCCTTCGGCGCAACCGCTGGCATGACAGCTCTGGCCGGTGGCATCAACACCGCTTTCAGCAAGATCAGCTCGGTTCTCGCAGCCGACGTCTAACCCCTGGCAAAACACCGCCAGGGCAACCCCCTCCAGCAGGCTCGTTTTTTGCTAGACCGCGTACACCCTCAGTTCTCGGCTGGGGGTGGACGTATCCTCTTGTCCTCATTCAGAGTTCAAAGATCGGGGTGCCCTATGCGGCCCGGAATTAGAAAGTTCATTGAAAAACTGCGGCGCTTACTGACCCTCAACGACGGTCAGGACTTGGTTGAATATGCCTTGGTAATTGCAATGGTTGCCTTCGGCGCTACTGCCGGAACAAGGGCATTGGCCTCTGGGTTGAACACAGCGTTCACCAAAATCAGCTCGGTACTTGCAACCGACACTTAGCCCTCGCATGTTAAGAGGGCCAGTTTCACCATTTTGTCCCTTTTACCCCTTGGCGGGAGAGAAACGATCCGCACTTCGATTCACGAATCGTACTCTCCCTCGCCTATTGACTAGCTGCCTCAATTGCAACGGCACTTAGTCAAATCTGTCTCCGGCCTTTACCGGGCTGAGACATCGGCCTCGATTCATGGCTGACTGCACGGCGTCTACTATAACAATTCGGCATAGAATAGATTCGATATGCTTCAAGCTGCCCCCCAGGACAACGGCCCTTCCATGATTCTGGTCGAGGCCGGCCTGACCGTGATTACCATCGCCGCGGCCTTTTGCCTGTCCTTTTTCCTATCTCGGAGGGGTTCCTCCATCTTCTTGCGCATCGAACGTCCCTTGGCTCGCCTGGCGCGACGGCAGGGCCTGGCGGTAGCAACCGTCGGCATTGCCACACTCCTTCTCCGTCTGGCCCTCCTTCCGTTCTTCCCAATTCCTCTGCCTTTTGTCCCCGACGATTTCAGCTTCCTGCTTGCAGCCGACACCTTCGCCCACGGCCGGCTCACCAACCCGACCCCCGCCATGTGGACCCACTTTGAAACCATCCACATCTCCATGCAGCCCACTTATATGTCCATGTACTTTCCCGCGCAGGGACTGGTCATGGCTGCCGGCAAGGTGTTCTTCGGACACCCCTGGTTTGGAATCCTGATCGCCAGCTCCCTCATGTGCGCCGCCATCTGCTGGATGCTGCAGGCGTGGCTCCCACCCACCTGGGCGTTGCTGGGTGGATTCTTCGCCATTCTGCGGCTCGGCCTCTTCAGCTACTGGGTCAATACCTATACCGGCGGGGCGCCGATTGCCGCACTGGGCGGAGCATTGGTGCTCGGCGCTCTGCCGCGATTGATGAAGACAGCGCGCATGCGCTACGGCCTGCTCATGGCCATCGGCATGATTCTTCTCGTGCTCACTCGCCCCTACGAAGGTTTGCTTCTGTGTCTTCCTGTGGCGGCTCTGCTGGGGCGCTGGATTCTCCTTGGAAAAAACCGTCCCCGCCCCGCCGTGCTGATTCGCCGCGCCGCCCTCCCGCTGGCGCTGTTGGTAGCCGCCATCACCTGGCTCGGCTATTACGATTACCGCGCCTTCGGCAGCCCGCTTACCCTGCCCTACACCATCAATCGCGCTACATACGCCATCGCGCCTTATTGGGTCTGGCAGTCACGACGCCCCGAGCCGGCTTACCGGCACGATGCCATTCGCCGCTTCTATCACGATGCGGAGATCAAGGGCTTCGACAAATTCCAAACCCCGGCCGGCTTTTCCACGGCCACATGTATCAAAGTGCTCACGGTGTTCCTGTTCTTTGCCGGCTTCGCGTTGCTCCCTCCGCTCATCATGCTGCGCCGGGTGTTACTCGATCGCCGCATCCGCTTCCTGGTTCTGTGCGTGGCTGTGTTTGCGGCCGGAATGCTGATAGAGATTTTCTTGATCCCTCACTATCTCGCCCCTTTTACCGCGGTCTTCTATGCCATCGGCCTTCAGGCCATGCGCCACCTTCGCCTTTGGAGCCCTGAACGCAAGCCCGTAGGCGCGATGCTTGTGCGGCTCACCGTGCTACTCTGCATTGTGCTGGCCGGGGTACGGCTGTTTACCGGCCCGCTTCACATCCACATTGCCGAATGGCCGGCGGGCCAATGGTCAGGCTTGTGGTATGGCCCGGAGCATTTTGGAACCGAGCGAGCGCAGATTGAGGCAGGTTTGGAGAAGCTGCCTGGGAGGCAACTGGTGATCCTTCGCTGGTCTATAGAACGTAACTCGCTGGACCAATGGGTTTACAATCAAGCTGACATCGATGGCTCCAAAGTCGTATGGGCAAGAGAGATGAGCAACGCCGATAATAGGGAGTTGATTCATTACTATCCGGACCGGAAGCCCTGGCTGGTGGATATGGGAACTCAGCCCGCAACAGTTTCTCCATTTCTCTTGCCTGCGCAGCCAGCCTCCGCCCCGCATTGAAGCCGGCCTCCGGCATGAAACCAGTCGCACACGGAAGGCGCGCTCATGATCAACGGAAAACGGATCGCGGTTGTAATGCCCGCCTATAACGCCGAAAAAACGTTGGAAATGACGGTTCGTGAGTTATCTGACGTCGTCGACATTAAAATCCTCGTCGATGATTCAAGCAGGGATCAGACGGCCGCGCTTTCAAGAAAGCTTGGCGTCCTGACCTTCGTTCACGATGCGAACTACGGTTATGGCCGCAATCAGCAAACCTGCTATCGCGAAGCTCTGGCGGCGGGTGCGGACATCGTCGTGATGCTTCATCCCGATTACCAATACACGCCATCCCTGGTTCCGGCCATGGCAGGCATGATCGCCAGCGGCGTCTATGACATGGTCCTCGGTTCTCGAATTCTGGGAGCAGGCGCGTTGAAGGGCGGAATGCCTTTCTATAAGTACGTGGCCAACCGCCTCCTCACGGCATTTCAAAACCTGTTTCTCGGCGTCAAGCTCTCTGAGTATCACACCGGATTCCGCGCCTTCTCGCGGGAGTTGCTTGAGACTCTGCCCCTGCTCGAAGACTCCGACGATTTCGTCTTTGACAACCAGATGATCGCCCAGGCCGTCATGTTCGGCTTCCGCATTGGTGAGATCTCTTGCCCGACAAAATACTTTGAAGAGGCCTCTTCCATCAACTTCAAGCGCAGCGTGGAGTATGGACTTGGAGTGCTTGCCACCACCTTCGGATTCGTCGCTCATAAGTGGGGACTGCGCCACGCGGCGAGATACGACTCAACCGGCAGAAAAGTAACTCAGCAGTATTATTCGCAAATTGAGCACGGCTCATAGCAAACTGAACCTGGCTGTAACTGGAATAGCAGGAGAGGCGAGCGGCCCGGCATGATCGTATCTCCCGGCCCAGACCACAAAGCTTCGGTCATGGGAATCGAATTCGGCCTGACTCTGGTGGCTCTCGCATTTCTATTTGCCTGGCCGCGGCTGGGTTCCACGACCTTTCTTCGCATCGAGCGGATCTGCAATCGGTTGGCGCGCCGGCGTGTACTTGCAGTTGCAACCGTCGGCGTCGCTCAATTGCTGCTGCGCCTCGCCCTTCTTCCTTTGTGCCCCATTCCTCAGCCCTTCACGCCGGATGACTTCAGCTTCCTGCTCGCGGCAGATACCTTCGCTTCCGGCAGGCTGGCCAACCCCACGCCCGCCATGTGGACCCATTTTGAAACTATTCACGTCTCCATGCAGCCAACCTATATGTCCATGTATTTCCCCGCCCAGGGCCTGGTACTGGCCGCGGGCAAAGTGTTGTTCGGGAATCCCTGGTTCGGCCTTCTCTGCGTCAACGCCCTTATGTGCGCCGCCATCTGCTGGGCGCTCCAGGCGTGGCTGCCGCCCGGCTGGGCGCTGCTGGGAGGGTTTCTCGCCATCCTTCGCCTCAGTCTTTTCAGCTATTGGATCAATACCTACACCGGCGGCGCGGCCATCGCCGCTCTGGGTGGAGCACTGGTTCTCGGCGCGTTTCCCCGGCTGATGAGATACGTCCGAATTCGCGACGGCCTTCTGCTAGCCCTGGGCGTGGTGGTGCTGGCCATCAGCCGCCCCTATGAAGGTCTTCTGCTCTGCCTTCCCGTTGCATTCGTCCTCGGCCGTTGGATTCTCTTCGGAAAAAACCGGCCCGCGCCTGCCATTCTCCTCCGCCGCGCCGCCCTGCCGCTGGCTGTGCTTCTGGCCGGCGCCGCGTGGATGGCTGATTACGATTACCGCGCTTTCGGCAATCCGCTCACCCTGCCCTACACCGTCAACCGCGCCACTTACGCTGTGGCTCCCTATTGGATGTGGCAGGCGCCGCGTCCCGAGCCGTTCTATCGTCACAAGCCGATGCGGGACTTCTACGTCAAGCAGGAGCTCCGTGTAGTGACCCTCTTTCACACCGTCCCTGGCTTCTTGACGCAGAATCTGATGAAGCCGGTACATGCAGTCCTGTTTTTCGCCGGGGTTGCTCTGTTCCCTCCATTGATCATGCTGCGGCGCGTGCTGCTCGATCGCCGTACCCGCTTCTTGGTGCTGGCTTCGCTTCTCCTCATGGCCGGGATGTTCATCGAGATCGTTTTGCTGCCCCACTACCTGGCGCCATTTACAGTTGCGTTCTACGCCATCGGCTTGCAGTGCATGCGTCATTTGCGCGTCTGGTCCCCTGGGGGCAGGCCGGTTGGTGCCGCCGTCGTCCGCGCCCTTGTTGTCACCTGTATTGCGATGGCCGCGCTGCGGGCGTGGGCGGAGCCGCTCAATCTTGAGCTCGCCAACTGGCCCCCCGGCGCGTGGACCGCCAATTGGTATGGGCCGGGTGAATTGGGAGCCCCGCGCGCCCGCGTACTGGCCGATCTGGAACGGCTGCCCGGAAAGCAACTCGTAATCGTCCGCTACTCTTCGGACCATAACCCGGTTTGGGAGTGGGTTTACAACGCCGCGGACATCGACAGCGCCAAAGTCATTTGGGCGCGCGATATGGATAATGCCGCCAATTCTGAGCTCATTCGCCATTACGCGGACAGGAAGGTTTGGCTGGTGCAGCCGGATTCGCAACCGGTGGCCGTGATGCCTTACCCCACGCCTGACAGCCGAGCGCCATCGTCTTCCAAAGTATCGAAATGAATGTTACTGCCGCTTCCACGGCCATCCTGCACATGCGCGGAAATGTGGCGGCTGCGCAACCAACGGCGCCACTTGATGATCTCTTCGCTTGGCTTCACGCCAATGGCTGAGAGCAGCCTGTCAGAACACATGAAAGGCACGGATGATCGAGGCATCCGTGACAACTATCTGCACGATGATTATGGCTGCGATACAAGCCATGCTGCGCCACCCCTGAGCTGAGGGCCGGCGCCTCGGCGCAAGTTCCATCGCAGCCATGCCCAACGGGACGAGAATCGGGATGAAGTAACGTCCTTGCACGCCGGGAACCTCAGACTCTCCCACCTGCCCGCTCAACAGATACAGGGCGGTCATCACCAGCACAGCGCTCGCCAGCGCGAGTGTTGAGTACCAGAGCGCACACAGCGCGGAGCGCTCCTCGCTGCCGCGGGCGCCAAATTTCCATACGATCGCAAAGCTGACGAATGGCAAGAGATAGAAAAAAACAGGATGAAGCGGCACAGTACGCCATCCGAACACGCCAACCGTCCCAAAGTAGAGATCGAAGATCTCCCGGAGTCCCAGAGTATGGACGAGTGCGCCCATGAAAAACGCCGGATGATGCAGAATGAAACCCATTTGAAGAGAAGGGTGCCCTCCGCCCAAAGGCGATGTCATGGTGGATTTTGCGAAGAGCAGCCAGCTCGCGGTGACTCCCAGCGCGACCGCAAGCAGAATCATATGCGCCCGAACAACAATCGCTGCTTTACCTCGCCGAAGTAGTTCCGGAACAAAGCCCGCCAGAAGTATCGGAGCGTACGTGGGTTTCACAGAGCAGAGCACCGCGGCGGCGGCGGCGGCCATCGCCAGCTCCCAGGTTTTCCAGTTCCCGCGGGCGCTCGCTGAAATCGACAGTGCGATGAACAGCAACGCGCACGAGATCACCGCCGCATCGGGAGAAATCGAAGCATAAAGAAACAGAGACATCGGCAGCAATCCGACAACCATGATCAGCTCTCCTGCGGCGGGCATCAAAAAGACGGCAAATCCAACCAGCGCCAGAGACGCAACACAGTTGAAAAAACGACCCAGGTAAAGCAGATACAGCGGCCCCGCTCCGAACAATCGTCCGAGCGCTATTCCGAGTACCTGCGGGATGTAAGGAAGGGGGGAATAATACGCCGCTCCAGGAATTGCGACGAACTGCCTCGCCCCTGTATCCAGCGGAATCGATGCAAGCTTCAGCGTCTTGGTTATCGGCGACGGCGTGGCCGGATAAAATATCCCATCTTGCGTGTACACACTCGATTTCACCAGTTCCGGAAGCGAAACCGGCAAAGTACCCCCGGCGACTCCATTCCGCACCTCGGCGCGAAGGCGAAGATCGCTAAGCTGGAACGCCCGGTAGAAATGCTGCACTTCGTCCGGCACCTGGAACGGCGGCGTGAGTAACACCAGCGGAATCGCGCCCAGCGCGCCCAGGATCAGCGTGAGAGTCACGCGTACCATCTTCGCGTCGCGTAAACGCTCCGGGATGCGCCGCCATCCAGTAACCCGATCTTCCAGGCTGTTCCGCATATTCCGTGTGCTCCAATTTCTGGCTGTTACCAGAGGGCAGCCCTCCGCACTTCCTGCAAATTTCAAAGTCTTCATAATTCATAATTAGAGTTATTGCCGGTTCCGCTAATTCCCCCATTCGGCCATGCGGAAGTTAGTTCTTCCACCGTCTAAGATGGTAGCGTTGAGTGAGGCCTTTGTGGTAGACAGTTAAGGATACCATTCCAGCATTCTGCAATCTATTTGTTTCATCTGCTGAGCGTTGCCGGTTTTTGTCTACTGGCAAGAGAACAGGAATACGGCAATGGCCATCGACAGTGAAACTCCGGCTGTGAAGGCGCCCGAAGTGGAGAGTGTTAGCGGCAACTCTCTCGGATCGGAAGCCCGTGTGCGCCAGATCGAACTGTCGGTGGTGATTCCGTGCCTGAACGAGGGGCAATCGGTGGGCAAGCGCGTGCGGCAGGCGTTGGAGGTGTTGCGCGGAGCCGGAGTGGCGGGGGAAGTGATTGTTGCCGACAACGGTTCGACGGACGGGTCGGCGGAGATTGCCGAAGCGGAAGGCGCGCAGGTGGTGCGTGTGGCGGAGAGGGGATATGGCAGCGCGCTGATGGGCGGAATTGCCGCGGCGCGCGGTAAGTACGTGTTAATGGCCGACGCCGACCAGAGCCATGACCTGACGCACATTCCGCGATTCCTTGCGGAGCTTCGCACAGGACAGGACTTTGTGATGGGCAACCGGTTCCGCGGCGGAATTATGCAGGGAGCAATGCCGTTTCTCCATCGTTACCTCGGAAATCCGGTGCTGACGGGGCTGGGTAAGCTGTTTTTCAAGTCGAAATGCGGGGATTTTCACTGCGGGTTCAGAGGGTTCAGGAAAGAGAGCTATCTGCGGATGGACATCCGATCCACGGGCATGGAGTTTGCCAGCGAGATGGTGGTGAAGGCGACCCTGCTGCGGATGAAGATCAGCGAGATTCCGACGACACAGTTGCCCGATGGACGAGATCACCCGCCGCATCTGCGCACCTGGCGGGATGGATGGCGGCATCTCCGGTTCTTGCTGATGTACAGTCCACGCTGGCTTTTCCTCTATCCCGGGATTCTTTTGATGTTGCTGGGATTGGCTGGATGCGTTTGGCTATTGCCCGGACCACGGTTCATCCATAACATCGAATTCGACGTGCATACCCTCCTTTATGCGTTTGTCTTCGTGCTCCTTGGATTTCAACTTGTAGCCTTCGCTGTCTTCACAAAAATATTCGCCATCTCCGAGGGTTTGCTTCCTGAAGACCCGCGCCTCAATCGCGCCTTTCGCTACATCACGCTGGAAACGGGGCTGCTTGCCGGCTGCCTGTTAACCGCTCTGGGACTTGGCGGCTCAATCTATGCCGTTTCCGATTGCGTAAAGGGAAGCTGCGGCGCCTTGGAAAGCGCGCATTTGCTGCGCATCGTCATGCCCTCTGTCTTCTCGCTGACCTTGGGTGTGCAGATCGTTTGCGGCAGTTTCTTCCTGAGCATTCTCGGGCTGCGGCGACGATCGGTACCGGGGCCGATTCCGTCCTCCGGCAGGGAGCCATAGCGCGATTTTTTTAGCGTGCCTCGAAGAGATCCGTATTGTGGATAACCATGAAAGCGGCAAATCATCGAATTTGATGAGCCGCTTTCCATAGCATGGGCCCCGCCAAAGCGGCGAACCTGAAGCGGTATATAGCGCCTGGGAGAAATCGGCACATGGCACTGGATTCAACAAGCCTCGAAAGAATTATTCCAGCATTGCTCGAGCACCAAGGTGCAACCGGGGAGCCGACGCTCGAATTGCATCTCATGCGCTATAAATTTGCACTTGAGCACCTTCAAGCGGGGAGGGTCCTTGATATCGCGTGCGGTGTGGGCTATGGCACGAAACTACTCTCCGCTTCCGGCGCGATCGAGGAGACGATCGGTGTCGACATTTCCGTCGATGCCATCGAGTATGCTCAATCTCATTATCGGCATGAGGGCATTAAGTTCGTTACAGCGGACGCGCTCGAGTTTACCGACGCTTCCGGCTTCGAGAACATTGTGAGTCTCGAGACCATCGAGCATGTGCCCGATCCGCGTGCTCTCCTTGCCCATTTGACAAGCCTGCTCAAGCCCAATGGAATTTTGATAGGCTCTGTGCCGATCACGCCTTCGGTTGATGCGAATCCGCACCATCGTACTGACTTCACGGCCGACTCGTTCCGGAACATATCCAAGGCGCTCGGTCTCGTGGAGTTTGCCTCGCTCTGTCAGGATCAGAGCTACGATCCAATTGCAATTCTGAGCGGAAAAGAAAAAAGGAGCAGCGGTATCCGCCGAAGTATTCCCGCCTATTATTGGGCAAATCCCGATCGGTTGTGGGCCAGAATTCGTTCTACACTTCGTTACGGATTCAAGAACCGATACCTTACAATCGCCTGGAGAAAGCTTTAACGGGAGCAGTCTCTCGAGATACGATCTTGCTCAGCACCGCTCTATCGGCCTTCCCTTATGGAATGCCCAGAATCTTGTGGGTCTGCAGGCTCAATCGCCATTGCGGATGATCCAGACAATACCGCAGCGCAAGTTCGGTGTTCACCGTGCGGCTGGGCCCATCCATCGGCTGCAGGAAAAAATGCCGGAAGCGAAGGCTCTCAAACTCACTGGGATCGGCGCCAGCTTGAGGATAGACCAGCTTCAATTCGTCTCCACTGCGCTGCCTTAACTCGGTTTCGGCTTTGGGGCTGACGCAAACCCAATCCAACTCCGCCGGCGCCTCCACCGTTCCATTAGTCTCCACTGCAATTTCAAAATCGCAGTCATGCAGCGCTTCAATCAAGCTT
>Ga0302325_10034830_pt1 | contig 10296 bp, 10 predicted proteins | sample Palsa_T0_2_FD_201948 | JGI IMG/M metagenome (GOLD analysis project Ga0302325, IMG submission 201948) | Peat permafrost microbial communities from Stordalen Mire near Abisko, Sweden - Palsa_T0_2 | ecosystem: Environmental > Terrestrial > Soil > Palsa > Peat permafrost | place: Sweden: Abisko...
GAGGTAACCCGCCATGAAGATCCAGAACGAGAAGGCCTCGACGCGCGGGTAGGCCATGCGCCGGGACCCGATCATCAGCGGAATCAGCCAGTTCCCGAGGGGTCCTACCACGGCCGAGGAGGCCATCATCATCATGATCGTGCCGTGCTCGCCGACGATCGCGATATAGGTTCCCGGACCGAAGACGTGGTTCGTCGGGCTCAGGAGCTCCGTCCGGATGAGCATGGCAAGCAGGCCGCCGGTGAAGAGGAACAGGAGGACCCCAACCGCGTACTGCAACCCGACAACCTTGTGGTCGTCGGTCATGCGGAAGTAGCGCACCCAGGTCTGCTGAGGAGGAGCGGGTGAGAGCTCGTAGCCGAGCACCTTGGCCAACGGGTAGTTGAGGGCACCGATGCCGGCCATCCAGCCGACCACGCCCAGCGAGAGGCCGAGCACGATGGCGACATCGTTTTGCGCCGTCTGCACCTGTGCGTAGCCGCTCGCGATGACATTGCCAAGCCAGTGCCCGATGAGGTAGCCGATGACGCCGCCCGCCATGGCCCACAGGACGTTGGGACGCAGCCAATCCGAGCGCCGCCCGGACGACGGCACGCCGGGCGGCGTGCTGACCTCCTCCTCCCCCGGGTATTCGAACTCGCCAACCGTCGTGTCAATGGCCATGACTGGTTTCCCTCGTGTTGAGAGCGGAACGGATCAGCGGGGAGTGCTTCATGTCAACTGCCCTTCGATCCCGTCGCGCCGTAGGTCTCGACCTTGGAGTAGGGGTCCACGTTGTCGGGGTAGTACCCGCCGTCCGCACCGTTTGCGTCGGGCGTGTAGGTGAGGGCATAGGGAGGGAGCAGCTTTGTGTTCTTGCGCAACCGGAATTCGGTGACCTTGGCCCAGGAATCGAATTGCTGGGGGGTCACCACGGCGCCACTGTTGTACATGGCGCCGTGCCAGAGTCCGCACAGCTCGGCGCAGCGGACGGTGAAGGAGCCGAGCTGTTGCGGTGTCGTATAGGCCACGTTGTTGTAGTCGGGGTTGGCATCGGCTTTCACCCCGAGCTGGTAGGCCCAGAAGCTGTGGATCACGTCCAATGAGGTCACGTTGAACTCAATGGTGGTGTCGTTGGGGACGACGAGCTGGTCGGTCTCGAACCCGCCGAAGGTCGGGTAGCGGTAGGTGAACTTCCATTGCTGGCCGATCACCTGAATGGGCAGGATGGTCTTCGACGTCGGGGTCCAGATCGGGCTCGATCCCTCGCCGCCACCGGCGCCACCCGGCTGCACGAGCTCGTAGGTCCCGAATCCGGCCAAGAACAGCACGATGACCGTCGTGACCAGAATCCACCCCACCTGGATCCCGAGGTGACCCCGCGCGTCCGGGCCGCCGACCGGCTCGGGTCCGCCCCGCGAGGATCGCCACATCACGATCACGTAGATCATGTAGATCCAGACGGCGAGGAGGATCGGTAGCGCGATGACGAAGAGCACGTTGAAGTCGAACTGCGCACCCTCGGCCGTGTCGGTCATGGTGCCAGGCGGGATGTGGGGCCCGGCCAGGAAGTAGAAGAGCGGGTCACCGATGGCGGACAGGACAACCCAGACTGCGATCAGCCGCCACCAGTGGTGCGGCTCGTCGTCCCGTACCGCAGGCCGGTCTCCTGCGGGCGTCTCTCCGGGCCCCGACGCGGCTGTGTCGCTCATGCGGCCACGTTCATGAACCCGCCCATGTAGCCGAGCGTCGACATAGGCCCACCGTTGCCGTAGAGATAGCCGCCACCGCACGGCACGAAGCACTGCCAGCGGTAGTTTCCGGGCCCTGGGCTGGTGAAGGAGAACTTGATCACTTGGTGCGGCGAGTTGGTGGTGCAGGGCGCCGCGGCGCAGAGGTTGGCATTTCCGTTATTGCCGTACAAGGGCACGTTGATGCCGATCGAGGGCATGGAGAACGTGTGGGCCACGCCGTTGCCGGCGTTCGAGTTGATGACCTGGAACGACTTGCCATTGAGGAGTGCCGCGTTGGCGTACGTGCCGGTCACCTGGCCGAGCTGCTGGTTGCGCAGCGGGCTGCCCGAGTCGTACTGGACGATCGTGACGTTGACGCGGACGTGCTCGGGCACCTGGAAGTTCGTGGTGTGGACCCACTGTCCATCGGGCGACTCAACCAGATAGGAGACCCAACTCGCGTGGCTGCCCGATCCATAGGTGCCCACGGCCTGCAGGGTCACATTCACCGGCTGGCCCGGCGCCCCAGAGGTGAAGTCGACCGTGGGCGGCGTGCCAAGAAGGTTCACGATGAGCACCACGGCCGCCGTCGCAGCGACCGCGAAGAGGATGACGGTCACGGTCGCCTTCCACGCCAGACTCATGATCACCCCCGATTCCCCAGAGCACCCGTGGGCACCCCTCGACCTCGATCTTGGTGGAACCTTGGCTCAACCTGTGCCCCGACAAGCGGAGGTTAGGTTTCTGCTTCACACGCGTCAACAGTTTCCGACGAAGAGACCGGTCGCAGCTCGAAATGGGGGCTGCCGATGCGGTTCGGCGACGCTCAGCTACGTGGTGCCCGTTCGGCCCCCGAGGTGGCCGAGGTGGCCGAGGCCCGCAACGCCTCGAGCGAGGGCCCGGGGTCCCGGTGGAAGAGGCGGTCGACCCCCAGCGAGAAGCCCCCTTCGCTGTCGATGGCACGGCGGATGGTCACCGCCAGCGCGGGGACGGCCCAGAAGTCGCCACAGATCCAGAGGATGGCGGCCCCGATCTGCTGGTCGGCGACGGGTGAGAGCGTGACGCCGGGCACGTGGGCATAGACCGAGTACCAACTGGTGCTCGTGAACAGTGACATTGACATGGCCAGGACGAACATGACGACGTTGGTGGAGATGATCGCCCCCACCTGCCACAGCGGGCTTGCCTTCATGCGGAAGGGAGAGGAGGGGATGATCTGCAACCAGAACAGCACACCGGTCACGAAGAAGCTGGCGTGCATCAGCCAGATGTGGACCAGTTGGTTCACCTCAGCCGCGTTGAACAACACCGGGACGTGCCAGAGGACCATCACGACGTTGAACGAGATGAGCGCGGTCCATGGGTTCACCACGAAACGGCCCACCGCCCGCAGTGGATGCGAGAGGCGGCCGAGTAGCACTGCCCGCACCAGGCGCCGACGCGGCCCGACGGGCAGGCCGTGCAGGAGGGGCAGCCACGGTGCCCCGGCCACAATGAGAATCGGGGCGAAGAAGGCGATGAGGATGTGCTCAATCATGTGGACGAAGAAGTAATCGTCGGCCCAGTAGTCGATGGGCGACATCACCGCGATCAGGAGTAGCGCCAGACCGCCGTAGAAGAACAGGGAGCGCAGCCGCCTGGCGCGGGCTCGTTCGGGGCGGGACCGACGGCGGAGGTTGGCGAGGCCTGCTTCGTGGAGCACCACAATGACCGCGACGACTATCGCGAAGGGGTCGAAGCTCCAGTTGTCAACGAGATAGCTCAAGCCGCCCGTCCGTGTATCGCAGGGATGCTCATGATCACCGTACTCCGCGGGCGCTCAACCCGACGAGCCGTAGGCAAGGGGGATCTGGCTCGACTGGAACTTGGCCCACGCCTCGCCCGAGGGCGTCAGCGAGAAGACATCAAGAGATTCGCCATCCACCGTGAAGACGTCGATGTCGGGTCCGTTCGAGGGAAGTGGGCCCGCCGGCAACGCCGCCCCCACCGTCCGCGCGGGAAGGCGGGGAAGCCGCTTCCACGCTCCTGTCGGAGCGATGTCGACGGCCTCACCCGTGCCTCCGGTGCCGCCGAGGAGCACGGCCACGTCGCCGGCCGAGTTCACGGCCGTTGACCGTACGGACGCCCCGGAGCCGATGGCTAGCGGCCTGGCCACTGTCCACGGCGCGCTACCGCTCCGCCATAGCGCCTGAAGGGAGCGTCGACCGCCGATGCTGGCCAGGGCGAGCACGGTGGTCGTTGCTGCCGTCGACTGCACCCGGAGCACGGTGGTGGCCGCTCCGCGCAGTGGTCCGCCAAGCGTGAGCCCGACGTTCCGCCACGCTGCGGCGGTACGCGTGAACAGTCCCACCCGCCCGCCTCGCCGGCAGCCCGTAGCGATCAGCGGTGCCCCGCTCGGTAGGAGCGTGGCACCGTCGAGCCCGAGCACGCTGCAGTCCCGCGACACCCGGCTCAACTCGGCCGCAGTCACGAGAGGAGACCAGGACGAGAAGCCAACTGATCCGCTCAGTGCCCGCCCCCCGCGTACGAGTGCGATCGTGCCCTCCGGAGACGCTTCCTCGTCAGCGAGGGCGTCGGGCACCGGGGACAGTGCTCCGGGGAGGAACGCGGGGATCCAGGAGCTCCCGCCGCTCGCGCTCTGGGCAAGCGGGGAGAAGCGCAGCAACTGGCTGGGGAGGACGCCCACCAAGGCGGCGCCGGCGGACGCTGACTCGATGAGGCCGCCGTTGTCGGCCACCCCCGGCGGCGTCACCAGCGACCAATGCGAGGAGCCCGGAGCGGTATGGAACAGCTCCCAAAACGTGTTGTTCGGGTCGGAGATGTCCCCCATCGGAAGCGTGACCCACGAATCGGTCGACGTCGAGACGGCGCTCACCAAGGGTGCGTCCACCGCCGCCTGGGCCGAGGTGGCCGCGAGGCCACACCCGAGCAGTGCGAGCAGAGTCGCCTGCACGCCAAGGCACCGGAGTGGGACCCGCATCGGGCGAACTCGGAACCTCACGAATTGAGGACTTGGTTTATCCGGCCGAGAAGTAGGGAGGAGAAGGACGACGCGAACGTCTGAGTCGGACCCGGATCGTCGATGAGTACGTCGCGCTCGCGGCCACGGCCGTCGATGACGAAGGCGAGGTCGCTGTGAGCGATCATCGCCCCGGCGCCAAGCGTGTTCACAAGCACCCCGTAGGAGGCCCAGACCCGTTGGAGCTGGGAAAGCGAGCCGGTCAGGAAGTACCAGTTGGGTAGGCGGTTCATCGACTCCTGGCTATCGAATGCGTTGGTGAAGGAGTTGGACCGGTAGATCGGATTAGCCACGATCGCGACGAAGTCGACGTTGCGCGCTGCAGTGCCCAGCTGCAGATCCGTCTGGCGGAACTCCTGAGCGATCAGCGGGCAGTCCGAGGTGCACACCGGATCGAGGAAGGTCAGCGCTACCGTATGGCCCCGCAGCATGGCGAGACTGACGGTGTGGCCATGCTGGTCGGTGAGGGTGAAGTGCGGTGCCGGCAGTTCCAGCGTGTTCGGGCTGCCGTTGAGGGCTTCGGACAGGATGGGGTCGGTGTTGCCGTTGACCGCCACGGCCGCCATCGGAGCTGCGCCGACGAGCACGATTGCCAACGCCGCGACCGCAGCCGCAGTGCGAACCGCGTAGGACAGGGAAGCCCGGTCCCACCACCCCGCTCCTTGCGCTGCGGATCCGTCGGCGGCCAGAGCCGGAGCCTGCGCCGCAAGCTCGGGTTTCTGGACGGCCGCCGGGACTCGCACCATGGCCACGTACCCGGCGACGAAGAGAAGGGCCATGGGCAGCATGGAGTTGGGATCGGTGCCGACCCCACCAAGGAAGCCCAGGTCTTCCACGAGGACCCAGTCGGCTATGCAGAGCGGCACCAGCGCGATCAGGCCGGCGAGGGCGGGCCGGGGGCGCCCGCTCAGGAGCAAGCCACCTATGGTGGCCAAGGCGAGCACGGCGAAGAGGTTGACCGCCCACCCGTGCGCCGCGACGAGGTTCTCGAAGGACGAGACCCATGAGGAGAGGAAGCCGGGTTGCGACGTGTGGGCCATTGAGCGGACCATGCCAGCCAGAGTCCCGCCGCGGCCCTGCCAGAACCCCCGCCCCGGCCACGCCTGCAGCACGGCCATGCCGATCAGGAACACCCCGCTGAGTGCCAGCACGCCGCGGCCGAGACGAGGGGTGGCGTAGGCCCGTTCGGGAAGAGCGATGAGAACGCCAGCGGCGCAGTAGAACAGGACGGCACCTGGCGTTCCGAAGAGCCATGTCGCCCCGGGCGAAAAAATGCCACCGAAGGCTTCGCCGAAGGACCACACCACGAGACCCCAACCAACAGAGGCGAATCCGCCGAACCGAGACCAACGGCCGCGTGGGGCGACAAGGAGCCACAGGCCGATCCCGACCTGGATCCACACAGTGGCTGAGGCGGCCTGGATCGGGTGGTTCGACCAGATGCTGGTGCCACTGTTCACAAGGTGCTGCACCCAGCCCGGGGACGTGCTGGCCGCCGGCTGGATCACGCCGGACGGGAGCCCAAGGGGCATGGAGGACTGAATCTGCAACAGTCCGTCGAAGATCCAGAGTGCGCCGAAGCCGATCCGGAGGATCCGCCGGGCCATCGGCTCGGGCAGGGGTTCGGGCCGTGAGGAGGGAAACGCGGCCCTCCCGTGGGCCTTCAGCCTCCGGTACTGGACGGTGCGGAAGACGTTGAAGCCGACAGCGCAGAGGGCCCCAAGCACGAAGACGACGATGAACTGGTGGAAGAGCGCTGTGTGGAAGCTCGAGACGATCAGCGTGTTGCCGGTCTGGAGCGACCGTCCCATGCCTGGCATGAGCTAGTTACGTCTCTGAGGCGGCCATAGGGCCGGTGATCCGTGCACTGCGTGGGGAGACTACCGCCGCCTCTCGGCCCGTCGATTTCGCCCCTCCGTCGGTCTTGGTGGTGCACCGGGTCAGAGAGTCAGTTCTGGACCGATCATCGACCGCTAACCGCTCGTTTTCTCCCGCAACGTGATAGCTCGCTTCGGGCAGTCCCGCGCCGCCCGCTTGGCCAGAGCCACGAGCTCTGGGTGCAATGGCCGGCCATCGACGATCGGGTAGCCCCATTCATCGAGGGAGATGGCCTCAGGGAGCAACTCGGCGCAGTAGCCGTAGGCCTCACACGCCACGGGGTCGATCGTGATCCTCAGTCCGCTCATCTCACAACCTGATGGGGTATGGAAAGCGCAGGCTGGTGAGTTTGCGCCAGTGAGGACAGGGCTGACCCCGGCCATGGGCGTCAAGGTCGCCGGCAAAGACGGCCAGTGCGCTCCGCACGAGGCTCACCGCTCCATCGGGGTGGCGGCACGCCCCACGCCCGTTTACTTCACTCAGACGACGTTGGAGCCGCGTGATGTCATCGTAGCGTCCTTCGCCACGGGCCAGTTGGGCCATTCCGTCAGCGATTGCGGGGAGCCCGTTGACGCACGGACCGCATTGGCCGGCGTTCTCGTCGGCCAGGTAGCGCGCGATCCGGGCCGATTCGGCGAGACCGCAGGAGGTCTCCCCGAGTACCACGATCACTCCGGCGCCGGCTGCGGCGCCGATCGTGCGCAGTGGGATGGAGGCATACGGAGTCCCGAAGTGCTCAGGACCGATCCACGTCCCGCCGTACCCTCCGACCAGAAGCGCCTGCACAGGCTCGGCCGGCTGGCTCCGTATGGCAATGTCCCACAGGGGGGTGCCCCGATCGACTTCCACCACTCCCGGGTACGTCACGTCGCCGCTGATTGTCACCAGGCTGGTGCCAGGTTCTTCGGTCATCCCTCGGGCCCGGAAGGGTCCGGCACCGTGCCGAGCGATGAGGGCGATGTGGGCCAAGGTCTCCGCGTTGTGCACCAGCGCAGGACGCCTGCCTATGCGCAGCGGTGCGCCCTTGTCCGGCCGTAAGACCGGTAGCGAACGTGCAGACTGCATCCAGTTGGCCAGGGCCGATTCCTCGCCGGCGATGAAGCGGCCGGGTGGCCGGACCATCTCCTCCCTCACCGGCGCGTGATTATTCCTCGATCGCTCCCTCATGGCCTGGTTCACTGCGGCGGCGACAGAGTCGCGTCCAATAGGGATGCAGACCACGATTCGCACCGCACGGCACAAGGCGGCCAGGTACTGCGCGCCGTCGAGCACCAAATGGGGTGTGCGGGTCAAGAGCAGCGTGTCCTTGTCGCTGGCCGGCTCGCCCTCCATGGCGTTGACGACGACGGTCCCGCCGCCGCCGGCGGATTGGGCGAGCTCCAGTTTGATCGAGGCGGGGAATGCGCCACCGCCACGACCGGTCAGGCGCGAATCTTCGAGGCTGGACATGAGGCCCTGTTGCCATGAGCCGTTCCGGCCGAGCGCCACGTTGAGTGGGCCGTGGGCGTCGAGGTGCCCTTTCAGGTCGCTCGGATGACCGAGGAGCCGATGCACATTGTGCAATGCCTGAGCCGGACTGGCACTATGCGTCATAGCGGCCCGCCCGCGTCCTGGCCGTCGTCGCATGACGATTCAGCGGAACAACGTGACTTGTGACGGCCGGGACCGTGGCCCGCTGCTTGGCCGTCGCGCGTATTCGCCAAGCCAAGGACAGGCCGACGGAGAGAACGCAGATCGCGCCGAGCGCGATCACCCAGTGCTCTCTCGAGTCGGTCCCTAGGCCGAAGGTGTGGATCAGGGCGATGGGCCACGACGCGTAGGCCAGCCAGTGGATGGCCCGCCAGGTACCTGGCTTAAGATGAGATCGCAACAGGCTGGACACGAACACCGCCACCATGAGATCGAGCGCGATCGCGCCGAGGCCCACCCAGAACCGGCTGTAGGGGGAGGCGAAGGGCACGGCTATGGCGAACCATCCGATGTGGACGTACGTGTCAAGGATGCTCGTCACCACGTGAACAGCCAGGAACACCACTGCGAGGATCGAGATTCGGCGGTGAAGCTCCTGTTGAGCGAACCCAGGCCAGTTGCGCGCCCGAGGCCGGCTCGTGGTCACCAGCCCGAGCACCATGGTCAGCGTCAGCAGAACGAGGGCGACGATGCCGCTCGCCCGCGTGGCATACCAAAGATAGGTGGAATTCACGGTCGCTCCGGCTCGGGCCAGCCACCGAGGGTGAGGACCTCCCCATCGTGGCGCAACAACCGAACTGGTTGCTCGAACGGGCGGAGCATCTCGACGGCCTGATCGCTCCAGACCAACGCGGCAGTCGTCAGGGCGTTGGCGTCGACACAGCTGGCGCCGGCGGCGGACACCAAGCGCCAATGGGGAGCCGGGGTTAACCCGGTGGCAGGGTCGACAATGTGATGTACCCGCTCAGTCCCCATCCGCCAGGTCCGGATCTCGGTGCTCGAACTGGCCACTCCGCCCTGACGGATGGCGACGACTTGGTCCGCCTCGTCGGCCCCCGCAGACGAGTCCACGGCGATGCCGATGGCCCACCCCCCGGGCGGTGAGTCGCCGGCAACGGCAATGTCGCCCCCGAGGCTGACGAGTGACCCCGAACCGAGAGCATCCGCGATCCGGGCGGCTGCCCGGTCGGCGAGAAGGGCCTTGGCGGAGGAGCCGAGGTCGAGGCGGACACCCTTCGGAATCCGCGCCGCCCTTCTTTTGCGGTCGAGGTGAAGGTGCCTGAACCCGGGGACCGGACCGAGATCGGCCAACTGAAGCGGGCGAGACTCGATCCGATGGATGTCGCGGTCATAGCCGAGGGCCTCCAATGCTTTGCCGACCGTCGGGTCGATGGCACCGTGGGTCCGTTCGGCCACCGAATAGGAGACGTCGAGAGCTTCGAAGAGCAATGAGGAAACCTCGACGGTGCGCCCCGCGTTGGCATGGAAGTGCGCAAGCTCTGAATCGGGTCGAAAGCGACTGCAGGCCCGGTCGATGGCCTCAGTCTCGATGCGCAGGATCCGCTCCGCCTCGTCTACGCGCCATGGATCTGGCACGACAACGGTGGCCGTGGTGCCCAAGGCGCGGAAGGACCGCGTCGCGACGGAGGATTGCGCCGGAGCCTCGGTCGATGTGCTCACCTCAGAGACGTGGCGCCAGAGGTGGCGACAGGACGAGTTGTCGTCGTGGTGGGCGGCAAGGTCGTGGTGGTGGTGGGCGCTGAAAATGCCGAAGAGCTGCCGGGGTCCGATGAGGTGGGCGTCGTGGTGGGCGGCGACGTCGTCGTGGTCGACGTGGTCGGCGTCGAGGTAGCCGGCGCCTGTGCGGGGACGGAGTTGGAGGACGCGCTCGCGCCGGGGTGTTCTTTCGACACCACGACGCCGATGGCGATGGTCGCGCCGGTCGCCACCAACACAGCGGAACGCGTCAGCAGCCGCAGGAGGGCGTTGGCGCGACGTCTGGATTCAGGGGAGTCGGACGACGGACGGACTGTCATCGACCAGGTTCTCGGATCGGCATCGGTCTCATGGAAGCAGCAGCGCGTAGCATCAAGCTGTTGATCCCCTGTGGGTCAAATGTGAGCGGCGTCAGGTGTGGGGGTGCATCTCGGAGCCAGGTGCAAATGGCATTCGAGCCCCGGTCGCAGGGTCGGGCGGTGGACACCTTTTCACCCTACG
>Ga0302325_10034831_pt1 | contig 10296 bp, 11 predicted proteins | sample Palsa_T0_2_FD_201948 | JGI IMG/M metagenome (GOLD analysis project Ga0302325, IMG submission 201948) | Peat permafrost microbial communities from Stordalen Mire near Abisko, Sweden - Palsa_T0_2 | ecosystem: Environmental > Terrestrial > Soil > Palsa > Peat permafrost | place: Sweden: Abisko...
AGCAACTATTCATTGAGGGATGGGATTTCCGAGTTTGAGCATACTATTCTTGCGAACTGCCAAAGGGAGTTTCTCTGCGGGGGCTTTGTCGGCAGACATGATGATCGTTAAGTTGGGAATATGGATTGAAAAGTGGCTTTGAGGGAGATGCGGAGTTGTCGCGGTGCAGGTTAAGCTCATCCAGAACAGAAGCTGAACTTTATATACACCGCCCCAGAGTACTGTGACATATCTCATCGCGTCAATAGCGGGTTAACAAAACGCCATAAGGCTGTCTGCCTTGCGCACAGCCTTGCCAGGAACTGGAAGCGGTGTGCTTTGGCGTTGGAAGGCGGCATAACACGGTACAGAAATGTTCCCCGAGCGAATAAGCTGAGTTTTGCGAATGCCTCAAGGAATTGCGGGACATTCCAAAATGAGTGACTCGTCAAAAATGACATTTGAGGACTTTTGCTGGCTTTTTTGTGGGAAGGTTAGAGGTAGAGCCAAAGAAAGGATGCGTTTCAAGCACAGGCTTGGGGCGTTGTGGCGTTCACTGATTGCCGGGGGCCCTGAAAATAGGCTTCAGGAGACCCGAATGCGGGCATTGGCGGTGTCACCCCTAACTTAGATCATGGAAAGACATCACCCCTCGTTCCCCTCAACTGTTCAACAGGCTCCCAAATGTTCCAGAAATAATTGGTACAATTCGAAACAAAAAATTGAATCATCACGACCCCTTCATAAGATCCACCTACAAAAGAACCAACAACCATGGCAACCCTGTGAGACCTCTCCAGTTCCACATTAACCACTCGACTTACTGACTTTCTCACACAGACCCACCCGCATCCGCCAGCATGTTCGTGATCACATCACGTCCCCTACTTCACCGTTAGTTCTTAAGACAACTACTTTGACAGCGACTCTCGGTTACCCAATTACTCTCGATCCAGAATGGGCTATGCTGTGGAAGACACTGCAGGTCTTCTACCCCGACAATTCCGCATTCGTACCAAGTGTAGCAAAAGTCATCATCACGTGGTGCGATGCCTTCACATCTTGGCTCGAAAGTGATGAGAATGAAGAACCGGTCGAGAAGTTGTTGGATGCCTTAAAGTCCCGGACTAGACTGGAGATCGTGATGGAGGTAAGATTTCTCTTTTCCACACCATCTGGCAGCAACAATTGACAAGCCCAGATCTCATCCAACTCCACGAGACCAGTCACAACATGGAGAGCGAGCAAGTCTGTCTTCGTCATCGCACTTCCCAAAGGAAAGATACCGTATGAGGCCACGGTACTTGCTGGTTTTGCATCCGACCTACTGACCCTCTTCACTGCCTCTCCCGTGATGCTTGCCACAGAATCGCAAAATCCATCTAGCAGCAATCAATCAGTTCCCGAGGATCCAGAGGACTGGGCAGACCTTGATCTCGGATCCCCAGAAAGTCATACCGTCATTCCATCTCGTACCAAACAGGTAGCATCCGGGAGAGTCGACACCGAACCGGATCTTCTTCCAGAGCTCGCAACGATCCCGAGACCTGAAGAATTGACCCGGAAGCCTCCGTACTGGATAGTGGTAAGACAAGAAGGTAGGACGAGAGTCGTCATTCAAGGAAGTCACGCTCCGAGCCTTGTCTGTTTGGATGAATATCTGAGGAGATGGTGCCGAGGAGAGGTTGGAAGAGTTGACCGGGTGAGTAGTTGTGCATCTCAAATTTCGACCTTCTTTTCCTGAGCTTGTGTGAAATAATTTTAGGAAATCTTGAAGACGAATTTGCTGACGAAAGAGATTACTTAGCCCCCAGTCGTCGAGATCAAACTACGGGAATCAGCCTTTGGGCTGGGGCTTCTCCACGACATCGTAACAATGGAGGCAATTCGAGGAAGGGAAGTCACCGCAATGCTAGTGCTAGTTTTTGTTGAAAGCGTACTGGGCTATACTCCAGTGACTTCTAATGAATCTGCTGGATCTGTCTGGGAATTCAAGCGGACGAAAGCGTTTAGATAGACCGGGTCACCGGGTAGAGCAATCGTAATGAGAATGAGACCATTTGATGGAAAAGCTTCTTCTTTCGAGATAGCATTGATCAATTTATACTCCAATGATATAAAATTCGTATTGTTGGTGAAAGAGTGAAGATTGTTTCCTTCGTTCGAAGACGAAATAAACTCACCCTAGTTCGGCCCGAAAACAGGCCGAGAAATCTGGGGTAGCGGGGCAACCTGACCTCACCCTCGAAGCTCCTCTCTTCCCCAGATATCACCTACCCATATCATGGCGACCTCGATATATCCTCGAACGCTCCTCCGAGCTTCACGAAGAATCTCGCATTCCAATGGCATACGCTCGGCGTTCTGCAGCATCTGGCGCAGAAGCTTTGCCGATGTCGCTGCAGACGACATGACACTCCCCTTGAAGGGATATAAAGTATTAGATATGACAAGAGTACTTGCTGGTGTATGTTCTACCTATTAGCTGCTACCAAAAACATGCTAATACATTTCACAGCCATACTGCACGCAAATCCTCGGCGATCTAGGGTACACCCCATCCCTCCCTTCATCCAACAACCCACGAACTCACAACCCTCAGCGCGGAAGTAATAAAGATTGAACATCCTACTAGAGGCGACGATACACGACAATGGGGCCCGCCATATGCCAAATACCTACCAAAATCAGGGAAAGAAGGGGCAGGCGAGAGCGCATATTTCTTTTCCGTCCGTATATACCCCACCTTCCACTCTTCCTCTCTCACCAGTATTACTAACAGCTCTTGCAGGTAAACCGCAACAAAAAATCCCTCGGAATTTCCTTTCAACACCCCTCGGGTGTCGGGATCCTCCACAAGCTCGCAGTCGAGTCCGATATCCTCGTCGAAAACTACCTCCCCGGCACCCTCGCAAAATATAAAATGGATTACTCCACATTAAAAACGATCAATCCACGCTTGATCTACGCCTCCATAACAGGGTACGGACAAACAGGACCCTATTCCAATCGAGCAGGGTACGACGTAATGGTTGAGGCTGAGATGGGACTCATGCATATAACGGGTTCCCGGGACGGACCGCCTGTGAAAGTCGGCGTTGCGGTCACAGATCTTACAACAGGGTTGTACACAAGTAATAGTATCATGGCTGCAATTATTGCGCGGGGGAAGACGGGGAGAGGGCAGCATATTGATGTTGCGTTGAGTGATTGCCAGGTTGCGACTCTTGCGAACCTGGCGAGTAGTTGTTTGATTAGTGGGGAGAAGGACGAGGGGAGGTGGGGGACTGCCCATCGTAAGTTTCACTCCCTCTGTCTCTCTTCAATTTTTTATTCAAGTATGATGATGGATTTTAGATTGATATGTAATAGCTTCCATCGTCCCATACCGATCCTACAAAACCAAAGACGGCGACATCCTCTTCGGCGGCGGAAACGACCGCCTCTTCGGCCTTATCTCCGACAGGCTTGGACACCCTGAATGGAAAACCAACCCCAAATTCGCAATCAACACATCCAGAGTAGCGAACCGTGTTGAACTAGACAATCTAATCGAGGCCATCACACAAACGAAAACTACCCAAGAATGGCTAGAAGCATTCGAAGGCTCAGGTTTACCCTATTCGGCGGTAAATGACATCCAAGGAACGCTGAACCATGAACATGTTTTGGCGAGAGATATGGTGAAGGAGATGGAGCATGAGTGGTGTGGACCGATCAAGATGGTTAATACGCCTGTGAAATACAGCGAGAGTAAACCGAGTATCAGGAGCGTGCCGCCGATGTTGGGACAGCATACTGATGAAGTTCTGAAAGAAGTCTTGGGGTTGAGTGAGAGTGATATAGAAAAGCTTAAAGCCGAGGGAGCTGTCAAATAGACGTATTTAGATCTATAGAGAAATTAAATATGTATATATTGTAGGTCTTTTTCAGACCGAGGTCAAAGTCAAGTGACATTCAAGCAGCGAGATCGTTTTCTCCACCCACATCGCCTCTCCCTTCCAATCGCAGTAACACCAAACAACCCGCCCCCATACCACCACACACCTCACCCCAACCTCAAGCATTAAAATAAATCGATCTCCCAAATTCCCAATATTCTCATCTTTTCGATCTGGATCGGCGATCTTGCCAAGGGCGGCGGCCACACAAGACGCAGCTTAGTCACCCCTTTTCCAAGTAATCCAACATCCCACCTCGACATCAATCGCCCCACCATCAACTCCCCAAGTCTCAAAAACACCAGCAAAAACTGCACCCGCCGCTTCCTCTCAAGAACGCCATTTCTCCAGCCCCGCACCTATACCCCATGGCCATCCGAGCTCCGCGCGTGGAAACACTGAACTACCGCGCCGGCGGCTTCCACCCGGTACATTTAGACGACACCTTCAAGAAGGGCCGCTATACCGTGATCCACAAGCTGGGGCATGGCGGCTTCGCCACGGTCTGGCTCGCCCGCGACAATACCCGTCAACGCTATGTCGCGCTCAAAATCCTGGCCGCAAGACTCTCGAGGGATTGTCCTGAGGTAGGGATTTTGAGGCGGCTGAGGAACAGTGAGGAGAGTGTGGGGAAGGCGTTTGTGATGAGTATGCTCGATCATTTTTGGATTGATGGGCCGAATGGACATCATTTGTGTGTGGTGAGTGAGGTTGGCGGACCTAGTATTAAGATGTTTAATGAGTGTCCGGGCCTGCAAAGGGGGAGTCGGAGGTTGAGGGGGGAGGTGGCGAGGAAGGTGGCGTTGCAGGCGACAGAGGGGTTGGCGTATATTCATTCTACGGGGACCGTGCATGGAGGTATGTGGTGTTTCGTTGTTGACGGGGGAGTAGTGATGTAAGGGATTGATTTGGTGATAGATTTCACTGCCGCGAATATCCTGCTCCAGCTTGCGAATATAGATGAGTGGACAGTGGATCAAATTCATGAGAGGTTGGGCAAGCCGCAAACCCAGAACCTGCATCGGAGATTAGGTGGAGAAGGGGACCTATCCGGCCCTAGATACACGATCAGTACGATCAATATGGTAAGCGAACTAGAGACCACCGTCACCCGGCTTGATCAGTACTTACTGATCTTCCTTGCTCTTCAGAAGTTGGTGGACCCAAAATGGCTCTCTGATCAGATCATGATCATCGACTTTGGCATTGCTTTTCTGCAGGACCAATCGTCAACTGAAATTGGAACCCCGAGGGCTTATTGTGGCCCTGAGTTCAACTTTGGTGATCCGAGAAGTATAAACTCAGACACGTGGGCCTTGGGCTGCACGATATTTGAGATACGGACTGGGGCATGCCTGTTTAGATACAGAGGAGTGCCAACTCGAGATCAGGTTCTGGTCTCAATGGTCCAAATGCTGGGTAAACTTCCCGAGATATGGTGGAAGGAGTGGGAAGAAGGTCACAACTGGTATGATATCGAAGTTCAAAGAGGTGGTGAAATGGCAGACTCTGCACAGGGTAATCTCTACCATCAGATTATGGAGATTGGGATACACGACGGAGATGCCGCTACTGATCCCTCGCTGTACAAAAATCATGATCTCAAGCATGAAACTCTCATCGAGAGCGAAAGGGAAAGGGAAAGGTTACCGAACTCTTCCCAGGCACATCGTGAAAGCACGAATCGACTCGTTGCTTTGGTGGAGGAGCTGACGACGAGCGAGGCTGCAGACGTGATGGAACAAATCAACAAGCCTCCTAGTTCTGGTTCATCCCAAGAAAAGTCAGCCTCTGGGTCATCGAATAAAAACAATTCTGGATCAGGGGCCGCCTCTGGTTCTTCGGCGGCCAAAAGCGGAGAGAAAAGCATCGCATCGGAAGGGATCTCGACCAGTGTCCCTGCAGCGAGCGGCGATATTCCAACTACCATGGAGAGGCCAATTTCTGATCCTAGCCCCGAGAAATTGACTGCGCTTGTCACCATTCGCATTGCAGAGTTTCTTGAGCCCACTGGAACGACCATTTCTCTGGTGGAAGCTGACGGCTTGGAGAATCTGCTGAGGGAGGCTTTGGCTTTCCTCCCCGAGCAACGAGTAACTCCACTGGAGCTGACGAAGCACCATTGGTTCGTTGATAATTATGAAGCCATGTTGCAAACAGGTGGTGCAGCGCCGTTGAAGGCGTCTTGAGTGGATAATATATGGACGAGATGATGATAGGAGAGTATTGGTCGGCAATCTGATGAGATAAATTGGAAGAATATGAAGCAGCTGCTGATGCCACAGGTCACTAGATTGGAAAGTCATTGGCGTGGCTTTGCTCATATATGTATGCGAAGAGTGGTTTGGGGGCGCGGAGGAGGTTCGTGTGGACATGGATTAATTTCGACGAGTCGGCGGCTTGGTTGGACTCGCTGGAATAAGCATGCATCCGCGAAAGGGGCGAAGGTGGGTGCATTAGGATTTTCGTATTTGTAGCGAGCTACACGCGTCTCCAAGTTAAACATATGGAGGATGGAGAGATGTACATCTGGGTTTACGTGTCCAGGTCAAATAAGAAGGACGACTGCTCGAAAATGGAGTCTAGTTCGGTCACATGATCCGATATCACGTGTGATGATCGCTTCTTGAACAGTTTTCCTGTGATCTCTTGTGCTTTGCAGACAAACACATCTCCAGGTCCTCCATCCCATCGAGACCTTGGTCGCCAGCCCGTTCGCGATATCAAATACGGCTTCGCTGTCGTCAATCGCATACGATTGATCCTCGGTAGCACCGCCACACTTATCAGGTCAGGTATGAGTTCACCCCAACTCCGTTCGCAATCGAGAACGATCCAATTGACCTCGGTGTAGCTTAATCTGCAGCTTGGAACGCCGTTCTAAGCCATCGGGGTCATATCAATTACTATCTTTCCCTATTAAGGCTTTCACAAGCTCCGGCGCAAACGACAACTAAGTCCGCAGGTTGATCTTCAACACCACAATGGCATCCGGTGGACCTCCCAAAACCCCCGCTGCGAGCGGCAGCAACGATACACCTATGTCCGACTCTCCTCCCAAATATGTTCCGCAGTTCTCTGCTGCGACCGAGATGATTCTAAAGCGCATCAACTCGGGGGCGGGCTCTGCGTCCCTCTCCTCGATTGGCATCACTGGAACAAATACACCTGGCTACGAGGACATGCGGCGGAGCGTATTGATGGGCATGAAGACCTCGCTGAACATAGAGATGCCGACTACGCCCATTGGAAATGCGAACCGAGGTAGAGGTGGTTCTGGTGGTAAAGCAGCACAAAGAGCCTCTGCGACTCCGTCAGGTAGTGCCGCTGGATCTGCGAGTGGAAAAGGAAAGGCAGCTGCGAAGCCAAGAGCCAGAGCTGGAACAAAGAGAAAGAGAGTTAAGGATGATAGTGAAAGCACGGAAGAATCAGAGGGAAGCATGTCCAAGCTTGGAGGAGATTCTGACTCGGATGATTCTGAGGAACTCACTGAGCTACCCAAGATCACGCAATCAGGACGTCAAGTCAACAAGCCCGCGCAGTTCATCCCAGCAGCTTACGAAAGCAACGCGAAGAGGAGAGCTCCATCGAAGAGAACCCAGGAACAAGCGTTGTGCAAGCGCTGCGGCAGAGGACACAGCCCGCAAAGCAACATGATCGTATTCTGCGATGGCTGCAACCTAGGCTGGCACCAAATGTGTCACGACCCCGCTGTTTCCGATGAAGCAGTCAAGGACGAGCTCTCATCTTGGTTCTGTGCAGACTGCAGCAGAAAGAAGGGCATCAAATCCAAGACCCCTGAGTCTGCTAAAGGAGTAAGCTGGCAAGGCAAGAGCGCCGACGAGGTACACATTCCCCCACCAAATTTCACCTCATCCTTGAACATCCTGACAATGGATAGAAAAGAGCATACCTGAGCTCCCTTCCTCACCAGCAGCTAGTCTCTCTTCTCCTGCAAGCTACAGTCCTTCACCCTAATCTCCCCATTTTCCCACCCACTACCGCTGCTGCACCCTCAACCCGCCCCCCCTCCTCCGCTGCCCCAAACCGCACAAACGTCTACCCGCAACAGCCCTTCCCTCCCTCCGCAACCGCAACAGCTGGCCTCTTCTCCCGCGCCGAAGCAAACCCAAACGCACCCATAAACTTCATCCGCAAGATCCCACCGGGCCAAACACCTCCCGCTTCCTCCTCATTCTCCCAACCCTCATTCGCGCACGCGTCTTCCGCGCCCCCAACATTAGCAGCCCAAGGCGGAGAAGATAGCCGCGAAAGCACGCCCGCCAGCCCGCCGTACCCGAAAGCTGGCAATGGATTAATGGCAAGGCTAGGACCTGATGAGGAGGATCTGGAGTGGTTAGTTGACAGTGGTGATTTTGAAGCGTTCAGTCATGTCGTTTATGATGAGAATGGCGAGAAGGCAGAGGAGAATGGCATTGCTATTAACGGTGCTTGAGTGGTGGGAGTGAGCTTATTCTGTGTTGGGATTGTACGATTTGAATGCTTGCTTGTTTTTGCTTCGACATTTCGGCGTTGGATGGGTTATGGGGTCTGCATTGGGAATACGAAGTGAAGTAGACTTCAGACCCGTGCTTTGCATTTGCTTCTGGTTCGAGAGATTGGGCTCCTGGGAACTCCCCACAGCTAAGCTCTGGCATTAAAAGAATCGATCACTGTAAGACTAACATAGTAATATTTGCAAAGCATATCAATCATTTTTGTTGCACTGCAGGAGATATTTGGAAAAGCCTAACAAATGAGAGGCTGAAGCTGGAAGCCACAACCTTCAGCCTTGCCCCGCTCTCGCAGCCTAATCTCAAGTTTCTGTCCAAGCATTGGAGGTAATGATCATATTGTTCCAAAGCCAGTTCTCAAAGCAATAGGTTGTCAGAGAGGCCGGTGTTCGATGCCTGCCCTCTTCCATTCCGTTTATCCAACTAGTCATCCGGAACGGTCCTCCTTCTCGGACGCCCGCCAACCATTCGCTCCTGGCCCTATATTGTTCCCTCATAAAGACCATTACACCACTACCAACATCTAAAAATCCAACCCGTATCTCCGCAAGCAAAATTCTACGCCCTTCTCATCTTCCCTTTTCATCTCATAACCTAACCAGCACCAATCGCCCCCTTCGCCCCAGGGTACTGCGCGAAAGGACTAACATCATATTCCCCAAACTCATGTTACACAATCCCACTCAACACACCCGCAATCGCACTCGTCAACTTCCTCTCTACTTACACATACCACACCCAATGCCAACCCCTCCAACAGACCGCATTATCCCCCTCCAACAACATCACACTATTAATCACCCCACCAATTAAATCCGTGATATCAACACCAGAGAAAGTATCAACTTTCCCCGTATCCCCCCCAATGCCCCCAAAACTGCGGATATTTGATCGCAGCATCTAGCAAGTCAGAGAAGGAGAATGGGATCGTGTATTCAACACGAATGACTCTTTTATACCAATTCTCCTAGATCCGTTCATTTCCTTCATTCCAAGCGAAATTTTCCTGGTTCTCCGATTACCGAGGAGAAGGGCATGAGGACGTCTTGGTTGAGGAATCCCCCAGGGTTGGTGGGAGGATTTGTTTGCTATGAGGCGAGGTATGAATTTGTATGCTGCGCTGCTGCGGGTTGCACGACGACGCCTGAGAAAGGCCCGTTGAAGAAATAGGGGTTGTTGTCTATGGATTTCTGGAAGCGCGTTGCGCGGAAGGGTGTCAGGACTCTGAGGTCGTAGTTTGCGGTTGCGGTGTCCTGTTGCAGGTCGAACATTTGTTGGAATTGGGAGAAGATGAGTTTGTAGTCGTTGCCTCTGAGAGGGTTAGTTTGGTGGTGTCAGGGGGAGGGGGACGGGTGATGGAACTCATTATTCGTAGAGATCGGGACGGGTAGGGGAGACGTCGGACTCGTATTTGTTGTGTGAGCCTAAGGTTCCCTGGGGGGTGCCGAGCAGGCTGAGTGTTGCTGGGATAGGTGTTGAACCACCGATTGACCATTTGGTGAGTTCGCCGTTGATGATGGCGCTGCAGAGACTGAGGAATCTACTGGGATCTTTGCTTATGCTGAATATTGCTCATTTTAATAGTGGACCTTTGAGTCCAGGAAGTAAACACAGCTTCATAGGCACCATCAATAAATTGCTGAATATTTGCAACGCCGTTGTGTGGGGTGTATCCGCGGTTAGCCATAGCATTCAAGCCAGGGCAAGGTCCACGCTGGTCACCTCCAGAAAGGTTGGGTGTAACGAATTCATATTGCCCGTAAGTAGAAACATATTGGGCAGTGGCATTGAAAGTCGAATCTCCTCGTCAAACACGGTGAGCGGCGGCTGCTCTCTCGATGTTTGCAGAGGCTTCGGCATCT
>Ga0302325_10034834_pt1 | contig 10295 bp, 11 predicted proteins | sample Palsa_T0_2_FD_201948 | JGI IMG/M metagenome (GOLD analysis project Ga0302325, IMG submission 201948) | Peat permafrost microbial communities from Stordalen Mire near Abisko, Sweden - Palsa_T0_2 | ecosystem: Environmental > Terrestrial > Soil > Palsa > Peat permafrost | place: Sweden: Abisko...
CCGAAAAATGCTCAGGGACGATATTGGAAAGACAAAAATTCACAGAGGAAGTAGAAAAGAAATGAGGAAAGCCGGGGTCAACCTCAAGGTATTGGAGCAGCTTGTAGGAAGAATACTTCATGACAGGAGCATTCCAAGTTCGACGGAATCCTTTCCTTCAACCCGAAGTTCTCCGCCCTTCCAACGCCATCAAAATACGCATCAACTCCGTGGTGCAGATTCCCTTTCCAGATATGGGAGTTCAATCGAAAGGCCCCAGGGAGTCTATGTTTCGGCAATAGAGAGTGAAAATAGACGTCCAGTGAGCCATCAAGCACGTCCGCTTGCTGAGAATTGGAGCTCAGGTGAACCCCCCCGGGCCATTGATATAGTTCCAAGTGAGAATCAGCTTGGGTATGAACATCAGCCCCACTATCCTGAGCTTGAGTATCAACATCAGCCCCGTTATCCTGCACTTGGGCATCAGCCCCAATATTCTAGACTTGAATATCAACCCTGCTATTCGTATGAACCAATTCCAGCTGCCAGAGATCGGATTTCAACTGGAATGCCTCGAACAGTTCGCGTGTTTCCCGGAGAGACTGAGGAATTTGGGCCAAGACAAAACGAAGTTTTTCCGATAGACAACAGACAGAGACATCGGCAACTTTCTCCCCACCGACATGAAGATCATGCGGCATCCGAGCAGACACCATTACAACGGCGAGACCCAGAGGCCAGAGGGACTAAGCGGAGGTCGTCAAGTTATAGTTCTGGAAATGAACGAGTAGCGCACCAAATTCAAACACTCGAGGGTTCTTTATCCACAAACCGTAATGAAGAAGTTAATGAGGATTTGCCCAGGCTTCCAATCCAACGTTCTGAGAGAAATAGTCGTCAGTCACGTTCTTCGCAACGACGAGAAAGTGACCTGGTATCCGAGCGAACACCATCGGAGCGTGGACGGTCCAATATCATGAGAAGCAGCCAGCGGCATTCAAACCAGAAAACGGATAATCGCCAGGCAGAGCAACAATTACGATCTCGGGGAAGATCCACCTCTACCCGCACCGCGGACACTTTCGATGAGATACCGAGACATCGACTGCCGGACAGCAATATCAGTGGGGATCCATTGCCGTCCAATGTTTATCATGAACAGGTACCAGAAAGACACCGGAGTAAATCGAGAAGTGGCTCATCCTCAATGAGTCGCAACTTCGGCACAGGTGTGAGGACCAACACTAATCGTAACACTGAATCTGTTCACGAACCGCCTCACCCTCAAAGAGTAAATATGGACAGGGAGAGTCGTCCACCGTCATCCAATAATTGTGACCTGTATCCCCTTGACAGAATTCAGACTACTTTGAGAAGCGGACCACCCTCATTGAAGCAAGGCTTTGGCGTCCATGCGACAACCAACAACAGCCGCAGTGCCAGCAGGCGCACAGCCTCGGTAGATAATCCATCTGTGCCTCGACGATCAGACGGAAATATCAAGAGTCGTCAACCACTATACAGTAACCTCGACCCGGAGCCTCCCCAGAAAGGCCAACAAACGTCAAGAAGATCTTCATTATCCAGCACCAGCAACGACTCAGGTATCTGTGGTAGCTCAGACCTAGTGCATGAATCCTCAGCACGTCAACGGCCAAGTCGGATCGTAAATGATGACCCGCCGACATATTACAAGTCCGACGAAGAGCGACCAAGGAGGCGTACTAAATCATCAAGGACCAGATCCTCTTCAAGGAGCTACGACTCTGGCGTTGGCCTGTCAAACAGCTTGAGCGATAGTTCAGACATCGTACCTGAATCCCGTGTATATCAACGGCCGAAACGGGTCGCAAGTAGATATCCTCCAATTTCTTACAAGTTCGACGAAGAACGACCACCGAGGCGTAATAAATCCTCAAAGAGAAGATCCTCTTCAAGAACCTAGGACTCTGGTGTTTTTGTATCTAGTGACTATGCTGAAAGTCAAAGATGAAATACTGAGTCCCGTGTCTGGTATTCCCTGTGTTGGCCATCGTGTCAAACCAACCACGCCAGGCCAGTGCTGAACGTAGGAATTTCCTTGAGCCAGAAACCGAAACGTTCATAGCTTAATCTTCGACAATAGAATTCTGAAAGATCGCCGCTTTCATAGCTGTTCTCGCTTTCGGTTCGGTAGCCCCTTGAAGCAATTGCTGGTTGGTACCCAAGTGTTCATCATTAAAGAAGGAAACTAATAGGCATCAAAGAAATCTGATTTCGTAATGCAAAGGCTGGGCCCGCTGTACTGTCTACAAGTGGACCGATGCAGAATACTCTCCTGGTGAAGCTTGCTGGCTCTAGATATCTGGAAGGCTAGGTGAGCGGGCGTCCTTTTCTGGCAGCTGATTGGAGTTGACAGGCTACGAGTAGTGATCTTGGACGTAGGAATCAGGATTTTGAACAACAAAGAATGCCAAGACTGATGTGTAGTTTCGTTTCGAGCGATCTGTAAGGTGGAAATTGACTTTTATGTATCGAGATGATTTGGAAGTTGTTTGCACTCTGTAATCAGCCTATATGCAGGAGACTTCTAGTCGATATTTCTGTACTTAACTCGGTCATTCACGTTCATTAGTGCCATGTTTCTAGCCGGATGACTTTGAGTGTTGTCCCGGGGTAGTACGTTTGCGAAGTTGAATTTGGACGTTGAATAAGTTGGAGTGTATAATGCTTCTTGAGATTGGGGTAACTTTCTCGCCACAAGGTGTGGCTTAAGCAAAAGCAAGGGGCGATATTATCAAATCGGACATTCTGACGTTGACCTCCGACAAAAATTATCTGGAAGCCTCGAGAATGACCCAAAGCCGATGGAGCATCCAAGAGAAAACACCACAAGCACTTCCTCGATCTCAAAAAAGACACACACTTCCTCTGCTATCTTAATCCAACTTTGAACTCACAATTTGTTGGAACTGTTCCCAAAGCAACTTCTCGAGAGCAATTGAGACCCCGCCTCGCGCGTCAACTACCCCACCACCATAAAACTCCCCAACAAACATACACCTTAACACCCCAGCAATGGATCCGGGAATGAACGAGCTCCTCAAATGGAGCGTCGAAAACTCCACCACAACAGCCAACGACCCCTCCGCTGCACCCCCCACAAACCGACACCTCAATCCAGATGCTCTCAACGCCCTCTTCGGCGGTCCCTCCGACGCAGACCTAATGATCTCCTCCATGGCAGCCATCAAATCCTCCGACCCCGAAATCTCCCTCGACGACAAACTTGTTGCATTTGACAATTTCGAGCAACTCATCGAGAACCTCGACAATGCGAATAACCTCGAGCCATTGGCGCTCTGGACACCATTGTTAGAGTGCTTGGCGGACAAGGAGGCAGAGATTCGGATGATGGCTGCGTGGTGTGTGGGGACGGCAGTGCAGAACAATGGGAAGAGTCAGGAGAGGCTGTTGGCTATGAATGGGATTCCCGCGTTGGTGAAGCTGGCGACGGGGAAGGAGGAGGGGGAGAAGGTTAGGAGGAAGGCGGTTTATGCGTTGAGTTCTGCGGCGAGGAATTACCAGCCTGCGATGAATGTTTTGACTGGGGAGTTGGGGAAGTTGGGAAAGGGTGGGGAGAAGGTTGATGCGAGCGATATGGATGCTGTTGATGTGCTGATTGGGGGGTTGAGAGAGGAGGCGTCGAAGGCGGCATAGACGGTAATCGAGCTTTGCATTGCCATGGAGTTCTGGGGTTTGGGATGGAAGATAGATGGTATTATGGCAAAATTAAGTGGATAGCTGAGGTTCAACTCTTGAACCACTTGTCGATACCCAACGAAATAAAGAAAAGGATTCGAGCTCAAGAAATGTGCTTTAGCACCGAATGCAATTGATATTCCTCGGCTTTGCTAAACTATGAGATTTTTGGTCCTTTCTACCGCTTCAATACTGTAAGACGCGGTGCTGTGAGTTTCAAGACCCATTATCAGACCACTAAATGCCCTACAAATAACTCCACATACAAATAACCCACCACATTCCCATAGTACTGTATCCATCGTTTCTCCTTCTAGCGTTCAAAACCTTGTGTCCGAGATCAAAGCGGAAAAGGGAGAAAGGCGGGGAGGAGGGAAGAGTGGTCTTGATTAACGACGCGGGTGTGATGAGTTTAAAGTATAGTAAGGTCTGTAAGGGAAATGCGAGGAGGACGTTGGATGTTAACCACCGTAGGACGTTAAGGGTATGCTCCCTCTCCACCAATTTCTTTTTTACATTTTTATGATGTGAATACTTGAATCAGGGAGAATGTTAATGAGACTAAGTTGCCAGATGTGCCAAGCGCTCATCCCTCTCCTGGGAAAGGAGGGAATGATCGTAAATATGAGTTCCTTCAGCTCGGCCCTGAGTCTGTACAGTGCTGCGATCCAAGCGCGGTTCAGGGATGAGAAACTGACGCTCGAGGGATAGAGAGCATTGCGGTGAATTATGAAGTTCGATTCCCCTCCCTCCCTCCCACTTCCTCCCCGTCTCGTCTCGTTCGTTTTGAGAGATTTTGATGTTGATTGGCGGTTCAGGAGGCAGCTAAAACCGGCAAGGAAGAAGAGAAAGGCTTTGTAAAATCTCTGCCAGGAATGGACTACGCGATTAGCAAGGGCGTGTGTCAACACTTTCACCGCTATACTGGCGAGAGATAATCCGGGACTGGTGATTAACGCTTGTTGTCTTGGGTGGGTGGATATAGATATGAAGATGAGAAGGATGGTGGGTTCGCTGTCGAAGACGACGGAAGAGGTGGCGAGGATTCAGGTGAAGTTGGGGTTTGGGGAGATTGGGGTCGTTACGGAGAGGTATTGTTATTGTAGGTTTTGGGGGTTTCTGGAATGAGAGGGTGAATTGACTTGCTGATTTGGTGTTTATAGGGGCGGCGAATGATAGTCCGGCGAGTGCTGAAGATGGGAAGGTTCAGAATTAATGAGATACCGAAAAGGGGCCAGGGAGGAGATATAAGAGGGAGAGGATGCAGATAAGGAGGTGAGTAGACAAGGAAATATCGCAGAGGAGAACTTTTCAGATGAGTGAAGCGGCTGTACTCGAAGCAGAATGAGCTAGCTGTACACGAATTTGTATTACACTTAATATACAAATGATGTACACATCTATCGGGATTTTGCGGACTTCAATCTATGCCTTTTAATCTATCAGTTTTCCGTAAAACGGAACGCCCAGAGCACTAAGAAGCAGTCGTGCTTGTCTGTCAGACGTTGCAGTGGTCTTGACGGTCACGTGAAATCCAGGAATCAGTTTTGGTGGGTACATCTGAATGTCGGTAAGCAATTTGAACATTCAACTAGTGTCACCACCACTCACGTCGTAGTTGATCTCCACTTCTGGGAATAGGATAGCTCCCTCACTGGTGAAACCCCAACTAATATTTCCACTGCTGTCACCAGTTGTTCCTGGCGGAAGTTAGCTTCAGCCCCCACGTAGATTTGTTAACAAAACATACCTTTGATGCCTTCCCAATCCTTGATCCTTGGGAACACTAGATTTATACACCTGTCCACAAAATCGTATGCCTGCTCTCCTCGCATATTGCAGGTCAGAGATACTGGCATCGATACCCGAATGCCAAACTGCGAAACGTCGTGCCTCGCCTTGTGAACTGTGGGCCGTACGCCAGTGACTGATTGTAGCAGCATCCCCGCGACATGGAGATATGCCGAGTCTTCAATTGCCTTTTTGGCCATGGTGTGGACCGTGACTTCCTCGATTTTAGGGATATTCCGCCAGTTGATATCCTTCTCAATCAATCGAAGCGTTTCTCCAGGTCCTCGAGGTCCACGCTTCGGTCTGCCTTTGTGGTATGGCGAGCTGTCATCCCAAGTTCGTAATCGGTCTGCTTTGGGCACCGCCACAGTTCCAGGTGGCTTGTGGATATAGGTCAAGGTCATCAAATCTGGCGCGATCGTGGATTGATAGGTCTGCTCAAGACGAGTATAGGAGAATGGACCGGGTATGAATTCTCGGGATGAGGGATCAGATTTTGGAGGAGGTTGATGAGGGTGGAGAGGTCCTCGATAGTATCTTGGGGATCGATATTGATATCTGCAAGGAAATTAGATATAGGCTCCTTTTCAATTGTTTCCTGTAACACACCGACTGGGAGGAAGCTCCCTCTTTCGCCCTTTCGCCCTTTTGATCGGATCATATGCCGTGATCTTTTCGTCTGGAGTAAATTGTGTCGAAAGAGATGACTGCGACTCTAGATCTTGGAAGTCTTCCAAGAGCTCCTGCGATGCTGTTGCTTCCGCGGAAGCATATCTACGGCAACATCTCCCTGCTAATGTTGCCGTTGGTCGTGCATCTTGTAATGCCAGCCTTCTGAGAGAAGACGGCAGTTCTCGCAAGGCCATTGTGAGTGCTGCGGAAAGCGTCGATCAACCAAAATTCTCTTGATATTCGATGCGCGTCAAGGCATCAAATGGTAAGGCAGCAAAAAAGAGTGGAGACGAATTAGCCGCTGTCATTGGGTCGCTGTTCAGGCGAGCGCTTCAGCTCTGGGGTCCGAATGACAAGGATGAGTAGATATGAGGCGTGGGCCTCGCACAGCTCGATATCATCTCTTGACAACACCGAGCTCCCTACCCTCCACGAAGAACGACTGTCGCCTTCGCCGGACTTCCGGAACTGCTGCCAGAAACCTCAAATACCATCCAAAGCCAAGCCAGATGACAATGGGCTTCGTCAGTCACTCTAGGCAGCGTTGAAAGTACTTAGAAGCTCGACCGACCCCACCAAGACTCCTGCGGTGAAGCATGCCAACGCAAACTGCGAGCATACAAGAGGTCTCAGTCCCTGCGCCGCAACCCTCTATCAGCGAGATCTTTTCGAAGCGTGCCGCGAATATGAATCGACTTCTTAGTCGTCGAGACAAGGATGGTGGACCTCACCGACGAGCTAAGTCTAGGGACAAATCTGTGGACAAGAAGGTAAGGTGCCGGGAAGACTTTTCTGTTCTTCGTCCCTCACTCATATCGACCAAGAATATTCGCCGCTCTCAATCCGTTACCTCTCTTTGCGCAGCGTTTCCCAACTCGAACGGCAAAAGCTCGCCGCTTCTTCAGCTCACGCAATGTGTCATTCATGCAACAACTGCTAATTCTCGGCCTGGTTTCTTCTTACAGACTAGACCACTCTCTGGTGAAGGCATAATGGGACTCTTTAAGAACGATGCCCAGAAGAAAAGCGATAAGGGTCTGGAGGATAACAAGGTAGATCTCTCTTAACTATTCCAGAGTGAGCGAGGCTGAGGATATAAACTAGTTTCACATAATTAAACAACGACTGCACAACGACGGCTATTCCGGGATTGATGACGAGCAAATAAACTACGCATTAGGATCTATGTTTGCAGATGGAGACGTCGATAAAGCTTTCGAAATTCTGGTCCTGTTCCAGGAATCAGTAGAGGGCATCATCAAACCCTATGACCCTTCTGTACAGATGCTTGGTGCCGTCAATCGACAAAACGTTACTTGCTATCTAGATGCACTTCTCTTTGCAATGTTTGCTCGGATGGACAATTTCGAGCCGATTCTATGCACCACTCTTGAGGATGAACCCAAGCGCCGCTTGTCAACCCTGATACGGCTTTGGGTCAATATGCTGAGGACGGGAAAACTCATCCCGATAGATATTGTAGGATCCATGCATATTCATGTACTCACCAACTAATATAGCATACAGACCCAGCATTTGCAAGAAGCCCTGGCTGTATGTGGGTGGGAGGAAGCCGCCAAGCTGGAACAGCAGGATAGCTCGGAAGCGTACAGCTTTATCACAGAGGCACTCCAATTACCACTTCTTACGTTGAGAATGGATTTATACCATACCGGCACTGAGGACGACCCAGACGACCACAAATATATACACGAACGTCTTCTTGAAGTTGCCGTACCCGATCCACCCGCAAACGGCGGTCCCGTCGAACTTGAAGAATGCCTGGAGAACTACTTCAACAACCAAGTAGATGTCCGTCGTTACATGAATGTTCTCGAACGGAGCAATACCATGTCATCCGTGCTTTCTGACTATGTACCTCGGTCAGAGAAGGAGGAAGAAGGAGGAGAATTTTCTCAGTCCTTGCCAAATTCACCAACCTCGCCCCGCACTCCAGGATCACCATTTTCTCCAGGTGGCCGGCACCGCTCTGGTAGCATCATCAGACAAATTGTAGTAGAAGGGAATGAGAAAGTTGTACAGCAAGTCTCAAATGACAACCACAAACGCAATTCAATTCGGAAGGGGAAGACGATACGGAGAGAGGTTTCAATGAAAGCCTGGCAGTTTTTTAATCTAATACGTCCGTTACCTATTTATTTACATGTTCAGCCATATTTATATACATCCCCTGATTCTCCTAAAGTGCTAATTGGTAATATAGCTTGGGTGATAGGAAGGAACGTGCAGTCACCGGATGGGCGGATTCCAGAAAACTTGAGCTTATGTCCAGCTGTCACAATCTCTCTGAAGAGGTATGGAATGTCCGCAGATGGAAAACCTATTCGGAAGAACACACTTGTGGACATCCCGTTGGACATCAGATTGCCACATTTTATTGAAGACGACAGAATTCCAGAGGAGGGCCCCATGATTAGGAAGTTTAAACTTTCGCTTCAGTCTGGCTTATGCCACCGCGGAGACTCCCTCAACGCCGGCCATTACGTTGCGTTCGTTCGTGAAGCAACTCTGATACCTGATGGCGACTTTCAATCTAGTCGGAGACAGAGCGACAGCAATAATCCACCTCGCTACTCTGAGGATAAATGGTATAAGTTTGACGATTTGGCGAGTCCAAGGGTGCAGGAGGTGAACATAAAAGAAGCAATGAAGTCTGAAATGCCATACCTTCTCTTCTATCGAGTTGAGCCGATCTATGAGATGTCTTCGGCATCTTCTACATCTCTTATGGATCCTCAACCACCCTCCTACGACGATTCTACAGTTGATATCCCGAACTTCAATTCAGGTCCTCAGCCAGATGATATAGAGAACTCCCTGACCCAGCAAAGTTACTTTGACGGCGCGAGAGACGCATCCACACCAGCCATTCGTTTATCAGCCGACCTTGGACGTCCTCCTACCCCTAGGCGGAGTATCAATCTTCCGGAAGACCGTCGAGGCAGCTTAGCATTTACCGAACCTAGTTTGACTAGTGCGGGGAGTAGCATTCATGGCGGCCCGGTCATGCTAGCGACCTCAGCACCAGCGACTCCCAGTGAGGAGACTGCGGCACAGAGAATGTCTCGAGCCGCTTCCAAGGTTCTCAAAGCTACCAAAAGTCGGCCAAGTAGCCAGTCTGGCGAGGGTCGAATGAGCGGGGCTTTCTCAAGGTTGAATTTGATGCGGAGCAAGGATTCGTTGAACAAACTGTCCGAAAGCTCGAAAGATCCTGCGCTTGTCGCTAACAGTGTGTCGGATCCTCGCACTTCAATCACTATCGAAGAAGTAGCATCACGGCCTCATGAAGTCCTTGTTGATCGCTCGAAGAGCAAGAAGGAGAAAAAGAAACGGGATAAGAGTCAGGGCCCCAGCGAGAAGACGGAGCATCATGAACATCACTATCATTTGCATAAGGGGAAGGGAAGGGCGAAAGAAGTCCCTGATCGGGAGTGCATTGTCATGTAGACTGGCGTTTTGACATTTTTGTATCAATATTGGAGGTTTGGCATCGATATGGGCATTGCCTGGCATGGCATAATAGAAAGGATCTTCGGCGGCGTTGACAAGAGGATTTGGAGGTTAGGTTTCTGTCTATTCAGACCTGGCACGCTTGAGATGGGATTCACGGCGTGAGATGGTTTGTTATCACAAGGCATAAGATGAGGCCGGGTATGGCCATAGTTGGAATTACAACTACACATGTGACCTTGAAAGAGTTGTTAGTCGACTTTTGCTCTTGCATTGAATTTTTTTAATTTTTTTGACTTTAAGCCCGAGAACTACGCACGAAAGTTCGAGCCCGCATAACTGCTTAAGTGCAATAGAAGCTGTGACAGGATACGGACTGCCAGTCGTAGCCCTCATTTTACTATCTTGTTGAAGGTCAAATTAGAGCTATAAGCCCCAATGAAAGGGTCCCAAGATCCTAGAACTCGCTTAAGTGAATAGATTCCGTCAATTTCCATAAACGTGAAGACATCTTTGATTGAAACTGAGTAAAAGATTGGCTGTATTATGCCGCCGTTCGATTGCCATTGATCTCTCACTTCTGGTACGGCATTTTTTGATGAAATGCCTGACATCCAGAGTAACAATCCCTCCAGAAGACT
>Ga0302325_10034835_pt1 | contig 10295 bp, 14 predicted proteins | sample Palsa_T0_2_FD_201948 | JGI IMG/M metagenome (GOLD analysis project Ga0302325, IMG submission 201948) | Peat permafrost microbial communities from Stordalen Mire near Abisko, Sweden - Palsa_T0_2 | ecosystem: Environmental > Terrestrial > Soil > Palsa > Peat permafrost | place: Sweden: Abisko...
GAAGGACGACATTTTGAGTGGAAAGGGCTATTGAGCTAGTGAGTGGAAGTTGGAGTTCGGTTAGAGATGTGATGGTGGATGTGATAGTGGAGTGGATAGATGGGTGGTTTGTGGTTATGATATACGCCTTCAGGGGAGAAATTAGTGCATGTGCGTGTCCAAACTTTATTTTGGGGCCAAGTGAGTCCCACACATACTTAAAAGGAACATTGCGGATTAATTTGAGGTAGAGTAAGCGACAATCAGCCGTAAGTGCATTTCAGCCAAAGTGAGTTTTCCGCACATCTGGTTGTACCCCCGTCCCCAAGCTCGGGGGAAAGAGAAGGGGGAGCAAGGCGACGGAAAGTAGGGAAATTCAATAAAACTAGGACAAACTAGGATGGCAGGTCTTGAAATGTCGATCTTGAACGTAGACAACACTACCTTGTACTTCCCATCTCACGGGGCTTCCCTGTCAATCCCTGATCTTGGGACGATCTGTCCTCTGATTGGTAGACTCCACATCGGTGGAATTTAGGGATTTGATGGGGCTATATTCTGGTTTGGCATTTTTCCTAGGGTTGCACTTTTGTGACTGCCACCACTACAGGCTCACGATCATTCGACCTCAGCAGCAGTCAACACAATTGCCCACCGAGCAGGATGAAGCTTAATGTACCTTCCCTCGCCGTCTCCCTTCGTAAACAGTGCGCTAATGCATGTAGATTGCTTACCCTGCCAATGGCACCCAGAAACTCATCGAAATCGAAGATGAGCGTCGTTTGCGGGCATTCATGGACAAGAGAGTACCTTCCCCTGCAGCAGCAACATGTGGAAAGAACTTGCGCTGACGCTGGGTAGATTGGCCAGGAAGTCGCTGGAGATTCTATTGGAGATGAATTCAAGGGATATGTGTTCAAGGTCACTGGTGGAAACGACAAACAAGGATTTCCCATGAAGAATGTACCTCTCCCAATACCCCGGCCCGCCCTACCCACCTTCCCTCTTCCCTCTTTCTCTCTTTCCCTGTACGTCTTGAGCGAAGCTGATTCCAGGGTGTCCTTCATCCGACCCGTGTGCGTCTCCTCCTCTCCAAAGGCCACTCCTGCTACCGTCCTCGCCGCACCGGCGAACGCAAACGCAAATCCGTCCGCGGATGTATCGTCGGCTCCGATCTTTCTGTCCTCTCCGTCGTCATTGTCAAGCAGGGAGATGAAGATTTACCTGGTCTCACGGACACGACTCACCCCAAACGTCTCGGACCAAAGAGGGCGAGCAAGATCCGCAAGTTTTTCGGATTGACAAAGGAGGATGATGTGAGGAAGTTTGTTATTCGAAGGGAGGTGCAGCCTAAGAATCCGGAGAAGAAACCATACACCAAGGCCCCCAAGATTCAACGATTGGGTATGGCCTCTTGATCCCTTATATCGTTCTATCTGCTTGTTTGTCATGCTGTGTTCCCATTGTGGCGTGTTCTTCGTGTGCCTTCGTGGACGTCACTGACATGTAGTCACCCCCCTTACTTTGCAGAGGAAACGTCATCGTTTGGCTCTCAAGAAGCGACGTTACGAAGCCCAAAAGAACGCCGCTCAAGAATACGCAGCTTTGATCGCCAGCCGTGTGAAGGAGGAGAAAGCAAAGAAGTCTGAAATCAAGAAGAGACGGGCATCAAGCCGAAGAATCAGTCACGCTCCTGGAGCATAAGGTGATTTGGGGAGATATATCGAGGAGGCGCGTGATCGGGAAAATGTGTAGCATCATCTATTCGTGATGTAGGAATAGATTTTCCATTCAACCTATTTTGATTCACAAACTGGCGAGCAATTCAGAGGCTGTAGTCCGTTTATGATACTATGCTATGTGGTTTTGATGTTGTGGTATTAATATGCCTGATGCTATTATTCTACTAATCAGAATCACTATCGTAGTGTTCTTCGTCTTTCCCTCGACTTTTGAATCCGAGTATGCTAGTAGGCTTTTGGTTCTCATCTGTCCTTGGCCGTGTTATCACTCCTAAGATTCCTCAGCAACAACAATCAAGGAAAATACCCGTCTCAATAAGTCTATATTCCAACCGCGCAGTCGAGAAATCATCCGTATTTCCCAAATCATCAAATCCTACAATTCTAGTCAGGTCAGCAAATACTCAAGGGAATATATACCTATCCACGCCAATTCCATTTATAAAGGCGAGAATACACGGTAATACTTGGACCTTGAGCGACACGACTAGGAACGGAACATTATCAACATCGACTTTGATAAACTTTGTCTGATAATGTTTCTTCGCTAATATCTGCAAGGAGTCAGTCATACCAATATCCCGATTAAAGTACCTCCATATGTTGATCAATAATCTGACATCGTCGGAAATCCTTATGACAAAAATGTGCCACGACTTTATGCGTAGTCCTACCATCAATAAACGTCCAACTCAAATGTTCTGCGCGTCATACGTAGTTATATCGAGGACAGCCTTCTCGTCCTTAATCTCCGTATACACACCATGTTCCTTCTCCTTGAGCTGATTAATATCATGCAATCTACATCAGCTCAATCACGCTCTACGGGGGGTTTATACTCGCGTTGCAACTGCGCTAATCGTCGCTCTCGTAAAATGCCATCGTCTTCGTTTTCTAATTGATCGAACAGGGCATCCACATCGACTTCTTCGGGACCAGTATAGCCTGCAGCACTTGCCTTCTCTCGAGCTACTACGTTATCGGCATATGTGTCCACAGCTCTCGATACCGACGCGTCCATTGTCCTTGCTTTCGTGTAAGTGTTTGCAGTCGTGAACCGGCAACTGCGTCTTTTCAGGGTAGATCTTCAATCAGGGTCAGCGTGTCGCGTAAAATGCCTCACTCCCTCCGTGGGCCATCCAAGGCCGGGTTAATTTCCCCCCACGTGCTTATCTTCAGTACTTGCTGGCCTTTGTGTCTCTTCCTTTGACTTGATCCACGTCGTAACAGTCTGATCGAGAAAATGGATAAACGCAGGGATTCGCATATCAAGTTCAGAGACGCTCCAGGGAATCAACATCACGGCTCAGGGAATAAACACTTTCTTCCTGGAATCGGGCATCCTAGGTATGGCGACATACTACCCCTTTTTATGTATGCGCACGCTTACGATATAGTTCGACCGGCGTGATTTATTGTACCGATAGAGCCAATTCTTTGGGTAGCTGTCTGGCCCTGCAGATCTAATTGTAGGATTCAGCTATGATAATAAGGAATGGGCCAATTTTGGACAGGTACAGCGGGAACGGGAGACTGGGTCTGACGTCACAGGGGGCCCCTGAAACGGGCGATATCCCGAACGCGATGAAGAAACCTACTTCAATTCCAGTTAGTCACGAGTCCTTGGAGTATGCTCCTACTGCTGGAACAAAGGTATTGACCTGGCTCCAAGAACGACGGATTGAGGGTAGGAACTTCGTGCTGTTGTCGCGCATCTTTATAATTCTCTCTACCGCGAAGGTAAAGAAAGTCAGTATACCTATGAGGTTGGACACTTTTCGGGGGTGATGTCTTATCATGATAGAACGTTTGTATTGTTCCTGGAGGGAGAGCGGGATTGAATCGCTTGGTAGTCCCGAGGTGATATCGGTGGTCTGATTGTAGGCTGCTGTGGTTGATAATTGTTATCTCGCGCATTTCATTCCTGATTATACTGGTAGTCCCACGACTAAACTGTACTGACACGTTAGCTTATGATCAACTTGTATGTCCTTGTTGCCCCTGAGATTTACATTAGATGAGTCTCTTTGGTTCATTCGTATCAATTCCAAGTACCCCGTTGTTGTTCTCTCAAAGTTAACTCGTAGCTCCATTGGATGAAGCAGATCAATACCACGTATTGCATTCAAGGATCGCAAGTAACATATATAGATCCACTATGACATCGTAAAACAAGAGCTTACGCGTGGCTTGGCAGTCCTTCTCACCTCTAATCCCAGGGTACCTTTCCCCCTCCACCTTACAGCAATGATCTGATTTCAGAATCCTACTGGCCAAGTCCTCGAAGGCGAAGAACTTAAAGAAGTCCAAGACCTCTGTCGCGATAAGTGTACTTTGGTAACCCCCTCCTCTTTTAATGAGTTTCTAACATTTAAGCTCATGGACGAATTTTACTCTGGATATCTTTATACTCATGGATGTAATGGTGAAACAGTTAGCTCTGCCCAGTACGTCGAAGGTACTCTCTCCCACCATGACCCTCTAAGGAAACTTTTACTGATCCATAGACGTTGATGAGGTATCTTTATCTCACCAATGTTCTAACGCTATAGGATCCAGTTGTCATAATCAATGGATTGACCAAGATCTTTCGTCTTCCCGGCTGGCGTATCTGCTGGGTCGTAGGTCCCAAGGTCACCCTCGCAATCCCACCCATTTTTAACTGACATTAATTAATATGCAGGACTTGATTCAGGCGTTATCTCGTACCGGGAGTTACCTCGATGGCGGAGCATCTCATGTCTTACAAGAAGCCGCTATCCCCTTTCTTGAACCTAACCTCGTTAAAGCGGAAATGAAAGCCCTTCAAGAACATTTCGTCAAGAAACGGGATTTCGTGGTAGAGAGGTAAGAGCCCCCACATTCCGATGAGATTCAATTTGTAGGTTGAATGGGATGGGACTTCGTGTTAGTCCTCCTGATGCAACGTTCTATATCTGGGTCAACTGTATCGACTGTCTTGATTAACCTAACAATAGTGTCCTCCTTACCTGAGGCGATTCATACCGGGTTGGCGTTCTTTGAAGCTTGCTTGGAAGAGAAAGTTATCGTTGTCCCTGGTACGTAAAAGGTTTTGAAGATTGACTTACACGCAGGACTCTTCTTCGATATCAATCCCAAGAATCGCAGGGACTTGAGTCATTCTCCCTGCCACCATTTCATCCGGTACTCTCCCCTCCACCCCTCCACCCCTCCAATGCTCTGATCTCACACTCTGCAGGTTGTCCTTTGGACCCTCGTTGGATGAGTTGAAACGCGGTCTCGACGGCATTGAACGCGTCCTCATCAAGTACGGCGTATCCCGTGCACCTGGCGCTTAAAACCCACAAGCACTTTCATCATTAATTCAATATTTTGATAAAAGTATACTTAGATCTGGAGAACGACGACTAGAGATCTCCATCTCCTTGAACGCGAAAAATGTAAAAGAACAGTAGTAATAATCACAAAATGTACCTGGAATATTTAATTTTGGCGCCCTCCGCCTCTTAAAATTAAAATTTCATAGTAAACGTAGCCCACGAACGTGGCCCCAAAAAGTCACCAAGAGGCAACACGCAAGACCTGTTCACCTGAGCTTTCAAGCAGGTTCCTTTTGCACGATGTCGTCTTCTACTGCTTCGACTCAGGCTGTGGCCAGTATCGCCTCGTATTGTTTGGCGAACATGGCTATGACAGTGACTAATAAATATGTTTTCTCGGTACCATCCTTTCCCTCCCCTTTCTTGATCCACTTTGTAGGATGCGCGTACTAATCCTGTGTAGGGAGCGGAATTTAATCTTCACTGTATGTTCTATGATCCCTTTTGGGGTGTGTTGGGGAGAGACTAATTGGGGGTAGTGATGTTGTTGGCTTTACAAAGTCTGGTGTGTTTAATCAGTCTTCTTGCCGCCAAGAATTTTCGCGTCGTCTCCTTCCGAGACTTCAACATCGAAGAGGCCAAGAAATGTACACCCTCAACCCTCTACCCATGTTAACGCTATCTTCTCTGCGTTTTACAATGCTGACATCGCGCGTGTAGGGTCCCCGATCTCCTGTCTCCTCGTCCTCATGATCTTCACCTCCGCCAAGGCCCTGCAATACATCTCCATCCCAACCTACACAATCTTCAAGAACCTGACCATCATCCTCATTGCGTATGGCGAGGTCCTCTGGTTCGGCGGCACAGTGACTGGTCTGGCGCTGCTGTCGTTTGGACTCATGGTGCTGAGTTCCGTGGTCAGTGCCTGGGCGGACATCAGTGCCGCGTTGGGGAGTTATAGTTCGGCGCCGCATGAGGCTGCGACGGAGTTGGCTACTTTGAATGCCGGGTATATTTGGATGTTGGCGAATTGTTTGTCCAGTGCGACTTTTGTCTTGTCGATGCGGAAACGGATTAAACTCACTCAGTTCTCGGATTTTGATAGTATGATCCCCTTGCCTACTTCTACTGTCCTTCGTCGTTGTTCCTCCTTGTCGAATCCAAGGTTGATTGCTTTTGGGATGTGTTTTTGGGAACGCGCTGATGATTAGCTATGTTCTACAACAATTTGATTAGTATTCCTATTCTGATTATTGCATCTTTTGCATTCGAGGATTGGGGTGCTGCAAACTTGGAGCAGAACTTGTATTGTCCTTCCACTATGGCAACTGATACGTTAGTCCTGCTGATCACCGCAACCGTCTTCTATTCGCAATCATGGTCTCGGGGTTTTCATCCGTGTTCATCAGTTATTGCACAGCATGGTGTCTGCGCGTCACCTCTTCAACCACATACAGGTACATCTCTTAGACCATTCAAGCTTACAGGGTAGTATGGCCGGCGCGCTAAATAAATTACCCGTGGCAGTATCCGGGATGATCTTCTTCAGCGCCCCAGTGACATTCTTCTCCGTCACTGCTGTGATGATCGGTATGTCTTCACATTGAATTTGTAATTGACCATATTAGGATTTGGAGCCGGTCTCGTCTACGCATTCGCCAAAACAATGCAAGCGAAACAAGCAAAGATGCTTCTCCCAATGACCAATACCCCACCCATTCGAAGTGCAAGCGTACAAAGTCTGCGAGATGCCGAGAAAGCGTAATAGGCAAAGGAATTCAAGTTTCGGGAAACAGGGCTCCAATTTAGGGGAAAGAGAGGGGTTGGATGATTTATAATTTGGTTTCCCGCAGATATCATTAATTAGCATGTTGATATAGATACAGCGCAATGCTGGTCATGGGTTGATAGAATTGCAGATGAAATGCCATTCGATTATTTTATGCTCATGACCTCCTTCTATTTTGTTTTGCTTTCAGGTTGTTTCGGGAGCCAATTTATTGGATTTTGTCGGAAGAAGCCCCAGGGCGGTACAACGATCTAGGAGTCAGAGGCGGAGGAGGCAGTGACGTACGAGAAGTGTGCCTAGGGTGCCGACGCCCATAATTCCTGCTGTATATACGATATTCTGTGTAACATAACCGACGAGAAAGGCGATGATGGCGGAGATGATGAGAAGGAGCTGGGAGATCTGGTCGGCGAGATGCTGGCCTTTGAAGTCCTAGAAAACATGTCAGCAATTGCGACACGGCGCTGGAATGGAGGGCTCCCACGATCTTCCCTTCGATGAGGGCATTCAACTGGTCCATGTTTTCCTGATGAACACGTCTCAGGAGATCCGTGGAACGTGAAGTTACAAACGCAACCACGAGTATTAGCTCGGCGATCCTGTGCAGCGTAATTAACCGAGCATAATTAGCCAAGTCCCGTGGGACAAAACGATCGGCGGACTAATAGCAGGCCGTGGGATATCAATGCCGTCATCCAATCACGGCGCCGAGCACACCAAGATGGGTCACGTTTCTGACGTACCATACTTTCCCGATTGGGAGTGTTCGCAGCAATTGTCAGCTTTCGTGGCTCCCCACCCATCAACCTTTTTCATCAACAAACTTTCCCTCCTCGACTTCCACGCACCGCTTTATCTCTGTCGCCATCGTCTGCTACAAAAATCCCTGACACCGCGCAACTAGACCATGAACCCGATACAGCAACGCCAGGCTGCCCAGGGCGCTGATATGAGTGTACAATCCCCTTCGAGAACATTCCATTGTTTGATGCTTGCCTCTCCTGGATGAAAGTCGGCTAATACACACTAGTTGGCAGATCAAGAACAGAAGCTCAAACGCCTCTACGGAAAACTCCCGCCCAGAAAGAACATCCTCGGACAGAAACTCCAGGTATCTTATCGCCCAGCGGCAAGAGTCGCGACTGTTTTCTTCGCGACAGCCACTAATTTCGTAGGACCGTAAATACTTTGATTCCGGCGATTATATGCTTTCAAAGGCCGGAAAGACACCCAATGATGCCATCGGCGGCACGACACCACAAATCGGATCCAAAATCCCCTCCCCAGAAAGTATCCCACACTCCTCGAATGCAAGTTGCGCACCAGGCCATCAAGGAATGAGTTCCAGTCCCGTCAAGGAGAGTTTATTGGCTAGTCCACCCATGGAATTGACGAGGAGTGAGAGAGGAGGGCCTTGAGCTGGATATGGGGATGGTGGGAAGGTGATAGGAAGGGCTGAAGGGTCAATCATTGCATGGCTTCGGGGGTTATTGAGGATAGTATTGTTTTTGGAAGGGGCGCGTTTAAGGAATTGATTTGTTACTTGTATGCGTGTGCTATTGGATCTGTATATAGCAGTTTGATCTCAATGAATTCATTGCTACGGTCTACAGCCGGAATGATATTCCCTCTTGCGAGGATAAACCAAGGAAATTAGATTTGGGGATCAACGTTCCTCTTTGGGCCAAGAAGTCCAAGGTTCTGAGATATATCTGTCAGAGAATTTGTTGCGGCGGCAATGTAAGATAAGCACTTGAATTAAATATGGATTCCCAACGACAGTTAAGGCGTGAGAAACTCAACTTCGCTTTTATGGCTTGAAAACCCGAGTCCTTCATGGCAGGATTACGCCTCGGAGAATCACTCTCAAGCGGGAAAAGGCGTGTTGAACCCTTTACAATGACATACTATTTGATAAGAAATATAATTGAAAACATGTTTCTCCGTATATCCATATGGACATCTTCCTACGTACATCTGACCTCCCGAGGGATATTCCGATCTCGACTGGAGGATTTCGCCTTGAGAAATTTGATCGCTTTATTTATCCTTCGTGATCGACCATGTCAACATTAGCTGGACAGGAGAACCAGCGCAAGCGAAAACGGTCTTCAAATGCAGACACTTCGCCTAGCAGCAAGTTTCGGCAAGTAGCTGATGAGTCTCCTGCAGAATCCGAGCCCGAACAGAGTCAAAGTCTGGACTCAGAGGACGAAGCCTCAGGCGATGGAATTCAATGGCACTCCGACGACTTCGACGAACTGGAAGACGATGAAGACGCTCTCTCCAAAAATGAGGCCGAGTCTGAACCCACACCATCCAACACCCAACCAAAGAAAAAACTAAAACCCGTCTCGCAAAACAATTTAAAGACCGGCCGGAAAAAACGAAACTCAATAGTGTGCTCAGTAGGGTGTTTGAGTGATAGCCTGGGGAAAGGATATCTCAGGGAACTTGTTTTTTAATCATAGCGAAGTAGGAGAAATAATCTAGCATGGGCTGCCGTAGTTTGCAGACCCGAATTAACGGTTGGGCAGGAACGTTATAGCATGGATTGTTTCATTCGTTAAGGTATTCAGAGCTATAGTCTTCAATCATACAGCGGCAGTCATTCTAATCAACCCTCTCTCGTTTCACTCTAACAAAAAGTCACTAGCATGAAAGATAGCCACTAGAAACTCTCACTCATAGATCAATCCTAGATTTTGTATAATTCTACCCACCAGTTGTGTTTGATGGTGGGAGCCACGTTCTGGAGATAGAAGTCCGACAAAGATCTGACGCTGTGGTCGCGCTGACTAAAATCTGACTCAGAGAGTTTAAATGGACGAGGCATGGCTAGTCTAAGCATATGCACACGTTTTACAACCTTGAAAAAGGGGCGGTGGACGCAGACCAGTCTGGTCTGTTCAGCGGAACTTGCCGTCCCAGTGGCGTCGATTTGGTAGATCGAGCGATTCTATTGGTCAGTAACCCCCTCGACTCCAGAATATCCATAACAGAAAAGTCATGCCGACCCCGAGTCTGCACGAAAGAATAAATACACACAAAATTTGCCCTTCCTGAAGCCAACCCAGCAGAGCATGGACTGGCTGAAGAAGAAAATGCAGCCGCCCAGCACCGCGACATCGGCAATCGAAATCGCGACTGCGGGAGCACCGCCAGACTTGAGCGGAACCCCAGCACTTGCCGGGCAAACAGGAGCGAAGGGCGAGACGATGACCAATGCTACGCACGAGTCAGACTCAACAAGAGAGACACCATCTGCTCAGGATGTGCGAGAGTCGTCTGCCGAGGCACTAGACGAGAAAAGCGAGCCGAACGGTAACGACGATCTCACCAGACAGATGTCAACAATATCGAGCGATGATAATGTCGTTTACCCTTCGGGTTTACGATTGGTTATCATCACCGTGTCTTTATGTTTTGCGGTATTCCTTGTGGCCCTAGATCAGACTATTATCGCAACTGCAATGTACCCAC
>Ga0302325_10034837_pt1 | contig 10294 bp, 14 predicted proteins | sample Palsa_T0_2_FD_201948 | JGI IMG/M metagenome (GOLD analysis project Ga0302325, IMG submission 201948) | Peat permafrost microbial communities from Stordalen Mire near Abisko, Sweden - Palsa_T0_2 | ecosystem: Environmental > Terrestrial > Soil > Palsa > Peat permafrost | place: Sweden: Abisko...
GCTCCAAGTCTTTTGTAGGCCGGGGGCACCCTTACCAAGCCCTTGTTATACCCCAGCGGCGCCCTTCATCCATTGTTGCCTCGATTCTCAGGCTCATCGAGAACGGGGAGCCACGCGGCAGATCGGAGAACAAGGGAGCCTCCTTAAAAGCCTACGGAGTCAGCGAAGCAGCGGGGTGCAGGCGTCGGTCACAATCGAGAGACGAGTTCGGCCACGATCTCTGCGGCTGGTTGTGACCGCCCGGCCAGCGCAACGCTCTGACCTGCCCACTGGGAAAGCGCTTCGATATCGCCGGCGGTCCCCACCATTGGTGGCGCCGGCTCGTAGCGGACGATTGCTTCGCCCGACGCAAAGTGCGCGATGACATCCCCAAATCCGGGTCGACGTTCCAGAGGCGGCCGGCCCGCCGCCTCCCACATCTCGGCAGTCGAGTTGTGCAGAGCGCGGTGAGGTGAATCCGGCCAGTCGACGTCGTAGAGGTCGGGATACCACTGCGCGTCTGTCTCGACCGCACGTATCAGGCGACCGCGGTACTCGTCGTGGATGGGCATCTCCTGGGCCAAGAGAAACCGGGTCCCCACCCACGCCGCCTGCGCGCCCAGGGCGAGCACGGCAGCCACGCCGCGAGGGTCCCCGATCCCGCCGGCGGCGATCACAGGCACCGGTGACACCGCGTCCACGACGGCGGGTACAAGAGGAAGTGTCGCGACCTGACTCCCGACGTGGCCCCCCGCCTCCCAACCTTGCGCCACGACGACGTCGACGCCGCTGGCGACTGCCCGCCGCCCCTCTTCGGCGCTTCCGACGGTACACAGAACGAGTCCGTTGGCGTCGTGGACCTGTTCGACGTAGCCGGTGGGATCTCCTAAAAAGAGCGACACGATCCGCAATCCGGCTTCGAGTGCCTGATCGAGGCGGTGGTGCTGATCCGAGGTGAGAACCAGATTGCCGCAGAAGGGACGATCGGTCAGTGCCGCCGTCTCGCGCACCACATCCCCGGCGGGAGTGGACCACGTCAGCGTCACCATTCCGAGTCCGCCGGCGTTCGAGACCGCCGCCGCCAATTCGGGCACTGCGACCATGGCCGCCAGGACGATCGGTTGTTCAATCCCGAGCAGCTCGCAGACTGGCGTTCGCACCGCTACCACCTCGCTTTCACTCCGGCTCGTCGCGTTCGCAGCCGGCCTGTGACCGCCAAAGACCGATTCGCGTTCAGCTACGACTGATACGACGAGGGGGTCGACTCGGGGGCTTGCTTGTTCCACCCGTGAAAATTCGAGTAGTCGCCTGCTTCCCAGGCTTCGCGCAGGCCCGGCTTGCTCAGGTCCCAGTCGGGCCGGATCTCGCTCGATACTGTGCACAAGTCAGACCAGAGGTCATAGAACGACGGGCGTCCCCAGAACCAGTAGCCGTTGTAGATGCGGTGCACCACCAGTCCCGGCTTGAGCACCAGCGTGTGGGGGATCATCGGATCGTGCTCGGGGTCGGTGTATTCCTGGATGTCGAGGTCCTTTTGAACCGTCCGGCCAGGGTCGGAGAGAAAGGGCCATTGGGCGCCGACCGCGCCGCGGAACTCCTGTGACGCGTGATGGTCGTCGGTCGAGATCGTGGCGACCTGGGTGTAGGAGACAGCGATTTTCGGATAGTTCGCAGCGAGCTCCAGGTGCTGCTGATGCTCCTTGGGGCAATAGTTGCCCCGGGCCAATGTGAGGACCAGCGGGTCGTCGCCTTGGATCTCACTCAGCTTGCGCACCGTGTTGGTATGGTCCGGCAGCGAGTAATCGGGAAAGACGGCGCCAGGTTTTATATCAGAACGCACGGGACCAAGGCCCTCCAATCTTCATGATGCCGCCGGAGAAGTCAACCAGAATGACCAGTCCCCCTCCGGGTCGGTGGTTTGGCCCACCTCAATGAGATACCCGTCGGGATCGCGGATGTAACAGCGAATCTCGTACTGGTGGTGCTTCGGCGGAGTCAGGAACTGAGCACCGCGGGCGCTCCATTCGGCGTACACAGCCTGAATGTCTTTGACCCGGATATTGAGGAAGCTGCTGACCCGGTCAGGGTCCGTTGGCGTCTCTAGGGTCACAGTGGGTTTGTCGTCGGTCGGGCCGCCGCCGACATTGATGATGATGAAGCTGTTGGCGAGTGCGACGTAGGTCACCTCTCCCGAGAAGACCACCTTACCGCCCAGTACCTCGGTGTAGAAGCGCCGCGACCGCTCGACGTCATCCGACACGATGAAGTGGGCCAGCACAATCTCACCTTCGGGCCCTGTGAGTTCGGCCAACTGGCACCTCCACTGGTTGGGACTTGTGCCCCACCTACGACGGGGCTCAAGCCGATGTTGCGATGACCGGGATTCCTTCTGTTCAGCACAGCGCACTGCGACCACGTGTGGTCCTGTCGATCCAGCTCTCAGTTAATCGCTTGCAGCAGAAGAATGGAAGAGCCCTCGAGAAGATTGTCCCTCGACGGACCGGTCGCGACTCGTCGACGAACGCCCACGGGCGCCGAGGCGGGAGTCTCCAACGACCGTACGACGTTCCCCCTGGAGGTGATCCGATCTCGAGGATGCCAAGCCCGCCTCCCTGTGGCGCCGTGACTCGTCAGCATCGCCAGGGTGTATGGCCACTTGAGAGGCGCGATCAGTTGCGTCCCTTCCGCGCCTCTGGGCGACCCCGGACGAGAGTCGTGAGGCTGAATTCCTGAGGAACTCAGATGGGAGCCGCGGGGAATCGATCACATGTGCCTCGTGTTGTTTACAAGGGTGAAGTTCGGTTACCGCGGGATTCGCGCCGTCTCGACTGACGAGACCGCTTCATTGGAGGCGCGGCAGTGAGGCCTGAGGTGGTGCTGCTTGCCCTGACGGCGAGCGTGTTTACTGCGCTGGCTTCGGTTGCCCAGCGTCGTGCCGCGGCGCCCGCGCCAGGGAAGGACGGCCTCGGGCTCCACCTTGTCCACTACCTGCTTCATCGCCCCGTCTGGTTTCTCGGGATCGCCAGCATGATCCTGGGCTTTGCCTTTCAGGTGGCGGCTCTCCGGGTCGGAAGTCTGAGCCTTGTGCAGCCGATCATCGCGACCGAGCTGCTCATCGTCTTTGCCCTCATCGCTCTCCGCCATCGACACAGGGTCCACGCCCGCGATTGGCTCGCGGCCCTCGGCATGGCTATTTCTCTTGGAGCATTTCTTGCCTTGGCGAGGCCTATCGCTGGGCACGAACACGCCTCGGGCTCCATGTGGGCGCTCGCGGGCATCTCCACCTTCGCGCTCGCCGCCGTGTTGGCTCTCATGGCGTCTGCGCCTGGTGCGCAGAACGCCCACCCGAGCGCAAACCGCAAGGCAGCGCTGCTCGGCATCGCTGCGGCCACCGGGTTCGGCTTCGTCGCGGCGGTGATCAAAGAGCTCAGCACGCACTTTGCCCAGGGGCCCGCTGCGGTCTTTTCGAACTGGTCCCCCTACGTCCTCCTGCTCGCGGGCGCTGCTTCGATGTTCCTGGCTTCCCACGCCTTCCAAGCGGGATCTCTTGCGGCGTCACAACCGGGACTCACAATCGTCGACCCCCTCGTGGCCAGCGTGCTTGGCATCGTGCTCTTCGGGGAGCGGCTGGTCCTCGAGCCGATCGCCCTGGCTGGAGAGCTGGTGGCGTTGGCCCTCTTGGTAGGCAGCGTCGTTCTTCTCAGCCGCAGCCCGCTTATCCGAGGTGAGGACTCTCCCCAAGCCCATGCGCAGCCCTCCGACGATTGCTCGGAGACGGTCGCGCGACGGCGTCTGCGCATTGGGGCGACGGCGCGGGGAGAGTACGCGGCCCCTTCTGCCGTTTCTGGATTTTCAGGGGGAAGGTCGTTGTCGCGTCCGGCACTCGAGGCCGCAAACCACCGACGCCGTTCGGGTCTCTCGAGAACACCCTGACCTCGAGGGAACGAGCAGAACGCATCCAAGGGCGGCAATACTTGACAAAATCCATCTGATAACCGACGATCAACGCAACCTGGCTTCGGGTAGCGACCCACAACGGGGAGAAAAACGACATGACTTCGGTTGCAGCAGGCGTCCAACTGGCCATCAAGCCCTTGACGGGCACCACGGGCGCTGAGGTCCATGGCGTGGACCTGCGCGAGCGACTCGACCAGACGACCGTGGACGAGATCCGTCGGGCCCTCGTCGAGTACAAGGTGATCTTCTTCCCCGGTCAGCACCTGACGACCGAAGAGCACCTTGCTTTCGCCTCCCAGTGCGGCGAAATCACGGAGGCACATCCGATCTCACGCGGCAACCACGGCCACCCGGGGCTTCACGAGATCGACTACAGCGCTATCCGGAAGTCGTACGCGGGCCGCCACGACGCGCGACGAAAGCCACGGCGTGATGGGTGGCACACCGATGTGACCTTCATGGAGACACCTCCGATGGGCTCGATCCTCAACGCGTTGGCCATGCCCGAGCACGGCGGTGACACCGTCTTTGCCAACACCGAGGCGGCCTACGAGGGACTCTCGCCGCATTTCCGGGAGTTTCTGGACGGTCTCGTGGCCGTGCACGACGGGGAGGAGGCGTTTGGCGAAGGACTCCGAGCCGACGGATATGCAGAATGGGACGGAAAGAGGTTCACCGAGTTCACTCCGGTCGAGCACCCGCTGGTCCGGACCCATCCCGAGAGCGGCAAGAAGTGCCTCTTTGTGAACCCCGAATTCACGTCCCACATCAAGGGATTCTCGCGCCGCGAGAGTGACGGCATTCTCGAGTTGCTCTATGAGCACATGGTCCATCAGAAGTACCTCGTCCGGTACAGATGGCATGAGGGGGATCTCGGGTTCTGGGACAACCGGGCCACCATGCATTTCGTGGTCGTCGATTACGGCGACCAGCATCGTTTGATCCAACGTGTGACGCTGAAGGGTGAGCGCCCCTTCTAGGCGCTCAGGAGCGCCGCCGCGAGATACTCGAGCTTGGGTCTCTCATTGTTGGTTGATCCACCGCGAATCCGAGGGAGCCGGCTGCCGTGCGGGTCGGTCGTGCGGCCCATCGGCTGGCGTAGTTGTCGAGGGTAGATAGCGATCGGGTCTCGACGTGGTCCAGGTAGAGACGGCCGCGCAGGTGGTCGACTTCGTGTTGGACGATGCGCGCCGCCCACCCGGAGAACACTCTGTCGACGGGTCGGCCGTCTTGGTCCAGGGCTTCGACGCGCACCGCGCGGTGACGAGCGACCACTCCGGTGAGGCAGGGAACGCTGAGGCATCCTTCGTAAAAGCTGATCCAGTCGTCGTCTTCGATCGGCTGCATCGTTGGGTTCACGAGTACGGTGAATGGCAGCTCCTCGCGCTCTCGGACTGCCCGCTCGTCGTCGCTCAAGTGGGCCCACTGTGGTGGTCCATCCTGAAGCACCGCGAGCTGAAGGGACAAGCCGACCTGAGGTGCGGCGAGACCGACGCCGGGGGCCAGCTCCATGGTTGTTCGCATTTGGGCGATGAGGTGGCGCAGTTGTGGAGTCTGCAGCGTTGACGGTTCGACCGGATCGGCAACGCGGCGGAGGACCGGGTCGCCGCACTGGACGATCGCGAGCGTGTCTTGCTCGCCGGGGAGAGCAATTGCCTCGGTCACGTAGCGAGCCCCCCATTCGATCAGAGCATTCTTGGTGCGTCGAGGCCCAGCCGACGTTGTTCGATGATGAGGCAACGGTCCTCGACGTAGAGCAATCCGGCACTCTCACTAATGGCGCGGGCCTCGTCTGAGGTGATCCCGAGCTGGAGCCACACGGCTGTCGCGCCGACGGCAACCGCTTGGCGGGCGATGTCGGCTGCCTGCGGTGACGGCCGGAACACGTCCACCAACCCGACTTGTTCGGGGATGTCGGCCAAACGGCGATGCACGTGCTCGTCGAGGATCTGGGCGGCGTGGGGATTGACGGGGATAATCCGCCAGCCGTGCCGCTGCATGTGCGCCGGAACGGAGTGGGCGGCCTTCGCCAGTGTGGCGCTTGCTCCGACAACCGTGATAGCGGTATACGTGGTGAGGATCTGTTCGACGACCTCATTGATGTCGGACACTTCGTGTAACCGTAGCGTTCGGCGTCGAGGTTCCCCCCTAAGATCCACGTCCTATGGAAACGTGGGACGCCATCCGATCCCGTCGTAACGTGCGCACCTACGACCATCGTCCTCTTCCCGCCGAAGACCTCGATCGAATCCTCGAAGCTGGACGGCGATCCCCCTCGGCCTCCAACCGTCAAAGGTGGGATTTCGTGCTCGTGACCGAGCCCGAGCAACTTCAGCAACTCTCGACCGTCTGGGTTGGGGCCGCTCACTTGGCCGGAGCCCAGGCGGCGATCATCCTGGTGCTTCCCGAGCCTGAGTCCGAGCGGTACCTGACGATCGACCAATACGACCTGGGCCAGGCGACCATGTCCATGTTGTTGGCCGCGACCGACCTGGGCATCGGCAGCGGCCATTCTGCAGTGGGCGACCAGGAAGCCTGCCGGCGGATCCTCGGCGTACCGGCTGACCACAGCTGTACCTACATGGTGGCCTTGGGCTATCCGGCCGATCGTCCGCTCCGACCCATCCTCAGGCCGGATCGTCGGCCCTTCGATGAGGTGGTCCACCGCGGTCATTGGTGACGGGTGACACAGAAAGGAGAACGCTCGTGGCGACCGAAATAACCGAGGGCGGTCAAGCGACTCTTGACGCCTTCGCAAGAATGCGAGATGCGTCCTTGCCGCTCGAGGACAGATACGACGTCGACTTCATTGACCATGATCCTGCCGCAGGGCAGCCCGCCGGTCCGGGCGGGATGGCCTGGTTCTGGGAGCAGTTCGGCAGATCGTTCACCGACATCGAACGCGACGTCATTGAAACGATTGCGACGCCGACACGGCTCATTACGATCATGGACCTCTCCGGCACTCACACTGGTGAGTTCCTCGGACACCCGGCGACCGGAAAGCGTTTCACCGTGCGAAACGTACAGGTCCTCGGGTTTCGCGACGGCCGGGCGTCAGATCGCTGGGGATCGACTGACGAGTTGGGCATACTGCAGCAACTCGGCTTGACGTGACGCTGAAGGCGCTCATGCCCTGTCAGCCATTCTAGTAGTTCAAGTTCGGGCGAACCCGTCTGCGATGTAAGTTCAACCTTTATGCGTCTGCTGTTAGTTGCTCCACCTGGCGCCGGCAAGGGCACGCAGGCAGGCAAGCTTGCCGACCATTACGGGATTGCGAACCTGTCGAGCGGGGAGCTGCTGCGTCAGGAGATCGCGGCAGATTCCGAAATAGGAAGAAAGGCAATCGAGTACGTTCGTCGGGGCGACCTGGTACCGGACGATCTGATATTTCAAGTACTTGCTGAGCCGCTGATCGAGGCAGCAGAGAATGGCGGCTACGTGCTCGATGGTTTCCCACGAAACCTCCACCAGGCCCAAGCCGCGTATCGAGTCGCAAAAGAGAATCCGTCCATCGAGCTGCAGGCCGTCGTGCATCTAGATGTCCCTCTCGAGGAACTCGCGAGGAGGTTGCTCGCCCGGGGCGTCCAAGAGGGACGCATCGACGATGCAGAGAACGTCGTGACGCACAGGCTCGAGGTATTTGCCGACGCTACCGAGCCGCTCTTGGGCTTCTATCGTGAACGGGGATTGGTCCTCGATATCAACGGCAATCAGGACGTTGAACGAGTGTTTCGCTCCATCGTGCAAGGCCTTGATCGGGAGCGTGGCCGTCACCATGACTGAGGCAGGAACAGCTGCAGAGGTAGTTGCCGGTCATCCTTGGGCTTCGATTGAGATCTGTTCCCACTCCCGCCAGGTCGCCAACCTCTGCTCGTAGTCCTCGACCGCCAGCTGCAGCGGCCCGTCGCCGAAGAAGACCCGAAGCGGGGGCTGCTCGGCGTCAACGATTTTCAACATGGCTCGCGCTGATGCAGTCGGGTCACCCTGTGTCTGCGTCCGGGCGGCCCGGAACGCGGCGGACTGGGCGCGCACCTCGTCATAGGCCGCCATGGGCTGGGCGTGCTTTGCCGACGAGCCTCCCCAGTCGGTGGAGAATCCGCCGGGCTCAATGAGCGTGACGTGGATACCAAAGCCGCCTACCTCGGCTGCCAACGCCTGGCTGAACCCCTCCAGCCCCCACTTCGAGGCGTGGTAGGCGCCGACATTCGGGAAGGCCGAGACACCCCCGATCGAAGACACCTGCAGGAAATGCCCGGAGCCCTGTGCGCGTAGCAGGGGAAGGGCGGCTTGGGTGACCCACAACGCGCCGAACAGGTTCGTCTCCATCTGCTCTCGCAGTTCGGCCTCCGAGAGTTCCTCGATCATCCCGAATTGGCCGTAGCCCGCGTTGTTGACGACGACGTCGAGTCGCCCGAAGTGTTCGAAGCCTTCCTGCACCGAGGCGAACACTGCCTTGCGGTCAGTCACGTCGAGCGGGAGTACGAGGATGGTCTCCGGGAAGCGGACTACGAGGTCATCGAGCGAGTCAGTTGAGCGGGCTGTAGCGACGACGCGGTCGCCTCGTTCGAGTGCGGCGAGCGTCCACTCGCGGCCGAAGCCGCGGGAGGTTCCGGTGATGAACCAGGTCTTCATGCATCCTCCTGGATGAGTCGGGGCGGGGCCTCTCAATGCAGATTGGTTCTAGCAGGGCAGGCGGAATCGCCTTCCACGCGACCCCGGAGTTCAGTTGACTCGGAAAGTCCCGGGGACGGCCCGATGGCGAGCAACGCCCGGTAACCTCCGCTGGCGCGACGAATGGAGGAGACAGATGGCTGACGACCTCATCCGACTCGACGAGACCACCCGGTCGGCGGTGGCCTCGGGCCGGCTCGTCCATCTGGCCACGGTCAACCCGGACGGCACTCCTCAGGTGACCTGTATCTACGTCGGCTGGGACCGGGACGATATCGTCGCCGGCCATCTTGCCGATCACGTGAAACTGCGGAACATCCGACGCGACCCTCGGGTCACGTTGTCCGTCGAATCCGATGTTCCGTTCGAGGGATTCAGTCCCTACGTGGTGATCAAAGGGATTGCCCGCGTCGAGGAGGGTGGGGCGGTACCCGTGCTCCGGCGGATCACTCACGGCCAGTTCCCCCCACCCGGAGACAATTGGCCCGAAGGATTCGTGACCCGTATCTCGCCCCGGCAAATCTCGGGCACCGGCCCCTGGGGTCTCGCCGATTGATCCGGTATCGCCACTGCCCTTTCAGCGCAAGCCTGAACCCAGGCAGTTTCGTCCTCAGCAACGAAGGAGACCAAATGACCGACACCCGCCCCCGACTCGAACCCGGCCGGGACCATCCCATCACCATTCAGCGCAACGCGGGCCACGTCAGCGTCCGCAGCGGAGCAGCGATCATCGCCGAGACGGATCGAGCTCTCGAGCTGCGCGAATCCAACTATCCACCCGTCCTCTACATCCCCCTCGGGGACGTTGACCAGCAACTGCTGAAGGCCAGCGACGAGCACACCTATTGCCCATACAAGGGAGAGGCTTCCTACTACGACGTCCTCCCCGGCGACGCCGATGCGTTAGCCGGCGCGGTTTGGTACTACCCCGACCCATATAAGGCCGTCGAAGCCATCCGCGACCACGTCGCCTTCTACGCGGATCGCGTCACCGTGACCAGCGAGTCCTAGTCATCGACACCTCGAGCGGCGAATGCGCCCACTGGACGCTGGCCGAGACCCGCTGGCCGCCGCCGCGAACGAGCTGCCTACGTGAGGAGGATCCACTCCCTCGGGTCGACGCGCCATCCACTCTCGCAGAAGGTGCGCTGTGCGTTGCCCGGCCTCGGGGTCGGGACTGCTGAGCTTGTCAGGGATCTCCGTGGCGGAGTCCGAATCTCCTTGCACATACGAGGTGTGTGAATGAACTAACTCTATGGTAGAACGAACAAGTGGACGGTCAGACTCGCCTGCGCCGGATCGTCGAGACGCTGCAAGAGCGCGATCAAGTGCAGGTCAGCGAGCTCGCGGCGGCGCTGGGCTGTTCAGAGATGACAGTGCGTCGGGATCTGCAGGCTCTTGAGGGGAGTGGAGCGCTCCGCCGTGTGCACGGGGGAGCAGTTCGAGGCTTCCTGGGAGCGGAGGAAGCGCCCCATCACCTTCGGGCATTGGAGGCTGCGGACGCCAAGGAGGCGATTGGCGCCGCGGCGGCCGATTTGTTGGCGGACGGCGAGACGGTCGTCTTGGATGGCGGGACAACGGCTCTGCACGTGGCGCGGGCACTTCGCCGGCGGAGGATGACGGTCATGCCGCTCGCGTTGCGACCTGTCTTCGAGCTGCAAGATTCCCCTGACATCCGGCTTCT
>Ga0302325_10034838_pt1 | contig 10294 bp, 7 predicted proteins | sample Palsa_T0_2_FD_201948 | JGI IMG/M metagenome (GOLD analysis project Ga0302325, IMG submission 201948) | Peat permafrost microbial communities from Stordalen Mire near Abisko, Sweden - Palsa_T0_2 | ecosystem: Environmental > Terrestrial > Soil > Palsa > Peat permafrost | place: Sweden: Abisko...
CCGCACCCGGGCGGAGCTGCTGGCGGTGGGCGGCCAGCCTGCTGAGCCCGCAGAGCTGGCGGGTCCGGACCTGACGCCGCAGGAGACGCAGATCGCCCGCCTGGCCGCAGCGGGCGTGACCAACGCGGAGATCGCCACCCGCCTGTTCGTGACCACGTCCACCGTCGAGTACCACCTCAGCAAGGTCTTCCGGAAGCTCAGCGTCACCTCCCGTCGGCAGCTCGCCGCCGCCCTCAAGCGCTGACGGCGGGCGCACAAGCCGACAGCCCAGTGGTGATTGGGGTCTTTCCCTGATTCGGGACCGGCCGCGCCGTGATCGTCTGGGCGGGTCAAGCCTCCGCACGGAAAGGGCACTCGCATGGCGTTCATAACCGTCGGCCACGAGAACACCGCCGACATCAACCTCTACTATGAGGACCTCGGCAGCGGCCCGGCGGTCGTGCTGCTGAGCGGCTGGCCACTCGATAGCCGTTCCTGGGAACCGCAGACGCACGCGCTGCTGGCGGCTGGTTACCGGGTGATCAGCTACGACCGCCGCGGCTTCGGGCAGTCCAGCCGGCCCACCGCCGGCTACGACTTCGACACCCTCGCCGCCGATCTCAGCAAGCTGCTGACCGAACTCAACCTGCAGGACGCCACCCTGATCGGCTTCTCGCTCGGCACTGGGGAAGTGGCTCGCTATATCGGGGCATACGGGACTGGCCGCCTGAAAAGCTGCGTCTTGATCGAGAGTCTCGCGCCGTCGTTCGTCAGGTCTGACGAGAACCCCAACGGTGTCGACCAGGCGACAATCGACACGATCCGGCAGGCGATCGTCGACGACCGCCCCGCGTGGCTGACCGGGTTGCTCGCGGACTTCCTCAACCTCGACGACTACCTCGGCAAGCGGGTCAGCGAGGAGACTGTGCGCAACAACTGGAACGCCGGTGCTGGAGCGTCACCGTGGGCGACGTGGGCCTGCGTGCTCACATGGCTGGACGACTTCCACGAGGACATCAAGCGTATCGACATCCCGGCGCTGATCCTGCACGGGACGGCCGACCGGATCCTGTCCCTCGAGGGCCAGGGCCGCAGGATGCACGCGGCTCTGCCGGCCGCGCACTACGTCGAGATCGAGGGTGGCCCGCACGTCATGTGCGTCAGCCATGCCAAGGAGGTCAACCGCGAGCTCCTGGCGTTCCTCGGCAGCGTCGCTCCCGCCAGCGCCTCGGCCTGAAGCATGGCGCCGACACCCGAGGCCGGACCGCAGCCGCCGGCCGACGCACTCACCAGCAGGCTCAAGCGCACCGAACTCCAGCACAAGCCATCCTCAATACCTGGGCGGGAGATCGTCCAGGTGCTTACCGAGATCCCATGCGGGGTGGAGTCAGGCTGGCACATCCACCCCGGTGAGGAGGTCGGGTACATCCTGGCCGGGACGGTCCACATGATGATCAAGGACCAGCCCACCCTCATCCTGCCGGCTGGCGACCCCTTCCTGATACCGCCCCGTATCCCGCACAACGCCCTGGACGTCGGGCCGGGAACCGGCCAGATGCTCTCCACCTACATCGTCGAAGTGGGGCAGCCACTAGCGGAGTTTGTCGACGGTCCAGCCGCCCCGTAACCGCGGGTAAGGCACCCGCCGAAAGGAACCAGGAAATGAGCACGATCATCACCAAGGACGGCACCGAGATCTACTACAAGGACTGGGGCAGCGGGCCGGTCGTGACGTTCTCACACGGCTGGCCGCTGAGCGCCGACGCGTGGGACGGCCAGATGCACTTCCTCGCTCAGAACGGCTTCCGCGTAGTCGGGCACGACCGGCGCGGCCACGGCCGTTCCAGCCAGACCTCAACGGGAAACGACATGGACGGCTATGCCGACGACCTCGCGGCCGTGATCGAGGCGCTGGACCTGAGGGATGCCACACTGGTAGGCCATTCCACCGGCGGCGGAGAGGTCGCCCGCTATATCGGCCGGCACGGGACGGGGCGGGTGGCCAAAGCGGCCCTGGTCTCAGCGGTGCCGCCGATCATGCTGAAATCAGCGGCCAACCCCGAAGGGCTGCCGATAGAAGTCTTCGACGGACTGCGCGCGGGCCTGGTCAAGGACCGCTCGCAGTTCTACAAGGACCTGGCCGCGCCGTTCTATGGTGCCAACCGGCCGGGCTCGCAGGTATCACAGGGAGTGCTGGAGCAGTTCTGGCTCTGGAGCATGCAGTCCGGCCTGCGGAACGCCTACGCGAGCATCAAGGCCTTCTCGGAGACTGACTTCACCGAGGACCTGAAGAAGTTCGACGTGCCCACACTGGTCCTGCACGGCGAGGACGACCAGATCGTCCCGGTCAAGGACGCGGCGGTCAAGTCGGCGCAGCTCATCAAGGGCGCGCAGGAGATCTACTATCCCGGCGCGCCGCACGGCCTGATGGACACCCACGCGGACAGGCTGAACGCCGACCTGCTGGCGTTCCTGCGGAGCTAGAGGAAGAGGGGACCGCGGCATCGCGCCGCGGTCCCGATGACGCCTGGCCGCTACGGCCAGGCGTCATCGGTCCAGGACGATGTGCAGCTGCTGGCGCGACGTAACTCCCAGCTTCCTGAAGACTTTGGTCAGGTGATACCCGACAGTGTGCGAGCTGATGAACAGCTCCGCGGCAATCATCTGGTTGGTGGCCCCCCCGGCGGCCAGCGCGGCGATCTGGGCCTCCTGCGCGGTCAGGTTGCCCGCCTGGCCCGGCGCGTGTTTCTGCACCCGCGCGCCGGTGGCCGCCAGCTCTACCCCCGCACGGTGGGCGAAGGCCGGCGCGCCCATGCTAGTGAACAGCTCATAAGCGTGCTGCAGCTGGTTTCGTGCGTCCAGGCGCCTCTTGTGCCGCCGGAGCCACTCACCGTACAGCAGGTGGGCGCGGGCCAGGTCCGTAATCACGGTGGTCTTCTCGAGGTGGCTGATGGACCGCTGGTACAGCGGCTCAGGGTCAACGGGTTCGAGCAGGGCCTGGGATCTCGCCATCAGCCCCAGGGCCCACGACGTCCCGCTCGCGGTCGCCCGCCGCACCAGCTCGGCGAGAGCTGCCACTGCGGCATCACGGTGATCGCTCCGGACCCCGGCCTCCACGAGGTTGGGCAGGGCTTCGTTGTCAAAGTGCAGCCGGTCGTCGGCCCGCATGCGGCTGGCCACCTGGAACGCTTCCAGGTAACGGCCCCGGCTCAGGTGCAGAACCATCAGTGCTCGGTCCCCGGGCCGCTTGATGTCCCCTGCGCGCAGATACTCCGCCGCCGCGGCGCCGTTGTCGGCCGCGAGCTGGGCCGCGCTGTCGAGCCCACGCCAGGCCAGCAGCTCGGCGTTGGAGTTCACGGCCATCTTCTCCGGGCTGAACCCGATGGCCAGGCCCAGCTGGCGGCTTTCCTCACCGCGAGCTTCGGCGGAACTGAGCTGACCCGTCTGCGCTTCGACGGTCGACAGGCACGTCAGCGCCAGCTGCAGATGCTGCAGTGCCCCTGTCGTGCGGGCCACGCGCTCGCAGCGCTGAAGCCAGTCGTGGCGGGCCTGGTCATCCCACAGGGCGTGCGCGGCGTACACGCCGTCGATGAACCAGGCTGGGACGGCCGCCCCGACCGCGTCCGGCGCCGCCATCGCCGTAACCGCCCGGCGCAGCAGCGGCGCAGCCTTGACGTAGCCATCGGCCGCAAGCGTCGCGAGCCCCGCGAGCAGCAGATCGTCGATACCGGGATTGCTGCGCCCGTCCGCGCGCAGCGCAAGGGCCGCCCGGCCGACCTCTGCCCCCGTGACACCGGAAATGAAATGGCCCGTGACAATAGCCAGCTCCACGGCGTCCAGCAGGGTCCGCCGGGCCAGGCCGCGGTCGACCGGGGCGAGGACCTTCGCCGCGCCCAGGAGCGCGGTGGGTATCTCGCCGAACGGCCGGCCGGTCAGGTAGCGGACCCGCTGACGGAGCCGCTGGGCCTGGGCGCGCACGAACGGATCCTCGAAAGCGGAGTCACCCGCATCCAGGAGGGCCTCGGCCCGTAGCGGCGCCCCGCCGGTCACGGCCGCCCCGGCGGCAGCCAGCGTGCGCGCCGCCACCCCGGCAGGGTCGGGGGACAGCTCCGCCGCCCGGGCCAGGAACTCTGCCTCCGCCAGGAACCCGCCGCGCCGGCGCGCCACTTCCGCGCACCGCTCAAGTTCGGCGGCGATGTCCTCGTCCGGGGCCAGCGCCGCCGCGGCGAGATGCCAGGCCCGCAGATCCGGGTGGCGGCCGGCATCGGTCGCGCGGGCGAGCAGCTCATGAGCCCGGCGACGCTCGGCAGGCTCGGCGCTGGCGTAAACGGCGGCGCGGATCAGCGGATGACGGAATCGCAGCTCCGGCGTCATCGTTACCAGCTGCCCGGTCTCGGCCGGCAGTGCTGCCTCAGGTCCCAGGCCTTCCAGCGCAGCGGCTCTCCAGGTAACGGCCTGAGGCGCGCCGGCGGCTGCGAGCAGCAGCAGCGCCCGGCAGTCCGCGGGAAGCTCCTGGACGCGGTCCCGGAAATGGGTCTCCAGGCGCTGGCCCACCGGGACGGGCGCGTTCAGCAGCAGCCCTGACGGAATGCGGCCCTCGGCCAGTTCCCGGCCCACCTCAGTTAGCACCAGCGGGTTGCCGTCCGCCTGCGCGGCTACCTGCGCGGCCACATGCGGATCCACCCGGCCAGACGCCAGGGTGACCAGCAGTTCCGCCGCCGACGCCGGGGAAAGCCCGGACAGCTTCAGCTCCGGGATGCCCTCAAGCACCGCGAGCCGGGGCGGCTCCCGTACGCCGAAGATGATGCCGAGCCGCTCGGCGTGAATCCGCCGGGCGACGAACGCCAGCACCTCCAGGGACTCAGGGTCAAGCCATTGGGCGTCGTCGATAACGCACACAAGCGGCCGGTCCTGCGCGGCCTCGGCCAGCACCGTCAGCACCGCGAGGCCAACGAGGAACGGTGTCCCCGGCCGCCCGTCCACCAGGCCCAGTGCCGTGCCGAGCGCCAGGCGCTGCGGCGCGGGCAGCCGGTCCATCCCACCGAGGTAAGGGACCAGCAGCCGGTACAGCCCGGCGAAACCGAATCCGGCCTCGGACTCGACCCCTGACACCACGGCAAAGTCGATACCCGGTGCAGCCCCGGCTAGGTACTCCAGCAGGGCCGTCTTGCCGATGCCCGGCTCACCCCGCAGGACCAAAGCCCCGCTCATGCCGTCGCCCAGCGATAGCAGCAGGCCGCGCAGTGCTGCCTGCTCGTCGGCGCGTCCGGCCAGTCCCGGGGGCTGGCTCACGGCATCCCCCACTTCAGGATCGGGCCAATGCGATCTTAAGTCATTCGCGGCAACTCACCCTGGCTAGATTCTCGCACCCGCTACGGGCTAAGCCCTAGTGATGAGCACTATGCACCACTAGAAGAGCGCACTATATAGAGCCGGCGGTGAAGCGAGGCGAATCGAGCGGTGGCGGCCGGGCGCGTCAGCGCCGCGGCAGGCAAAACTAGAGGTGCGCGGGATTCGGCCCGCACCTGTCGGAGGCTACAGTCGCACCTGTGGCAACTTCCCCGCCCACCGCCGTCCACTCGCTCCCGATTAATGCCGTGCGGGCCAGCGCCCCCGTCCGGCCGGACCCTCCGCCTCCGCCGGACTCTCACCTCAGCCGGCTCGGTGCCCTGTCTGCTTCCGGCGTTGGCAGCCTGCCCGCGGCAAGCCGGGCGCTGCTCCTTCTTGCGGCGCTGGAGGGGACGGGGGACCTCGGCGTCCTAGCCGCCGCCGCGGGCCGTTCCGGCGTGCTGGACGGCTTTCCTCCCCTTGAGCAGTCCCTCCTGGTCTCCGTTGATGAGCGCGCCCGCCGGCTCGTTTTCCTTCACCCGCTGGCGCAGGATGCTGTGGTGGGCATGTCCACCGCCGTCGAGCGTCGGCGTGCTCACCGCATCCTGGCCAGGGCCCTCGCCGATCAGCCAGATCGCCAGGCCTGGCATCTGGCCGAAGCGACCGTGGCGCCTGATGAGCAAGTGGCCGTCCTGCTCGAGCGCACGGCCCAGGCGAGTCTGCGGCGAGGCGACGCACCGGGCGCCGTACGTGCCCTGACCCGCGCCGCTGAGTTCAGCCCGCGCCGGCCGGACCGGGGGCGCCGTCTGGTCGAGGCCGGCTGCATCGGCGTGGAAGCCACCGGGCAGCTGACCAGCGAGTCCGAGTTGCTCGCCGATGCTCGCCAGGCCGGGCCGCAGTCCACCGGATCGCTTCAGGCCGCGATCGCCATCGCCCACCTGCTGCTGAATGCAGAATGCGGTATCGATTCGGCGCACCGGCTTCTGATCGGCACGATCCTGGCCTACGGAGACTATTACGACGCCGACGACGCGACGCTGGCTGAAGCTCTGCACAGCCTCCTCATGATCTCCTGGTACGAAGGCAGGCCGCAGCTGTGGAAGCTATTCAACGATGCCATCGCCCGGATCGTCTCCACGGCGCACGCCGCTCTTCAGCAGGAACTCCCTCCAGCTCAGATCACCGCCTCGGTGTACGCCGACCGAATGAGTAGTTGCCGCGAGGCCTTGTGGCGGGTTATCCGCGACGGCTGGGAAGGCGGGGCCATCGCAGCGGCCATTAAAGCGCTGGTCTCGAGCTGTGTCGACGACTGGCTCACCGGCCAGTGGGATGTGGCCCCGGGTGGCACCGCTATCGCGCTAGGTCATGAGGCGCTGGCCGCCACCGGATCGTGGCTCCGCCTCAAGACGACCCTGGGTATCTTCGAGCGTCAGGCCGCCCAGCCGTGGGCGAGGCGAGTCGGCGGCGAACTCAGGGCCGCTGGCCCATCGGCGTCACTCCCGCGCAGCCCCGGCACCGCCCAGCTCACGCCTCAGGAACTCGAGATCGCCGCGCTCGCCGCGTCCGGGCTAAGCAACAAGCAGATCGCGGAACGGCTCTACCTGTCGCACCGTACGGTCAGCTCCCACCTATACAAGCTGTTCCCAAAGCTTGGTGTCTCTTCCCGTGTCGACCTGCGCGCCGCCCTCGCCTCCCTGTGTCCGCAGCAGGCAGGCGAAGACAGCCATCTGGCCGATGCGGGGGAATGGCCGTACGCCGAGACTGGGCCCTGCGGTGACGCAGCCGTCGAGCCAGACGGCCGGACTCTTACTCCTGAGCTAGAAAGCACGTTCGTGGCCTAGCTGATGTGATGATGCGCAGTGAGGTGGTGTCACCTAGGGTTGCTAGTCCCGAGGCTGGAATGTCGCCGTTGGCCGCACCCGATGACGTCTCTCGAAGGAGACCGTCGCTCGGCGCCCCATTGATACCGCAGTACGTCGTCAGGCGGGTGTCCCTTTGGGGTTACGAGGCGACGACCGCCACTCCCGTGCGGCCGCCGTCTACATCGATCACGCTGCCATGGACGAATGCGGACTCGTCGCTGGCCAGATAGACAGCTGCATGGGCGACGGCGTCGGGAGTGCCGCTCCTGCCCGCGGGAGTGCCCCGCATCATCACTTCGGCCGGGTGCGTGCCGCTATCGGATCCGTCCGGGTTGGGGGCGCGGATGACGCCCGGGGAAATGGCGTTGACCCGTACTCCGGCCGGTCCGAATTCCGCGGCCCACGCTTTCGTCAAGGTCTCCACGGCGCCCTTGGTGGAGCTGTACAGGGCGCTCGGGATGCCGAGGCGGGCGATCCACGAGCCCAGGTTGATGATCGCGCCGCTGCCCGCGGCTGCCATCACCGGCGCGATGGCCCCGGTCAAGAAGTACGGGGCCTTGACGTTGACCCCGTACACCTCGTCGAAGGTCGCCTCGTCAGTGGTCGCAGTGGTGGTCCGGGGGAAGATGCCGGCGCTGTTCACCAGGACATCGATGCGGCCACCGAGAACCTGCAGTGCCTGCGTTGCCAGGTCCGTCGACGCCTTCCGGGACCCATTGAGGTCAGCCGCGACGAAATCGGCCCGGCCGCCGGCTGCGCGGATCCGGTCAACGACCTCGGCGCCCCGCTCGGCGCTACGGCCGCTGACGACGACGTGGGCCCCCTCGGCCGCGAACGCCAAGGCGATGGCCCGGCCGATATTACTGGTACCCCCAGTGACCAGTGCAGTCTTGCCCTCAAGTCTCGTACTCACCATGTCCCCCGTCTGGCCAGTCCCGAAATGGACCGCTCAGCCCACGACTGTACCTATGAATGGACTCCCCGGCCCAGGCCCGAGCAGTAAAGACGGTCTCTCACCTGGGGAAACGCAGCGTGATACCCCTTGGCGCCACTGCAAGCCCGATGCGTTAGTCGGCCACCTCCGGGCGGGACAGCCGCACCTCCTCGATGTCAAGCCGTCTCTCGACCTGGCGCAGCACGGTGTCATCGATGCGGCGCTGGTCGCGCAGCCTGATCACGGTGGCGCGCTTGTGAGCGAGCACCGCCAGGCGCAGCGCCGCGTACTGCTGGTCGTACCGCAGGGCCGGCTCATCATCGGCGCCGTCCTCGCTGGCGTGCAGGACACGTAGGCGCTTTGCGTACTCGCGGCATACCCGTTCGGCGATCTCAGGGTCGGTGCCGAGCTCAGCGGCAATCTGCGGTATCGCGGCCTGGGCTTCCTCGGTGGCGACGATCTCGGCTAGGTGACGTTCATCCTCGACGGAGGTGTCGCGGGGAAGCCGGGCCCAGCGCATCACGCCTGGAAGCAGCAGCCCCTGTACCACCAGTGTCACCACAATGACCCCGGCGGTCACGAAGATAATCAGGTCGCGGCCGGGGAAGGGCCCGCCGGACGTAACCGTATCCGGCACCGCGAGCGCCACCGCGAGCGATACCGCGCCCCGGAACCCGGCGACGGCGCTGACCACCCGGGCGCGGGCACCGACCCGGCGCAGCCGCTGCTGCGGGCGGCGGTCCAGCGCCCGGATCAGGTACGGCACGGTGAACAGCCAGGCGAACCGAGTCCCGACAACCGCCAACGATACGGCGCCCACCGTCACCAGCGCGCGTGCCAGGTCGGCGCTGGTCAGGCCGCGTGCCGCCGACTGCAGCTCCAGCCCTACCAGGACGAACAGCGCGCCGTTGAGCAGGTAAACCGACAACGACCAGAACGCCTCCGTCTGCTGTCGTGCGTCGGCGTGCCCGATCCGCGGGTCGGCGTGGCTCATGATGAGCCCGCACACCACGACGGCGAGCACACCCGAGGCGCGGATTTCCTCGGCGAACAGGTACGCCGTGAAGGGGACCAGGATGATGGCGACGTTCTCGGCGAACGGGTCGTCCAGGCGGCGGCGCACCTGGATGGCGAGCCACGCGATCATTGCTCCAGCCACGGCCCCGCCGCCGTACCCGAGGACGAGCAGCCAGCCAATGTGCGGTACGGCCAGACGTTCCTGGCCGACCGTGACACCGACGGCCACGCTGTATACGACCAGGGCGGTCCCGTCGTTCACCAGGCTCTCGGCGCGCAGCACGGTGATGGTGCGGCGCGGCAGTGACCGTGCCAGAATTCCTACCGCTGTCGCGTCGGTCGGTGCTACGGCCGCTCCGAGCACCCAGGCCGGTCCCCATCCCAACCCAAGGGCGTGCGCCACCACAGCCACCGCCCAGGCGGTGACGATCACCAGCGCGGTGCTGTTCAGGACGATGCTGCGCAGGTTGCTGCGGATCTCCCGCAGCGAGATGGTCATGCTCTCCCAGTACAGCAACGCCGGGAGGAACAGGAGCAGTACCACCTCGGGCGGCAAGTGCACCCCGCGCAGCGCGGGCGCCAAGCCCAGCAGCGCGCCGCAGGCGAGCATGAGCACCGGCGGGGCGAGCCGGAACTCGCGCGCCAGAAAGCCACAGGCCAGCACCGTCACCCCGAGCACCACGACGAGTTCGAGACCGAGCAAGGTGTCCATCCCAGGTACAGCCGACGACTACCATCATGCCCACGCCAGCCTCATCGACCAAGCCGAGCGCATGCTCCCCGCACACGTCCTGAAAGCCCGCGACGGTCTACCGGAAGGTAAGAGTTACGTCACGCCTGGGCGGCTTGATCACTGCGGGAGCGGACGTGGACAACCGCGAGGATGCCGCCAATGATGGCCATCGCTGCGAGGGCGATCGACGACGCCTCGTAGGCGTGGGCGCTCGCCTGGGCGCTGGCGTGCAGGTGGCCGGCCAGGTTGAGGTAGAGCGTGCCGAAGGTCGCCACGCCACCGACGATGCCGAGTTGGTTGACGGTCACGATGACGCCGCTCGCGTCGGCGGCGATGGCCACCGGGACCCGGGACAGGACTCGGGTCATCAGCGGCCCGAACCCGGCCGCCATGCCGCCGCCCGAGATGGCCGCGAGGACGTAGGTGGCCACGCCACCGGTG
>Ga0302325_10034839_pt1 | contig 10294 bp, 5 predicted proteins | sample Palsa_T0_2_FD_201948 | JGI IMG/M metagenome (GOLD analysis project Ga0302325, IMG submission 201948) | Peat permafrost microbial communities from Stordalen Mire near Abisko, Sweden - Palsa_T0_2 | ecosystem: Environmental > Terrestrial > Soil > Palsa > Peat permafrost | place: Sweden: Abisko...
TTGTCAGAGTTCGAACCGCTCCGTAATCGCCCCAATCACCATCCGATGGAGCATGGCGACCCAGTGTCCCGGCAACTAGATGGAGGCTCCAGTTGGAACTGCGCCACCGGTCTATTGGGTGGAGGAGGCCGACAGCGTGGCTGGGGAAAAGAAAGTTGCCTCCATAATGCAAAGAGATGCCGAGATCACCACTTGGAGAAGCGGTAACCGATGGGAGAGCAAACGCGAACTCATTGTTCCAAATGATCGGCTCAGCGACGACAGACAGGGTGTTGGATCTTAGAACAACCATTCTTACTTGCGGAAAACGAAAGAAACCGTCTTGGGGTGCGGTCCAAGCAAATCCAATCGTTCCCTGATCAGCCCACGCTGCCGTAATTCGATTGTCTACACGCTGCATCCAGTCGTTTTGATCTGGGCATCTTGCAAGCGGCTGTCCTTGGTCCCAGTCTTGAACCGCAACAGTAGCGAAGGTTAGGTTGGCGCTATTTTCCGGCCAAGAGAATACCCCCAGCTTACCGGCATCAGCATCCGCTGCGAAATACATCGTAGTAGTGGCACCTTGCGTGGCGCGTAGACCTCCATATTCGGGTGTGTCGAAGTAATTGAGCGTGAATCCCTGATAGGAAGCCAGCGCCAACAAAGGGATTCGCATCATGACCGATCTTTGAAACGGCGTTTTTGTTATGGTTCCATCCGAGTCAGTTGCGTCACGGGTACTGTAGACATTCGTGCTTACATAGAGGTCTTGGGACCCGACCGTTAAGTTAGGGAAATCAAACCACTGATTGCTCCAGTTCCCAATCGATTTTGGATTGAGGTCGTAATATCGCCAGCGCTGGTCGGTGATGTCGCTCCCCTTAGCAACAGCCAACCTGAGCATGTTTCCGCCGTCGTCAAAATCATATTGAAGCAACCAAAACATGAGATCGTTTTGCCGGTCATAAATGGCGACCTGGTCACAACAGAAAGGTGTTGCTTTGGGGTCCGGAAATACATCCCATGGGCGAACGTGTTGAAAATTCTTTCCACCATCCTTCGAAAAACTGGCGAACCAATTGGCAGTGATGAAAATATAGTTTCCGCGTACTCCCAGTGTTGGTTCTGACACTGACGTAGTCGAAGAATCATTCTCGATACGGATAAAGGGGTGATCGAAGTTAATTCTGACCCCTTCTCCAGAGATCGTCGTGAAGACAGGTGTTTCAGCCCCCTTGCGACCGGGTATGAAAGACCTCGTTCCCTCGATCCTCGAACGCGTTGGAACTGGTAAGTGATGTTCGTGCAGTCTTGTTTGCCTGAGGCGCAAGAAAACTTCGGCCGGAGTGAGCGCTCGGGTTACTCCTGCTTCCTTGGGCGGCCCAACGGTCGCCGTTTTGGAAGCAATCTGTTGAGCCGCCATCGGAAAGCCCAGCACTGAGGCCAGGACAGCAAGCATCATTACTTTGCAACCCATGAAACACCTCCTCACCCTTCTTGTGTCGAGACATCAAGCCACAAACATCCAGAGTCGGCTCGATCGCGACGCTCGGCTTAACACCATATGTACGTCGTTAGGGTAGCCATGTGTAAGCACGAACGTCATCTTCGTTGTGCGAAACCACACTTTGCCGTCAATCAGAATCTCTGCTCCAACCGAGTAATCGTGTTCGCGGTTAACGGACTGGGGCAAGAGGACCTTAAAAGGAATCGGTACTTGGCGTCCCTGCGTTGGAATCAAGCGCTCCACGATTGTTTTAGGCTCTCTCTGGTCATCAATTTCGAACACTAGGATTTTCACATCCGCAACTGTTGGCAACAACATTTTCTCCCGGTATGTCACCGTACCGCTCACTTCGGGTCGTGATTCTGATTGCGGCGTACCTTTCGCACCTGCAGAAAGAATTCCAGCTAACACGGCAAGAGCGATGGAACCCGCACTCCACTTACGCCATTTCGTAAACAGTTTCACAGTAGTTCTTGTTTGCTGAATTCGTCGATCAGTTCGTCTTTTTTGGGGAATAAGTCAATACCATGTGGAAGCCCTTTATGGATGTGTTCACGTTTGTAGTCTGACCACTGGCATTTGCGAGCACGTAGGCCTGCTTGGGTCCTCCGAAGAAGTACTGAACGCCAATCCGAAAACTGCCGGCAAAGTTGATTCCCGCAGATGCCTGTCCGAGTTGGAAGATGCGATTCGGAATTCCGATCGTCTTCTGGTATTCCGGTGAAAGAATATTGCCGCCGTACCTTAAATCCGCGAAGAGCGTAGCCGTCGTCAGGCCATTGGAATTGTCTCCTGTGATGGATGACGTAGCGAAGTAGCTTTCAAAGGGAAGCGAAATGACATATTGATTGCTCGACGAATACTGCACCTGGGCACCGGCGGTATTGCTCTGGGTACTCGTATTTCCCAAAACAAAGCCTATCGAAGGCTGCAGATAAGTCGACCAAACCGTGCTCTTGGGCAGGGTACTCAGAACCGGAAAACTGAAGCGCAAGTTGAAATCGCCGCCGGATTCGATTTTCTGGACCGCGAGGGCAACCGGGTCCGAGGTTGTTTGACTGGCGGGCGGCGTCGTAGCTCCAGAACTTGACTGACCCGACGGGACCGTCCCAGTGCCCGCCAGCACCACCTGGAATCCTTGGGGAAACACTGCGGTGATCAGATCGGACGAAAACTGATTGGCTCCGACTTTCGGGTTGTACAGGTACGACACTGTGTTTCCAAACGTTGCGTTCTTTGTCACGTTAAAGAAAGCCAACACGCCAGCCTGACCGCAGGGATTGCGAGTGGCCGGCAGAAAAACACTAGCCTGATAGTCGAATTGCTTAGTGTCGGAATTGTAAACAGCGTTGCAATTAACGTTGGTCACATGAGGCGTCACGTTCAGGGCGGCCTTCACAAGAACCTCGGCGGGCTGATTCGGGTCCGCTTTATTCGCCCCATTTATTGCGTCGGCATATCCCGCTCCATCATTAATGTTGTTATCGATAAACTTGAGACCGTCAGCAATCTGGGCGGCGGTGTACTTCTCCGTGTCCATATTGCAGACAACCCGAAACGCGATCGTTTTCGCAGTTCCCCACTTTGCCAGAGAGGTCTGGCTGTTAAGGTCATCCGCGCAATTAACGTCTGTCCCCTCGCCGGAGGGGTTGCCTATATCCGCTGCAAGCGCACGGACACCGGAGGCAGGAGCATCATTTACGTCTGGCTTACTCAGAAGGCCCTTCTTGTTCGCCAACTTCGCCCCATTCTGACGGGAGGCCACCCCCGGAGGGATAGTCTGGGCAGAGCAGGTGAATGAGCAGACACCTAAGACGAATGGCAGAACAACTGCAAATAAGTTACTGGCTCTGTTCATCGGAAGTCCTCCAATATTCAATGCGACGAATCTCACTGCGGCGCGGACTCGTTTAGCCACAAACTGACTTTCACTATCCTGCCGCCGTCTCTTTACGAAACGATAAAGAGGGGCAAAATCCTTTTGGGTGTCTGAAGATAGTGTCTATTCGAGCCAATTGTTGGTGAAAGTTCGTTGCTTTATCTCGAGATCGAGACTTCGGGCCGTGGATTCAAGTCAAATCTAGATTCGTACTGGCAGTTCAACTTTGCTGAGGGTTCACAGTCGACAAAGTTGATTCAGATGTTGGGTTCTCTGCTGGCGAAGTCAGGCGGTCGGATTTGTAATTAGGTTGTTGTAAAATGCCGCGGATCGTCTTTTGGGGAATCTGTTGTCAGTCCATTCGTCCATGACTGCGGAGGAGTTGATACGCGCTTGCACCGAATCTGATGACGGTGCAGCGTGGGAAGAGTTTGTCGCTCGTTTTCAGAGGCCGATCAGTCTTTCCATTGCGCGCACTGTTTGCAAATGGGGAAAAAATCCGCGGTTGTTTGTCGACGACTTATTACAAGAAGTTTATTGCAAGCTTTGGGCAGACAAATGCCGCTTGTTGTTGCACTTCGCGGAGCAACATTCTGACGAGGTTGTACTGGGATACATAAGGACAATTGCGATCAACGTCGCTCATGATCACTTCAAATCACTCCATACTCAGAAGCACGGTGCGGGAGAAACCGAGCAGCTTCACGAAGACTTCGAACCAGCGGCAAAAAGCGGCAGCTTTGGCGGCCCAGAGGCAATGGACCGTGAAGTCTTTCTGGAGCAAGTCCACGAGCAGGTACAGAATTGCGCAGCTGGCTCCAATCAGGAACGGGACTGCCTTATCTTTTGGTTTTACTATTTACAAGGCATGAGTGCTAAAGCAATTGCCGCTTTGGCGACAATCAAACTTACGGCAAAGGGCGTGGAGGCCGTCATTTTCCGGCTCACTCGCTGTGTACGGGAGCGCTTGGGCGACTCTGGCGTAGCAGACTCGGCGGAGGCGTAGAACCGAAAAGGAGTTCGCCCGCCGATGTCGTATTAGAAGGAGTAGCGGGTTTTGACACGGCCACTAGACAAACATCTTGACAGCGACGAACTGGACAGGCTCGTTTCGTTGCAAGAGACGAGTGTGTCCGATTCGGAGCAACTCTCGGAGTCAACTCTGAGAGAGGTCCAACGCCACGTTGAGTCTTGCCAGGACTGCAGCCGAAAGCTGCAAAGGCACCAGTTCGTGCACGGCCAGATTTTACGTATGCGAGTGCCTGGTCCATCGCCGTCGACTTCCGCATGCATGGGAGATGCCGGCTGGCGGGAAGTGGCGGCCGGGCTTCTGCCGGAAGCGAAGACAAGAGAGCTGATGAAACATGCAGCACAATGCGGGCAGTGCGGACCGCTACTGAAAAATGCGGCAGAAGCGCTCGTGGACGAAGCGACTCCCGGCGAGGAGACGCTTCTGGCGTCGCTGCAGAGTGCGCGCCCCGAATGGCGGAAGAACATGGCCGCAACACTGCGCGACAATGTGCGAGACCGTCAGGCAAAGCCTTCGTGGTGGAGGGCGATCTTCGCTTGGCCAACTCCAGCTTACGCATTTGCAGGGATCGTTGCCGTTGCCGTAGTTGCTTGGATCGGAGTTAGGGCTTTGCATCCTGTGTCTGCTGAACAACTGCTAGCGCAGGCTTATAGCGAACATCGGACCTTGGAAGTGAGAATTTCCGGTGCACAATTCGCGCCCATGCAAGTCGAGCGAAGTATTGCTAGATCCAACCTGGACAAACCTACATCGCTATTAAAAGCGGAAGCTCTTATTGCTGCCGAGCTACAGCGAAATCCGGAAGCTCCAAGATGGCTTGAGGCGAAGGCTCGCGCAGACCTCTTGGATGGAAACTACGAGTCCGCTATTAGCGAATTGCGACAAGCGTTGGAGACGCAGCCTGACTCACCGTCGCTACTGACCGACCTAGCTTCGGCCTACTTCGGGCGGGCCGAATCTGCCGATCGAGCAATTGATTACGGCAATGCGATCGAGGCGTTGGGTAAGGCTCTCGCAAAATCGCCCGATGACGCCGTGGCACTTTTCAACCGCGCGTTAATCTATGAAAAAGTGCCCATGTACCACGAGGCGCTAATCGATTGGGAGCACTACTTGAGAGTGGACTCCAATAGTGCGTGGTCAGCCGAGGCGAAGCGACATGCCGACCAAATCCGCAGCCGACTGCAACAACACGATCAGAGTCTCGCAACTCCTCTTATGGATGAAGGTGAGTTTGCTGCTCGTGTCAATCCCCGTGACGAAAATACATGGACCAACATTGACTCGCGCATTGACGACTATTTGGATCTAGCAATCCGAAAGTGGTTGCCCACTGCATACGGACCTGTCTCAAATGATACGGCCCATGACTCTCGCGAGAGTGCCCTGAAGGCCCTTCAGACTCTGTCAATCATCTTGAACGCGAAGCACCATGATTCGTGGCTATCTGACTTTATGCAAGCAGGATCATCTCCGCGGCTAATGACCGCGACGAGAGAACTGAGTCACGCTGTCGAAGCGAACGAAGCAGGAAGTCCGCTTCAGGCGCGCGAGAAATCCATCAAAGCCCAACTTGCATTCGACTCCGCAGACAATCCGCCTGGAGCTATGCGTGCCAAGCTTGAAGAAGTCTATTCGCTACATCGGCTGTTCCGAGGCCCAGAGTGCCTGCGAATTGCTGCGCAACTTGCGGATCGGATAGTTGGACAACATTACAGTTGGCTTTTCACGCAGCTTCAGTTAGAGAAATTCTCGTGTCTGGCGTCGGAAGCGAAAATCGACCGGGGTGAGAACGTAATATCCAAGGCGCTCGATGTGGCCACAACGTCAGGGTACGACACGCTATTGCTTCGCGCCATCGGATTCCAGGCTGTTTTGGAGAACGAGAAGAGCGACCTAGTCGCTGCCAGCACCTGGGACCGTACGGGGCTTTCTCGGTATTGGACCGGCACACATGCGCCGATGCGTGCATATCAGTACTATGACGACTGGAGCGATCAAGCTCAACAGGCTTCCAATTGGTATCTTTCTGCCGCCCTTGAACACGAAGCGGTGTTGGCGATTTCTTCGACCCCTAACCGTTCAGGTGAAGCGATGGCTCACTTCCAGCTTGCCAGATCTCTGAGTAGGGCAGGTGCGGAGGAGAGAGCTCAGGCAGAGTTGTCACTTGCGAGAAAGCAATTCTCGGTAATCCCTGCCGATTCAGCAACATTGGGCTACCTTGCCGATTCGGAGTTGCAGCTTGCAAATGCTGAGGCAGATGGAGGGCACCCAGAAGAGGCGGGAGACGAATTGTCTGAGGCTCGGCGAAATCTCCCAGATTCTTTTGATTCCTATGAAACATGGCTGACCTACTATCAGACCAAAGCGTTTATCGCGCGTACCCGCAACAATTCGGAGGATCTTGACCGCTCTTGCCGCGCCGTAGTAGCCCTCGGCGAACTCGGTCTAGGCTCCATCAAGGGCGAGCGGGATCGTTTCCTCTGGAACAGGAAGACATCCTATTGTTATCGCGAATTGGTTGAAGGCCGTATTCAAGAACAAGATGCAGCTGGAGCGTTGGAATTGTGGGAGTGGTACCGTGCGGCACCGATCCGAGCGAGCCGTAATTTGGTATCCACGTCCACGTTCAGATCGCTTGAGACCGATTCCGATCTCCCCAGTACCGACATGGTTCAGCGACACCTTCACGATCTCACTGACCAGACCGTGATAGCTTACGCCCAGCTACCGGGACGAATTGTTGTGTGGGTCTTCGACGATCGAGGGATCGTGGGATTGACACTGGACGTGGAGCCAAAGCAGCTGGCCCACATGGCAATGCAGTTTTCAGCCCAGTGCTCAAATCCGAAATCTGATCTGACTCTGTTACGACGCAATGGACGCGTATTGTACGAATGGTTGATCGAACCATTGGCCTCGTTTGTGCCTGCAAATCGCAGCTTGGTCATTGAGCCCGACGGCGTACTAACCAACTTTCCATTTCAAGCGCTTGTTCAGCAAGACGGCTCATATTGGGGCCTTACGCGGGAGATGGTTCTCTCTCCTGGATTGGGGTATGTCTCGCGCCTTCGAGCGGCAAAAGAGGTGAACACCGACTCGACTGCACTGGTGGTTGGAGAGCCCGCCGTGAGCGACCCGCCTCGACTGCCGCTCCCCGATGCGGGACGCGAAGTTCAGCAGATAAGTAGCTACTTTCGTCGGTCTGTAATTCTCATGGGAAAAAATGCTAACCACCGCGAGATTATGAACAAGCTAGCCGGGGCAAATGTGTTTCACTTTGCCGGCCACGCAACGAGCGGCCCTCTGATATCGGGCTTAGAAATTGCACCTGACACGGAATTGGTGGACGCTCATCAGAGGGCCTTGTTTACTCCAGAATCCATAGCGAGTGCAAGGTTGCCGAGCCTAGATCTGGTCGTCTTATCCGCTTGTTCGACCGGCATGTCGGAAGAAAATGACCTAGCTGGTTTTGAAAACATTGCCACTGCTTTTCTTCGCTCGGGGGTGCCGCGAGTGATAGCGAGCCGCTGGAATGTGGACTCTACAACGACTAGTTTGTTTATGGCTACTTTCTACGAATTGCTTCTTGCGGGGCACAGCGTATCAGAATCTGTTCGTCTAGCTAGTGTTCGGGTAAATGGAACTCCAAACACTTTTCATCCATATTTCTGGGCGCCATTCTCTATTTTCGGGAGAGGTTAAGACAAATAAGGGAGGAGCATAGCCGCTATGAAAAAGTTAAATCGTAGAGAAATGTTAAGAGGTGCAGCCGGCGTGTCCTTGGCTGCGTTAGGAACACACACCGCTGCCGCCATGTTGACTGAATCTTCGCCAGTCATATTGGCACAGGCCGGCAAGAGAAATGCCGCAGCGAAATCGGCTGTTTCCGGGACTTACCAACTTCTGGTTGTTCTTCACGGCATGATGACTCTGGAGTTTAAGAAGAGTGGCCCCGCCAATCAAAAAGTTCTCATTCGCGCCCCAGAAGTCTGTGCACATTCCTTCGGGGCCGGAAACTGGACGGTCGAGAGCAGTCTCGAAGCCGCCACACCGGCCAACCCATATGCCCTGACGAACGTTAACGACGGCACATACGCAGGTCCCGTTTTAAACTCAAGCAGCGACGTCGTTATTGACGGCACTGGACTTTCCGCTGCTGGTAGTCCTCACTGCGCTTTAGCACTGCCGTGGCCCGACAATGTTCTGGCGTTGCGCTCCCTTCCGCGGGATCCCAGCGGTGTAGTATCACCAGACTTCTTCGTCGATGGAAAAACGAAGAAAGCAAATAATCTGCAGAACGTGACGAGCCTGCAATTGCTTCATGTCCTCGTATACAGCAACCTAGCGTACGCGACAGGTGGCAATCCTCCGACTCTGAACAACGCGCAAGCCAATTTTGGGACGGATGGCGTGGCGCACCTGCATATATTCTGTGAGCCCGCTTTTGAACCTCTGGACCCCATGGGACACCTGAATGATGCTCTAGCCGCTATGAACTTGCTGTTCTCCCCGAATCTGGACTTGCAATTTAACAGCAAGTCGAATGTTGTGAGCCCCGCAGCGTTAACCGGCGTTCCGTCGCCGATGTACCACGGAGAACAATTCTCTCTAGCAGAGCATCGTGCTCAATGCAACCCGCTGCCGACAAAGGGCGGTGCTCCAAGAAATTGCATGCAATTATTAGTGGTTGAATAGGCTGCCGAGGGAAGGACGACATGCTCACAGGCCATCGTCGATTGTTCATGCTCGGAGCTGCACTGTTGCTGGCTGGCATTGCCGAGGCACGTGCAACCAACGCATATCCGCCCGCTGACCACATCGCCGACTGGACAGTAATGGTTTTCATGAACGGCAAGGGCGATTTGAAATGCCAATCTTTGAGCGATTTTGCGGATCTTGCGCGAGCGCGTACTACACCTACGACAAACATCGTGGTTCAGCTCGGCCTGGGGGAAAGCCCATGCTCGAATATTCCCAACTCGGATAAATGGACTGGTGTGTTGAATTTTTGGATCCGCCAGGGCGTAGCACCGATAGTCGACGATGCGTGCCATGAGCAAGACTGTCCAAGAACTTTGGACGATCTGGACATGGGCGATCCGAAAACGCTCAAAGGCTTCGTGCTCTGGTCTCGAACCCATTTCCGGGCAAAACATTTCATGCTGGTACTCTCCGCGCACGGCTACGGTTCGGTTCTTCGGCAATTCTTTTTGAACAATCAACTAGCGGCAAGAGCCAAGTATCTTCCTCAAGCGGAGCGCGCGAGTGATGCCGGCATTGATCCAGAGCCTGAGGGGGGCTATTCCTTTATCTCTTCTGACCGCAGTTTTCTCTATGTTCGGGACGTTTCGAAAGTATTAACTCAGGCCTTTCCTCAGCGTGGATTAGATCTTTTGGCCTTCGACAGCTGCCTTATGGGGAGCATCGAGAGTGCCTATGAGCTCAGAAATACTGCGAGGCTAATCATTGCCGATGAGGATCGCGAGTCAATACAGGGGTGGGATTATAGTGACCTTGCGAATTACTTGAGCAGCGATGGGGCACTAAAGAGCGGCCAACAACTCGCGATGCGCATCGCTGCCAGATATTCAGATCGAGACTCCAACTGGCCGCTATCAATCATTGCGACTGAAAGATTGGATGCGGTAGCCGCATCGCTATCCGATTTAGGAAGAGATCTTCGGAAATCCTGCAAACAACCTACCTGTGCGAAAGCGTTGAATGCGATTCGTGGCAGCGTGCGCGTTTTCGGGGCTGAAAACAGTGTGCTCGACAAGGTCGATATTCGATCATTCGCTACGCAACTAGCCGCGAAGGAGGATGTTCCGAAGGGGATACAGGACGAAGTAAGGCTAGTGACGCGTGCTTTGGACGGCACGCTTCTGCCATCTGTACC
>Ga0302325_10034840_pt1 | contig 10294 bp, 10 predicted proteins | sample Palsa_T0_2_FD_201948 | JGI IMG/M metagenome (GOLD analysis project Ga0302325, IMG submission 201948) | Peat permafrost microbial communities from Stordalen Mire near Abisko, Sweden - Palsa_T0_2 | ecosystem: Environmental > Terrestrial > Soil > Palsa > Peat permafrost | place: Sweden: Abisko...
GGTGAGCCCCTTCGGGCCGATCGAGGCCTTCCTGGTGGCCATCCTCGAGCAGCTGCGGGCTAGGGCCCAGACCTCCGAGCTCGGCATGGAGTGCCACGCCCGCCCGGCGCTGGACCTGGTCCGTGAGACCGCGGCGAAGGCGGCCGTGGCGCTGGCCGCCGTCGAGGCGCCGCTGCAGGCGCTGGCGCGGCACCTGGCCGACGTGCTGGACCAGGATTCCGACACCCTGCCCACCGTCGAGCGGGCCCGGATCGAGGGGGCTTTGCGCGGTCTCGACCGCCGGGCGCGGATGATGCTGCCGGCCTGGCGCTCGATGCTGAAGGCGCTGGAGGAGGACGCCGAGGACGATCCGGACTTCGTCGACTGGTTTGACGCCGCCTTCATGTACGGCCGGGTGGTGGACGCGGCCTGCCGCCGCCACTGGGTCGACCCCAGCCAGCCGCTGGCCGCCGCGGTGCTGGCGCCGGCGCACGGGGTACTGGTGACCAGCGCGACGCTGGCCGACTCCACCCTCGACGACCCGTTCGCGCTGGCCGAGATGCGCACCGGCTCGGCCCGCTTCGCCGACCGGCCCAAGACCCTGCGGCTGGCCTCGCCGTTCGACTATGCCATGAACGCCCGCGCCATCGTGATCACCGACGTCGCCCGCGACGACACCCGCCAGGTCGCCGCGGCCATGCGCGAGCTGTTCCAGGCCGCCGGCGGCGGCGCGCTCGGCCTCTTCACCGCCATCCGCCGCCTGCGCGCCGTGCACGAGCGCATCGCCGCGCCGCTGGCCGACAAGGGCCTGGCTCTCTACGCCCAGCACGTCGACCCGCTGGAGGTCGGGGCGCTGGTGGACATCTTCCGCGCCGAGGAGGATTCGTGCCTGCTCGGCACCGACGCGGTGCGCGACGGGGTCGACGTGCCGGGCCGCTCGCTGCGGCTCTTGGTCTTCGACCGCATCCCCTGGCCGCGCCCCGACATTCTGCACAAATCCCGCCGCGTCCGCTTCGGAGGCAAGACCTACGACGACGCCCTCGCCCGGGCCCGCATCGCCCAGGCGTTCGGCCGCCTGATCCGCCGGGCCGACGACCGTGGCGTCTTCGTCATGCTCGACGCCGCCGCCCCGACGCGCCTCTTCTCCGGCCTGCCGGAGGGGGTGCGGCTGGAGCGCATGGGCCTGGTCGAGGCGCTGGAAGCCACGGCGCGACACCTCGCGGCGCCGTAGCGTCGCAACGGCCAAGCCTCGCCGCGCGTTCAGGGCAACACTTGCCCCCAGCGAGGGCCGTCGATGCAGCCGAAATACTCCCGCCTGAACCAGGCCCTGCACTGGATCACCGCGCTTTGCATGTTCGCCCTGCTCCCGCTGGCCTGGGTGATGGTGAACGCCAAGGAAGGCACGCCGGCCAGCGCGGCGATGTTCAACTGGCACAAGACGCTGGGGGCCATCGTGCTGCTGGTCACCCTCTTCCGCATCGTCTGGCGCTTCCTCGACCCGCCGCCGGCCTATCCGCCGGCGATCGCCAACTGGGAACAGAGGGTCGCGCACGCCATCTACTGGCTGTTCTTCGCCGTGCTGGTGTGGATGCCGGTGACCGGCCTCCTCACCTCGGCCTATGGCGGCCATCCCACCCGGCTCTTCAACCTCGTTCCCACCCCGCAACTGCTGGCGCCCGACAAGGGGCTCTCGGGCCTCTTCGGCGGACTGCACCTCGCCGGCCAATGGGCGGTCTACGCCCTGATCGGCCTGCACCTGGCGGCCGTCGCCATGCACCTGATCTGGCGCCGCGACGGCCTGCTCGGCCGCATGCTGCCAGCCAATGCCGCCGAGCCGGCGCCGCAACGCCCGACGCCGGTGCGCGAATACAGCGCGGCCGGACGGACCTGAGGCCGCCGCCGCGGGCCGCCTCCGGGCAATCCCTTAGGGAGCCGACCCGAATTTCGCACCTGCAGCAACCGGCGTAGCAGTCGGACGTTACCGCTCTGGGCGCGGAGGGCCGATCCCCGGCCGGCTCCCGCCCTGAGCCTCCGATGCTGGAGGTCGTTATGACTCACCAAACCCATACGCTCGACATTTCCCGCCGCGGGCTGCTGCGCCACGTGGCGCTCGTCGCCGGCGCCGGCGCGCTGATCGGCGCGGGCCTCGCGGCGACGCCCGCCGCGGCCCAGACCAAGTTCTCGCAGGCGATCGCCAAGTACCAGCCGACCCCCAAGGGCCCGGCGCATTGCTCCAACTGCAGCCAGTTCGTGCCCGACACCGGCTGCAAGGTCGTCGCCGGCTCGGTCACCGCCTACGGCTGGTGCGCCCTCTACGCCAAAAGCTGACCACGGACGTCGCCGTCCAACACCCCCGCAAGGGGCGGATTCGCAAGGGGCATCGAGATGAGTGCGACCAGGTTCGTTCAGCGGCTGGCGGGAGTCGGCGCGCTGGCGTTGGCGCTCGCGGGCCTGATGGCCACCAACGCCGCGGCGGTGCCGGCGTTCGCGGTGCAGACCGGCGAGCCCTGCCAAGCCTGTCACGTCGGCGGCTTCGGGCCGCAGCTCACGCCGTTCGGGCGCGAGTTCAAGCTGCAGGGCTACACCCTGCGGACGGGCAAGTTCAACGTGCCGCTGTCGGCGATGGTCGTCGCCTCCTACCTGCACACCGCCCAGCCGCAGAATCCGCCGCCTGACCCTGGCTTCCACCCCAACGACAACGTCGCCCTCGACCAGCTGAGCTTCTTCTTCGCCGGCGGCTTCGGATCGCACTTCGGGGCCTTCGTGCAGGGCACCTACGACGGCGTCGCCGCGGCCTGGCACTGGGACAACCTCGATCTGCGCGCCGTGGATCAGGTCAAGGTCGGCAAGACCGACGTCACCCTGGGCCTCAGCCTCAACAACGCCCCCACCGTGCAGGACGCCTGGAACACCCTGCCCGCCTGGGGCTATCCCTACACCAACTCCGAGCTGGCGCCCGCGCCTTCCACCTCGCCCCTGCTCAACGGCGCCCTGGCGCAGACCTCGATGGGCCTCACCGGCTACGCCTGGATCAACGACGAGGTCTACGTCGAGGGCGGCGCCTACTGGTCGCCCGCGGCCCGGACGCTGTCCGACCTGGGCGTCGATCCCACCGACCCCGGCTCGATCAACGGCGCTGCGCCCTACGGCCGCCTCGCCTTCCAGCACGACCTCGGCAAGGGCACGCTGGAGCTGGGCGTGTTCGGTCTGGAGACCGAGATCTTCCCGGGTCTCGACCACACCACCGGCTTCACCGACCGCTACACCGACCTCGGCCTGGACGGTTCCTACGTCGACACCCTCGACAACACCGACGTGCTGACCTTCAACACCCGCTACCTGCATGAGAGCCAGAGCCTGCGGGCCACCTGCGCCCTCGCCGGCGTGAACAGCGGATGCGCCGCCAACACGGTCGACGACTTCCGCATCGACGGGTCCTACTACTGGCGCGACAAGATCGGCCTGACGGTGGCCGTGTTCGACACCACCGGCTCGGCCAACCCCACCCTCTACGCCGGCAACCGCACCCTCCGGCCGGACAGCGACGGCGTCACCGTGCAGCTCGACGCCACCCCCTGGGGCGACGGCAAGGGGCCGTTCGGCAAGCGCTTCAACACCCGCGTCGGCATCCAGTACACCGCCTATGGCCAGTTCAACGGCGCCAGCCGCAACTGGGATGGCATGGGCTCCAACGCCGGCGACAACGACGGCCTGCGGCTCTTCATCTGGTCGGCCTACTAGCGGCGGGACGGACTCAGCGACCGCCCGCCGATCAGAAGGCGAAGCGGCCGCCGACCGTCGGGGCGATGTTGTTGTTGTAGAAGTAGGGCACGCCGGGGCCGTGCGGGATGGCGATGGCCAGCCCGCCGCTGACGTCGGAATAGGCGATGCCGGAATAGACGTCGACGCGCCTGTTCAGGTGATAGTCGGCGTAGAGCGAGACCTCGTCGAGCGTGCCGGCGCAGGAACTGCGAAAGCCGGCGGCGGCCGAGCAGGTCGCCGGAACCCGGAAGTCGTTCTGCCCCTCGTAATAGTAGGACAGCGTGATGTCGGTGCGGTCGTTGTAGGCCCATTTCACGCCGGTCCAGAACACCTGCGCGATCTTGGGGGAATCGAGATTGTTGTCCTCGACGCCGCTTAGCAGATAGCCGCCCTGGGCGGTGGCGCCGACGCCGAGCGGGTGCGTCGGGTTGGTGTACCGGATGTACTCGTAGCCGGCGAAGAATTTCAGCGGGTTCCAGGCATACTTGGCCGCGACCATGGTGGCGGTGTTGTCGGTGACGATGCCGTACTCGGTGTTGGCCGTGCCGATCAGATCCGCGCCATTGACCGGGTTGTTGTTGATGCTATCGGCGGTCGACTGGTATGGCGCCGACGGACTGGCCGGCCCCAGCAGCGGGTTGAGGACGCTGATCGCCTGGTTGACGTGCTGGAAGACGACGTCGGCGGAGAGGGCGCCGTAGGTTCCGCCGAAGTCGAAGCCGTAGGCGGAGTTGTGCGGCGCTTCCGGCGTGCAGGTCACGGCCGTCCAGGCGGCGCTGGCGGAGTAGCAGCCGCCCTGGCCGTCGGCGAACTTGTACATCGCGCCGAAATGCACCGGCCCGTAGGCGAGGCGGTACTTCAGGGCGCTGTCCCAGCGGGTGTCCTGGGTGTCGCCGCCGCCGGCCATCAGGCCGTTGTAGCCGATGAAGGAAAACGCATAGGCGCCGCCGGCCGGGTCATAGAGCAGCATCGCATCGGTCCCGAGCGCGCGCTGACGACCGACGGTCAGCGTGCCCCACTGCGCCGACGACAGGCCGACCAGGAGTTCGTCGTTGAAGATCTGGCCGGCGCGCGCACCATCGCCGGCGAACGAATAGCTGCGCCTGGGCAGGCCGGCGTTGCTAGTGTTGGTGGCCGCCAGGTTGGCGAGCTGGCCGGACTGCGGGTTGACGCCGGTCGACGCGTTGAACACGACGGACCAGCCGGGGGCGAACTCTTCCTTGCCCCTGAGGCCGAGGCCGGTCTGCGACAGGTTGTTCGGCGCGACGAGGAATTGCGAGCGCGCGCCGTTGCGGTTGACCAGCGATTCGCCTTCGTAATTGTAGCCGTTCTCCGGCAGCCCGTGGCTGACCCAGCCCACGCCGACGTCATACGTGCCGTAGAGGGTGATCCCGCGCCAGGTCAGTGCGGTGGACGGCCCCTCCGGCGTCGCCGCCGGGCCGGCCGGCGCCGCCGCCGGCCCGCCCTCGACGGTCTGAATGTTCTGAGGCCGGGCCCGGGCCGGCTGGGCGGCCTGACCCTGCTGCAGGGCCGCGACCTCGGTTTCCAGCTGCTGGGTCTTGGCGGTCAGTTGCTGGTCCTCGGCCTGCAGCTGCCGATGGTCGGCGAGCAGCTGCCGCACCTCGTCCTGCAACTGCTGGATCTGGGCGTCGCGCGGGTCGGGCGCGGGATCCGCCAGCGCCGTCGTCGAGACGCCTGCCAGCAGGCTCGCCACGCCAAGCACCCGGCACAAGCCGGCAAAATCGCTGGAGCTGGCCATCAGTCCCCCTTGCGCCACACGGCAGCGCGGCCGCCGCGGCGCTTGTCATGTAGTTCGACTACATAACGAAGGGCGATGTAGTTCAACTACATAACCCGAAAACAGCGCGGGCGTGGTCTCGGCGCCACGCTTGCCCGGCGGGCGACGCCGGCGGTGATCCGGGCCGTCCGGCCGTCCGTACGGATGGTTGTCGTCAGCCGAAGGGATACGGATACGTGCGCGCTTCGCTGATCGTCTCGCTGGTCGTCGCCGTGGCGGTGCTAGTCGCGGCCAAGGTCTCTGCCGCAGTCCCGGCCTGGGAGCCGGACGCCGGCGCGCAGGCGCTGCTGCGGTCCGGCGGCGCCTACGCCGACGTCAGCCCCGAACCTGAGGGTGTCGGGCTGATCCACGCCGCCATCGACATCGCGGCGCCGCCGCAGCTGGTCTGGCGGGTGATGACCGACTGCCGCGAGACCCCGAAACTGATCGCCTCGGCCGATCCCTGCCGGGTGCTGCAGTCCGGCCCCGGCTGGGACGTGCGCGAGCAGGTGACCCACGGCGACCTGATCGTCCCCACCCTCCACAACGTCTACCGCTCCGACTACCAGCCGTTCACCGCCATCCGCTTCCACCGCGTCGCCGGCGACATGAAGGTGGAGGACGGCGAATGGCGCCTCGAGCCGCTGGACGGCGGCAGCGCCACCCGGGTCATCTACGTCAACCGCGTCGCAGCCCCGATCCTCGCCCCCGACTTCCTGGTCCGCGAAGGCCTGCGCCGCGACACCCCCAAGGTGCTTCTGAACCTGCGCCGCGAGTGCGTGGGGCGGTAGCGAACCCACCGATTTTCCGCTCATCCCGGCGAACCCAGTGGAATAGTAGACATTGAAACGAGCGGCCTCCCCGACCGGAGTAGAGTCCGAGAAGGGGGTTAGCGGAAGTTCAGGCCGCAAGCCGGTGGTTTTGGCGGACACGGGAGCGCTTGCTTGGCTGTTTGTGCGTCAGAGCTTCACCGTCAAGGTGAAGCCGCCCTGGAACGGCAGCGTCATCAGCCGCAAGCCGTTGGCTGGGTTGTCCACCAGCTCGAATAGGGCCGCGTAGCCGCTGCTGCGGGGGTTCTCGCCGCCGGCGCCGTCGGTGCAGATGACGGCCCCGGGCCGCAGACGGGGCAGCAGGATGGGGAGCAGCGGCTCCACCATGTGGCCCCAGATGTCGAACAGCACGAAGTCGATCGGCGCGGCGAAATGCTCGGCGGCGGCCACGATGTCGCCCTCACGCAGATCGATGAGGTCGGCGAGGCCAGCCGCCTCGAAGGAGGCGCGGGCCTGCCTGACCTTGTCCGGCTCGTACTCCGCTCCGAAGACGACGCCGCCGCCGTTGTCGCGCGCCGCGGCCGCCAGATAGAGCGTCGAGACGCCGAACGACGTACCCGCCTCGAAGATGCGGCGCGCGCCGATGGCGCGGCAGATCAGGTAGCAGAACTCGGCCTTGTCCTGGTCGAGCGCCTCCAGCTTGTCGGCCATGAAGGCTTGGTCGCGCGGCTCCATGCCGTTCCAGGGGCCGGCGCGCTCGTGGAAAAAATAGCGCGTGATCACCTCGCCCTGCGCCTTGCTGGTCTGGTGGAGGCTCCTCAGCAGGCCGTCGAGTTGCGGATCGCCCAGGACGCTCGGCATCTCGGTCGCCCTCAGGCGCCCGTTTGGCTTAGCGACAGCATATTGCCGTCGGGGTCCTTGAACCACGCGACGCCCGTGCCGGGCTCCGGCGACCAGATGGCGAGGTCGTCCTGCTGCATGCCCTCGAAGCGCTCGAAACTCACGCCGCGGGCGGCGAGCGCCTTGACGCTCTCGCGCAGGTTCTTCACGTGCCAGCCCACGGCCGTGCCGAAGGGCGGTTTCACGACTTCGGTCTTCTGCAGATTGAGGCGAGCCGAGTCGGTCTCGAACATCACCAGATACTCGTTCTCCGCCACGAACGTCAGGCCCAGGACGCCTTCGAAGAAGGCTCGGGCGCGACCCGAGTCCGAAGTCGCCAGGAACGCCGTCAGCACCTCATTCGCCAGCATGTCGTTGCTCCCTGCCTCCACGCCGCGTTCGGCATGGCTAGATCGGCGGCGCGCACCCGCCAAGATCGTGAGCGGCGGCAGGGCACGCCTTGGCGCGTGCGAGAGATAGATTGTCGCGATATCGTGCTGGCGACGCGTGACCGGGACGTGTCAGCCTGACAGGGAGAGATCGATGGCCGCAATCCTTCGCCACCTCGCGATCAACGCTTCCGACGTCCAGCGGTCCAAGACCTTCTACGAGACGGTGTTCGGCTGGCGCTTCGAGCCCTGGGGACCGCCCGACTACTACCAGGCCCGGCAGGCGGGGGACGGTCTCATCATGGCGCTGCAGGCGCGGCGCGAGCTGGCGCCGGCCGCGCGCATGCTGGGCTTCGAAGCCACCATGGCGGTCGACGACATCGCCGCGGCGGCCACGGCGATCGAAGCCGCCGGAGGCCGGGTGGTCACGCCGCAGATCTACATCGACGGGGTGGGCAAGCTGGTCTACTTCCAAGACCCGGACGGCAACCTCTTCGGCGCCATGCAGTACGACCCGGGCGCGCCTTGAGCTACGGGGACGGCTATCTGGTCCGCTCCGCCGCGACCACCTACCAGGACGGGATCCGGCTCGACCGTCACGACCACCCCTGGGGCCAGCTGGCCTTCTGCAACAGCGGCGTGATGCAGGTGATCAGCGACCGCATCGCCTGGCTCGCGCCGCCGACGCGGGCGATCTGGTTGCCGGCGGGGGTCGCCCACGAGATCGTCATGAAAGGCGAGGTGGCGACCCGTTTCCTCTATCTGGCGCCCGAGCTCGCCGAGTCCCTGCCGGGCGAAGCCAGGGTGCTGGAGGTGCTCCCGCTGCTGCGCGAGCTGATCCTGCACATCCTGAAGCTGCGCATGCTGCATCCGGCCAGGCCAGAGCAGGATCGCCTCGCGCGTGTGCTGGTCGATCTGCTCGTGCAGGCGCGCTCAATCGATCTGGCGCTGCCACTACCGGCCGACCGCCGGGCGCTGGCCTTCGCGGGCCGCGTGCAGGCCGATCCGGGGGACGGCGCCAGCTTGGCGCAGCTGGCGCACCTCTCGGGCGCGAGCCTGCGCACCCTGCAGCGCGTCTTCCCGCCGGAGACGGGACTGACCCTGGAGGCGTGGCGGCAGAAGGCGCGGCTGATCGCGGCCATCTCCGCCCTCTCCGGCGGCGATCCGGTGAGCGTGGCCGCCGCTCGTTGCGGCTATGCGAGCCCCAGCGCCTTCATCTCCGCCTTCAAGCGGCAGTTCGGCGTCACGCCCGGCCGCTATCGACCCGCCGCCTGAGCGGTCGGGCGCGGACATTGCGGTCATGCCGGAAGCGGACGTCGCCACCGCGAGCGTCGCGTTGCGTTACGCGCTGTCCGCGAGGAAGGCGTGGCGGGAGCCTACCCCCGCCGGTCGCGGCCGAAGTTGGGTTCGGGGTTTTCCTGACCGGCGGCGACGATGCCGAGGCGGATTTCGCGGGTGCGGGTGAAGAGGGCCTCGAGCTTCTCGCCCTCGCCCCAGCGGATGGCGCGCGACAGGGCCTGCAGATCCTCGGTGAAGCGGCCGAGGATCTCCAGCACCGCGTCCTTGTTGGAGAGGAAGACGTCGCGCCACATCACCGGGTCGGAGGCGGCGATGCGGGTGAAGTCGCGGAAACCGCCGGCGGAGAACTTCATCACCTCGCCCTGGGTGACCTCCTCCAGGTCGGCGGCGGTGCCGACGATGTTGTAGGCGATCAGGTGCGGCAGGTGCGAGGTGACGGCCAGCACCAGGTCGTGGTGGGCCGCGTCCATCAGCTCGACCCGCGCGCCCAGCGCCATCCAGAACTCGGTCAGCCGCTCCACCGCCGCCTGGTAGGGCGCCTCGGCGCGCTTCTGCGGCGTCAGGATGGTCCAGCGGTTCTCGAACAGGCTGGCGAAGCCGGCGTCCGGCCCGGACTGCTCGGTGCCGGCGACCGGATGGCCGGGGATGACGAACACGCCAGGCGGGGCGTTGGCCGCCATGGCCTCGGCGACCGCGCCCTTGACCGAGCCCACGTCGCTGAGCGTCGCGCCGGCCTTCAGGCCCGGCGCCGCGGCGGCGGTCGCTTCGCCCATGGCCATCACCGGCACGGCCAGCACCACCAGGTCGGCGTCCGCCGCGGCCTCGGCCGCGTCGGCGACCACCAGGTCGGCGATGCCCAGCGCCTGCAGCCGCGCCCGGTGCTCGGGCTTGGCGTCGGCCACCGCGATCTCGCCGACGGCGCCCGCGGCCCGCGCGGCCCGGATCACCGACGAGCCGATCAGCCCGCCGCCAATCACCGCCAGCTTGGCGTAGACGGGCGGCCGGCGCGGCTGGGTCTCGGGGGGTTCGGTGGTCATGGGCGGCTCCTTGAGGTTCGGCCGGAGACCGTCATCCTCGAAGGAGCCTGCCGCCGGTGGGGGCGGCTGGGAAATGGATCGACCCGCCGCTCAGCTGTGCTGCGAGCGGTAGTAGGACTGGCGAAGGCGGGCGGCGCGGGTCACGGGCAGGGTCCTAGCGGCGTCCCCGTCGCGCCGTCAAGCCGCAGCGACGCTATCGGCGCGTCCCCGGCGTCACTTCTGCTTCAGAACCGCGTCGGCCTTCTTGTCGATCTTGGCCTCTTCGGCTTTGGACGTGCGGCCGGCCTTGACCGCCTGGCTGGCGCGGGCCTTGGCGTTGCGGGCGTGGGCCTTGTCCTCGATCGGATAGGCCCGCTTGCCGGGTTCGGCGAAATCCTTGGCGGGCGATTTGTTGCGCTCGGC
>Ga0302325_10034843_pt1 | contig 10293 bp, 4 predicted proteins | sample Palsa_T0_2_FD_201948 | JGI IMG/M metagenome (GOLD analysis project Ga0302325, IMG submission 201948) | Peat permafrost microbial communities from Stordalen Mire near Abisko, Sweden - Palsa_T0_2 | ecosystem: Environmental > Terrestrial > Soil > Palsa > Peat permafrost | place: Sweden: Abisko...
TGAACCGCCGCTACGCCCTGGCCGAAGGCGCCGATGCTCAGTTTGGATGCATCCATATCTCACTCCTCGACGACAGTTGCCGTAAATCAACCACGTGTGAAGGTGTCCGGGCAAGTGCCGCAGCGGTTCCCAAGCCGCACCGTCCCTGCTCAGCCGCCGCGGCCTGGCTTCTGCCGGGCTTCGGACCTGCCCATTGCGAGAGTCCAACCATGAAGCTCATGTCATGGTTTGTAGCTAGGGGAATCCTTTTGATATGCGCTGAAGTTGAGTTTCACGAACGCGCGCCGGTCTCGCGCAACGATTTGCACGCGTTCGAAGACGCGGTATAAGAAATGCCCGGTCTGTTCTCTGGTTGTAAGTTCGGCGGCAACATCGCTGCCGACGTAGATTGTCGTCGGGCCTCCGGGTTGTCCAGCGTCGCCGCCCAGAGAGACGAGAAGGCCTGAATAGGCAGGCAAAGCTCCGGTTTCATAAATCTGGTCTGTGAGCATTGCCGTCAGCGAACTGAGCACGGTCATGGTGGGAATGCCATTGATCGCGCTGCCCCCCGTCGCCGCGTAGGCATGGTTGTCAAGGATCAGAGCGTATTTTGGGGGTTGCAGATTCTTCGGGCTGGCAAGCACGGATACCCCCTGGATCACCGCGGCAAGGATTTCCAATCCAGAGCTAGTCGGATTCTCGGTACCCGCGGGCTTCACATGGATTTCGTGATGAGCCAAGCCAAATATGCCTTTCCCAGCGGATTCACGCCCAGATTCGATCCTCACGGTGTGCGGTAACTCGACATCGGCTCCCTGAAAGAAAAGCAACTCCTCGACAAGCGCGAGAGATCTTGCCGCGAAGGTCGCGAGAATCATGCCGGTCGCGCCGGACACGTCCGAGGCTTGCCCATTTGTCAGTCTGAATTCGGAGGAAATTTCGATAAATGGCTTCGTCTGTCCCTCGGTTATGCTCATTGTGTCCGGATGGAAAATATCCGCTGGAACGCTGGTTCCGCCCGCCATGCTGGCATCGCAGTAGAATATGTCCTGCGCGACGCGGATCGCCCCCGCCGCACTTTGGAGCGCGGTCGCGACCGCCGCCGCTGTGGGATCCCAATAAGTGCTTCCTGTCGTAGTTCCGTTCATTTGCTTCTCCTTCTGATTTGACGCCGATTCGCTTGATGTGAACTGGCTTGACGTCGATTCGCCTGTCCCCGATATTGTTTCAACGCATCCGTTAGCAATCGCAGCATAATCGAACTCAGCCGTCGACGGAGGCGCGTACGGCAAACAATTCAACTCCGCGAACACGTCTGGACTGACTCTCCTTTTCTTGCGGTGCGGCTTTCCGACGGAATGGTTTGCGTTCAGCAGCAGCACCGCTGCCGCTGCAACCTTTGGCTTCAATGTTCGCAAAGATTATTTTCCCTACTCCGTGCAAGGCAGGAAACTTTCGGTAGGTTCGCTTCTCCTCTACGGAGGAGTCCTCGCGCCAGAAAGGCCCCGGCCCGACCCCTCGACCTTGACCACGGTATCCACCAGTTTGAAGGCGAACGGTTACGCCGCGAGTTCTTTGACAGCCGACTCCGCCGCGGTGCTGACGACAGCTAAAGAAGTGTACTTGGTTATTCGGTATTCGGCGAAATAACATGTACTTATGACCGTGCGAGCTCCGTGAGCTGAAGTCAGTCCCATCGCGGAATCGTTTTAACCCAAGCGCTAACGTAAAAATACGTTTGAGTTCCGTTGGCCGTCGAACTAGGCCGTGAGGTCCTTCCACGACAGCCGGCAGGTTCTCGTCCGATCGGCGGAGGCCCTGTTCTCCGGTTGGAAAGAGTGTAAGGCTACTCTGCGCGGCTGTATAGCTTTCCGTCACTTGACTAATCATCGATGGGCGCCTTCGGCCTGACCGCCCATTCAGCCTCGAACTCATCGTGCCATTGGCGGAGGATGTCATAAAAATCACTCTCTGCAATCCAAATCTCGCGCAGAGTAGTGGGATCGTGACGGTAGCCTTCGACTCGCCTGAATGCAATCAAACGAACCCGATCTTCAACGTCAAACTGGAGAACGTAGCTTCCATCGTCGAAGGCCTCATCACCGTCGGGAGCCCACAGAAGGTGGTTAGAATGGACCATACGGGAAAGTCCGGAGCGAGAAATATCAAGGAACCGGGTATCGTCCATGCAATCCGAGTACAGAGCCTCGCTGACACCGTCGGCTATTTCTCCTGCATTCAGCGCCTTCGCAAAGGGCGCCGTGTGCCGACCGCGTTCCTCGATTCGCCTTCCAACCTCATCGAAAGAATTAGCGAGCATTGTCGCAGATGGCTCGTGGATACCATATCGCATGCCGCCTACGTGAATCACGAAAAAACCTAGCGCACGCAGCCCTAAGTTGCCATACGCCTCCGTAATCTCGGACTCAAGGGCGAGCAGAGAGGGGATACCAACGATCAATTGAGTACCGTCCTAATCTTGTTCGGAATACTCTCGAGCCTAATCGGGTCTTTTCCCGCGGTCGAACCGTTCCAGTGAGACAGCCCATTACTTGGCTGACTAAAGCGATGGATCGTTCCATCTGCGTCCTTCGCCCAACGCACGCCCTTGTCATCTACAATTGCTTTGTCAAAGAGTTCCTGGGCGTTCGCCGGTTCAGGGCTGGCCGAATTAGGATGGTGTTTCGGACTCGTGAACCGAGTGACCTGTAGGACCGTTGAGGTCGGAAGCGCCGGCGGAATATGTGGAAGAACGACCGTTGGCGGCACGGGAGGTTCAGCGGGAGTTCCATGGGCGGTTGGCAGAGTCGGAGGGGTGGCCGGTTTACCTGGCACCGTCGTCGACGGAACCGCCGGCGGAATGTGCGGCAGAACCACTTCCGGCCGTACACCAGGGTCGGCAGGCGTGATATGGATGTGCCCCCTATCTCCGAGGTACTCCTGCTCTGACGACACGGAATTTGGATAAAAAATTATGCCGACAAAAACTACAACACCCGCAAAGATCGCGCCTCCGGCGAGCGTTAGTCCCCGCACCACAGTAGCCCCGGCGGAAGCACCTTGACCTAAGCTGGGAGCTGTCATTGCGATTCCCACGGCTCCCGCGGCAAGCACTCCTGCTCCAGCTTTTACCGATTGTGGTGGCGTGGCAGCGGTTGCAGGCGACGTGTTTGGGGCTGCCCCGCCCACTCCTTCTCCGGTCGCGGCCGGCTGGGCTGGCGCTGGAGCGGGTGCAGCGGGCGGGGTAGCGGTGATTGTGCCTCCCAGGGTAGGAGCATAGGCCCCGTTTATGGACGGCGGAGGGTCGCTATCCAATCCAGTCGGATCTATCAAATTGAGCGGGTTGTCCCGAGTGTAGCAATACGGATTCGTCCCGCCCGCCCCAAGTGCGGTGGGCAATGGGTCGCAAGCGATCCACCGTCCAAGCCAAGACGCATAATAGCGGGCGCCGTGATAGGAGAGTCCGGACTCTTCATCCCGCTCCTTGCCCGTATACCGATAGCGTTTCGCCGCCGCATCGATGCTTTGATCCGTAGCTTGGTACGAAGTGCTTCCGTAGGGGTAATACTCCTCGTAGGAGATGATCTGCGCGTTTCCGTCGAGTTCCAGGATTGCCGACCCGAGATGGTTGCCGAACTGATAACGGATCAGTTGCGGCGGGGAACCGTCCTTGCCCACGGTGAGGTTCTCCACCAGGGCGACCCGCTGCCTGTCGTCCATCACATGCAGGGATTGGCGTTCCAGCGTGGTTGCGCCGCTGCCATCGTATTCCCGATACACCTCGAAGCCGCCAAGATAGATCCGTTCGTTGGCAACGGCGCCGCCTGCCGTGGCGTTGACCTTGCGCACCCGCTGCCCGGATGCGTCGTACACATAATAAGTCGTCGGCACGGCGCCGTTGTTCGCAATTTGAGTTTGCGTCGCTTGCAATTGGTCCTTGAAATCCCACGCCATTAGCGGCAGATGGGACATACTTGTCATGTTTCCGTGCGCGTCGTAAGTGTAAGGCGACTTCGTTTGTCCTACAGTCGTACTGGTCAGGCGATTGTCAGTCGGTGGGTTGTTCGGCTCGTCATAGGCATAGGTGCTGGTCCAACTGCCATTGACCGCCGCATGAGCCAATGACAATATGTTCCCAACGCCGTCATAGCTGTATGTCTCAGTGTAAGATTGCAGCGCCTGTGCGTCCGACGGCAGAGGCAGTTGCTGGTTCATGCGGACGCTGTCGTCCCATGTCGTCTGCGGCTGCGTCACAAGGCCGATCAGCTCTCTCCCTTGCGCCTGGATCAAACGGTAAATCGCATCGTAAATGTAGTCATTACTCGCATCGACGATCTGGTTATTGAAGAAAATGGTTTGCTGGGACGCGTCTTCGATATGCGTGATGTTGCCAACCGGATCGTAGGTATAACTCAGCGCCTGCAGTACCGCGTTGTCGCTGCTCCGAACGGTTGTCAAAGTCACAAGGCGGTACGTCTCGGGGTCGTATGTGTAGGTCGTACTGGAGCCGTTGCCAAGTTGAATGAGCGTGCGCTGCCCCTTAGCGTCATAGTCGATCCCGGCTACAAAGGCGGTCGCGGCCGCCGCACCCTGGAGGTTCACGTTGACCTGCTCGAGAACCCCCGCATCGTCGTACGCCGGTTGGATCACGCTTCCGTCGGGCGAGGTCATCGTCACGGGACGGTTGAGCGCATCGAAAGTGGAGCTGGCTGTAAACAATTCACCAGTCAACTGCGGCGGCGTGGAAAGGGACCAGTCCACCGGGTCCTGGTAGTCGGCCAGCAGTTCACGTGAGCTTGTCAATACATTGCCTTTGAAGTCGAAGGCCGTATTTGTGACAACTCCGGCGGCATCGTATTGCTGAAACACTCTGCTGCACAAGTTCACTGCCTGAGCGTTTAACTGCGTTTCGCCATAGATCGTCTGCTCGGCCAGCACCGCTGTCTGGCTGCCGGTTTGCACCCACAAGTGAAGAGGCCGTCTGGCCGCATCATAGTCGTGGTGCAACCTGTGGTCCCGGCTGTCCCAGCTTGCCAATGGCTTGTCCGATGCGTCGTTCAGAGTCCATCGATCGCCGGCATCGACACTGCTTTGATGTATCGCGGAGCCGAGCATGTTGTAGTCGTAGGTCATGACCACCCGAATCAGGGCATCGGTGATAGACCGCTGATTGCCTTCGATATCGAAAGCGACCGTCGTTCGGTAGTGATTCTCCACGGGCGGCGCGGCGCCCAACTGGTAGCGGTCGTACGCAAAGGTGAGGAATGCCTGGCCCAACGCATCGAATTGGATCGTGGAAAAGGTGCCCGCATGAACTGCGGCCCTCTGGGCAGTTTGCTGCGCTTCGGTCCCCAGCCCGCCATTGTTCCGCTGTCCATACCAGGTGGGCATATAGTCGGCTTGCGGAATGCGGGCGAAGTACGTTCCGACGTCGGCATCGGCGGATGGATCCGGAATCAGGACCGTGTCGTTGGCGTCCCAGCTATCCTGGCGCCAGGGATCGAAGACTACCTTCTCCCAACTGTTATCGGGGTGCAGCGTCGCAACCACTCTCCCCGCAGGGTCGTAGAATAGCGTTGAGCTGACGCCCACGGTTGTGCCGAAACTGAAATCCGCGTGGTCCGCGAAGAAAGGCTCGTATTTTCGGACAGGCTTGCCCTTGTTGTTCCAGATGATCCAGCCGCTGCCGATCCAGCGCGGATTAGCGACGGGACCGTTTGGAACAAGCGGCCCAGGATCGGCCTGGATTTTTTTCTGGATCTCCCGGCCGAAGCCGTCGGAATAACCGATGCTGACTTGAAGCCGCGAGGGCTGATTCGGCCCCAGGTTCTGCACGTGCGTCTCGCGCGATATTGTCCCGGTGCAGGTGGGCATTGGGGCCTGTGGCGTGCTTGGCGGCTCTGTGTAACGCCCCAGATCGTAGACAACCCTGGAGGTCGCATTCCCGAGTAGTTCGGCCGCCAGAGGGCCCCGCGGGTCGGCGAAGAACGCGTCAAGTTGCGCCTGGGTGGGATCGGCCGTGATTCCCGTGACCGAGTCCTGCTGAGTGGTTACCGACTTGTCCATTACGGCGGTGGCAACCACCAATCCAAGAGCATCGAAGGTAGCGGCGGATTGGTTTCCGTTAGGGTCTGTCAGTAATTCCGGCTGGAGGGCGCGGTAGTCATTGCCGGCGGCGACGATGTTCTTGACCGGATCCTGAACCTGCACGGGCAGCAGATCGTAACTGTCGTAAGTAACGATCGTATCGTTCAGAAAGATGTCCCGATAGCGGCAGCCCAGGAAGAAGTTAGCCTGTGCGTTCGCCAGTTCAGCGGCGGGGGAATCGGTTGGACCGGGGGAATAGAAGATCTGGCCGCTCGGAATCCACCAGTAGCCTGCCGGATCGGATGCCGGAAAGAGACCGGCCGCTATTTGATCGTCGGACAGCACATAACCGCCCTCACCCTTGAGTACGGACGGCACGTCAGGCAGAAGGTTCTCCAGCGGCTGGCTTGCATGAGGGCGTTGGAAGACCGTCGTCAGCAGTCCGGGCGTGAACGCCAACTTGTAACCCACAAATGGGAGCGCCAGCGACTCAAGAGTGCCGAGCGGCAGCCCGCCTTGCAGGTCGTCGCTTCGGTAAAGCGTGCGCACCTGTTCGATCGGACGCTGCTGACGTCCGGTTGTGGGCGCCGCTTCGTACGGGATTTCGCTGTCGAAAATGAGCATTGGGCCCGTCGCCGTCTGGGTAACGAAATCGGAGATCTGGAAGCGGCCGGATGTTCCCGAGGGTGTATAACCGGTCAATTCGTAGGTGCACACCTCGGCCGGCATCCTGGAACGATAAGCATCGTCTTCGTCGAGGATCGGATTTGTGTAGTCGCTTTCAGAGTAAGAAATCGATTCGGTGCTTTGAGTGGCGCGATCGGAAGCGGTCAGGAGCGGGTCCGGGTCTTCGTATTGACGGCCATACGCGATCGCCGCCGATTTTTTTTCGTTACCGAATTCATCTACTTCGATTACAAAGGCGTGCGTGGTGCGCGGGTCGCAGACTTCGACTCCACCGGCATTGTAGAGGCTGCGTTCGTAGTGAAGATCGAGCGACTCGCGGGCATGAGTGAGGAAAACCGCATGCCGGTTTGGGCCAAAAGGTTGCAGCCGGTTGACGGTGTAGTTTCTTTCCGAGACGCTGTACGGGAGGCAGGCCGCGGACGTGCCATCCTGGCCATACACTTCCTGTCGCAACATCGCGCCCTTGAGCGAACGAAGAGCCTCGCGGATTTCCTCGCCTGTCAGATCGGATTCGAGCGGCGAGTCCGGCAGAAGCTTGGCCGACGCTTCATCCGGTGTGAGACCTGGTTCCTTCCAATATTCCTCATCGTAAATTCGCGTGACGCGAGGTCCCATTGGATAGGCGCCGGTATGGAACCAGGTCTTGGTGAGGACGGGAGGCACGTAGGATGCCGCATCGATGTTAGTGGCATCGGGAAATGCGCCGGTCTGGGTCAAAACCCCTAACTCTTCGGTGTCGCGCTGCTCCACCATCCCAAAGCCGCGAAACTCTCTTTCGGTTCCGTCGTAGTAGCCGTGACGATAGGCATATCGCGTCACGAAACGGTTGCGGCTGACCCAATCGAGAGTCTCCACGCGCTCGACGACTTGCACCGGAAAGAAAAGCCTGGTTGCCCAGGGTTTGCCGGCAGCCCGGTCCGCAAGATAGAAGGCAGTGGATGGTGTGTAAGAGATCCGAGTCTCTGCGCCAAGGTTGTTCCAGCTTCTGACCAGGAGATACGGTTTCTCCCGTCCCATGAGGTTCACGTAGCGAATGGAACGGCCAGTGTCTCCTGGAGCTGACGAGGTCCAAACCAAACAGACCGTCCCGTTGCCCATGAGATCGAGGGCGTCTATGGCCGTCAAACTGCTGACCTGCGGGAAGTCGATCGCTTGGGCAGGTTGGCTCCATGCATTCCCGGACTGGTTGAAGTAAAGTTTCACACCATCGGAAGCGAGATAGATAATGTCCGTTACACCGGAACCGTCAATGTCGCCGAGGCGGATTCGCGCCGGATCGAACATGTCTGGCGCGTCGAACCAGGGCGCTTCATCCATCGTGACCTTGGTTCCGAACCTGCCGTAGCCGAGGTTTGGCCAGTAGCAGACCTCGCCATTGCGAATGCGCACGATATCGGACAACCCGTCGCCCGACATGTCCGCAAGGAAGATTGCTCGTGCGTTGTCGGCAAAAACGATAGCGGGTCCCGCCTCTTCGTCCGTCGCTTTCGGCAGGTAGATCGGCGCGTCGAAGCCGAGTCGGGCGAGCGACGGGAAATAGGTAAGGGAGTCCTGCGCGGTAATAAGGATGTCGCTGAATCCATCTCCGTCCAGATCGATGAGTCGGAGATTCGGGTCGTCCCAGTCAATATTGGGAGCAAATGGAAGAGTGGCGAATGGGGCCCAGCCTTCTGAGTAGGTTCGTTCGTAAAAGCCTGCCCCTGGACGGTCGAGCACCGCACAATCCAGGCGCCCGTCGCCGGAGAGATTCATGAACCGATGGCGTGGCGCTTGTGCGTGCGCGAGTGCAGGCAATTGCCAAACTTCCGTCTGCCACTCAAAACGGGCTGTAGGTTCGGGATTCCGGTTATCGAACGCCAGCGAGAGCGGCGTCAGATTACGCTTGTAAAACCACGCATCGTCGTGTTCTGCAAGGACGCACTGGAGACCTTCACCATCGAGGTCAAGCCATCGGTAACGCGAGCCGTCAACGCTTGCAGGCAAATTGGCGAGGCTCTCCGGATCGACATTCCGCACGTCTGTGTGGACCTGCGCCTGGCTGTATTCAAATTCAAGCAGAGGCAGGGAGGCTTGCAGGTAAGTGCCGTCGGCTTGCCGCACATAACCCGATTGGGTCACGGCAGTCATGACCGAAGCGATCGGATTCTCCTGATAGGTGAACTGCGTTGCCCGAACCAGATAGTCCGTGACGCCAAGCTCGTTTTCGAAATGATGAAACATGAGCACGCGGCGGCACAGACGATGAGTGCGGACCTCGAAACACGAGCGGTAACGGGAAAACGGATCCTGCCGGGCGGGCCAGGTTCCCGTGGGCGTCAGCGCGGCTGAAGCGAAAACATACCCATTGGCGTCGGGGGCAACTGACTGGAAGTATCCTTCGCCGTAGTCGAAGGCGATTTCGAAGAGCCAGGATAATTGGGTGGCATCCTGGGTAAAAAGCGGCTGCGTATTGCCATATTTGACTCGCGCCAAATAGCGGTTGGCCGCCGTCGACCGGTGGCCTTCGTTCGCCTGGGAGGTGTCGACATTGACGGAGTCTTCCGCGGTGTAGGTATAAAGAATCGCGTTGCCCTTGTCATCCTGGCTTTGGCAGATCAGCCAGGAAAAGACTTTGCCGGAATCGTCAGGGTCGGCAATGCGGCTTTCGGGGGTCTGTCCGTAAAAGGTTGTGATGTTGTCCTTCGAGATAGAGCGCCAATACGTGTCTCCGTCGCTCTGGCGGGTCCAGCGCTCGATTCTTGCAAACAGACCCTCGATCCGTGGGCAGTAGCGCGTTATCGAATAGCCGTTCCGAGGAGAGACAATTTCAGGTTCCCACTGCCCCTGGCTATCCTGGACCAACACGGGCACAAGGTCTTCAGCACCGGAGACGATAAAAATGTCCGACTCGTGGGCGTCCTGATATCGCGGCAGCCCCTTGTCGGTCCGGCGTGTGATCGATGGAAGGGCAAGGCTCCAACCGAGACCGAATGCTCCGTTTCCGGAACCGGAATCGTAGCTGAGGGAGAGTTGCGGACCGAATCCGGACCGGCCTGGGCTGGTGGCGATTGGAACCGTCAGAGATCCGGTCCCAGTTACTGGATTGGCAGTGAATTTCTCGCCTATGCCGCGGATCGAGCCGCCGCCCTTAGGCAAGGAGAGTTGCGGTGCTACACTCGGCTTACCCGCAGATGAATCGCCAGATTCCGTGGGCTTGTCCCTGGACTGAACAGCCATTTCTCGCTCCCTTCAGGACGAGAATCTTGAAAGGCGAGAATTTTACGCTAGAGTGGCACTTTTGCGGGAAGAGTGAGGAAAGCCCGCGTGCCGCCCCAACAGTAGGAATTCAGAAACCAGCCAAAATGCTACGGAGAGCGTATCCTACCTGCAACGCCTTGTAAAGATGAATTTCAACCACTCTCCATTAAAGTTTGCGCACGAACGATAACAGGCTCGAAATCAGTCGGTTAAGAAATAGCGGGCCCCAGACCCTCGAACGCTGGCGGTGAGCAGCAATCCTGAGAAATATGGTGCGGTCGAGAGAACTTGAACCTCCACGAG
>Ga0302325_10034844_pt1 | contig 10293 bp, 8 predicted proteins | sample Palsa_T0_2_FD_201948 | JGI IMG/M metagenome (GOLD analysis project Ga0302325, IMG submission 201948) | Peat permafrost microbial communities from Stordalen Mire near Abisko, Sweden - Palsa_T0_2 | ecosystem: Environmental > Terrestrial > Soil > Palsa > Peat permafrost | place: Sweden: Abisko...
CAGCGCGGAGTAGAGCAGCGCGCGCCGAATGGACTCGTCGCGCGAATGTCCGGTAGCGAGCGAGGCGGCGAGACAGCCGACGAACGCGTCGCCCGCCCCCGTGGTATCGATCGCGATGACGCGGTGACCGGGATAATGGCGGGCAGGGTGTTCGTCCGCAACCATACAGCCCCGATCGCCCAAGGTGATGATCACGCACGGGATCCCCTGGGCCTGCAGCCAGGACGCGCAGCTCCCGGCTTGCGCCAGGCTCTCGACCGGGCTACCCCACACGTGTGCCGCTTCGGTTTCGTTCGGCACGAAGTATGTGACCCCTCGGGCGATGCGAGCGAGATCGAGGCCTCGAAACGGAGCCGGATTCAGCACCACCAGCGTGCCACAGGCATGGCACATCTCAATCGCGCGATACACCGTGTCCATTGGAATTTCGCACTGCAGTATCACCAGCGAGGCGGCGCGGATCAGCGGCGCAATTGCGTCCAGGTCCGTGGGCATCAGCCGGCCGTTCGAGCCAGGGACGACGACGATCGCATTTTTACCGGAGTCCTCGACGCTGATGGTGGCAAGCCCCGAGGCCACGTCCGTGAGTGCTCGCAGCTCGTCGATGTGCACGCCGCGATCCGCAAGGCCGCTGCGGATAATGGCGCCGAACGAGTCAGTGCCGGTGCGGCCGACAAAGTGTGTCTGGGCGCCGCAGGCCGCTGAAGCGACTGCCTGGTTGGATCCCTTGCCGCCCGGAGCGATGAGGGATGCATGGCCGATGACCGTTTCGCCGGGCTGCGGCAGCGCTGCCGTCATCACCGACACATCGACGCTGGCGCTGCCGATGACGAGAACATACGCAGATCCATCGGTGTTCATCATCGTGCTCTAATCCTTAGATCGCCCGCGACAGGATGCCGATCGCCGCGATATAAAATACGAACATCGCGGCGAGCGCGCGCGCCGCGGCTGGAGGGGCGCCGGCAAATTCCCGCCACACAAAAATGCCCCACAGGCAGGCGACCAGAGGGGCACTCTGGCCGATCGCGTAGGCGATGGCGAATCCGACCGAACTGCCTGCGACGAGATTCGCCGCAGTGCCAATGGTCCAAATGACGCCGCCCAACAGCCCCAGCAAGTGCCAGCGTATGCCGCCCGACAAGTAGCCGCTCATCGACACCGGAATATCATTGAGGGGACGGCGCATGAAATATGCGTTGAACGGCAGGGTGGAGAACAGCACGCCAACACCGAATATCGCAAGGCTCGCAAGCGGCGTGAGGGAACCGGGGCCTGTTTGCATCGACGCCGCGGCAAGCGGCGACCAGCTGCCCATCAGCAATCCGCTGACCAGGCAAATGGCGACGCCTTTGCGCGTGACGGTGCTGCCCTTCGCCTGGGTGCGGTACGCCGCCGCGCAGCAGACGATCGCAACCACCGCAAAGACCACGCCGGTGGCAATGATCAGCGGTGACCCCTTGCGATCGACAAAGAAAGTGAGGGTGGTACCGACGATGAGCGCGGTGCCGATCGAGACCGGAAAGGCAACCGCGAGCCCCACCATCGAGATTGCGGCGACAAGCAGCAGATTGGCGAGGTTGAAGACGACTCCGGCAGCGGCCGCCTGCCCGAGCGCCGCCGTGCTCGCCGTGAAGAGACTTGCCGGAAATGCAGGGCTATCCGCAGCGGGCGAGTCCCACACCGCGGCCAGTAGCCACGCGCTCGCCGCCATGCCGATCGCGTAGTCCCAGTAGAACAGTTCGAAGCGCACACCGCGCGTGAGCTTGAAGGTGTTTGCCCAGGATCCCCAGCACGTCATGCTCAGCAGCATCAGCGCCCAGGCAACGCTCGGCGATAGCACTACTACTCCCTAAATAACCATGGTTGGGACACGACCTTCGCGCGGCCTCGCATCACTCGCAAGTATCCGCGCCGTCGTTTTCTTTACAGCACGGGACGAGGTGTGTAGTGTAACTATTCACTAGCGGGTTGCAATGATCCGCTGGATCGAACGCGTGCGCGGTGTGGGGGAGTGAGCACGCTGCGACCTTTGCTAAGGCGTTCGGAGGGATGGGATGAAAGCAGCGCGCTCGGCATGTTGAATCGCTTCTTCGGTGTTGGCGCTCATGGCTCGACGGTGCGCACCGAGCTGCTTGCGGGGATGACCACCTTCTTGACGATGGCGTATATCGTCGTGGTCAATCCGCTGATCTTGGGCGACGCCGGCATGCCCGTGGCCGCAGTGGCTGCTTCGACCTGTCTTGCCGCCGGGTTCGGCAGCATTCTGATGGGGCTGGTCTCCAATTACCCGCTCGCGCTTGCGCCGGGAATGGGCCTGAATGCCTATTTCACCTACACCGTCGTTCAGGGCATGGGCATCCCCTGGCAGACGGCGCTCGGGTGCGTTTTCCTCTCCGGTCTCGCCTTTATGCTGTTGACGGTTGCCGGCGTGCGCCAGCTCATCATCAGGGCCGTGCCGCGCTCCTTGTTCGCCGCGGTGGGCGGGGGGATCGGACTGTTCATCGCCTTCATCGGCCTGCGGGACGCCGGGATCATCGTCGCCAAGCCGGGCACCCTGGTCGGTCTCGGTAACCTGACCGCGCCCACGGCGGCACTCTCCATGTTGGGCTTGCTGGTGATCGCGGCACTGCAGGTGCGGGGGGTCAAGGGGGCGATGTTGATCGGCATCCTGTTGACGGCGGCCATCGCCTGGGTGCTGGGTCTGGCTCATTTTGCACCCGCTGCCTACAGCCTCGCCGACTTGTCCGCAACCGCCTTTAAGCTCGATATACCGGCGGCCCTGAACCTGAAAGGCGGGATCGGCTTGTCGCTTCTCGAGATCGTGTTCGTTTTTCTGTTCGTCGATATGTTCGATAATGTCGGGACATTGGTCGCGGTCACCAAACGCGCGGGCTTGGTGGCCGCAGATGGTTCGATTCCGCGCTTGAACCGCATCTTGCTGGCCGATTCCGCCTCGATGTTGGTGGGCGCCGTCGCGGGTACCAGTCCGGTCACTAGTTATATCGAAAGCGCGGCGGGCGTTGCGGTGGGTGGACGCACCGGCCTGACGAGCGTCGTGGTCGGCATTTTATTCCTCTGCACACTGTTTTTCGCGCCCTTGGTGCAGGCGATTCCGGCCGCCGCGACCGCGCCGGCACTGATTCTGGTCGGCGCCTTGATGATGGGTGGGCTCGCCGAGGTCGAGTGGGCCGACCCGGGGGCCGCCATTCCGGCTTTCCTCACCGTGATCATGATTCCTTTGAGCTATTCGATCGCCAACGGGCTTGCCTTCGGCATCACCAGCCACGCGGTGCTGAAGCTGGTGCGAGGACAGGCAAGCCTTGGCGATTGGCTGGTCTACGTCCTGGCAGCGCTGTGCGTCGTTCGCTTCATTTATCTGGCCTCCTGATATGAAACATCTATTCGTCTGCTTACTGATGAGCACTTGCCTCGCACGAACTACAACTGCCGCGGACACGCCACCGCTCGCGGTGAAAGTGCTGGTCGTTAACATGTTCAGCCTCGAGGCCGCGCCCTGGCTCGCCGCGCTCAAGCCGACCCAGGAGATCCGCGTGCCTGGTTTATCCAGCGACTATCCCTTGGTGAAGTGCACGGCGGATGCGGTCTGTGAAATGGTCACAGGCATGGGCCATGCGAACGCGGCGGCATCGATGATGGCGGTGCTGTACAGCGGCAAGTTCGATTTGCGCAGGACCTATTTCATCGTCGCCGGCATTGCCGGTATCGATCCCAAGCAGGGTACGCTCGGCTCGGCCGCCTGGGCCCGCTACCTGGTCGACAGCGGTATCGCTCATGAAATCGATGCGCGCGAGATGCCGCCCGGCTGGCAGGGGGGCTACTTTGGCACCCTCACGGACGGTCCCGGGCAGGTGCCGGCATTCGATTATCGAACCGAGATGTTTCGCCTCGACGAAGATCTGCTTATGAAAGCCGTCTCGCTGTCGAGATCCGCCGTGCTCGAGGACGGCGAGGATTTACGCGCCTATCGGCAGCATTACCCAGAAGCGCCGGCCAACCAGCCACCCACTGTGATTCAGTGCGATACGCTCTCGGGCGACACCTGGTGGTCGGGCAACTTCCTGGGCGAGCACGCGCGCCGCTGGACCCGCTTGCTGACCGGCGGCAAGGGGGTCTACTGCACCACGCAACAGGAGGACAATGCGACGTTGAACGCGCTTACTCGGGGTTCGCAATCGGGACTAGTGGATCTGAAGCGCATTGCGGTGCTGCGTAGCGGTTCCGATTTCGACCGACCGTATCCACATCAAAGCGTGCTCGAGTCGATGCAAGCGCAGCGCGCGCTGCCGTCTGCCGTGCGGGTGTCCGCCGTCAATCTTGTGCGCGCGGGGATGCCCCTGGTGCAGGCCATCGTGCAGCATTGGGATTTGTGGCAGAGCGGCGTGCCGGGTCCATGACTTGCTAGCCCATGCAAAAGGCGCTATACCCGGGAGGTCCCGACATCGGTCACATCGCCGTATTGCATCCTCCGGGGGGAATTGCCGCGGGCGATAGCCTCTGCACGCGAGCTTCGCTCAAAGATGGGTCGCGAGTGCTGACCACGCCCGGTGCTACGAGTGGTATCGCTCCGATGGCTCCATGGCGCATCAACAACTGCATTTTTGCCTGGAGGGCAACGCGGTTCTGGGATGGTTGCCGCGCGAGAACATACTGTTTGACGGTTCGAGAATATCAATGAGTCTCGAGGTCGCACTTGCGGCGCAGTCGAAGTATTTCGGATGGGAAATTCTCAGCTTCGGGAGACGTGCGTCCGGTGAAGGCTGGCATCGCGGGATTCTCAACATGCGCACGTCCATTTGGCGCGCGGATCGGGTGCTCTGATCAGAATTGGCAGGCGCGAACCGGCATTACCCGGGTGCCGGGCGTGTTGCATCAATAAGATCGATCTGGCTCCTTACGCTGGCGCGTCACTGGAGATCATGGATACCGATGCGAGAAAGATGCGCGGCAGCCGGCCGTTCGTCTTTACGAATCTAAAGATTGGCCACGGGCTTGCGGCGGTGAGCGAGTTTATCGTGACGCAAGGCTTGCTCAATCGCGCGGCCCCAGGAGTTACTTGAGATCGAAGAAATCCTTCCCCACGGGCTTGTGTTCGAGAATTTCCTCGGGCGTCAAACCTTGGAGCTCGTGCGGAAACACCAGCCAGCTATCAGTTTCGCGGATGTAGTAGTCCGGCACCAGAGCGCTGCGATTTCTCAGGGGTTTGTAATACACGGTGGCAATACGGATTCTGTCCGGCAAATTGCGCCGGCAGCGACGCTTGAGTTCGGCGATGACCGCTTCAATGCTTCGTCCCGAGTCGAATACATCGTCAACCAGCAGAAATTCGTCCTCGGCCGATACATGCGAGACCAGGTAATCCAGAGCATGGACTCGAACCTTCTTTGGTTCGTCGCCGATGCCGGTGTAGGAGGAGGTTCGAATTGCGATGTGGTCGCAGTGAATGGAATGGTACTCGAGCACCTCCTGCACCGCTATCCCGATTGGTGTGCCGCCACGCCACATTGCAACCAGGAAAGTAGGGCGGAAGCCGCTGCGAACGATGCGCATCGCCAGCTCCATCGAGTCTCGAAGCAACGCATTGGCGGAGACGAAAACCTTATCCATATTGGCAGGATGCTGCGCCATGAGCGGTGCATTGCGCAACTGCCGGCGCAGCAGGAACTCAAGACCGGGTGCCCGCGATGCGAATCATGCCGCTCATTCCGGTGTCGACCCGCACAACGAATCCGAGATTCGTCAATCGGTCGACAACCCGCTGCGGGGGCAGGCGCAGTTTTGGGTAGCTGCTTACTCGCTGGCGCCAGCGATCTTTCTCTCGCTCATGAATTATATCGTGGACGGTGACGCGATCTGCAGTGTACTCGAGAAAGCAGGTCAGGATTCTGTTGGCGTCGCTGCGGACCGGGATAAATCGAGCATCCCCTTGCAACGGCTTCGAAGCGTAGTCGCGAAATGTGGTGGCAAATACTCCGCCGGGCCTCAGCGCGTCGGCGACGCCGTCCAATAGCAAATCGACATCCACGAAGTCCGGCAGGTGTGTCAACGTATCGCCCATGCACAGGACTACGTCGACCGGCTGCTGCACGTACGACCGAAAGGCCGCGATTTCCCCCACCACCGCGTTAATTGGCAGCGATGCCGATCGCAGCAGAAGCTCGTCCAGCAGTGGCTTGTAGCTATCGATTGCCGTCACAGCGTAGCCCCTTTCCGCCAATGGCACGCTGTGCAAGCCAAAGCCCGCCCCAAGGTCGATGGCTGTGCCGATCGCCGAGGGTTCAAGGCCGAGCTCATCGAGTTCAGTCCGGCCTCTTGCGAACGCGGCATCAAGATCGCCGATCATCCAGGTATACACGGGACCAAGGTGCTGCTGGTAGTGAATAGCCGCTGCCGGCATGTCGTCCCTCCCTAGTGGGCATGCTGCGGAAGGCCGACCCGCTGCACCAGCTGTTGGAAGCGCAAGTCGGATTTGAGGTCATCGAAGCGCGGATCGGCGTTCAGTAGAATGAGCCCGCCCTCGCGGCGGCTAAATTGACTTTCCATGACTTGGAACGCGCGATCGAAATCGCCCAATGCCGCATACAGCTCGGAAGTGGTTCCTGTCGCTGGCGGAACACCTCCCGGGCTCATCTTGGATGCTCTCTTCAGGCAGTCCCGCATATCGCTCAGATGGCCCGCCAAAGCGTAGGTGGTAGCCAAGTCCAACAGCATCCAAATGTCATCACCGGAGAGCGCCACCGCCTGCTCGCCTTCGGCGATGGCCTCGGGATACATGTGCTTCTCATCGTAGATCCGTTCGAGCACGCGGTGCGCGTGGGCGAAGTTGGGATCCATTTCGATGGTTACCCTGGCTTGCTGCATGGCCTCATCATATCGGCGCGCCCAGTAGAGCATCTCCGCCACGTCGGTGTTGATGATCGCCGAAATCGGGTCCGTCTCCCGTGCGCGCTTTATCTCCGCGACCGCCTCGTCCATCCTGTCCATTGCGGCGAGATCGTAGGCGTACCAGTGATGTGTGGTGGAATAGTTCGGATCAAGGTCGATGGCGCGCTTGAATTCCTTCTCCGCATCCTGGAATCTCCATTCGTAATGCATTTCCACAAATCCGAGGGATGCATGCGCGTCCGCGAGCCCGTCATCGAGCTGCAGGGCGGTAAGCGCCATCTCGCGTGCCTTCGGCATGGCCGCATCGCGAATCGTCGAATCGGGCAGGGACCCGAGCAATGCGTAGGCGTCCGCCAAGCCCGCGTACGCCTGCGCGTAAAGCGGGTCCGCGGTCACGGCGGATTGGAAGTGCTCGATCGCCTTCCTATAGCCCGCTTCGTTTCGCAGATTCCAGAAGTAGCGGCCCTTCAGGTAATCCTCGCGAGCCTGCGGATCGACCGCGGCGGAAGTTGCCGGCCGATGCGAGACCGCCGGTGCGATTTCTTTCTTGATCTGTGTGGCGATACTGTGCGACACCTCATCCTGCAGTGCGAGCAGATCGCGCACGTTGCGTTCATAGGAATCCGCCCAGATGTGCTGATCGGTGGCGCCGCGCACCAGTTGCGCAGTGATGCGCACGCGATCGCCGGAGCGCAAAACGGATCCCTCAACGATGCCGTCGACTCCCAGTTCCCGGGCAATCTGCGGCAATTGCTTGTGCGAATCGCGGTACTGCATGATGGAGGTGCGCGATATGACCTTGAGGCCCGGGATCTTCGCCAGATCCGTGATCAGCGCCTCCGTCATGCCGTCGGAAAAGTAGTCCTGTGCCGGGTCACCCGACAGGTTCTGCAGCGGTAGCACCGCTAGCGACTGCAAGGGCTCCGGCCCGGCAGCGCGTTGCCGATTCCACATCGTCAGCGCCGCGAACAGAACCGCCAGCACCAGCGCGGCAACCACCCCCGCCATGGTCGCGAAGCGGCGGCGCTGCTCGGTGGGTGGGGCAGCGGCAGGTGGGGCAGCGGCAGGTCGCGCATCCGGCACCGCGTGCGCCACCTCCCGAACCTCCGCCACGAAACGATAACCATGCCGCGGCACCGTCTCGATGTACTTTAGGCCATCATCGCCTTCCCGCAGCGCCTTGCGCAATATCGACACATGCTGGGTAAGATTCGATTCCTCCACGAAACTATCCGGCCAAACCGCCTTCAGTAGTTCGTCCTTACCTAGCAGGCGTCCGCGACCCCGAACCATGATCACCAGCGCGTCGAATGCCTTTGGAGGTAGCGGAACCGGCGCCTCATTGCTCAGCAACAGCCGCTCGGCAGGATCCAGGCGAAAGGGTCCGAACTCGAAAACCGCCTTGGTTTGCGCTGACATAGGTCATTCACAAAAGCTTTACAAAAACTTTATCGAAGCCTGAGGACCCACGACCGGTGTTTGGGCAGAATCCCCGCCGGCGGGAAGGAGTGAGGCCGGCGTCAACAGCGTCTATTGGCCTTAATTCTATACCGCCGTGAACGCATGTCCAAGGCGGGAATTCGGCAACAAAGGATGGGATCATGAGCAACTTAGAACAAGCCGGCTGTTGGATTATGTGCAAGCGGCAGACGGCGGCGCGCGCCTGGGGATTGACTGCCGTGCTGGCGCTGGCCGTTATTGCCACCACGCTGGCGGCCCAATCGGCGCGATCGCAGCAGCTCACTACGCTCGCCACTTTCGACGTGACCAACGGCTTCGGGCCCGTGGCGCCATTGGTCCAGGGGAGCAACGGCAAGCTGTATGGCAGCACCAACGAGAATTATGGATCCGGGTACTTCGGCAGCCTGTTTGACTTCACCACCAGCGGCACGCTGACATCGTTCGGGGATTTCTGTGCGTCCGGCGCCGGCCAATGCGCGAACGGCGGCGATCAGCTGGCGGGGCTGGTCCAAGCGGCCAACGGCAAGTTCTACGGAACAAACGCCTCCGGCGGGGATTACAACGGAGTGTCATACGGCGGCGGAACCATCTTCGAGGTCACGCCGGGCGGTACGTTGACGGTTCTGCATAGCTTTTGCCAGTCACTCAACGGCGCCGGCTTTTGTGCAGACGGCTCCATTCCCACCGGCGGGCTGGTGCTCGCCAGCAACGGTGATCTATATGGGACCACCAGCTTCGGCGGCGCCTTTGATGGAGGCACGGTGTTCAAGATCACCACCAAGGGTGTGCTAACCACCCTGTACAATTTTTGCCCCGGCAGTTGCGGTGACGACGAGCCCAGCGACGCCGACGGCTTTTATCCGGCGGCGGGACTGATCCAAGCCACCGACGGGGATTTGTATGGCACAACCACCGCCGGCGGGGTCAACCGCGGCAACCAAATCAACGGCGGCGTCATATTCAAAATGTCTCTCGCCGGAAGATTCACCGTGCTGTACGCCTTTTGCGCGCAAGCCAATTGTGCCGACGGCCTCAACCCCACCGAAGTGCTGGTTCAGGCCAACAACGGCCACATCTACGGAACCACGCAGCTCCTTGGCGCCAACGGCCACGGCACGATTTTCGAATTCACGACGGCAGGCAAGTTCAAGTTCACGACGCTGTACAGCTTCTGCGCGCAAAGCAATTGCTCGGACGGGTCACAGGGCGGGGGTGCCAGCGCGCAGGCGCCGATGATTCAGGGAACAGACGGAAATCTTTACGGCACCACCCCATTGGGCGGCAACACCACCGGCGGCGAAAGTTCCGGCGGCTACGGCACCATCTTCCAGATCAATTCAAGAGGCGGATTCAAGACGATCTACACCTTCTGCACGGTGAGCAATTGCCCGGACGGCGGTTATCCCTACGGCGGATTGATCCAAGACTCCAACGGAGACTTCTACGGTACAACCGCCGGCGCCGGAACCACCGGCGCGGTCGACGGCACCGTGTTCAGCCTTTCAATGGGGCTTGCTCCCTTCGTCAAAGTCCAGCCCGCCTCCGGCAAGGTGGGTGCAGTCATCGACATTCTCGGCACCGATTTGTCCGGGGCGACCGGCGTTATGTTCAACGGCACGACGGCGTCGTTCAGTGCGGTCTCGCCATCGGAAATCACGGCGACGGTGCCCACCGGCGCCACCAGCGGCGTCGTGCAGGTGACCACGCCGAGCGGCACGCTGACCAGCAATGTGAGCTTCAGCGTGCCATAAATGCCATGCCGAGCGGCCGCACCGACTCGGCATCAAGGCCGGCGTTCGGGCGATGAGTTCTGGTTCTGGTCCTTGCCGGTCAGATAACGCTGCAGCGAAGGATCGAGGCGCAAAGCAGTCACGATATCGCCGCGCGCTTTGGACGAGTCGCCAAGCCCGCCGAAGGCTGCGCCGC
>Ga0302325_10034845_pt1 | contig 10293 bp, 8 predicted proteins | sample Palsa_T0_2_FD_201948 | JGI IMG/M metagenome (GOLD analysis project Ga0302325, IMG submission 201948) | Peat permafrost microbial communities from Stordalen Mire near Abisko, Sweden - Palsa_T0_2 | ecosystem: Environmental > Terrestrial > Soil > Palsa > Peat permafrost | place: Sweden: Abisko...
CCTGTGCTATGGTGAGGGCATGGGATTTCCAGCGGGAGTACGCAGAGATTTCGAAGCTTTGGAACAGAGACGGATGCGGGCAGCGCGGCTACTGGAGAAGGGATACAGCCAGTCGGAAGTGGCCCGTTGGGTGGGCGCGCACCGGCAGTCGGTGAGCCAGTGGGCGGCCGAATTACAGGAGAAGGGACGGGCCGGGCTGAAGCGAGCCGGCCGGGCGGGCCGCAAGCCAAGGCTCGATGCCATCGCCATCCGCAAAATCGAGCAGGGATTGAAGCGGGGGCCGGAGGCGTTGGGCTACGCTACCAGCCTGTGGACCTCGGCGCGGGTGGCCCACCTGGTCGAGACCGAATGTGGAGTTCGCTATCATCCAGGCCATGTCTGGCGCATTTTGCGGCAGTTGGGATGGAGTTGCCAGCGTCCGGCAGGCCGCGCCCTGGAGCGGGATGAGAAGAAGATCCGGCACTGGAAGCAGAAGCGCTGGCCGGAGATTAAAAAAAAGCCCAAAACGAGCGGCGCACAATCGTCTTTATCGACGAAAGCGGATTGAGCGAGCGGCCGCACCGCTGCCGCACCTGGGCGCCGAAGGGGCAGACGCCGGTGCTGCAATTTCACTTCAACTGGAAGACGCTGTCGGCCATGGCCGGGGTGACCTGGTGGAACGTCTACTTCCGATTGTTTCCGGGAGCCATCCGCAGCCCGCAGATCATCCAGTTCCTTGCGCATCTGCTGCGTCATATCCCCGGCAAGTTGCTGATCGTCTGGGACGGGCTGCCAGGCCATCGCAGCCGCGCGGTGTGGGATTTTGTGCGCGAGCAGCGGGGACGCCTCTGGCTGGAGTTCCTGCCTGCATATGCGCCGGAGCTAAACCCGGTCGAGTATCTCTGGGCGCACTGGAAGCAACACGAGTTGCCCAACTTTTGTCCGCAGACCTTCGGACAGCTCAGCGCTCACGCTCGCCGCGCTCTGCGCCGCATGCGCCGTCGGCCGACTCTGGTCTGCTTTCTGGGAACAGGCGGAACTCTTTCCGTTGTAACTATATTATGCGAAGGTCAGTAAGTGTGGATCTCGTCCGTCTCGGTATTCAGCGGGACGAGTTTGGCCACCGGCGTGCCGTGTTTCGTGATCACGACGGTCTCACGCTCGGCCTCAACCTCATCCATGACTGCCAGACAATTTGCCTTGAAGGAGCCCGCCGCCATCTTCTTCATGGCACTCGACGGTCTATACTAGACGGATGGCTGATCCCAATTTGAAGGAAGACCTTCCGTTTCGCCAATACACTCCGAAGCACCGGCTGATAGCCTGGATCAGCACGCATTTGTTCGATACGGCAACCTACACAGTTCGCCACGGGCTGCTGAAGGCATGAAGCGAAAGGGCGGCCTCCGTTGGCTTGAGGCTCGGAACAGATGGCTACGAAAGGGAAGGCTCGAAGTACCTCGAGTGTTTACTCTACGGCCAGGAGAAAGAACTCTCCGGCTGGTTCCGGCCCCGCCGGATCTCGGCAACTTCCCAGGCTACGCTGGCGCAGATGAAGCTCCGCGTAATCGGTGGCGTGGTAGTCGCTCGCAAGCGGAACGGGAATGTTTCAAGTCTTCTCCGTTTCGCATGCGTTTCTGCCAAACCATTATCGTTGACGGTCCATTTATTTGTATCTACAATTAAACAGTGGAGATCAAGTTCGACCTGGCGAAAAATGCAAAGAACATCAGGGAACGAGGCCTGCCATTCACGCTCGCCGACGAATTCGATTGGACCACGGCCATGATCGTGCCGTCCAGCCGCCACGGCGAAGACCGCTTTTTCGCCATCGGTTATATCGGCAATCACCTTCATGCTCTGGTCTTCACCAAATCCGGCGCAACGTTGCGGGTTATCAGCCTGCGCCGCGCTCACAAGACGGAGGTAGAACGCTATGAAAAAGCCCGATCCTGGGATGGTCGACAAGGAAAATCCGGAGTGGACCGACGCCATGTTCGCCAAGGCCAGGCCGGCATCCGAGGTCTTTCCCGATCTCGCCGCTCATTCGGAGAAGCGCAAACGCGGCCAGCGCGGGCCGCAGAAGAAGCCGCGCAAGGTTCTGATTGCTTTGCGCCTTGAAAGAAGCACGGTCGAGGCGTACAAGGCCGGCGGCCGCGGTTATCAGACCCGCATGGCCGCCGTGCTGGAAAAGCACGCGAAATAAATTCCTGAAACGCCAAAACTTTTCGGACCAGATTGCGCTCAGGTGTTGCGGCATTCATGTTGTAATTCTGCTGTTCAGTGCGGGTAACGACAGCAAACAGTTCGAAGAGCTGACAACTTGCAGCCCGGTCGGCAGCGATTCCCCGAAGCTGCGGACTGCGTCCGCTCGTTCGGTCGGGACATGCTTTGACAGAAGCTGGATGGTTTCTTCGGCGATTCCAAGCGCCATCAAGCGGGAGATTACCTGCTCCCGAATTGCGTCATCAACGTCCCGCGAGCGATCGTCGGTGCGCCGCGCGATCAGTACGATGGCGGAACCTGTTACCGCCGTGAACGTGGACAAGTCCAGCAGGACTTTCACCCACTCGCCGGCAATTTCAGCCGACACTACAGAGTGCAGGGGCCCGTACAGCGGAATGCGGGCTCCCAGTCGGCCGAGCGACCAGAGCCAAATTGCATCTTCAGGTTCTTTTCTGATCTTCGCCACCAGTTCGTGGCCAAGCAGGGCACGGGTGCCGGCTAGTATGTGCTCAAGACCTGCAACCAAGCGCCAATTCTCGTACTCGAGTTGCCTGTTCAACCGGCCCTTATTCTTGCTACCGGCACGGCGAGTATGCTTGTGATAGAGCGCCTGCTGCGCGCTGGCATTGATGCCGCCAACGATCCGACGCAACAGCACCAGCACTCCGACCTGACACTGCAGATCGTCCGCAAAAACGAGCTCATTCGACACGATTGTTCGCAGGTCGTTAACGCGCGCATCATCACCCGGTACACCAAACCCCGGCCGCAAACAGAAGCCAGCTAGATTGAGCCACCGCGCCTCATGGCGCGGAGACTTTTTGCGCCCGGCGGCAAGCTCGATGAGCACATCGCAGAACCGACGAATGGTTGAGATGGGCCACGAGTCTCTCTTCGCGTCGAGCACCGCTTCCATTTGGCTGACCAGAGTCTCGGGAGCCAGAGTGTCGCCATCAGCAGAGCCGCTAAAGACGCGGCCGATCAGTTGCGCCGCAGATTCGATCGTTGCATCGAATGTCGAAACGGTCGAAGAACGTGTCGGCGCGGGTTGTGGTTCCGCCGAATCGAGTTGCTGTGCTTGTGCCTCGTCGCCGCGCAGTTCGAATTGCAACCGCCAGCGATGCGGCGTGTCCCGCGATTCACACCAGAGTTCGAGCGTACCAACCTCCGTGAAACTGGCTCTGAGACCTACAATCAGGTACACGTCGCGCATTTTCTTGCCGTAGCGCAACAAGGCCACTAGCGGAGGATGACGATGTACGTTCGCTTCGTCCAATGCAGCGACTTCGCCGTGCGCATCGTGCCGTGTACGCGAACTGTACAGCGTGAACGACACCGGGCGGTTAGCTAGCACCGAGAATTCGCGATTGAGTAGCGGAAGTGTCGCCCCTTCTTGGACCCCAGCTGGCAAAACACAGATGCCCTGCAGACCGTCGTCCGACGGTAACCCGATGTAGTACGTGCGCGCGCTGCCGGCTCTGATGCGCAAACCGCTGCCGCGCCGTACACGGCCGTAGTAAGCAGCACCGCGAGCGACCGCACTGTCTACAGCTTCGTTCTTGAGGAGCTTGGGCCACCAGCCGCTTTGGGCTCCGCCGAACCAGGAGGAAAGAGCCTCGACAATCCTCTCGCGAATCACCGCTGGCGCACAGAAGCCGCCATTGAAGAGCAGGGCATCGGGCCGAGCCAGTCCCTGGTTTGCAGACGAATCGTTCCTGGCGGCAGCCGCTTGCGCCAGAAATGCCGCAAGGTGTTTGGTGATGGCGGGATCACTGGCGTAGGGCAGGCCGAGTTCGCGCAACCCGGCTGGCCGGCCACGCGTCGGCATCTCATCAAGCGCCGTGATTGGCAGGAACCCGGCCGTCAGAATCTGCAATACTTCCTCGCGCTTCAGCTCAACGTTGAAGGTCTGCCCGACGACGGCCCGGCCGCTACCCAAGACCGTGACCGGCATGCTCTCCAAGGACGAATCACTTAACAACCGCTCTTTCGCGGCACAGCAGGCGCGGCGTAATGCATAACGCTGTCGCAGGGTGAGCTTGATATCTTTGAGCTTCTCTTCCACGCAGCGGGCCAAGGCGAAATCAAGATTGTCGCCGCCGAGCAAAAGGTGCTCGCCGATGGCGGTTCGCTCAAACTGCAATTCGTTGTTGACCAAGCGAGCGCGCACCAGGCTGAAGTCGGTGGTTCCGCCGCCGATGTCGCAGATCAGAACTAATTCGCCATCGGAGAGATCCTCGCCGTTCCCGTCCTGCGCCAGATGCGGACTCGAGGATGGGCCGCCCGTCTGCCCGTGCTGCGCAGCGATCCACGCATAAAACGCGGCCAACGGTTCTTCGAGCAGAGTTAGCTTGTCGAGTCCGGCACCGCGGGCGGCTTCGACCGTCAGCTCACGCGCTTCCTCATCGAAGGAACCTGGAACGGTGAGGACGATTTCCTGATGCTCAAAACGCGTTTCCGCATTCGTTCCAATCGCGCCGTTCCAGGCGTCTCGCAGATGCCTGAGGTAGCGCGAGGAGGCTTCGACGGGGGAAATCATCGGCTGAGGCGGCTCACGTTGCGCAGGCAAGATTTTGGCGCGACGATGCACGCCGGGATAGGAGAGCCAAGACTTGGCTGATGCCACTTGGCGGTTCGGTACGAGCGCTCCCTGTTCGCGCGCGAGCACGCCTGTGACCATTGGCGGATCCTCATCCCACGTGGCGGTCACGCCTCCTGCAGAGAACTCATCTTCGGTGGGGAAGTAAAGAAAAGAAGGAAGTGCGGGAAACGTGCGGACTTCCCCGTGTCCCACCAACTGCGGTACGGGGAACACACGAATGGGGGAGCCCGCATCAGAGGCTTCCTGAGTATCGATGTACGCCAAGACAGAGTTCGTCGTGCCCAGATCGATGCCGATCAAATAACGAGAAGGCATCGAACGACCTCACACTCCGGTCTTTTCGCGAATGTTCAGCTCAAGCTTCCAGCGCTGCGCGCCGTCGCGGGATACGCACCAGATCTCTAGGGTGCCGAGTTCGGTGACGCGAGTTTCGAGCCGTACCGGTATAACCGTTCCCTGCTGGCCATCCAGTATGAGTGTGACGTCCAGCGGGCTGAGTTCCTCGATATCCGCACCCCAATCTTCCAGCAGGCTGCCGGCCTGGTCCTGCTTACGGACGCTGGAACTCAGGAAGCGAAACTCAGCTGGTTCGCCGACGACGAGGCCAAACTCTCGGTCGGAAATCGTGGTCTCGGTGCCCTCCTCCATGCCAAAGGGAACGACACAGAGCGCCTTGAGCGGAGCTTCCAGGCCGGGCACTGCAGGCATTGCGCTCTCAATTCCGATGTAGTACGTGCGCGAGGCGCCACTGCGGATACGTACGCCTCGACCGCGACGCGCCTTCCCATAATAGGCCGCACCGCGCGCAACGGCGTGCTCCAGGTCTGGAGCTTCCAGGATCTGCTCTGGCCCGAGCGCGTCGAATCCTTCTTGTCGCAACCAACTGTTCAGCACCTCGACTACGCGGTCGCGCAGCATCGCCGCTTTCATCACGCCGCCGTTGAATAGGATGTGCGTGGGGCACGCCAGTCCGCTGCGGCCGCGCCGGATGCCCGCCGCTTCGGGACTGTTGCGAACTTGCTCCGACAAAAACCGGGCGAGGTGCTTGGTGATGGCTGGATCAGCCGCGTACGGCAGGCCTAACTCTTGAAAGCCAACACGGCGTTGCCGGGCGGGGTATTCGCCGCTCGCGATTTTGGGGAAGAATCCTGCGACCAGAACCTTTTCGAGGTCTTCGCGCGCCAGTTCCGTCTTGATGGTTCCGCCGATGAGCTTCGTCCCTTTGCCCAGCAAAGCGATTGGACGATTCTGCTTCTTGGGCGATTCGAACAGATTTTCCTTTGCGATGCGGCACTGATGCCACAGTCCCTGCAACTGCCAGGTATCGATACGGTGGCCCGACGATTCAAGACGCTGCTGCAGAACCCGCGCCAACGCCAAGTCCATATTGTCGCCGCCCAACAGGATGTGGTCGCCAACGGCCACGCGTTTCAGCGTCAGTTCGCCATTCTCTTCGGAAACCGTAATGAGGCTGAAATCCGTGGTGCCGCCACCGACGTCGCACACGAGAACGAGGTCGCCGACCTTGATTCGGCGGCGCCAGGTATCACCCTGGCTTTCAAGCCATGCGTAAAAGGCCGCCTGAGGCTCTTCGAGCAGTGTGACGTGCCGATAACCGGCCTGTTCGGCGGCCCGCCGGGTCAACTCGCGTGCTTCCTCGTCGAACGAAGCGGGCACAGTGAGCAGCACGTCCTGTTCGGCAAGAGCGAGTTCGCTTTGCTCCCCTGACTCACCGTTGTCCCACACGGTGCGCAAGTATTGCAAGAGCAGCGATGATGCTTCGAGCGGCGATAGCTTCGGCACCTCCTCGGGCGCTTGCCAGGGCAAGATCGGCGCAGTGCGGTTCACCGCAGCGTAGGAGAGCCAGGATTTGGCGGACGCGACCAGACGGTTTGGACTCTCTGCGCCGCGTTTGCGCGCCAGTTCGCCGATCACGATCTTCGGCTCTGGTTCCCAGGGTAAGGTGAGGCTGCCCTTCGGGAAATCGAATTCGCCCGGAATGTAGAGAAACGACGGCAGCAACGTAAGTTCCGCCACTTCGCCCGGATTTACAAGTTGGGGAATGCTGCGGACCTCGATGCGGTTTTCCTCTTCGGCAGCGGTGGCGTCGCACCGCGCCAGCGCCGAATTTGTGGTCCCTAGATCGATCCCAACGATGTATTTGGCCGCCAACGAAAATCTCCTCTTCAACCCAATTTTCTGCAGAAATGTGGATTAGTCGTTATGAAAGTTCGACCTCAGCTGGTGCAACTACCGTCCGGCCGGAGCCCTGGGGCAACGGGGGCAGATTCACTTCCTTCACACGCCAGCCTTTGTGTCGTAACACACCGCGAACCGGCGGCTTTCCTGCCACCTTCCCGATCAATTTGATGGCTGCCGGGTCAAAACCCGTTGGCACCGTCACCGGTTGATCCTCTTCAGAGTTCAGAATCGGCTCCAGCTTTACATAATTTTCGAGCACCTGTTGGCAACTCTCGTGGATTGTGCGGACAGCGGCTCCCAGCTGCGCGTCGGGATAGGCGGAGATGTTCTCCGCCAGAAAATCGATGAGCCGCCCGTCGCGTTGCAGCAGCGCCAGCATCTGTATGGCACGATCGAACGCTTCCGACGCTGGCCGTTCAACTTCCTTCAGACGAGAGACGGAAGGCACAGCAGCTGCTGGCACCTTCGGAACCGGACCTGCAGGCTTGACCAGCCGCTGTGCGATGTCGTTGGGAATGTCGGCGTCGAACAGGATTGAAAAGAAACACCGAAAGGCAAAGGTTACGCGTTCCCAGAATCCGTTCATAGACACTCCGGATGATCAGCAAGCCGACGAATTAGAATAGCTCACCGCCACTTGCGCGCGCAGCGTTGGGAGATAATCCAAGCGGTCGTGTGCATCATACCAATACGGTCAGACGATTCATAATCGTCAGGTCGGCGGTTCAAGTCCGCCACTCGGCTCCATTCTTTCAATAACTTACAGATTTTAAGGTGCCAATGTCACTTGTAACTTGGTCTAGCAGCTCCTGAATGGTCTTGCCCTTCTCGCCAGCCAAGACGATGAGCATCGCGGTTTGGATGCGGTTGCTCTTCTGCATCTCCCGCTGGATCGTGGGCAGGCAGTTGACGCAGGGTGATGGATTTCGTGGCAGAACCTCGCGAACACCGCGACCGTGGCGGCACGAGAACGAACACGATTTGATCGAAGGCGGACAGACCGTCGTACCAGCGCGCGACCTGCGAGACGAGGTTATGAAGACGTGGACGGTCCGTGGACGTGTCCGATGCTGTCCAAACTAGCAAACAGAAAAACCTAACTGGACAAGAGTGAGCGGTTGTAGAAGGGTTGCCAACTACCGATTCCCTATTTCGTTCTTCTCGCGAGCGTTACCAATCGCCGAGACCCGAGTTGTGGATCGTAATTCCCCTTGCCAACAGCTCATGCAGCAACTGCTCCACGGCTAGTGTTACTTCATCATCGCCCGGGACAACCACTGCCCACTCAAGGTTTTCTCTGAACTCTCGCGTGCTGATGCTCCATCGCCGCAAAGGGACCGGCGTCGTCTGCCCAATTTGTATTAGGGACCAGTGCCGGGCAAGAGACAATGCCGTCTCTCGATCCGGAAACGGACCGCGCACAATGAAGTGATTGTTCCCAAGGACGAGAATGCCAACCATACCGCTTCAGCCCTCCAGCCGCGGATCGGGAACGGCGCGGCCGACTGCAAAGTGGTAGATCACCTGCTGCGGGAGTCGGCTGGAGTCTTCGCCCGCAACAGCTTCGAGTTCGATCGCGCGGAACTGTCTTTTTCCGGAAAATTGATCGTCGTCCGAGTCGGAGATCGACTCAGCGAGCTTAGGCGAATCTCGGTCCTGCGCCGCCGCGTGACGGCTCGTCGGCGAGCCTAGCATGACCAGCGTCAATTGCTGCGCCGCATCGAGCGAGCTGCCTAAAGAGCTATCTATTTCCTCCAAGAAGCCAAGGTAGCGATGCACATCGTCGTCATAGAATGCGCCTATGCCGGTGGCGTTCCAACCTAGGGCTTCCGTCCCGAGGTACAGCCTTTGTCCGATTGCCCCAGCTTCGAAATAGACGTACCGGTAACCCCGATTGCCGAATGTCTGTGCCGCCCTGGCCAAGTCTGCCACCATCGAAACAGCGAAGCATGCATTTCCCGCCAGTGCCTGTTCAAGGCTAAGATATGCCGCCACGCGCTCCACATTGCCCTGATGGAGCTGCTCCAAGCTGTGGCGGCTAACGTCCCACCGGTAGATGCCGGGCTCGCAGCCCCGCACGCCGTGAACATAGAGGTACAGAGTCATGAGATCGGCGCCCTTGCCAGCCGCTGTAGTTTCGCCGCCGAAATTTCCGCGCCAGTCTGCCAGCCAATCTCGTGTAGCAAAGTCCAGGAGCTGTTCCACTTTGCTGCGCTCCATGGGCGGTGTCCGAACATCGAAATCGAGCGCAGAACGCCGTCGCCGCGCGACGACTCCCAAACTGCTATCGCGCGCGGGCGAGCGGAAAAGTTCGGGCAGTGGCGGCTGACTATCCGCGATGGCTGCATTCGCTGCTGACATGTGGGGCGGCAGGCCCGCAGGATCAGGCAGGATCGTCGAGCGATGAATGTCGAGGAGCAATTCGTAAGGCACTTCCTCCGCGGACAACTTATTCGGAACTCCAGCAAATGTCTCCTGCGGGAGCGCAGAGATTTGACCGGAAAGACTTTTTGACCCAAGCACCAGGAAGGTCATCGGCGCCTCATCACTGCCGGTCAAACCGAGTGCGCGTGTCAGGCGAGAATCACTGAAGTGAGCAATCGCCCCACCGGGCAATCCTAGTGCGCGAGCCGCCAGAAGCAGGCTCATCATCGCATGTCCCAAATCGTGGCAGCAGTAGCGATAGGCGCGGTCGCCGTACTTCCATGCCTCTCGCCAGAATATCGAGGTTAGTCCCACGATCAACGACGATTCCGAAGCCCATGGGATCAGGAGAGTTTGGGCCAGATGCCCTGGTGGCTTCAATTGGAGTGCAGCTCATGCATGCGCAGTCGGCAAACGCCGGCGATCCTGACCCGCAGTCGGCGAATACGAGCGCCCCGGAACCGCAGGCCGCGGGCGCCCCCAGTCCGAATCCGCCGGACCGCGACATCCAATTGCTGAAGAGAGGACGAGGATTGGAGCTTTCTCCAGGACCCGAGCCTTCGCCAAGATTTTTGGACCCTATTAAATTTATTCCCCTCGGTTACAACGGCAATTGGTACATGACCATCAGCGGCGAAGCCCGCGAGGTTGTGGAGGCGATCGGCAACGATAATTGGGGACAATCTCCGTTTTGGAACCGGTACCTCAACGAGCGATACATGTTGGGTTTCGACATCCATTACGGAACTCACGTTCGCACGTTTGTCGAGCTGAAAAGCGGCTTGAACTCATTCCGAATCGGCGGACCCCGGCCGATCGACGAGAAGAAGCTCGACTTTCAGGCCGCGTTTTTGGAAGTT
>Ga0302325_10034847_pt1 | contig 10293 bp, 11 predicted proteins | sample Palsa_T0_2_FD_201948 | JGI IMG/M metagenome (GOLD analysis project Ga0302325, IMG submission 201948) | Peat permafrost microbial communities from Stordalen Mire near Abisko, Sweden - Palsa_T0_2 | ecosystem: Environmental > Terrestrial > Soil > Palsa > Peat permafrost | place: Sweden: Abisko...
ATCGACCATTTCCTCGGAAAGGAGGCGATCATGAATATCCTCTATTTCCGCTTCGCCAATTCGTTCCTGGAGCCGATCTGGAATCGCAACTACGTGGCCAGTGTCCAGATAACTCTGTCCGAGGATTTCGGCGTGAAGGGCCGCGGAGCGTTTTACGAAAGCGCCGGCTGTCTGCGCGATGTGATCGAAAACCACCTCTTCCAGATCGTCGCGCTATTGGCCATGGAGCCTCCGTCCGAGAGGGACTTTGGAGCCGTTCACAGAGAGAAAGCCAAGGTCCTTCGGGCCATGCGCCCTCTCAATCGCGACGACCTTGTGCGCGGCCAGTACGCTGGCTACCGCAAGGAGCCAGGTGTCGCGAAGAACTCCGACGTCGAGACCTTCTGTGCCATGCGCCTCTCCATCGACTCATGGCGCTGGGAGGGGGTGCCTTGGTACCTGCGCTCCGGCAAATACCTTGCCGGGACCGCAACTGAGGTCATGGTGGAGCTGAAGCCGCCGCCGCAGAGGCTCTTCGCCGACTCAGCGCCAACCACGGGCCGGACCAACTACCTGCGCTTCCGGCTTTCGCCAGGTGCAGCCATTGCCTTGGCCGCTCGCGTCAAGCTCGCCGGGAAGGAGTTCGTTGGGGACCAGCATGAGCTCTATCTGTCCGAAGAACAGCCGGGTGTGGAACCGCCCTACGAGCGGCTATTGAGCGATGCAATGGCCGGCGACGGAGCGCTCTTCGCCCGTGAGGACTCAATTGAGGCCGCCTGGGCAGTGGTCGAGCCAGTCCTTAAGACGCACCACCGGGCTCACCCCTACAAACGTGGCAGTTGGGGGCCGAAAGAGGCTGACAGGTTCATCGCTCCAGACGCCTCTTGGCACAACCCCAAACCAGAGAAGGCATCCTGATGATGCGGGGTCCGGTCGGAAGCGGAGCGGAAACCCCGTAGCCAACGCATTATGATGTGGCCCGGTTCTGCAATCGGTCCGGCTTACGAAGGTGCACAACTCTTTTTCGCCAAGGATGAGAACTTTCACAGGCGGCCCGCAGCCACCTTCCAAAGCTCCCGCGAACCTGGCGCCTATTCTCGGATGATCTTAGGGCGCCGCTTCCGCCTATTTAAGGCGGCTTGCGGAGAGCCGTTAGCGCACGCGTCTCCCTCGTACGCGCAGGTTTCGCGCCAGGAAGTTCGGTTCTCCGGAGTGGGCATACTCAAGAGCGCCAAGAAGACCGCCAAGATTGACCGGCTTGGGGACCACATTGACCGCAAAATGGGAGAGGATCGGAAACCAAAGTGCCTCGTCACGGGCCGTGAGAACTACTTTCGGCACGTTGGGGTGCGACTCGTCGAGTGTTTGCAGAATTTCCGTCCAAGGCTCGAACGTACGGTCGATGTCAATCAAGAGAATCCTCGCGCTGGTAATCGCCAATAGCATTTGCGCCTCTCGAGCGTCGCTCGCATGATAAGCGCGGATCCCGGCCGCCGATAGATGACGGTTCAACCTGACGGCCTCTCGTGCCGATGCAGAGAGGAACGCACAGCAGAAGCGCCTGCTTGTGCGTAACTCGGTTGGGCGAGGTATGGAAACCCGTTCGAGTTTCTCCGGACTCATCGCCTTCGTCTCCTTAGCGCCTCCTGGTGCGGAGGTGCGGCGTTCCGGGGTACGCGGCCCACCGGCGGTTGGCGGCCATATGTCCGGCCTCCGCCCATCTGTGTCCCCAATTCTATAGATGCGGGGACGATCCAGGTGTTTGTAAGGGCCAGTCGGTATTCGCGGACCGGAGACTGGGTAGGGCCGCAACGAAAGCGCAATCGCTCCCATCGAACGTTATAGAGAGACATGAAACCCTCATCCCACCCTGGTTCCAAGCCCCCGGGGCCCGTCGAACGTTGCGTCCGCTGCGGTCACCTTGAGTCAGACCATCGAAAAACAGGCACTCGGCCGTGCCTCGCCATGATTGGTGATTTGCTCTATACGCGTTTCTGCCCATGCAAAGAACTGAAAACCGCGTCGACACGCGGGCCCCACAAGACTGATTTGACCGCAGCATAAGGCCGGATTGCCACCGGGCTCCGTGACGTATGACGAAAACGCCGCTGCCTTGTGCCGTTTGCATAGGTAAACGTTGCGCGACCAGGCAGGATCGATCATGCCGGACCGTCGTTTCGGCCAACTTCCGGATCGCCGGCCATCCTGGAACTGCCGACGCCCGGAGTACCACCCAACGCTGCGATATTTTTCGCGATGCGGCGAGGGTTGTGGCCCAGATGTCCGGGGCCGATCCGATCGAAGAGGGTTACCCAGCCGTTGGGATGCCCCTGAACGAATCCGACGGCGTCGTCTGCACTATACCTGATAGCATCGTCCGTGACGTGCGATCCGGGGACGGGGTTGAGATCCGCGGATTGGGAAGCTTCCACACGCGCCGAAGACGAGGGCTCATCGGACGCTATTCAAAAACCGGAGCCCAAGTCGAAGTGCCACCGAAGAGGATTCCCTTCTTCAAACCGAGCAAGGAACTTCGCGACATCGTTGACGTCGAGCGTGGCGAATCTCCGCTCGATCGAAGGAAGAGTTTGATTCGTGCGCTTCCATTTAAGGTTCTTCGATCGCCAGGTCCGCGATCAAGGGCAGGTGATCGGAGGCCATGAGGGCGCGCCGGTTTCTCTGAAAGAGCGCCTGGGAGACTTTAAGCTGAGGGTCGCAATAGATGTGATCCAGATTGAGGAAGGGCGCGATTGCCGGATACGCGCGAGTCCGCCGCACATGCGCCCGCAAATCGGTGAGATGGAACTCCGCGGAAAGCGCGCGCGTCACGAGGCCGTGGGTCCATTCGTTGAAATCGCCCAGGATGATGCGAGGACCGGAAATGTCCGCCGCCTTGAGGAGATTTTCATCCATCAGGAGGACCGCCTGCGCGCGCCGCTCGCCGTGCGCCGTTCCGAGATGCACGTTAAAAACGTGCACCAGATGCGGGCCTATGCGAACGTCGGTGCGCAGAGCCCCGCGTTCTTCCCGGCCGGGAACGGTGAGATCCACGCGGCGGACGCGTTCGAATGCCCAGCGGCTGAGGGTGACATTGCCATACGCGCCGCCGCGATGTTTGCGGGTTTCTCCAATGGCGTAAGAGTATCCGAAACGGTCCGCCAGATAGCTGGCCTGGTGCTCCTGAATGGACAGGCCCTCGTGACTGACCACCTCCTGCAGCGCGACGATATCGGCGCCGATTTCTCCCAGGACGCCGGCGATGCGCTCGATGCGAACCCGGCCATCCAGGCCGCGGCCCTTGTGAATATTGTAGGTGGCAACCCGGAAGCGGACCACGGCTACACCTGATTCTCCATCAGCGATGCCAGCATTTCCATGGCCCGCTGCCGTGCGCCGCGCTTTTTCCACTGCGAGAGCCGGATCCGTTCACAGCGCGCGAGGTCGGCGAAAAAGACCGCCCGGAGCTGCTCTATCAGCGCTGCATCGTGAAAACAAATATTGGTTTCTTCGTTTAAAGAGAACGAGCGATTGTCGAAATTCGCCGTGCCTACGGTGGCCCAAACGCCGTCCACGATCATGGTCTTCTGATGGAGCATGGTGGGCTGGTATTCGTAGATCTCGACGCCGGCGGCCAGCAGTTTTCCATAGTGCCGCAGGCTGTTTTGGCGCGCCCACCAGGTGTCGTTGTGTTTGCCTGCCAGCATCAGCTTTACGGTAACTCCCCGCAGGCATGCCCGGTTGAGCATATCGACCACTCGGGAATCCGGAATGAAGTAGGGATTGGCGATGTAGATGTAGCGTTTGGCGCAGGGCAACGCGATCAGGTACATGGTGCCGGCCGCGCCCGCGCCGAGCGACGGCGAGCTGAGGATGGTTTGCACGGCGACGTCCCCGGCCGGGCGCGGTTCGGGGAAGAATTCGTGGCCATGCAGAATTTCTCCCGTAGTGAGCAGCCAGTTCTGCGCGAACCCGCCTTGTTGCCAGGCAACTGCAGGCCCTTCGACGCGAATCTGGCTGTCCCGCCACTGCATCGGATTTTCGGCGGCTCCCAGCCAGTGATCCGCGATGCCGGCGCCCCCGGTGAAAGCCACTTGGCCATCGACGATCAGCGATTTCCTGTGGTCCCGGCGATTGGCGCGGTGCAGCGTGTACCACTCAATAGGCCGGAACCAGGCCAGTTGGCAGCCGCCGGCCTCCAGGATTCTGAAAATGTCCGAGCCGAGGGTTGACGACCCGATGGCGTCCAGCAGGATTTTCACGGCGATTCCGCTGCGCGCCTTCTGCGCGAATGCTTCCGCGAATCGCCGCCCCACCCGGCCGTGCCAGAAAATGTATTGCTCCATGGTGATGGACATGCGGGCCGATTCGATCTCCTGCAGCATGGCCGGATAGAACTGGTCGCCGTTGTTGTAAAGCGTTACCCGATTCCCGTCCACGACCGGCATTCCGGTGGCTCCCGCCATGGTGGTTGTGAACTCCGCCGATTCCGTGTCGAAAGCCGGTTCAAGCGCATACACCGCGGGATGCGACCCGGCTGAAGCGTGATAGAGCAGAAAGGAAAGCGCGCCCGCAATCAACGCGGAGATGTGCCGCCCGAACCCTTCCAGAACCAGCGCGACCGCCAGCCAGGCCCACCACGCGCGGATCACGTTGCGCACACGATCCCCGGGAGTAAGCATCCCTAAACGGGTCGGAGGGCGCCGCGCGGGCGCCAAGCGATAGAGTTGTTCGCTCGGGACTTGCGGTGTCAGCCAACGGCGCGACTCGGTTGGTTTCGCCGGCCCGGACGGCGCCGATCCTGTGTCTGGCAAAGGCATGCTGCCACTATTGTCTTACTGCGGGTTCGTCTTCCCCAAAGCCTTGCTGCGCGCATCCACCTGTGACGCCCGTCGCCGCGCTTCAGCTTGCGCGGAGAGCTTGCTCCGTGAACGGCTAAACTAGCCGCCCAACGCTTCCGGCACGCCCAGCAAGAACGGTGTGCGCCTCCTGTAAACCGCATAGGCCGCACCGAAGCTCATGAGGTTCTCTTGTTCTTCGGCAATTGAGGTTGCGATGAGAAAACCGCGCGCGCCAGCGCCGGCACAATGCCAGCGATCGGCAACGGATTCTTTAGATAAGGGCCGCCACATAAGCGCCAGCAACGATGCGGAACGGTAGCCGCGAATCGGCGCAACATTCAGACACTGCTCGCCCTTCTGTCCCCGATAACCTTATAAGCACCCCTCGGCTGCTGATGCTTCATCCCGGATTATGGTAGGAAGGAAAGCCAGGCAGCGGAAGCAACTGGATAATCGCCCCGATACCGGCCCAGTTTTCGTTGGTTTCCTTCGGCGTTTAGTACTTGGAGCACAAGTGGCCATTTGCGTGCACCTATAGCGAAGAATTGGAGGAATCGCGATGAATGGAATTTACGTAGTGGCAGCCCTTAGCTTGGTGGCCGTCGGAGGGGCGTTTGGGCAACAAACCGTAGTTCTCAACGACGGCACTCGAATCCAGGGAAGATATGACGGCGGAAGTTCAGAGAAGGTCTCATTTATCGACGAGGGTGGAAATTCACACCGCTTCAACACATCGGATATTCAAGCTGTAATCTTCAATCACGCGCAGCAGGACACGTTTCCACCATCGGGTCATGCTTATAACAATTACCCGCCTCCACCGGCGTCGCAAAACTTCGCCGAGCGCGGCTACGACGATTCCGACAGTCCGCGGAGCGCAGACTGGAACCGGGCCGGTAAATTATCGATCGGCGCGGAGATCGTTGTCAGAACCATCGACCGTATCGACGTCCGAAGGGCCGATCCCGGGCAACGTTTTCTTGCCACCGTGGAGAACGACATTCGCGATTCCGAGGGCAACCTGGTCATCCCACGGGGTTCGTCCGCCCATTTGGTTGCAACCGATGTGGGAGGAGGCGACATTGCGATCGATCTCCGGTCGGTCAATGTGAACGGGCAACGTTTTGTCTTAAACGCTCAGGACATAGCCGCTGGATCCGCGCGGCAGGGTGTGGGCGGTAATAAGCACACCGGCGAGTTCGTCGGCGGCGGGGCTATAGTGGGCTCTATTTTAGGCGCAATCGCAGGCGGCGGCAAGGGCGCCGCAATCGGCGCGCTAGCGGGCGGCGCCGCCGGGGCGGGCGCCGAAGTGATGACGCGCGGTACGGAGTTGCACGCTCCCCCTGAGACGATCCTCCGCTTCCGCTTGGCCCAGCCAGTCTACCTTTATCGATAGTGTCCTTCTCTTGGCTTGCGCTCTGGGTGAGCTGTCGAATTGTCGAATCGCCGGGCGGCGACTGCGAATCTCGATCTCAGGGTCAAGTTCCAAAACGCATCCACAATTTGTTAGTTGACTGTCGGGGCGCGCCCACATCCGTGGGGCATGATCGGCTGTCTGCTTCAGAGGGATAGATCGTGGCCTGAGCCCGGTTTGACTTTCCCCTCCCACCATTCTGGCCGGAGTCGGAAGCCTGGTCGAACAGAAACCGAACCGCGGCTGCATGTCGGGGACGGCGATCGCTCGTCGAGGCGGCACTGAAGCTGAGGCCCGATTTGATAATGGTAGGACATAGGCATGCCGATTCTCAATGGAATCGACGCTACCAGGCAGATTCGGAAGGAATGGCACGATGCGAAGATCCTTTTCCTTACCATGCATGCCAACCTGATGTACCTGAAAGAAGCAATGCGAGCGGGTGGCTCCGGTTATGTTCTAAAGAGTTCCGCGGTCGAAGAGTTGCCGCCGGCGATTCGAAATGTGCTCAAAGGACGGGTCTACATACATAAGCGCCGCTCTTGTCCCCGACGTCTTGGAGATCCTCCAGGCTCCCTCTTGCTTCAGCTTGTCGCCAAGGGCCGTACCAACGGCGAGATCGCAACGGTCTTAGATGTATCGATAAAGACCGTGCAATTTCGTCGCGGTCAATTGAGGCGGAAGCTCGGCGTCAACTCCGCCGTCAAGCTCGCGGCTATGGCTATTCGGGATGGCCTCGTTGTGACCGATTAGCGGCATCGTGGCGCGCCCAATGCGGCCCATCGTTGTAGGGTTCTACACGGCATTCGATCTGGCGCCGTGATATTCCTTACAAGCTCTAGAACTACGAGGCGGGCGCCTAGTAGCGTGCGGGATTGAAAGCGCATAGAATCGGAGCAAAGACAACGTTGTCCCGGATCTCCGGATCTCGTTTTTCGCTGGCCCGGATGTCGTTCAAGATTCCGGTCACTCCCGTGGAGCCGGCCGATTCCGTAGCCTATTCGTCACAAAGGAGGCAGAAGCGTGAACCCCCGAGCACGTCAGCCGATCGACTCACCGGACACGCCGGCCGCGATTTTGCTGGTGAGTCCGTACCCCGACGATCAGATCATGTTGCCTGAAATCCTTAAGCACCGGAACTGGCAATGGCACAAGAGCCAAGGTTGCTGCGAGGCGCTGGAGTTCTTGCAGAGCCATTCAGTTACGGTTCTGATTTGCGAACGCGACCAGCCCGACGGCTGCTGGCAGGATCTGCTGGACGCCGCCGCGAAGCAGGCTTCTCCGCCAAGTCTGATCGTCTTCTCCCGTCTCGCCGATGAATCCCTATGGGCGGAGGTCCTTAACTTAGGCGGCTTCTGACGACTGCTCTCGCTACTGGTCACCTCGCGGCTCGCGCGAATCGTCACCGGACCGAAGCTGTCCAACGCCGAATCGAAATCGAGAAGCTGCACCGTCTTACCGAAGCCCTCTCGAAATGCGACAGCGAAGAGGCGATGGCTCAGGGGCTCGGCGGTTGGCTGATCGAGATATTTGGAGCGCAAGCGATCGCGGTGTACAACCAGGCCCTTGGACGAATTTCGCGATCGGGAACCTCCGGCGACCATATCGACGATGAGCAACTTCGCGATGCGGGGAGCCGCTTCGAGACTGGTTCCGCTCTCGTCATCGCGGGCGCCGGCGTATCTCCTGGTCTGCTGAAAGAGGCAGCCGACGTAATCGGAATCGCAATTGCGAGAGCTCGCGCTGCGGAAGCGGCAAAGGAAGCCGAGATTGCCCAGAGGTCGGCCGAACTGAAGTCCGCAATTTTCGATGCCATGGCCCACGAAGCGCGAGGCCCGCTGGGTTCGATCAGCCTCGCCGCCACCGCCTTGCTGTCGGTTCGTCCGGGCAACGCGACGCAGCAGCGCGAGATGCTCAGCATCATCAAGGAAGAAGTGGAGCGGATGAACCAGTGGATCGACGAAGCGGCTAGGACGGGCCAGATTGATGCCCGCCAGCTTACGATGAATCACCATCCACAGGATGTTCGAGATTTGGTTTCCGGCGCCCTGGAGCCGCCGCACCCTCTCCTGTGCGGACGCCAGGTAGCCGTCCGAATTGAGGAGGCTATCCCGAAGGCCGATTGCGATGCCGCAACGACCCGGCGCGTCCTCAAGCTTTTGCTGGACAACGCCTTGAAGTACTCGCCTTCGGGAACTGAAATCACGATTTCCTCCAACCTGGACCGCGGCGCAATCAATATCAGCGTGTCCGATTCCGGCCCCGGAGTGCCGGCAGACGAACAGCCACGCATCTTCGAGGAGCACTATCGCTGTTCCCGACACACTTCCGTTTTCGGGACTGGCTTGGGTCTTGCCAGCGCCAAGAAGCTGGTGGAGTGGCAGGGCGGCCAGATCTGGGTTACTAACCGGCCCGAAGGCGGTGCTGCGTTTCACTTCTCCGTGCCAGTAGCGAAAGGAGCCAGGCTGTGAAACTCTCAAGAATTTTGGTGGTGGACGACGAACCCCAGGCCCGCCGCGTTCTGCGGATCGCGCTGGTGGCCCAGGGATTCGAGGTGAACGATGCGCGCAGTGGCGAAGAGGCTCTTGAGAAACTGCATGAGGAGTCGCCGGATCTGATCCTTCTCGATCTCAAGATGCCGGGAATTGGAGGACTTCAGGCCTGCCGGGAAATACGCTCCTCTTCGGAGGCGCCGATCATTGTCGTCTCCGGAAAGAAATCGCGGCAGGACCGGGCGGAGGCATTCGAAGCTGGCGCCGACCAGTACATCACGAAACCTTTCGGCATCGAGGAACTTCTCGCCTGCATCCACGCCGTAAATCGCCGCGCCAGTAGCGTTCGTTCGCCAACTCTCGTATTGGGCGACGTGAAAATTCACTTCGAAACCCATGAAGTGGAACGGCAGGACGGTGTCGTACACCTCACGGCCAAGGAGTTCAAGCTACTGTATTGTCTCGCTTCGCACCCCGGCGAGGTCCTCTCTCACCGCCGAATTCTGCAAGCTGTTTGGGGACCAGACTATGGCGATGAGGTCGAGTACCTCCGCGTGTTCATCAACCAGCTCCGAAAGAAAATTGAATCCGATCCGGCAAACCCGGCGTTCATTCTCACGGACCCATCCGCCGGATATCGCCTATCTATTCCGCCCAGGCTCGGTCCGGCTGCTAGGAATGCGACCAGCGTCAATGCTGCGCCCACAAAAAAGCGCGTCAACCCGGCTGTCGCCGGTAGTAGCTGAGGACTTGCTCTAGCCGCTCTTGAATGCCACTTCGCTTATGTCGCCAATAGATGCCGATCTCTCACATGAAGAACTGGAAAGGCTGATAGCATTCGACACGTGCACGCTTTTCAACGCCATCGAACGGCTGAACATTCGCCTAAGGAGCGATGGCTTCATCACCGGCCGGATTAATTGCAGGTTTCCTCACCTGGAGCCAGTAATCGGATTCGCTGTGACAGCCAGGTTGCGGTCCTCCATGGTCCCAATCAGCAGGCATCGCTATTACGAACCCACTGCTTTTTGGAGATACGCCGATAATCTGGCGGGCCCGAGAATTGTAGTAATCCGGGATGCTGACCATTCGACCGGACTTGGTTCGTTATTCGGAGAGCTTCACGCCCCGCATCTCGCGCGCCTTGGGGTGCGTGGCCTGCGTAACCAATGGCGCCGTTCGCGACCTGCTCGGCATTGAAGCTCTCCGGTTCCAGTTGTTCTCCGGGAGCGTCTCGGTGTCTCAGGCCTACGCGCACGTGGTGGATTTCGGCGAGCCCGTGGAAATTGGCGGTCTGCGTATCCGTTCTGGAGATCTCCTCCACGGCGTGCACACAATTCCGATTGAAGCGGCTCGGGAACTGCCCGCCATTGCCGAGCAGGTATTGCGGAGCGATCGCGAAGTATTCGAACAGACATCAAGAAAAGACTTCTCCGTCGCTATGCTGACCGCCAAACTTAGAAACGCGTTCGATGGGTGCGAATGAGCTGGGCGTCGTAGGTTCGAGTCCGGTCTCTTGCTAGGTCTGTGCTAGCTTGGCTAGGTCTATAATTCATGGCCATGATATGGC
>Ga0302325_10034849_pt1 | contig 10293 bp, 9 predicted proteins | sample Palsa_T0_2_FD_201948 | JGI IMG/M metagenome (GOLD analysis project Ga0302325, IMG submission 201948) | Peat permafrost microbial communities from Stordalen Mire near Abisko, Sweden - Palsa_T0_2 | ecosystem: Environmental > Terrestrial > Soil > Palsa > Peat permafrost | place: Sweden: Abisko...
CGTCTCGCTAAATCGAGACTTGCGCATAGGGGGGCTTCCTTTCGGCCATTTCGGCCCGGAAACCCACAATCTCAATTGACCCGGTTATACGGGGCTACGTCGCTATAAAGTCACTCGGCTTAAATATCTCTGCCAACGTGCTTGGTCAAATGATTGTGCTTGGACTCGGAGCGGCATTGGTTCTCAACGGAAAAATGTCGGTGGGAACGCTCATCGCGTTTGTCGTGATCCAGAATATGTTACACGCTCCGGTTCAAACGTTGGCGTACGGCAGGCTCGCGTTTTCAACTAATAAACCCATCGTCGACCGCATGCTCGATCTTTTTTCTCAGGAAGCAGAGAGTTCGGGCACGACTACGTGTGATGGCGGTGAGCTTGCCGTACTTGATTTGCGTCTGGACATTGGGGATCGGACAATTCTCGAACGCGTAACTTTCAATTTGCGGCCGGGAGAATGGGTCGCTATTCTCGGCGAGAATGGATCGGGCAAGAGCGTCTTGATGCAATTGCTTCCGCGGCTAATTCGCGGGCACTCGGGCAACGCCGCATTGGGTGACGTAGCGCTTTGCGACGCCATCTTGAGCGACGTCCGTGCTCAAATTCTTGTCCTTCCGCAACACGACACGCTGTTCTCAGGCACGATCCGCGAGAACGTCGCCTACGGCGAATCGTTTGTTGATGAGGATATCTGGCGTGTGTTGGACATCGTCGAGCTCGCCGATCGGGTCCGCCTTGACGAATATGCTCTTGACGCCGACGTCAAACCTATTGGCAGCGAGCTCTCCAGCGGTGAGCGGCAGCGTCTTGCCTTGGCGCGTGCATTGCTGAGGCAACCGGCTCTCTTAGTGGTTGACGAAGCGATGTCGAGCATTGACTTTATGTCGGAGTTTAGGATATTGACAAGAATCCGGAAATCATGCAATCAATCTCTGATTTATATTTCACATCGTGAGGGAAACATTAACCTGTTCGACCGCGTATACCGCCTGGAGAATGGTCATCTATTGAGCGAGCCGGGTATGGGCCGGACTTCTCGCTTTACGGCGCCCGATCGTGATTTTGTCGACGCATAAAACGCTCATTCTCTCACAGTGTGAGTTGAAGTAGATGCGCTCAAAGGGAAGCCGAAAGTCCCAACGCGTCGGATGATTCAGTTAGTGCCACGACGATGAAATATGCCCTCGGCTTGAAATCTTCGAGCGAAATGCTCAATATGGACACCTCGACCACCCCAAACCTTCTGCACGTTGTAAGGCCGTAACGGAGAGACCGGGCTGGGTGATAGTTCGACATCAGAGATGATGCCGGAAGCGCGATCGCCATATCGAAATAGCTCCGCGGCGAAGGTAACATCCATCGGTTCCTTGGCGTCCATGAATTCCCGAGCAGGTTCGGAAAGAACGGTTTTTCCATCCATGCGAATGGACACGGTTGATCCTGAGCGGTTCACCGCGAAGTAGTGACTGCAACGTTTTCCGTTGCCTTTGAAAGGCGGTAGCTGTACGTATGTTATTGCCTGCCCCCGCCGCCGAAAGGCAATAAACGGGGCAAGCGCCACTCCAGGTACCGCTTTTTCCGCTTCTTGTCGCATGAGCCCGGCTTGAATAAACGGGACCCCTTCGGAATTTTGCCCGAGTAACATTACCCAAACACCGTACCATCCGCGATTGCTCGTAACACGCGGTAAGTCTAGGTAGGCCGATGCGCTGTAGCCGTCACGCGTCGGCATCGGGATGGACAAACCCGTCGTCGCGCGCTCCTCGTCGTTCGATAGATCGCAGCTAACGACCAACGCACCAATTGCGATGAAGGCCACTGCAGCAAGCAACATTCTATTCAACGTCGTTTGCTCGCGATCAAATAATGGCATGACTTTGTCCCAACGAATGGTGCACTAGCTCGTAACTCTAAGCCGTGGGGTTATAACCCCATCAGCCGGGCGATGACGAGCCGCTGGACTTCGTTGGTGCCTTCGCCGATCTCGTTAATCTTCTGGTCGCGATACATGCGCGAGACCGGATACTCGTCCATAAAGCCGTAGCCGCCGTGAATCTGGACGGCTTCGTTAACAACCCGGCGTGAGACCTCGCCCGAATACAGCTTTGCCAGGCTGGCCGTCATTGCGAAATCCCGGTCGTGATCTTTTTCCCAGGCGGCCTTGATCACCATGAGCTTGGCGTGCTCGATTTCCATGAGCATGTCGGCCAGCTTGAACTGGATCGCTTGGAACTTCGAGATCGCTTGACCGAACTGGTGCCGCTGTTGCGCGTAGCGCAGCGCCTCATCATATGCGCCCCACGCGAGACCGACCGACAGCGCGCCGACGGAAATCCGGCCGCCGTCGAGGATCGTCAGAAACTGCTTGAGACCCTGACCGCGTACACCGAGCATGTTCTCTTCAGGGATCGCCGCATCGACGAACGCGAGCTCGCGCGTGTCGGACGCTCTCCACCCCATCTTGTTATATTTCTTGGAGCGCGTAAATCCGGGCGCGTCTTGCGGCACGATGAAATTCGAGATCTCGCTGCGGCCTTTGGGATCTTTGCCCGTTAGCGCCGTGATCGTCGTCCCGCCGGTGATGTCGGTCCCGCTGTTGGTGATGAACGCCTTGGTTCCGTTAATAACCCAGCGACCGTCCTGTAACTCGGCCCGCGTCTGCGTGCCGCCGGCATCGGAACCCGCGCCGGGCTCGGTCAGCCCGAAGCCCCACAACATCTGCCCCTGGGCTAAGGGGATAAGGTATTTTTGCTTCTGCGCCTCGGTGCCGAACAGGTAGAAGGGCGACGCACCGAGCGAGACATGCGCCGCCATCGTAATTGCGACCGACGCGTCAGCGCGTGCGAGTTCCATGACCGCCAGCGCGTAGCTTACCGTGTCGGCGCCGCCGCCGCCGTACTCCTCGGGAAACGGCAATCCAAGAAGACCGAGGCTTGCTAGCTTTTTCACGATCGCGTACGGAAACTCGGCGTTGCGGTCGAGTTCTTCGGCCTTCGGCGCCACTTCCTCACGGGCGAAGTCGCGGCAGAGCGACTGGATCGCCTTCTGATCCTCAGTTAAATCGAAGTTCATGGTGCGGAGGTAAGACTGAGGGATGACCGGAAAAAACCCTCTAATGCGAGGCACGACCGCGTGATCAGCCTTCGCGGCATAACTCTGACTTATCCCAACGGCGTCCGGGCACTCGACGACGTTGATTTGGAAGTTGCGAAGGGTTCTTTTCTGTTTCTCGTCGGGCACTCGGGCACCGGCAAATCGAGCCTGCTCAAGCTGCTCTATCGCGAGATGGTTCCCAACGCCGGCGAAGTTTATGTCGACGGCATCCGGGTTGATACGCTGCGCCGCTCGCGCATCGCAAAACTGCGCCGCAATATCGGCGTCGTGTTTCAAGATTTCAAGCTGCTCTCGCACAAGACGGTCTGGGAAAACGTCGCGTTCGCGCTGCAAGTGACCGGCGCAAGTACGCGTGACGTCATGCGCCAAGTTCCGCGTGCGCTCGATCTGGTCGGCCTCTCCCACAAGAGCCGCATGTTTCCGACGGAACTGTCGGGCGGCGAGCAACAACGTGCGGCGATCGCGCGCGCGCTGGTAAACAACCCGAAGATTCTGCTGTGCGACGAGCCGACGGGCAATCTCGACCCGTCGAACACGACCGAGATCATGGAACTCTTGCAGCGCATCAACCTTAAAGGCACGACGGTCGTCGTCGCGACGCATAATCAAGCCGTCGTCGACCGCATGCGCCGGCGCGTCGTGCGGCTCGAAGACGGGCGCATTCTGCACGACGACGAGCGAGGCTACTATTTCCGTGGACTGGGGCAAAGTCAAGTTCTTTCTGGGTGAAGTGCTTGCAAACTTCACTCGGAACGCCGCCATGCAATTTACCGCGATCGGAACCGTGGCGGTCACGATCGTCATGCTCGGCGCGTTCTTGTACGTGCGCGACACGATTGCGTCGTTCGGAACGGGCGTGCTCTCGAAGATCGAAGTTGCCGTCTATTTGAACGACGACGTCGACGACAAACGCGCGCAGGCGATCGCCGCGCGCTTTGCCGGCGACAAGCGTATTGCGGGTGCGACCTACATTCCAAAACGTGAAGGCTTGCGCCGCATGAAAGAAGTGCTCAGGCAAGATTTCGACACGTCGCTGCTCACGTCGAACCCGTTTCCGAACGCCTATCACGTTCGCGTTAACACACCCGACGACGTCGTCGGCGTGGCCGCATCGATCGCCAAGATTCCGGGCGTCGCGAAGACCGACTATGCTGCCGAGACCGTCACCAAATTGTTGCGTGTCGCCGACGTGCTCGGGAAGGTCGGCATCGCGATGATCGCACTGCTCGTTTTTACCGCGGCGATCATCATCTCGAACACGATTCGCTTGACCGTCTTTGCGCGCCGGCGCGAGATCGCGATCATGCAGCTCGTCGGCGCGACCAACATGTACATTCGTATGCCGTTCATTGCCGAAGGCATGCTCGCCGGCGTGCTCGGCGCGGCCGTCGCACTTGCCGTGCTGTTCGTTGCCCGTCTGGAATTCGTGCCGAAACTCGCCGCGATGCTCGCGTTCGTCCCGTTTAACGCAAACGAACCGATGCTCGCGCTTCAATGCCTGGCCGTCGGTGCCGCCGTCGGCTTTATCGCCGCGTGGCTTTCGGTTGGACGTTATCTGCGTGCTTAATTGATACGTCGGATCATCGCCGCCGTTCTGCTGGTCGTCCTTCTCCCGTTTGGTACCGTTCAAGCAAAAAATAAGCTCGATGACAAAATTCGCCAGCAGCAGGAGAAACTTCACGCCGCTCACCTCAAGCTGATGGAAAAGCGCGCGCATCTGCATGATGCGAAGGTCAAGGCTGGTTCGCTTCAAGACCAGCTCGACCAAACCAACCACAATATTGCGCAAGTCACGGGCCGCATCGGTACGATTGCGTCCCAGATGCATTCGACGCAGCGCAAACTCGACTGGACGCGCGTGCAGCTAAGCGCCGCTCAAAAAACGGTTGCGCGCCATAACGATGCGCTCCGGCGGCGGCTCGTCGACGCATACGAACACGGCGACCTCGGTTACATCGACGTCTTGATGGAGTCACGTTCCTTCACCGATTTCGTCGAACGCTGGAACGACATCCGCTACGTCATCAAAGCAAACGAAGCGACCATTCGCGAGCGGCGCGGGCTCGAGTCGCACGTTGCCGGCATTGAACTATCGCTGGTCGGTACGCAAGCGGTGTTGAACGGTCAGCAAACCCAGGCCGCTCAAGAACAAAACGCGCTCGGGGCGCTCGCATCGGAGCGTCAGTCACTCGTTGCGGCTGCTGCGCAAGAAAAGAACGAAGCGCAAACCGAGGTTACGCAATACGAGGAAATGACCGCCCAAGAAGAGGCGGACCTCGAGCAACTCATCCGCGAGAAGCAAGAAGAAGAAGAGCGCCGCCGCGAAGCCGAGCGCCGGGCGCACCAGCTCGCGGGCGAGCCGGTCGCACCGATCAAGGGCGCGCCGGGTTCGGTGAGCTGGCCCGTTTCAGGACCGATCACGTCACCCTTCGGCATGCGCAATCACCCGACGCTCGGCGGCTTCCGTCTGCATGCGGGGATCGACATTGCCGCATCCGAGGGCACGACGATTGGTGCTGCGGCCTCGGGGCGTGTCATCGTCGCGCAGTACGCCGGGAACTGCGGCAACATGATCTCCATCGACCACGGCGGCGGTATGGCGACGGTCTACTGCCATCTTTCACAAATTTTTGTCGGCGTCGGACAAGATGTTTCGCGCGGGCAGGCGATCGGTGCGGTCGGTCACACCGGCGATGCCACCGGGCCTCACCTCCATTTTGGCATTCTCATTAAGGGCCACCCGGTCGATCCGCTCGGTTACTTGCGCTAGCTCTGTTAAAAGCGTGTGAGTTTTGTGTCCCGGCTCAATCACAGCCGTATGCGGTAACGTTTGGGGTACAGGACGGGTCCTAGAGTGGACAGAACAGCCCGTGCCCCACAGGTGCGGCGGCCCACTCGCCGGCCCTATCACGCTTGAGGTTTGTTGTACGTTGTCAGCCCGCGTTCGTCTCTTACTCGCCGCCGTGATTGTGGCGACGGCCGCCCTCGGTGGGGCGGCATACGTTAGTCGCGCATCCGCCGACGACACTACTGTCATTTCCCGAAGCGGCATGCGTCTGGCCGGCGTCGATTTAAACGCGCTGGCCGGTACGGCGAGTGAAACGAACGGTCACATGCTCACACTTGCATACGAGCATGTCGAGAGCACGTACTATAAATCGTTCGACGATCAGACGCTGCTGTCGGGCGAGCACAAGGCGCTGTTGATGTTTTTAAAATCGCGCAAAGTGCCCAACCCCGCGTTGCCGGTTAAGCTCGCAACGACCGATCACAACCGAAACCTCGCACTCTTGCAAGGCGAGCTAACCTCAGCCGAACAGATCTACCCGCGCGCAGCGACGCAAGACGAGTTCACCCAAGTTGCAATCGCCGGCATGCTCAATTCGCTGGGTGATCCGTACACGACGTACATGTCGAAGAACGAAATTCGCGGTCTGGAAGAACAGTTGGCCGGCGGCAATTTCGGCGGCATCGGCGTATACATCATCCAGGACGCCAAGACCGGATCCATCATCGTCGATCCGATCGAGGGTAATCCGGCGATCAAGGCCGGTATTCGACCCGGCGATATCATTCTTGCCGTCGACGACACGTTGACGCTCGGTGAAAAGCTCGATACCGTCGAGAAGCAAATTCGCGGTATCGAAGGCTCGGTCGTCAGCCTGCGGATCAAGCATCACGACTCAAACCACGAGCAAACCGTGCGCGTGACACGTGCCGATATTCATGTGCCCTCCGTCCGCGCAAAGATTGAAGACGGCATCGACTACGTGCGCCTCGCCGACTTCGGCACGACGTCGGCCGATGAAGTTCGCACGGCAATGCTCGACGGCAAAAAACACAACGTGCGCGGTTACATCCTCGACCTGCGCAACAACGGCGGCGGCCTGCTTGATGCGGCGGTCGATATCTCGAGCTTGTTCATCCCGCAAGGCGCGATCGTCTCGACCGTCGACCGCAACGGCAATAAAGACGTGAAATCTGCTAGCGGTCGCGCTATCGGTGCCGCTCCGCTCGTCCTGCTGGTGAACGCCTACACCGCGAGTGCGTCAGAAATAACCGCCGGCGCGGTGCAAGATTATCATGTCGGCAAGCTCGTCGGCATCAAGACGTTCGGCAAAGGCGTCGTGCAGAGTCTTTACAACTTGCCGGACAAAGCGGCGCTCAAAATCACGACGGCGCGGTATCTCACGCCGGCCGGCCGCGACATTCACCATAAAGGCATCGTTCCCGATGTAGTCGTCAACCAACGACCCGACGTCATTCTTGACTCCCCCAAAGATCTCCAGCTAGCCGCCGCCAAATCAATTATCACAAAGGAATCCAAATGAAACGCCTGCCCCTCGTCGCCCTTCTCCTCTCGCTCGCACTGCTTCCGGCACATATTTCGGCGGCCAGTGCTGCGACCGGACTGTCACAACAGCAAGCCAACGAACTCGTGATGAGTTACGCACGGCTAACGTCGGAATTCTATAAGAAGGTCGACAAGCAAACAGTGCTCGACGGCGCTCGTTCGAACATCATCAGCTATCTTAAAATTCACGGCGTTTCCGACCCGAAGCTCGATGTGCTGCACGCGACTAGTGATGACGCAACGAACGCGGGCAACCTCGAACGCGAAGTTTCCTCTGCGATCAATTCCTACGCAACGAAAATCGGCGACTACAAGAACCCCAAAGATCCGAAGCCGCCGTTAGCGCTCTACGGCGCAAAAACCGGCGCGACGAACATCATGTATGCCGCGATCGCCGGAACGCTCGGATCGGTCAAAGATAAATACACGGTCTTCCTGTCGCCCAAGGAGTTCAGCGAACTCAACGAAGGTCTTGATGGAACGGAATTCGGCGGCATCGGTATCTCGTACGATATCGACGATACGACAAAACTGCTCCACGTTCAGAACGTCATTATCGACGGTCCGGCCGAAAAAGCCGGCGTCCTATCGGAAGACTACATCACGGCCGTTGACGGCAAGAACGTTCACGACCTCGTCGTCGGCAAAGAAACGGATGCGCAAACGAAGATCGTTTCCGGATTGCTGCGCGGCGATGCAGGCACGAAGGTGACCTTAACGATCCAGCGTGCAGGCCAAACCCTGGCCGACCCCGTTGTCGTCACGCGTGCAGTGATTCATTCACCCAGCGTCAACTCGAAGATGCTTCCCAACGGTATCGGCTGGGTGGAATTAACCGTCTTTGGTTCCGATACGGCAAACGAACTCAACCGTGCGCTTGCGCGCCTCGAGTCGCAAGGCGCGAAGGCCTACGTCCTCGACCTGCGCTATAACGGCGGCGGCTACCTCAACGCAGCGATCGACGTCAGCTCGAAGTTTATCTCGAGCGGTCCGATCGTCACCGTCGAATCGCGGGCGGGAACAAACACCGAGTACGATGCTGAAAACTCGGCGATCGCACCGAAACCGCTCGTCGTTCTCGTAAACGGCTACACCGCTTCGGCTTCGGAAATCACGGCCGGTGCGATTCAGGACAGCGGCGTCGGCACGCTGATGGGATCGAAGACGTACGGCAAAGGCGTCGTGCAGTCGATCTGGCCGCTCGGCGACGGTTCGGCCGTGAAGATCACCACGGCCCGTTACCTCACGCCGCATGGCCGCGACATCAACTCGGTCGGTATCATGCCCGACGTTGTCGCTGAACTGCCCAAGGATGCGAAGATTCGCCTAGGCGATCTCTCCAACGATCCGCAGCTCCAGACGGCCGTAACGTTCTTGCAAGGCAAGATCGCCGCCCTCAATCGGTAACGGCGCCTCGCCGGCCGGGCGCAAATAACGCGCGCTCGATTTCGGCGAACGACGTAAACCCGGTACACGCTACACCGCGCTCTCGACAATATGCTTCGAGGGCGCGGTTCTTTTTTGCGAAGCGCCGATCGGCGACGAGCGCCGCCTCAAAATCGCTGATGCCGTCGCCAATGTAGACGGTCGCCTCCCCCGCGGCGTGCGCTGCCCGCACGTGCGCGGCTTTGTCGTGACCGTTCGCGGACTCATCGACAAACGACATCGTCCAGCCACCGGGCGCAAAGTCGACATCATTGGCAAGCACCGGCACATCCACGCCGGCGCGCGCAAGTGCATGATGAATGATCGTCGCAATACCGCTCGAGACGACCCGAACGCTCACACCCAGCGATCGTGCAGTCGCAACAAACGGAGCGAACGCCGGATCGACGTTCGCATTCGCTTCAAGAAAGGCTAGCGCTTCGGGCTTCGTGCGGCGCACGCACGCGGCTTGCCGCGCGAGCGCATCACGCAATGTGATCTTGCCGGCCATCAGACCGGCATCAATCGCGTTCCAAGCGGCATCGCCCGCGCTATCGCGGACGAGCGCATCGAACGTGTCAACGTCAGTGATCGTGCCGTCGAAATCGACGAACACGATCACGTTATTTTTTCTTCCGCGTACTGGTTTTTTTGACGGCGGAATCCGCTTTGGCCGTTGTCGTTTTCTTTGTCGTTACGGTTTTCCTAACGGCTGTCGTCTTTTTCACAGCAGGCGCTTTCTTCTCCGCAGTAGCGCCGGTCTTGCGCGGCGTGCGCAACGCGCGCGTCATCGGCGCATCCATTGTCGCGGCCGCAGCTTCGCCGGTTGAGCGCGTCCGTGCGGCCCGCTTGGGTTTGACTTCGGCGGCCGGCGCGGGCAAGGCCCGAATCGGCGCAGATTCAATCCGGGCCGTCGCCGCTGTGCCGGCACCGGCACCGCTGCGCCGGCGACGCGCCGGAGTCGTAACCTTGACGTCGGAGGCGGTATCGGGCGCGGTGAGCGACGGCGGCGGCGCACTCACGGCGACGTGGCCGGCTTTGCGATTCCACGGTGCAATTGCGCGCGACGGCTCGCGCGGAGCCGTCTGTCCGGTCGCGTGTGCAGCGCCGTCGGAATCGACGCGGAAGATGTGGCGATCCGGCATCGCCGGTTGACCGGGTTGCGCGGTTTGGGCGGCACCGTCGGCACCACCGCGTCCACGCCGCCGACGACGACGGCGACGGCGCTTGTGCTCGCCGTCTTCGCCCGGTGTACCGTCCGCTACGGCTGGGCTTAGGGTTGTTTCTTCTTCGTCGCCGCCTTCATCGTCGTCGGCGAGTACGGCATTGCCAACCTGAGCCACGCCCTTGGCGGGCGCGCCGGCGGCCCCAGCTTCGCCGTTCGAACCGCGTCCGCGGCGACG
>Ga0302325_10034850_pt1 | contig 10293 bp, 10 predicted proteins | sample Palsa_T0_2_FD_201948 | JGI IMG/M metagenome (GOLD analysis project Ga0302325, IMG submission 201948) | Peat permafrost microbial communities from Stordalen Mire near Abisko, Sweden - Palsa_T0_2 | ecosystem: Environmental > Terrestrial > Soil > Palsa > Peat permafrost | place: Sweden: Abisko...
ATAAGCCATGGCGGCGTGGGGGTCCAGTTCGGCGGCTTTTCGGAATGAGCGCAGCGCCTCGTAGCGATTGAAACCGTAGGCCAGGTTGAGGCCCTGGTCAAAGAACTTCTGAGCTTCCGGATTGCCGGTAGCGATTGGATGCGTCCACGGGCCTAATCCCTTGAGAAGCGCAACCGGGTTCTCGTCCGCTATAGCCGGCAAGAACGCCACCGCCGCTGCAAGGAGAAAGCTCACTATGCCGAATGCAGGCTTCACTTGTCTGGACCTCCGTTCAGACTTAAATCATATGTCGAGTCGGGCTCTGCAGTTTCGTTGAAGCGCCTGACACGGGGCAGAAACACAACGCAACCGCCCCAATGGCACCCGCGTTTAACGATAATGAGGGGGTAGGGAAACTCGCATGTCTATACGTTGTGGCTGCCTGCTGATCGCGTTCGCCGCTTTTTCTTTCGCGCAGACTCCTCCGGCAACTGAGCAACCTCCCGCTGTGGCGCCCGAAGCCGCAGCGCCTCAAGCCGCTAGCCCCCAAACCGAAAGCCCCCAAACGCAAAGCAAGGATACAGGCCTTAAGCGGCGCGACCTTCCGACAGCGCCGGGTGTGTTTCGCGTCGAGCCGGGCACGCGGATTCTGCTCAACATGATTAACAGCGTCAGCACAAAGCAGGCTGCCGTGGGCGATCGCCTCTATCTCGAAACGGCATTCCCCGTAATGGTCAATGGACACATCGTCATCCCCCAGGGCAGCTGGGTCACCGGGACGGTCACCGAAGTCAAGCGCCCTGGCCGCGTCAAGGGCCGCGGAGAGCTGAGCGTTCGCTTCGATTCGCTGACGCTTCCGAATGGGATCTCGCGCGATTTTCGCGCACCGCCGGCTAGCGTAGATAGCCGGACGGGGGACAAGCTGAATCACGAAAAGGACAGCGTGGAAGGTCCCGGCGACAAGGCCAACGATACCAAGACCGTGGCGGAGACAACGCTGGCAGGCGCGGGACTCGGCGCCGCCATCGGTTCGGCTACACACAGCGTGGGCAAAGGAGTTGGAATTGGCGCGGGCGCAGGCCTGGCGACCGGCCTGATTGCCACCATGCTCACCCGCGGGCCGGACGCCACACTCGACCGCGGCACCAACGTCGAAATGGTGCTCGACCGCCCGCTCGAGTTTAATCACTCCGACCTCGATTTCTCTAACGCCCCGCAGCATGCGCCGCTGGCGGAAGGGCAAGTCCAGCAGAGGCAGCGCGGCGGTGTTTTTTCGCCATTCCCTTACTGAGGCTGCCGCCAATGCCGGATGAACTCGGCGATTTGGAATTCGACCCGGATCAGCCTTTCGAGTTTCCTATTACCAGCGTGCTCGACCTGCACGCCTTCAATCCTCGAGATGCCAAGGCCGTGGTAGAAGAGTATCTCAACGAGGCGCGCCAGCGCGGTCTCACCGCCTTGCGCATTATTCATGGACGGGGGATTGGCGTACAGCGCGAAATGGTGCGAAAGGTTCTCGTCCAGACCCCTTTTGTCGCTTCTTTTGAAGACGCTCCGCTCGAAGCCGGCGGCTGGGGTGCAACCCTGGTCACGCTCAAGCCAGAGAAGCCAGGGTGATTCTTTGGTTTGTGGCGCGGGCACTCGTGCCTGCCGCGTCGGCACTCTTGCCGACGCTTGCCCCCGCTGAGTGTGTCACGGCGGCCGACATGTGTCGAGAAAGTCTCGACACGGCAGGCACGAGTGCCCGCGCCAAAACGGCGCGTGGAGCGTGAGAAATTCAGCCTGAGCCTAAGCTAAACCACAGAGACCGGTGGCGCAGGCGGTGCGGGCGGCGCCCACGCGGGCTGAATACTGCTAAAGAGCCTCCTTGCCTCGGGGCGGCTCAACACCAGGAACGTGAAGATGCCGAGAGCTGTCCCATAAGGAACTGTCAAGCAGCTCAGGCCGGCGATGATCTGGCAGAACATCCGGTTCTTGTAACGAACAAGCCAGCGCCCCGTAAGGAATTCGCATAACGCGATGCTAACCGCGAAAACGAATGCCGCGACGAAGATCATGACCAACAGGGGGGCGAGCCAGGGCGGCACTGTTCTTCCGCTTGCATCGGTCGCGTGCTGGATCAGTGTGCCAATAAAGGCCGCATAGCCCAGGATGAACAGAGAGTAGCAAGCGATAATACCCGCCTGGATGTAGTAGCAGATGGAGAGAATCTTGAGGTCGTGCGTAGTGGTGTCCATCGTCGTGAACCCTCTCTTGTCCCGTCGCTGAATCTCCAGGACGTCCCAACATAACAGAAACGGCCGTCCCATCGCGCTTCGCCGCCGGACAAACGGCGAGAAGAGGCGGCCGCTGTCAGCGCTGGTAAACTTACACCTATGCGCACACTCCTTTGTGGCCTCGTCTGTTCGATTACCCTGCTCGGCCAGGACGCCCGGAACCTAGAAGTGGTCGGCAAGATCAAGGCCGAAGCCTTTGACCGTTCCGAGGTGATGGACACGCTGTCCTATATAAGCGATGTCTACGGCCCCCGCCTCACCGCCTCACCGGAATTCAACCAGGCGGCGCAGTGGACCATGGATCGCCTGAAATCCTACGGTCTCACCAACGTTCACGAGGAAGCCTGGGGTCCGTTCGGGCGAGCGTGGACGATTGAAAGCTATACGCTCGACATGACGGCCCCGCGCTATTCGCACCTGGTCGCCGCTCCGCTGGCCTGGTCCGCGCCTACGCATGGCGTTGTTTCCGGCGAAGTGATTTTCGCTCCCGGTCCCCCGCGCGGTTACGATCTGAAGAAGCTCGCTGCTGGAATCGAAGAGTTCGAAGCCAAGTGGAAAGGCAAGCTGAGCGGCAAAATCATTCTGTTTTCGAAGCCGCGCATATCGCCCGAGCGCGACAAGCCGAATTTCCGGCGCCTCACTGACGCTGAGCTGGCCGATCTCGCTAAGGCCCCGGCTCCTACCAGGAAGGAGAGGATCGACTGGGACCACTTCGAATTTCCCGACGACCCCAAAGACCAGCAGCGCCTGTTCAGCTCGATATCGGAAGCCGACTTCGATATCTTCTGGGACCGGCTGCAGGCATTGCGCGGCAAGCTATCGAAATTCCTTTCCGATGAAGGCGTTGTGATGGTGCTCACCACAGACAACCGCGCCCATGACGGCATGAACTTCGCCGAAGCGGCAGGATCCGAAAAGGCCAGCGCCACTCCCGCCCCTCCCACGTTCGTGATCGACGAAGAACAGTACACGCGCATGACGCGGATTCTTGACAAGAAGATACCGGTCAGCGTTTCGGGAGAACTCAAGATAAAGTCGCCAAATGCGGATGAATTTGGCCAGGACATTATCGCGGAGATTCCTGGCACGACCAAGGCCAACGAGGTGGTGATGGTGGGCGCGCATTTCGATTCGTGGCACACCGGCACGGGCGCTACCGATAACGGCGCCGGAAGCGCGGTGATGATGGAAGTAATGCGCGTCCTGAAGGCGCTGAATCTTCCTATGACCAGGACCGTGCGCCTCGGTTTGTGGAGCGGGGAAGAAGAAGGGCTGTACGGCTCGGCCGCTTACGTCAAATCCCACTTCGGCGATCCTATGACGATGCAACTCAAGCCGGAGCACGCGACGTTTGACGCCTACCTCAATCTGGACAACGGTAGCGGCAAGATTCGGGGCGTTTACCTGCAGGGCAATGACGGCGCGCGGCCGATCTTTCAGAAGATTCTCGGGCCGTTCGCGGACATGGGCGCTTCCACCATTAGTCTGCACAACACCGGCGGCACCGATCACCTGTCTTTCGACGCCGTGGGGCTGCCCGGTTTCCAATTCATTCAGGACCCGCTCGACTATGGGACGGTGGCGCACCACTCGAATATGGATACCTTCAGCCACGCCGTTCCCGAGGATCTGATGCAGGCTGTCGCGATTGTCGCCACAGCAGTGTACGATATCGCTAACCAGGAAGAGATGTTCCCACGCAAGCCGCTTCCGGTTGTTGACCAGAAGGAGAAAGAAGCGAAAGCTACGGGGGCGGGGCATTAGTTCCGCGGTATTTGACAGCATGCGTCAACTCTTACTCGCAGCGTCTTTAGGAGTTGCTTTCTGTGCGGCGCTCCCCGCGGCCGATCTCGATTTGCCGGCCTCGCCTTCTACGGTGGTGTGGGGCTATTATTCGTCCGCTGCCCCACCGGTAATGACTGCCCATTCGGGCGACACCGTGCGCATTCACACCGTCTCCACCTGTTCGCTCGAGAAAATGGAGGCGGGCGGCGTCCCTCACTCCGCGATCCCGCAATATGATTGGGATATCCACGAACAGGTGAAGGACAAAGGCCCCGGCGGCCACATTCTCACCGGTCCGCTGGCGATCGCCGAGGCCGAACCTGGCGATGTCCTTGAAGTCCAGATACTCAGGATTGAAATTGACGTCCCCTACGCCTGCAATGGCTTTTCCGCGGGCCGCGGCTTCCTGCCCAATGACTATCCCTACAGCGTCACCAAGGTTATCCCGCTCGATCGCGAACACATGCTCGCCGACTTCGCGCCTGGCATCAAACTCCCGCTTCATCCTTTCTTCGGCAGCATGGGCGTCGCTCCTCCCACCAATGGCCGTTTGAACAGCGGACCGCCCTGGATGCACGCCGGCAATATGGACAATAAGGAACTCGTAGCCGGCGCTACACTCTTCATTCCCGTGCACGTCAAGGGAGCGCTGTTTGAGGTGGGCGATGGTCACGCCGGACAGGGAAACGGCGAGGTCGATATAACGGCGCTCGAAACGTGGCTCACCGGTACATTCAAATTCATCGTGCACAAAGACCAACACCTGCTGTGGCCGCGAGCCGAAACACCTACCAGCTATATCTCCATGGGCTTTGACGAAGATCTGAAGACCGCTACCGAGATGGCGGTTCGCAACATGATCGACTTTCTCGTAACCGAAAAACATCTGACTCGCGATGACGCCTATTCTCTGACCAGCGTGGCGGTCGACGTCGACATCACCCAACTGGTCGACGGCAAGGTCGGCGTCCACGCCATCTGCCCGAAAGCCATCTTCACCAACCCGGCACGGTAAGTGTGGGTTAGGTGTGGTGATTCAAGCTAAAATAAAGTCGATGGGCTTCGACGACTACAAGGTGGTGCTATATCGAAACCAACCGGATGGATGGGTCGCGGAAATTCCGGCAATCTCTGGATGCCACGCGCTCATGCCGACTCGAGAAGAGGCCCTGGTTGAGCTTGTTGCCATATTTCGGCTGATTTCGGAAGAGTACGAGGAGCGGAAACAGCCTTTACCCGCCGACTCTACCGAGATTGTGCATGCCTAGCGCCCGAGCTGAGGAATTCCGTCGAGCCGCGACCAAGCTCGGCTTCGTGAAAGCGCGCCAAACCGGGAGCCACGAACGATGGAGGCATCAGGACGGGCGTTCCACGACCATCCCGATTCACGGTGGCCGGGAAATCGGCCCCCCGCTCGTCTATAGAATCCTGAACCAGCTCGGCATTGACGAGAAGGAATTCGATTTACTCCGATAGGCCGGCGCTGCTAGTGGAGCGCGAGAGCGAAGTTATTCTTTAGTGGATACTGACGGCTGAATGCCTCGACGACCACCACCCGCGCCTCCCAGCGGGAAGCGCCCTCTCAAAACCCTCGAGCGCGTGCTATCGAAGGTAGGTCTGGGCTCACGCACGGAGGCTCGCAGTTGGATAGGCGCGGGCCGCGTTGCCGTCAACGGGCGCGTGATCCGCACGCCCGATCATTGGGTTGACCTCGAGCTGGATCGCGTCACTCTGGATGGCAAGCCGGTCCGCAAACAGGCCCGGCGCTATGTGCTGTTATACAAGCCCAAGGGCTACGTGACCACTTACAAGGACCCCGAAGGCCGCCCGACGGTTTATCATCTGCTCCAGGATGTCGACCAGTTCATCGCCCAAGTGGGGCGTCTCGATCTCGATACCAGCGGGTTGCTACTTCTGACCAACGACACGCAGTTGGCCGAAGCGCTGACGAATCCGGACAGGCACGTGCCGAAGAAGTATCTGGTGAAGGCTGCGGGGCTGCTCTCGCCCGAACAAATCGAGGCCCTGCGCAGGGGTGTGGAGTTGGAAGATGGGCCCACGCGGCCTGCTCAGGTCGACTTGATGCGCCAGTCGGCAAGCAGCACGTTCCTCGAGATCACGATCACGGAAGGCCGCAATCGCCAGGTGCGGCGCATGCTGGAAGCGGTTTCCAGCAAAGTGCTGAAGCTGGTGCGCGTCGAATTGGGGCCGCTGACACTGAGAGGGTTGGCAATGGGCAAGCATCGGGACTTACTGCCCGAGGAGGTTGCGGCGCTGCGCAAGGCGGCAGGGTTGCCGGCGCCCCTATAGCCCCATGCGTCAGCGTGGGGCTGGCCCGCAGGTAGAAACAGCCCCAAGCTGACGCATGGGGCTACGCAGGCACGCATCGAGTCGCCGCTACTCGATGCGCAGCGCCTCGGTTGGATCTACCTGGGTGGCGCGACGCGCTGGCAAGTAGCAGGCCGCCAGCGACACGAACAACAGCAGCGCCGGCACGGAAACCAGCGTAAACACGTCGGTTGGCTCAATCCCAAACAGGAGCCCCTTGAGAACTTGTCCCGCCAACAGCGCCCCTGCCAGCCCCACCACCACGCCCGCGATTGCCGGCATCAGCCCCTGCTTGAGAACATACGCGAGCACCTGGGAGGACGTCGCACCCAGCGCCAGGCGAATTCCGATTTCTCCTCTGCGCTGCGACACCGCGTAGGAGAGCACGCCGTACAGCCCGACCGCTGCCAGCAGCAACGCCAAGCCGGCGAACGAGCCAAAGAGCACGAGGTTAAACCGGCGATCCGAGGCTGAGTGTCCAATGACCTCATCCATCGTCCGTATATCGAACAGGGGCAAGCTCGGGTCAAGCCGGCGGACCTCCTCGTGCACCGCCGCCACCAGGGAGTGCGGTTCCACCGCCGTGTGCAGCACGATGTAAACCCGGTTGGAGCCGCCATCAAGAGCCGGAAGGTAAAAGGTCGGCTGCACTTGTGCGTCCAGCCGCTGCAAAACGTCACCCACTACGCCGATCACCTCATAGTGCGGTATCGGGTTCACGGCCTGGTCTTTTCTCTCCTCCTCATAACCAAAGTGGATATGCTTACCCAAAGGGTTGACTCCGCGAAAAAACTGCTTGGCCATCGATTCACTGATGACGATTGCTCCGAGCTTCGGATGCTTCTTGTTGAATCCCACGCCGTCTTGCTTGGTAAACGTCCGTCCGGCCACTAGCGGTATACCCGCGGTACGAAAGTAGGCCGGGTCGGCGCTGCGGGCCAGCGCATCGAAGTCCTGGCCGGGCGGCGTCGGGATCTCGTCGATTTTGAGCACCCAATCGCTGCAATGCCCGGCAACCGGCGTGCAGGAAACAATCCCCGCGTCGATCACGCCCGGCACCTTTTGCATGCGGTCGGTCAACTGGGTCAAGAAAGCGGAGATCTTTTCATGATGGGTATCGTCCGGATCGGGCAGGCTGATCCCGACGGTCAGCGTGTTCTCGACTCGCACGCCTGTCTTCACGCCATAGAGCTTCGAGAAACTGCGCAATAAGAGTCCGGCCGAGACCAGCAGCACGAGGGAAAGCGCAACTTCGGCAGCGACGAGAATGCTGCGGAAGCGGTTCTGCGAACGGCCGGGCGTCATCGATCGGCTGCCGTCCTTCAAACTGTTCACCAGATCCGTGCGTGAGGACTGGAGCGCGGGGAAGAGTCCCGCGGCCACGCCGGCGAGCATTGCCAACGCGAACGTAAAGAGAAATACAACAGGGTCGTCATGCACGCGTCCATTCAACAGGACAGAGTTCGCCCCGGGCGCCCGCGACACCAGGGCCGCGGTGATGAAAGTGGCAACCAGCACGCCAGCGGCGCCGCCCAGTAGCGACAGCAGGATGCTCTCGGTGAGCAATTGCCGAAAGATTCGTCCCCGGCTGGCGCCCACGGCCTCTCGAATCGCGACCTCTCGCGCACGGCCCGCCGCGCGCGCCAATAGCAAATTCGCCACGTTCACGCAGGCGATCAGGAGCACACACCCAACCGCTCCGAGCAAGGCCAACAACGACCCGCGTACATCCCGGACCAGGTAGTCATGCAGAGGCACAACGTTGCCTCCTTTGCCGCTGAACTCCTGCGGGTGTGCCCGTTTGTAGCGCCAGGCAAAGCCGTCGATTTCGGCGCGCGCCTGTGCCACGGAGACTCCCTGCCGCAGCCGCCCCACAACCAGCAGAAAATGAGCGTCGTGACTTTCCGCTTCTTCTGGCATGATGGTCGCAAGCAAGGGCACCCAGATGTCAGTGGTCTGGTAAGGAAAACCGAAGCCGCGTGGCATCACGCCCACAATCTCGTGATTTTCGCCATTTAGGCGTATCTGGCGATGGAGGATGTCGGGCGCGCCGCCAAAACGTTGTTGCCAGAGCCCGTAGCTGATCACCGCCACTTTCCTCGCCCCGTACTTATCCTCCTCCGGCAGAAAGCCACGCCCGAGTATCGGATTCACGCCGAGCGTGGCGAAGGTAGTGGCTGAACATAGGCAAGCATCCACGCGTTCCGGAACGAATGCATCCGCGGGGCTGGAGAGGTTAAACGCGCCACCGCCCGCTGCCGCCATCTCTTCAAAGCTCGTGGACATTTTCTGCCAATCGAGAAAGTTCCCAGCCGCCACATAATTAAATGGGTCGCTGCCCTCCGGCCCAACGGGGTCGCGTTCAAAGATCCCCATCAGACGTGCAGGGTCTTTGTAGGGCAAGGGCTTCAGCAGAAACGCATTCACCACGCTGAAGATGGCCGTATTGGCGCCCAGGCCCAGCGCCAAAATGGCAATCGCTGTGAACGTGAATCCAGGCCGCTTCGCCAGTTGGCGCAGCGCAAAGTGCATGTCCTGAGGAAGAGACGCAAGCATGACGCTTAACAGCAGAGCAACTCCTCTTCCAGTTTGCGCCTTCCTATCTCACTGATTGCAATAATGAGAATCTAAAGTTGTCCCACCGCCCCAATGGAGGCTGGCCGAGGTTGGCACGACCCTGTCCGCCAGCGGACACATTCCTCTCAGCGGTTTCACCTGTGCTACTTCGCCGCACAGTGGCCCTGAATCGTAGCGAGTGTTCGGCGCCAAAGCGAGGCTGCCAAGCTCCGAAAACGCGACCTGCAACAAATGAAACTCACGCCGCTAAAATCTCGTTTAGACCCGTATGGAGACACTCACAGGCGACGTCCGGTACGCCCTTCGGACGCTTTGGAAGAACAAAGGCTTCAGCGCGATTGCGGTGGCGGCGCTCGCGCTGGGCATCGGCGCAAACACGGCCATTTTCACGGTTGTGAACGCCGTGCTGCTGGAGCCATTACCCTATCCGCAGCCGGAACGCATCATGAAGTTGGGCCGCCAGTACAGCGGTGGAGTCGGCTACTCCAATTCGATCACCAAGTACATGGTTTAGCGGCAAAATGACGTCTTCGAGTCCATGGCCCTTTACGATCAATCCGGGCCAGCGCTGAATGTCGGCACCGGGCAGCCGCCTGCGCAAGTCAAAGGCGTTCACGTTTCGCGAGAGTATTTCAAAGTCTTTGGCATTCCACCGGAAGTTGGCCGGACTTTCACCGAATCGGAAGATCTTCCGAATGGGCCCAGCGTGGCGGTGATCAGCCAGCAGGTATGGCGATCGCAGCTTGCGGGAGATCCTCAGCCGCTGGGCCGCGGCATCACGCTCAATGGCGTGCCTTACACCGTGGTCGGCGTGATGCCGGAGAGTTTCCATGCCGACCCGCCGGCGGAAGTCTGGCTGCCGCTCCAAGCCGATCCGAACAGCACCAATCAGGGGCACTATCTATATGTGGCGGGACGATTGAAGCCCGGCGTGCCCGTGGAGACGGCGAAGGCGGAGATGAAGGTGATGGGCGAGCGGTTCCGGCGCGAGAATCCGAGGTGGATGGATAAGGGCGAGAGCGTGGCAGTAGTGCCGATGCGCGAAGCGACAGTTGGCGACGTGAAGACAGCGCTGCTGGTGCTGCTGGGAGCAGTGGCCTTTGTCCTCCTGATCGCCTGCGCGAACGTGGCGAACTTGCTGCTGGCCCGGGCCGCGGGCAGGCAAAGGGAGATGGCGATTCGAACGGCGCTGGGAGCGAACCGATGGCGGGTGGTGCGGCAACTACTCACTGAGAGCCTGATTCTGGCGGGGATGGGCGCGGCGGCCGGTTTTGCGTTGGGCGCATGGGGTGTGCGGGCGCTGCTGGTTCTGGTGCCGGGCAACATACCGCGATTAACGGATAAGACT